>FWPV01003678.1_pt1 | contig 34276 bp, 29 predicted proteins | sample 2228371 | NCBI WGS metagenome assembly FWPV01 (sample SAMEA103939776, study PRJEB20133) | metagenome
ACGATCGGGTTCGCCATCGCGTTCATGCTGAGCTTGCTCGTGCTCATGGTGGTCTACCCGAAGGGCTAGTTCACGATCTCAACCCGGGGAGTCGGACCACCCCTTTCTTGTCCGGTTCTGCACCCGCTGAGCCACGTGGCCGGCGGGTGTCTTCGCTTCACAGAGCGGCCCATCGGGAACATACTCGGACAGTGGAGCTGTCCCGAGGCGCGGCCCAGTGGCCGTTCATGCAACCACCTTGCGTTCTGATGCATTCTCGGTGACACTTTGGAGGTTGGCCGCTTCCCGGAGGCGTTCTGTGGCGGGAAGCGGGAGAGTCGGGGAGGTCGCCAGCGGGCGGAGTCCGTCCGGACGACGTCCTCCTTGAGAAGGGTTCTACCCGGAAGGAGGCACGCGTTGCACGAACACACTCGAAAGTGGCTGGCTGCGGCACTCGTCGCAGGCCTGCTCGCATCGGTCGCCGGAATCGGCGGCTGCGCTCCGAAGGCCGAGGAGCCGGAGGCTCCTGCCGCGAACGAGCCTGTCAAGGGCGGCACGATGTCGTTCTACATCGGCGAGCCTGCCTACATCGACCCGTACAACTGTCAAGAAACCGAGGGTATGCAGGTCACGCAGGCGATGTTCGATTCGCTGACCAACTTCGACCCGGAGGACCCGACCAAAGTCATCGGTGCGGCTGCCGAGAGCTGGGAACCGAACGCCGACGCCACGGTCTGGACGTTCAAGCTCGATCCGAACGGCAAGTTCTCGGACGGAACGCCGGTGACCGCGCAGGACTTCGTCTACGCGTGGAACCGCATCGCGAATCCTGAGACGATCAATACGGCGACGGGCAAAGCCGACCCGTCGGTCATAAGCTACCACCTCGGTTTCGTCGCAGGGTTCGACGAGGTCGCTTCGGGCAAGGCCGAGGAGATGAGCGGACTGAAGGCCATCGACGACCTGACGCTCGAGGTCACCCTCTCACAGCCGTTCGCAGACTTCGAGTACGTGGTGGCCCATCCGTCGCTCGCGCCGGTGCCGAAAGCTCTCGTCGAGGGCGGCGTGCCCACCGGCAGCGGCGAGACGACGGTCCCCTATGGCGAGATGCCGGTCGGCAACGGCCCGTTCAAGATGGCGGAGCCGTGGAAGCACAACCAGTACATCAAGGTGGTCCGCAACGACAATTACATGGGCGACGCGCCGTACCTCGATGGCGTCGAGTTCCGCATCTTCAAGGACCCCGAGACCGCTTACACCGAGTTCGAGGCCGGAAACCTCGACTTCACGCAGATCGGCGAGGGCAAGATCAACGACGCCATCGCCAAGTACGGCGAGTCGGACGACGGCTACACCGTCGCGGAGGGCAAGCAGGTCCTCCTCGGCCCCGAGCTGTCGACGTACTACCTCATCATGAACAACGAGGACAAGATCCTCAAGAACAAGGACCTGCGCAAGGCCATCACGCTGGCCATCAACCGCCAGGCCATCTGTGACACAGTCTTCGAGGGCACCCGCCAGCCGGCGGACAGCATCCTGCCGCCCGGCATGGCCGGCTATAAGGCGGGAGCTTGGGCGGACTCGAAGTACGACGTGGAAGCGGCCAAGGCCGCGCTCGAAGCCGCTGGGTACCCGGGCGGCAAGGGTCTGCCGACCCTGAAGCTCGCCTTCAACAGCGGCGGCGGTCACGAGAAGATCATGGAACTCGTCCAGGCCGACCTCAAGGCCATCGGCATCAACACCGAGTTCGAGTCGGCCGACTTCCCCGTCTACCTGAAGCAGCTCGATGAGGGCAAGCACCAGCTCGCCCGCCTCGGCTGGGTCGCGGACTATCCGATCGCGTACAACTTCCTGTATGCGCTCTTCGACTCCAAGTCCACGGACAACAAGGCGCTGTACAAGAACCCCGCGGTCGACGATGCCATCAAGGCGGCCGAGAAGATGACCGACAGCGCCGCTCGCGCCGAAGAGTTCGCGAAGATCGACGCCACCATCGGCGCCGACAATCCCGTCGCCCCGCTCATGTTCTACAAGCACCACCACGTGGGTTCGGCGAAGCTGCGCGACTTCAAGTTCAATGCGCTGTACTTCGGTAACTTCGAGAAGGCGTGGATCGCGAGCGACGGCGCTGCCCAGTAGCACGTCGAGCGCGTGACAGGTTCCTGAGGGGGTGGCAGGGCATCGTCACGATGTCCTGCCACCTCTGATTGACGGGCCCGACAGGAAGCGGCGATATGCTCCAGTACATCACCAAGCGGATCGTTCAGTTCGTACCGGTCTTCTTCGGTGTGACGCTCGCGCTGTTCCTCATCGCCAACTACATGCCGGGGGCCGACCCGATCCAGATGCGGTTCGGTGAACGCACCCCCCCGCCAGAGATCAAGGCCGCACTCATAAAGCAGTACGGTCTGGACAAGCCTTGGTACGTGCAGTACGGCAAGTACCTGGCTGCGCTCTCGCCGGTGAAGACAGCAGATGGCGCGCTCAAGTGGACCGGGCCCGACCTCGGTACGTCGATATACACCGGCCGTCCCGTGACGACGATCCTCGCCGAAACGTACCCCTATACGATCCGCCTTGCGCTCGTGGCGATCCTCATCGAGATCATCGTAGGTATCGGAGCCGGCGTCATCTCAGCGGTCAAGAAGTACTCGATCTGGGACGTGCTGGTGACGTTGTCGACGTCGGTCCTCGTGTCGTTGCCCGTCTTCTGGCTTGGTCTGATGCTGCAGTACGTCTTCGGGATCTGGCTCAAGAATGCTACCGGTGGCTCGCTGCACCTTCCGATATCGGGTGCATCGTCGCCGGGCTTCCCGGACTGGGTCCACCTCATCCTTCCGAGCATCACCTTGGCGTCGGTGTCCACCGCGTATGCCGCCAGGATCATGCGCAGCCAACTGCTCGAGGTGCAGAGTCAGGACTACATACGGACCGCTCACGCGAAGGGCCTCTCTGAGCGGGGCGTGTTGTGGCGTCATGCGATGAAGAACGCACTCATACCCGTCGTGACGTTCATCGGGCTCGACCTGGGTGCGATGTTCGCCGGCGCGGTTCTTACCGAGACCGTGTTCAACTGGCCCGGGGTGGGGTCCACCATCTCGCGGGCCATCTTCCAGCGCGACTTCCCGATCGTGTTCGGCAGCGTCACCGCGATGCTCTTCGCCGTGATGATCATCAACCTGGTCGTCGACGTGAGCTACGCGTTCCTCGACCCGAGGATCCGCTACGGCGGGGCGGGTGAGTGACGTGGACACCGAGAAGCGGACTCACGAACAACAGCTCATCCGTGACGGCGTGCATGACATGGCCGGCAACCCCAGCACGACGCCGCCGCTCATCGAGGAGCATACGGGACACCAGAACCGCACGCTGTGGGGCGACGCGTGGTACCGGCTTCGCCGCAACAAGCTCGCGCTCGTCGCGCTCGTCTGGATCGCGATCGTCGCGCTCGCCGCGATCACGGCCGACCTGTGGGTGCCGCGCACCTTCGGTGACCCGCTCACCATCAACACGCAGACAGCGTCGGCTGAGCGACTCAAGGGTCCCTCGTGGGAGCATCCGTTCGGGACCGACGACCTCGGGCGCGACCTGTTCGGCAGAGTCATCTACGGTGCGCGCGTGTCGTTGACGGTAGGTGTGCTCGCCACACTCATCTCTGTGCTCGTGGGCGTCGCGCTCGGTGCGGTCTCGGGCTTCTACGGCAAGTTCCTCGACGCTCTCATCATGCGGGCGACCGACATCTTCCTCGCGTTTCCCTACATCCTGTTCTCCATCCTCATCTTGGCGGTTCTCCCGCCCGAGATGCGGGGCATCGTGCCGGTGATACTGGCGATCGGGCTACTCGGGTGGCCCACGTTCGCGCGCCTGTTCCGCAGCTCGGTGCTCTCGGTCAAGGAGAACGACTACGTGGCCGCTGGGCGGGCGCTCGGTGCGAGTGACGCTCGGCTCATGTTCCGGCACATCGCGCCCAACGCCATTGCGCCGATCATCGTCTACGCCACGATGTCGATCGGTGGCGCGATACTGACCGAGGCCGCGTTGTCCTTCCTCGGGCTGGGCGTGCAACCGCCAGGTGTCTCGTGGGGGCAGATGATCGAGTCGAGCCGCGGATACCTCGTGACGCAGCCGCTGCTGGTCGCCTGGCCGGGCTTGGCGATCCTGTCGACCGTGCTCGCCTTCACGCTCCTCGGTGACGGCGTGCGTGACGCCCTCGACGTCAAGATGAAGGACTGAGCGCCATGGCGGACCACCTGCTCGAGGTCGAAGACCTGCGCATGCACTTCCACACCCGCGACGGCATCGTGAAGGCTGTCGACGGTGTCACCTACACGCTGGACGCCGGCGAGACGCTCGGCGTCGTGGGCGAATCCGGGTCGGGCAAGTCGGTGCATGCTCTCACGATGATGGGGCTCATCCCCATGCCGCCGGGCCGAATCGAAGGCGGCGACGTGCGCTTCAAGGGGCGCTCGCTGCTCGCGCTGCCGGATGAGGAGCGCCGCCGGATCCGCGGCAACGAGATCGCGATGATCTTCCAGGACCCGATGACATCTTTGAACCCCGTCTACCGTGTCGGGCGCCAGCTCGCCGAACCGCTCATGATCCACAAGGGCATGACGAAGGCCGATGCGTGGGGTCGCGCCGTCGAGCTCTTGCGACTCGTGGGGATCCCTCACCCGGAGAGCCGCGTGAAGGACTACCCGCACCAGTTCTCCGGCGGCATGCGCCAGCGTGTGATGATCGCGATGGCGCTCGCGTGCGACCCTGACATCCTCATCGCTGACGAACCGACGACCGCACTCGACGTCACGATCCAAGCGCAGATCATCGAGCTCATGCAGGAGATCCAGGAGCGCACGAACTCGGCGATCATCATGATCACGCACGACTTGGGTGTGGTGGCCGATATGGCCGACCGGGTGCTCGTCATGTACGCGGGCAGGCCCGTCGAGTACGGGACGACCGGCGAGGTGTTCTATCGGCCGAAGCACCCATACACGTGGGGACTGATGGACTCGTTGCCGCGTCACGACATCACCGAGAAGGGCGAGCTGTGCCCCATCAAGGGTCAACCGCCGAGCCTCATCGACATGCCTGACAGGTGCGCGTTCGCACCGCGGTGTCCGTATGCGAAGCCCGTGTGCGTCGAGAGCGCGCCGGTCTTTCGCACGGTCGGCGACGGTCACCTCGCCGCCTGTCACCGGGTGGGCGAGGAAGGCTTCTCACGCGTCGAGTCCGCCTGTGCGGGGGTGAGCGCATGAGCGAGCTCCTCCGAGTCGTCGACCTGGTCAAGCACTTCTCTGTGCGCACCGGCGCGTTCTCGCGGCAGTCGGGTGTGGTCAAGGCGGTCGACGGCGTGAGCTTCTCGGTCGAAGCCGGCAAGACCCTCGGGCTTGTCGGCGAGTCGGGATGCGGCAAATCGACGACGGGCCGCGCCCTGATGCGCCTGATCGAGCCATCGAGCGGTCACGTGAGCTTCGCCGGGACCGACGTGCTCTCGCTCAAAGGTCGCGACCTGAAGGCTTTCCGCCGAGACGTGCAGATCATCTTCCAGGACCCATACGCGAGTCTGAACCCGCGCTTCACCGTGGGCGAGATCGTCGGCGAGCCACTGCTGATCCACGGAATCGGCACTCCAGCTGAGCGTCGAGCGAGGTCGGCAGAGCTTCTCGAGGTCGTCGGGCTGAATCCGGAACACATCAACCGCTACCCTCACGAGTTCTCCGGTGGCCAGCGTCAGCGCATCGGTATCGCGCGCGCTCTCGCGCTCAAACCCCGGCTCATCGTCTGCGACGAGCCGGTCTCCGCGCTCGACGTCTCGATTCAGGCGCAGGTGCTGAACCTGCTCGACAAGTTGCAAGACGAGCTCGGAATCGCCTACCTGTTCATCGCTCACGACCTGTCGGTGGTACAGCACATCTCAGACGACGTCGCAGTCATGTACCTGGGCAAGATCGTCGAGATCAGTGATTGGCGTGGCCTCTACAAGCGCCCGCACCACCCGTACACGCAGTCGCTGCTCTCGGCCGTGCCGATCCCTGACCCGGATGTGCAACGTCAGCGCAAGCGCATCCTGCTTGCGGGTGACCCGCCGTCGCCGATCGACCCGCCCTCGGGGTGCCGGTTCAACACGCGCTGCCCGATCGCGAAAGACATCTGCGCGGTGGATGAGCCGGACCTTCGAGAGGTCGCTCCCGGGCACCGGGCCGCGTGCCACTTCGCGAAGCCGTTCCCTGTCGACGTCGAAGCCGTAGACGCCTCCATCGTCGATGATGAGGCGCTCGCAGCGTTGCAGAGCAGCTCGGGTCCGCCACGCAGCCTTGCACACCAGTCCTAGGGGCGTTCGAAGAGCTTGAGACGGGTGGTCGAAGGACGAAGCAAGGCTTGAGACGGGTACCTGAGGAAGGGGTAGCGCAGCTTCGGGTGGATTGCTAGAATACCCCTCGCTGTTCGACAGGACAGCCCATGTCCGAGTGGCGGAATGGCAGACGCGCTAGGTTGAGGGCCTAGTGCCCGCAAGGGCGTGCGAGTTCAACTCTCGCCTCGGACACCAGATGTGACCAGCGGCTCTCTCGCGTAAGCGAGGGGGCCGCTGTCGTTCGGGCGCGACGCCATGTGAAACGGCGCTGCACCGGGCAGGTGCTGCTGCGGGTTGAAACACATGAGAAACCGGGGGTGGCCGCAACCGCGCTAGAATGTGGCGGCGTGCGGCACCCCAGGAGGCGCACAGGGCGACGACGAACGTGAGGCGTGTTGGACGAGCGTTTGGATGAATCTGCCGTCGGCGGCGACGGCGATGACCGCTTCTTGGCTGAGTCGTTCCGGGCTCTCGTCGAGCACACGCGCGACATCGTGCTGCTCATCGCCCCCGACGGAAGGATCGTGCTCGCCAATGCGGCGGCCGAGTCTGCGTACAGACGGCCTCGCTCGGAGTTGCTCGGTCTCACGATCCGCGACCTGCGGGCGCCCTCGACGCGCTCGGAGGTCGCCGCACAGATGCAGATGGCCGCGACGGAAGGGTTGCTCTTCGAGACCGTCCACGTCGATGCGGACGGCCGTGAGTTCCCCGTCGAGGTGAGCTCACGCGGAGTCGAAGTCGATGGGCGGCCCTACCTGCTCTCCGTGATCCGCGACATCACTGCCCGCCGTGCGCGGGAGCGTGAGCGCGACGAATTGGTCTCAGACCTCGAAGCCGCCAATCGTCAGCTCGAGGGGCTGCTCAGGATCGTGTCGAGCACCGTGGGACGGGTCGATATCGATTCGTTGATCCCCGAGGTGCTCGCTGCGCTGCGGGAGGTGATGGATGCCCAGTCCGCGCTGTTCTTCGTGCTGCGCGACGGCTACTGGCACCTCACGCACCAGTCAGGATTCCCCGGCGCGGACGCAGGGACGTTCTCGATGGCCGCCGGCGATGGATTCGCGTCGCAAGTCGCCGCTGCGGGTGAACCCCTCTGGTCGGCCAACGTCAGAGCCGGCGCCGCGCACATCGACGCCCACGACGAGTACGGCATCACCGCGATGTTCGGAATCCCTCTGTACGTGGAAGGGCGACTCTTCGGAGTGCTCGAATGCACATGGACCGACGAGCGGCTGGTCAGCGAGGCGGAGAGCGTCATGCTGCGTGTGGCGGCCGACCGCATCATGACGGCGATCCTCGGCGCTCAACGCTTCGAGTCGACGAGCCGCCTGCGCGACCTGGAAGCCTCGCTCGCGGAAGCGTCGGCGCGCCTCGCCGCGTCACACGACCTGGAGGAGACCGTTCCGGGCGCGCTGGCCGCGATGGCCGAAGCGCTTGACTGTGACGGCGCGGTCTTCGGCGACTACCGCGACGGGACTTTCCGGCCACTCTTCTCGCATCGGCTGGAGTGCGGCATCATCGACATCCCGGACCATCCTCGGCGCAGCTCGTCTGTCGAAGGCCCGCTGCCGGTGGTGCACGTGCGCCAGGGCACTGCGTCGGCCGAATGGCTCCACCGGACGCTGCAGCTGTCAGAAGCGCTCATCGTTCCCGTGCGCGTCCGGGGTGAGTGGTTCGGAGCGATCGTCTTCGGACGCTGGACCCCTCGCGGCGGGTTCGATCCGGCGGTCGATGAGTACCTCGCACGGCTGTCGCTCGTGTTGTCGCTCGCGTATGCGAATGCGACCGATTTCAACGCCGAGCACCTCATCGCCGAGACCCTCCAGGAGTCATTGCTCGCGCTGGAGCCGGAAGTCCACGGTGTGGACTTCGACTTCCTGTACAGGTCTTCCACGCTCGCCATGCGGGTGGGGGGCGACTTCTACGACCTGTTCCCGATGCCAGAAGGTCGTGTCGGCGTCCTGGTCGGCGACGTGTCGGGCAAGGGTATCGAAGCGGCCGCGTTCACGGCTTTGGTGAAGCACACGGTGCGCGCATTCACCCACGAGTCTCTCTCACCGAGTGCGATCTTCGAGCGCGCGAACCGCGCCCTGTGCGCTCAGGCCCGCATGAGAGACTTCGCAAGCGCCGTGCTCGCCGTCATCGATCCAAGCACCGGCGAGGGCCGGTACTGTCGCGCAGGCCACCCGCCAGGACTGATCGTGCGGGCGGACGGCAGCGTCGAGGAGATGGCGTGCGCTTCTCCGGTCCTAGGTGCGTTCACCGACGTCACTTTCGAAGACGAGGTCTTCGCGCTCGGGCCTGCGGACCTGCTCGTCTTGTACACGGACGGCGTCACAGAGGCCCGCGACGCGCATGGCGGCTTCTTCGGCGAAGAGCGGCTCATCGAGAACCTTGTGGCGTGTGCGGGACGCCGTCCTGCTGAAGCGATGGTCGTCATCGATACCGCTGTGCGCGAGTTCTCAGGCGAGCGCAGGAGCGATGACATGGCGATCGTGATGCTGACGCGCTCCTGAGTGCCGCGCTCGTCTAGACTTGGAGCATGAGCGAAAGGGCGTGGGAGCGCATGGTCGAGTATCGTGAAGTGCGTATCGGGAGCGGGAGCATGGCCGCCTGCGCGGTGTGTGCACACGCTGCGGGTGTGAGTCCGGTCTTCTTCGGGGTCGACGAGGTCATGCGAAGCCTCGACCTGCAGCGCCCTGACGCCGGACCATGTGACGGGGTCATGCTCACCGGCTGTGAACCGTTCTCCCACCCGCGACTGCCTGAGATCGTGGGCGCCGTTCGTCGCGCCGGTGCGACCCGCGTATGTCTGCGAACCGATGCCGGGGCTCTGTCGGTGGGCGGCAACGCGCCGGGCGCATTGGCCGCGGGGGTTACGCACATCGATGTCGTCATGCTTGCCGCTGGCGAGGACAACGACCGTCTGACCGGCGTGAAAGGACTCTTCGCTGCAAGTGAAGCAGGAGTGAGGGCGTTTCTCGACGCGGCCAAGGCCGCCGGCAGGCGTGTCGCGGTCTCCGGGTACGTGCCGGTATGCCGCCACAACGCCGCGCTTGCAGCGCATGCGGTCGCCCGCCTTGTGTCGCTCGGGGCGCTCTCGGTCCGCATCGATGCATCCGCCGCGCGGTCTGAACACCACATGTTCGTGCGAGCGGCGATCGACACGGCTACGGTGAACGGTGTCTATGCGTGGACGGAAGGAGAGCTCGATCCCGTGACGCCGTTCCGGGGACGCGCGCCGTGGCGTGAGGTCCCGGGGGTGTGCGCGTGAGACGTGAGACGCTCAGGGTCGCGCTCGTAGGAGTGGCCTCACCGGGCTACCGCTCGCTTGCGCTCGACTACCTGCAAGCCGCAGTCGCCGCGGACCCCCGGTTGTCCGGGCTTGCCGTCACGAGGATCGACCTCGACACCTCATGCGATCCATGGTGGACTGCTTACCGGGTCCTCGCGCTCGACCCCTTGCCTGACGTCGTTGCGCTGCCGGTCTACTGCTGGACCGCGAGACACGTCTACGAGGCGGTCCGTGTCGTCAAGCAAGCCGCGCGCGGCATCGTAGTCGTCACAGGCGGGCCCGAAGTGGGCCCCATCGCCGAGGACGTGCTTGCTCGTCACGAAGGGATCGATGTGGTGGTCCGAGGCGAGGGGGAGTTCGCGTTCTGCGACGTGCTCCATTCACTCGCTCGTGGCGGTGATGTCTCATCGGTGCCCGGAACCGTCACACGTGTGGGATCCGAGATACGTGTCGCGGAGGTGCGCGCCGACTGCGTGAACCTAGATGACATCCCTTCACCGTTCCAGCGTGATGGGCATGCGACCGATGGATCGGCGTACCTCGAGACTTACCGCGGGTGTCCTCACGGGTGCGCGTACTGCTATGAGGGCAAAGGCAGGACGCGGATCCGCTCGTACTCGTGGGAGCGGATCGCTGCCGACATCGATGCGGTCGCCTCGACGCCGGGCATGGAGTCGTTCAGCTTCATCGACCCCGTGTTCAACCTGACCACCGAGCGGTTGGAACGTTTGGCGGAGATTCTGCAGCCGCACGCCCGGCGTGGAGTGCGGCTGCACACCATCGAGGTCGACATCGAACAGGTCGACGCGACACAGGCCGCGCTCCTTGCGCGCTGCGGGGTCGTGAGCGTCGAGACCGGCCCCCAGACGGTGGGCGCCCGCGCGCTTGCGACCTGCGGCCGGCCGTTCGACCGTGAACGCTTCGCAGCGGGCGTCCGCGCCTGTCGTGAGGCAGGGCTCTCGGTGGAGTGCGACCTCATCGTGGGGCTTCCCGGCGACACCGTCGACGACGTCATACAGAGTATCGACTACGCTATCGGCTTGGACCCTGGCACGGTGCAGATCTCCACTCTGCACGTGCTGCCCGGGACGGCGTTGTGGGAAAGGGCCGGCGAGCTTGGGCTTGTCTACGACCCCGAGCCGCCTCACGAGCTCGTCGCCACTCGGGACATCTCGTACGGGGAACTTCGTCGTCTCGAGGAGTTCGGCAGAGCGGCAGCAGGGGTGTATCGTGCGCGGTTCAGGCCGTGACCCACAGGGTCATCGCTTCAGCCGGAGCACGTCGATGAGGGAGCGAGCATCATGACGCCAGCGTCACGGCGCGCACAGAGCATCAGACCGTTCGTGGTCATGGATATCGTCGCACGAGCCAAGGAGCTCGAAGCGCAAGGACGCGACATCGTCAGACTCGAGATAGGAGACCCGGACTTCCCGACCCCTGAAGTCATCACACGCGCGGCGGAAGAGGCGATGGCGGCTGGATCGACCCACTACACGCAGTCTCTGGGGCTGCCGGACCTGCGGGCCGCCATCCGTGACCACTACCGCGGTCGCTACGGAGTGGCGGTCGATCCCGATGACGTGGTGGTGACCCAGGGCACGAGCCCGGCGATGCTGCTCTTGTTCGGAGCGTTGCTCGATCCAGGCGATGAGGTCATCATGCCTGACCCGTGCTACCCGGCGTACCCGAACTACGTGGCGTTCCTGGGCGGCGTACCCAGGACGGTTCGCACGCGAGCGGCCGACGGGTTCCGCTATGACCTCGACGAGCTGTCGGCAGCGGTCACACCGCGCACGAAGGCCATCATGATCACCTCGCCGAGCAACCCGACGGGAGCAGTCCTTGGCGCAGAGGACCTGCGCGCGCTCGCTGATCTCGCGGAACGCACAGGCGTGCATATTGCGAGCGACGAGATCTACCACGGGCTGACGTTCTGCGGCGCCGACCACTCCATCCTCGAGTACACCGACCGGGCATTCGTGCTCAACGGGTTCTCCAAAGCGTATGCGATGACGGGCTGGCGCCTCGGCTACCTCATCGCGCCGCGCGAGTACGTGCGTCCAGCCGAGAAGATCCAGCAGAACTTCTTCCTCGCCGCGAACGCGTTCGTCCAGCACGCTGGCACCGTTGCTCTCACGCAGGCACAGGGAGAAGTGGCGAGGATGCGTGGACTCTACGACGAGCGGCGCCGATTCCTCGTGCCTGAGCTGAGACGGATCGGCCTTACGATCGAGTGCGAGCCGTGCGGCGCGTTCTACGTGTTCGCCGACGCACGACGCTGGGGCGCCGACTCACTCGAACTCTCAGGGCGCCTGCTCGAAGAGGCTGGTGTCGCGTGCGCGCCGGGCATCGACTTCGGGCCGGGCGGCGAGGGGTTCCTGCGGTTCAGCTATGCGACATCGCTCGATCGGCTCGAGGAGGGCGTCCGCCGACTCGAGCGGTGGGCGCGGGACCTCTCCGCTCATCGGGTTCCCGGCACCGCTCGGCGATGAGCCCTTGATGTGTGTGGATGAGGGGCCGATACGCTCGTACGGGCAACGTGTTGGTCAGATGCTTGCTAGTAGAGTCGGGCCACCTATAGCTGCCCGGGAGTCATTCCGCCACCTGACAGAGGGGAAACCTGGCACGTGAATCGCGCTCAGTCATGGGGCAAGGCCGATATCCACATCCACTCCAACCATTCGGACGGCACCGCCAGCATCCCCCAGATCATGGACTACGTACAGGACCGCACGGACCTGGACGTCATCGCCATCACCGACCACAACACCATCGAGGGCGCACTGTTCGCCAAGTCACTCGAGGAGCTCTACGACTTCGAAGTCGTCGTGGGTGAGGAAGTCTCCTCGCGGGAGGGCCACATCCTCGGTCTGTTCCTCACAGAGCATGTCCCGGCCGGGATGAGCGCCCGTGACACCGTCGCCGCGATCGAAGCGCAGGGCGGCATCGCGATCGTTGCACACCCGTTCTCCAACCAGGGGGTCTTCGGCCCGTTCGGCCGCAACCTGTTCGCGGACGCGGTGAACGACTGGGCGTTCCACGCCCTCGAGATCTACAACTCGCTCCCATTCCTCGTGTGGGCCAACAGCATCGCGGCCAAGATGTTCGCGGGCGGGCACGGCATTGCCGCGACGGGCGGCAGCGACGCACACTACCTCGAGGCGGTCGGCAAGGGATTCACGATCTTCAGAGGGTCGACGGCAGAAGACTTGCGCCGGTCGATCCTCAACCTGGAGACGCGCGCTGATTCCCGGCCCCAGGGACTCTCGTTCGTGTGGCGGATCGCCCGCAACTACCGTCGCATACGGCAGCTGCAGGCGCTGAACCACGAGCGCTGTAAGGCGCCCTGCGGGGTGCAGGACTGACGCTGCGGGGACGAGAGCACCATTCTGTGGTTGCAGGCACCGTGGGGTTCGCGGTCCCTGTGGCCTGCGCGCCCAGCGCTCGCGCGCGATCCGCCCCCTGTCAGCCGCTTTCGTCCTCGTCCAGCGTCTTTCGCACGTGTGCGGCGATGGCAGCCGCGAGGGCGGGGTCCGCGCCCCACGCCGGCATCACGACGACCTCCGCTTCGTCGAGGTCCAATCGTGCCGCGTGGACGGCTGCCGGCAGGTCGGAGCGCGTGGCCAGCGAGTCGACCGGCCTGGTGGCAGGACAGACGAGCAGGCGTTCGTACCCGAGTGCTGCGAGGTGACGGAGTCCGGATGTGACGTCCGGCTCGCCCCAATCGGTCCAGACGACGCGTACCGATTCAGGGTCGAGTCCTCGTTCGACGAGGAGCAGCTTCAAACGGTTGACGAAGGTCATCTCGCGTTCCACGAAGGTCGGGTCGTTCGCAGTGCGTTGCTCTGGCTGTCCCTGTGCCGCAACGACCACGCCTGTCCGCCGGGTGGATGCCGACATCGCAGCCAGGATGCGGTCGGCCAGGATTCGCACCACAGTGTCATCGCTGGGTATCGCCGTAATGAAGGAGATGTGGGAGTCGGGGAACAGGTCCGCTACGTCACGAGCTTCATGTTGCGCACGCTCGAAGTGCGTCTGAGGCGACACGGAGAGCTCGGCGACGACGATCCGGCGGTAGCCGGATCCAAGGGCCCGGGCGACCCGGACCGCGAGACGCTGCTCGCCTGCGCAGGTGGCCCAGCCGACGTCAGGGTCGAGTTCGCGCAACGAGGACCGCACCCGCTCTGCGAGAGCGCGAAGCTCCCGCAGTCCTGGGCTCGTGCCGCCGGCGAGCCGGTAGCGCGCCTTCTGTGCCAGGAACAGCAGCGGCAGGGTCCCCACTGAGGGCTCGACCAAGCCTTCATCGATGAGGCGGGAGAGCATCGAGGCGGTGGCCGAGAACGCGTAGGACTCCGGTTCGATGCAGCGGCACAGTATCACGCACGGGCGCGATACCGCCGGTTTCGATGGATTGACGGTCGGCGCGGGGGGAGGCTTGACTCCGGACAGCATGACCGACGAGGCGAGCGCGTACCCGCCGCCACCGAACCCGAACAGGAACGCGACGGCGTACAGGGCAGCATCGATGCGGTCGAGGGTCTCGACGACGACGCGGGCGGCGGCGAGCGCGATGGCAGCGCCCACGAGACCTCCGAGGGCGAACAGCGCTTCGAAGCGGCGCGGCGCCGCCAGGACCGAGGCCAACGAAACCCCGACGCACACGGCACCCGCTGCGAGTGCGATCCACGATGTGATGAGCTGGTCCACCCCGATCCCTTCCCAAGCGATGATAGCCGAACTCGCCCGGCGCCCACCGAGTCCCGCGCGAAGCGGCGGAGCAGACTCCGGGCGAGCGCCGTGGAGATGAGCCCTTGACGATGAGATACCCCATGGGGTATAGACTTGCCACACATCGCTGGAACCGATAGGAGTGCATGAGAATGAGTCACGCGAAGGATGTGGATGTCACGACGTGGCACGATGAAGTGCTTGCCGCCGAAGTCCCTGTCGTCGTCGACTTCTGGGCGCCATGGTGCGGCCCATGCCGGATGGTGGCCCCTGAGATCGACAAGCTTGCGGCGCGTTCCGGTGAGGCGGTCAAGTTCGTCAAGCTCAACATCGACGAAGCGCGTGAGATCGCGGTCGAGTACGGAGTCATGAGCATACCGACCATCGCGAAGTTCGAAGGCGGGCGTCTCGTGAGCCACGTCGTGGGTGCCCGAGGCGCCGACGCGCTGTCCGAAGAGCTGGGCCTGGGAGTGTAGCCATGCCGACGTACGAGCTCACGTGTCGCGTCTGTGGGCACAGGTTCGACCTGTTCCTCATGCGGCTCTTGCGCAACGAAGACCTGCTCTGCCCTCAGTGCGGGGCTCGAGACATCGAGCGCGGTGTGGGTGGCGGGATACTCGGTTCCGGCACCCGGAGCGCAGTCAGCGCCGCATCTTCGGCAAGCTGCGGGACAAGCAGGTTCTCTTGAGGGTGACCCCAGCCCGTCGGACGGCGGGTGGGTCCTAGGTCACTTCACGCATGACGAGTACTTCAGGAAGACCTTGATCGCTTCGTCGATGAGCTCTTCACGAGTCGCCGTGTCTTCATCGATGAGGCAGTTCTTCATCGCGTGCCCGACGATGTGCAGCCCGACCTGGTTCAGCGCGGATTTCGCGGCCATCACCTGGGTGAGCACAGCGTCGCAGTCCTTCCCTGACTCGATCATCGTCTGAAGGCCGCGCATCTGCCCTTCCAATCGCCTCAGGCGGTTGAGTATGCGCTTGCGCTCAGCGTCGTCGTTGATGACGGTGGTGCTCGTCTCGTCAGACATCGCGGTCACCCTTCATCTGCTACAGTAAGACGGTTGTTTGAGCGCGATGATACCCCCTAGGGGTATATGTGGCAACTGCGGGGAGGAGTCCTTGGGGTACACGAGGCCGGCGACAGCCGCCAGCGCGAATGAACGGGCGTCGCGCATCCGGTTCGTCCTGTGGGTGATCCTCGGCTTGAATCTCACGGTGGCGCTGGCCAAACTGTCGTGGGGCCTCGTGAGCGGTTCTGCGGCGATGCAGGCTGACGGGTTCCATTCGCTGTTCGACGGTACGAGCAACATCGTAGGCCTGGTAGGCATGGCGATCGCCTCTCGCCCGGCCGATCGCGACCACCCGTACGGGCACAACAAGTTCGAGACGTACGCTTCGGCGGCGATTGCGGGCATGCTCGTCTTCGCGGCGTACCGCATAGGCTCAAGCGCACTCGTCCAGCTTGCCGGCCGGGCCGAGGCGCCGCGGGTCGACGCCGTCTCCTTCGGCGTGATGCTGGGCACTCTCGCCGTCAACGTCGGCATCACGTCGTGGGAGCGGAGGGTCGGCCGCCGCTTGGGTTCCGAGATCCTCATCGCGGACGCGAGCCATACCGGATCAGACATCCTCGTCTCGCTCGGCGTGATGGTCTCGCTGCTGCTGGTCAGGGCCGGTTTCCCCCAAGCCGACCCGGTCGTCGCGCTGCTCGTCGCCGCGGCCATCATCCACACCGCATGGGAAGTGTTCAAACAGGCAAGCGCCACGCTGTCGGATTCTGCTCGCATCCCTGCTGACGAGATCAGCCGCATCGTACTCGGTGTGGCAGGGGTGCTGGGGTGTCACCATATCCGTACGCGCGGCTCTGAAGCGGCGGTGTACGTCGATCTCCACATCCAGGTCGACGAGGTCCGCAGCGTCGCCGACGGCCATCGCATCGCAGAGGACGTCGAGCGCGCGATCTGCGAGGCGTTTCCCCAGGTCGCCGACGTCATCGCCCACCTTGAGCCGTTCGACGAGTATCAGGCCGACAAGACCGCTGCCGAGCTGAAGACCGGTGCCTGAAGACGCATCCCATTCGCGACGGCTGCGCGGGTACCTGCTCGCGCTCGCCGCCGCACTCTGTTGGGCGAGCGGCGGGCTGACGGCCAAGTGGCTGTTCACCGAGCCGTCGGCCGCCACGGTGCGATGGCCGGTACCGCCGCTCGGTGTGCAGGTCGAGCCGGCCGGGCTCTCTGCGGGTCGAGCCGTCGCCGCTTTCGTGGTGCTCTTCGTGTACCTTGCGGCCCGACGCAGGGATGAGTTGACCGTGGCCCCGCGTGACCTGCCGTTCCTCGCTCTTTTCGGGGTCGTCGGTCTGGCCGGGGTGCACTTCACCTACTTCAAGACGATCTCGCTCACGAACGTCGCCACGGCGATCCTGCTCGAGTACCTCGCGCCCGTCATCGTCCTGCTCGTCGGGGTGCTGTTCATGGGACAGCGGCTCACGTGGACGTTGCCGGCAGGAGTGGCGCTCTCGGTATCGGGCTGTTCGCTCGTCGTCGGAGCCTTCGGTGGCCAGGGGCTCGCTGTATCGCCTGCAGGGGTCGCGTGGGGGATCGCGTCGGCTGCGGTGTTCGCCTGCTACTCCCTCATGGGGAGCGTCGCTGTGCGCCGTTTCGCTCCGTACACGGCTCTCGTGTACGGTCTCGGCTTCGCGGCCCTCCTATGGCTTGTTGCGCTGGGTCCCTCGCCGGTGGTGCGGCTGTTCGCGGCGCCCGAGAGCGCACTGGCGCTGTTCTTCCTAGCTGTCGTGAGCACGATCGTCCCGTTCTCCGCTTTCTTGGCTGCGCTCAGGCACATCCCGCCGACGAATGCGACCGTCACGTCGACGGTCGAACCCGTCGTCGCGGCTTTCGGCGCGTTCGTCTGTTTCGGAGAGTCTCTGACGGCGTCCCAGCTTCTCGGTGGGATCCTCGTCCTCGCCGCCATCGCCGTGGTGCAGCTCCCTGGATCCGTATCCGAGGTGAGGTTGCCTCCCAGGGACTGATCGTCGATCGCCGCGTCACGTTTGAGGCGGTCTTGAGGTAGAGACCCATGCCTGAGTGGTATACTTTTTGCAATGCGGCGCGCCCGCGCCGCGAGGGTCTGCAGATGGTGAGACAGGGGGGACGATGGAGCTTTCCCAGCGGCCCGAACTGCGCCAGAAGGTCACCTTGTCTCCTCAGGTCTACCAGGGTCTGAGCATCCTCGCCATGCCGGTGGCCGAGCTTCAGCAGCTCATCGAGATGGAGATGCTCGAGAATCCCGTCTTGGAGGTCGACGAGACCGATACGGAGCCACTCGCCGGCGAGGAGCGGACGGAGGAGTCGCGGGACGACGAACGTTCCTGGGACGAGTGGATCGAGATGTACGAGGACCTCGACCAGATCAACACGACCGCCCCGCGGGATCCGAACGTCGAAGACTCGAACACTGAAGAATATATCGGAGGAGTCCAGAGCTTCGATGACTACCTTCTCGACCAGCTCGCCCTCCTCGACGTGCCGGAGGACGTCGAGAAGGCCGCTAAGGCGGTCATAGGATCGCTCGACGAAGACGGGTTCTTCGTGGGGACGCTTGAGGAGGTGGCCGCTCTCGTCGGGGTGTCCGTCGAGGCGGCAGCCGCCGGTCTCGAGGCGGTCCAACAGCTCGACCCGCCCGGAGTGGGGGCTCGTGACCTCAGTGAAGCGCTCTGTCTGCAGCTCGAGTCCCTCGGCCTCGACGAACCGCTGCTGCTGAGGATGGTGCGGGAACACCTCGATGACGTGGCCTCGAACCACTACCGCAAGATCGCGCGCGCACTTCACGTGGACGAGGGCGAGGTGCGCCGGCTCGTCGACGTTCTCAAAGCGCTCAACCCGCGCCCTGCGGGCGCGTTCTCGCCGGGCCCTTCGCCCGGCTACATCGTGCCGGACGTGACGCTCCGGCGTTTCGGCGACGACTGGCTGGTCATCCCCAACAACGATGCGCTGCCCACCCTGCGTGTGTCGCCACGCTACCGGGCGATGCTCCGGAGCGGGTCGACGGCTGACGAGGAGACGAGACGCTACCTCAAGGAGAAGATACGCTCGGCCGAGAGTTTCATCCGCAACGTGGACAGACGCAAAGACACCGTGAGTCGCATCACCGAGATCATCCTCGATGTCCAGCGCGACTTCTTCGAGGACGGCAAGGGGCCGTTGCGGCCGCTGCGTCTCGAAGATGTGGCCGTCGAGATCGGAGTGCACCTCTCGACGGTCTCGCGGGGAGTCACCGGCAAGTACATGGCCACGCCGTACGGGCTGTTCGAGCTCAAGCACTTCTTCAGCGGCGGCTATCGGACGTCGACTGGCATGGACGTAGCGGCCACGAGCATCAAGCAACGCTTGCGTGAGCTGGTCAAAGAAGAGGACCCGGCCAAGCCTTTGTCGGACCAGAAGCTCGCAGAGCTGCTCTCCGACGAAGGCGTGTCGGTCGCGCGCCGCACAGTCGCCAAGTACCGCGAGGAGCTCGGTATCGAGCCGAGTTGGGCCAGGCGCCGCAGATGACCCCCCACCGTTTCGGGCTCTCGCTGCACAACCGCGGGCGAACGGAGTCTGTGAGCGCCGGAGATGAGACGGGCTCGCTGCGGCCTGCGCTGTCCGTCGCGGGAATGCTCGCGGTCATCACGCTGCTCCACCTGCTCGCAGGGACCGGCCGCGACAGCTGGGAGCTGCTCCTGTTGTACCGCCGCCTCTACTTCGTGCCGATCATCTATGCGGCATGGGTCTACGGCAAGCGGGGCGGCCTGTCGGCAGGAGTCGTCGCCTCGCTCTCGTTCAGCCTCCACACGTGGCTCATGCTCGGGCACGTGTCCGGGAACTTCGACACGTGGCTCGAGATCGTCTCCTACATCGTGCTCGGGGGACTTTTCGGCGCACTCCGTGACGTCGAGGTCAACCGTTCAGAGGACCTGAGAAGAGTCTCTTCGCAGCTCGAAGAGGCGTACAAGAAGCTCGAGGAGCGCGCGATCCAGCTCATCAACGTGCAGGACTACACCGCCTCCATCCTGCGTTCGATCACGTCGGGCGTCATCACCGTGGGTCCCGACGGCTCGGTCGCGACGGCGAATCCTGCGGCCGAACGGATGCTGGGCATGTCCGAGGTCGAGATGGTGCCCAAGCCGATCGTCAGGCTGTTCCGGGACGACGACGGGTTGGCGGCCGATGTCGCGAAAGTGCTGTCCGGCCGGGTGCCGCTCGCGTTGCGGGAGGCGACACTCGTCACTCCCACGGGCCGCGTCGTGCACGCTCAGGTGTCAACCTCGCGGATGCGTGCAGTCGGTGGGACGGTCTTAGGCGCGGTCGTCACGCTGGAGGACGTCTCCGACATACGTGCGCTCACCGACCAACTGATCCGTGCGGACCGGCTTGCCGCGATGGGCGAGCTGACCGCTGGTGTCGCACACGAGGTCCGCAACCCGCTCGGGGTCATCCGGGCGAGCGTCCAGCTGCTCGAGGATGCGCAGTGCGACCCAGCGCGCGTCCATGAGGCGGCCGAGGTCATCAAGCAAGAGATCGACCGGCTCGACAAGGTCATCAAGGCGCTGCTCGATTTCGGGCGCCCTAACACGCCGACCATGGTCGACGTCGACCTCGCGAGCGTGCTCGAAGACGTCGTGTTGTTCACGAGTCGTTTCGCCAAGCAGTCGAACGTGCACATCACGTATGCTCCGCCACAGGACCTGCCACCTGTCTATGGGGATCCGGACCAGCTCAAGCAGGTCTTCCTGAACCTGGTCACGAACGCCGTCCAGGCGATGGAACAGACCGCAGGGGGCAACATCGCTCTGTTCGCCCGAGTCGACGGCGACTACGTCGTCGTCGACGTGTCCGACACCGGTCCAGGCATCGCAGCAGAAGACATCGCGAAGATCTTCGACCCGTTCTTCACCAAACGCGCAGAGGGCACCGGTCTGGGTCTTACCATCGTGCACCGAATCATCGACGAGCACGATGGGCATATCGAGGTGGAGAGTTCTCCGCGGGGCACCACATTCACTGTACGGTTGCCGATCGCTTACGGGCAGCAAGGGGCTGGCGCATGACGAAGCGGATCCTCATCGTCGACGACGAGAAGAACATGCGGTGGGTGCTGAGCCAGGCGCTGAGCGCCGAGGGGTTCGAGGTGCTTGAGGCCGTGGATGGCAAAGAGGCGCTCGCCGCGGTGGCCGATTGCGAGCCGGACGTGATGGTCCTCGATCACCGCATGCCGGCTCCTGACGGCATGGAGGTCCTGAGGCGCCTGAGGGCGAAAGGCGCCACCTTCCCGGTCATCATGCTCACCGCGCACGGCAATGTGGAGCAGGCGGTCGAGGCGATCAAGGCTGGCGCGACCGAGTACCTGACGAAGCCGTTCGACCTCGAGGAGCTCAAGCTCGCCATAGGAAAAGCCCTCGAGTACCGTGACCTTGCGGCCGAGGTGGAGCGGCTGCGCGAGGAGATCGATCGCGAATACGACGTGCAGGGGATCGTGGCCTCCGACCCGCGGATGCTCGAGGTGCTTGAGACGCTTCACAAGGTCGCACCGACGAGCGCGACGGTCATGATATACGGGGAGTCTGGGACCGGTAAGGAGCTCATCGCCCGAGCGATCCACAATCTTTCCGACCGTTCAAGCAAGCCGTTCGTGTCGGTGTCGGCTGGAGCGTTGCCGGAGACGCTGTTGGAAAGCGAGCTGTTCGGCTACGAGAAGGGCGCGTTCACCGGGGCGATGACGGCGAAACCGGGGCGCTTCGAGCTCGCCAACGGCGGGACGATCTTCCTCGACGAGATCGGCGACATATCCGCCGCGACGCAGGTCAAGCTCCTGCGTGTCCTGCAGGAGCGGCGATTCGAACGGCTCGGCGGGACCCGCACGATAGAGGTGGACGTCCGTGTCGTCGCCGCGACGAACCGTGACCTCCAGCAACTCATAGCCGACGGCATCTTTCGTGAAGACCTGTTCTACCGTCTCAACGTCGTCCCGATCACACTGCCGCCTCTGCGTCAGCGTGCAAGCGACATCCCGTTGCTCGTGGCGCACTTCATGGAGAAGTCTCACGCGGGTTCAAAGACGATCTCGCCCGAAGCGATGCAGGCGCTCGTGACCTACTCATGGCCGGGGAACATCAGGGAGCTCGAGAACACGATAGAGAGGATCGTCATCCTTTCGCACGGTGATGAGATCCGTGTCGAGGACCTGCCGTCCGAGGTGCGGGCCGCGTCGGGGGCCGCTGTCCGTTCATCGTGCATCTTCGCGCTGCCAGACGATGGTGTGGACCTCGAAGAAGTCGAGCTCGACCTTGTGCGGCAAGCGCTGGACCGAGCTGGCGGGAACGTGCCGAAGGCGGCGAAGCTGTTGGGGCTCACGACGAAGACGCTCGAGGCCCGGATGAAACGGCTCGGCCTCTGAATCCTGCGCGACGTTGCTGGCACGCGCCTTGCACGTCGTTCGCACGTCAGTCCGGCGATCCGTCAGTGGGACCACCTGTGTCAGTGCCGCCATCTACACGGCTCGTGTTGAACGCCCTCGCCGGGACAGGCGCGGCGGTCGCGTTGCTCTGGGGCACGGGTGCTCGTCCCTCGCATGCCTCAGGGTTCGGGCCGACTCTCGTCGTGCTTGCGCTCATCGTGCTCGGTGGAGGCGTGGCCTGGATGCTTCTTCCGGCCGAATCCCGTGATCCGGGTGCTGGAACCGCTGGACGGGCGTGTCCCTCATGCAAGGAAGCGCTCCGGGCGGAGTGGCGTTTGTGTCCGTATTGCGGGGAACTTCTCCCCGATGAGTCCGATGCGAGCGAGCGGATCGTGCAGCCCAGCGATGCCGCCTGAAAGGGGAGAGGGTGACGCGATGGCAGCCAGAACCGTCGAACTGGAGACCTCAGGGATGCACTGCGGGTCATGCGCGATGCTCATCGACATGACGCTTGCCGACATCGCCGGGGTCGAGTCGAGCAGCACGGATCATGCGAACGGCACGACGGTCGTCACGTTCGATGACGCGGTCACCTCGGTCGATGCGATCATCGATGCCATCCGCGGCGTGGGGTACGAGGCGTCTTTGCCTGGGTAGGCGGGTGCCCGGCTTGCGCCCAGCATACCCCATGGGGTATATTGGGCAGGTAAAGCGGGTCCGCCCGCTGCGGTCCGGCGCATAGGAGAGGTGCCCCGACATGCCTGATCTGTTCGCGCTCGGCGTTGCCTTCCTGGGCGGCGTGGTCTCGTTCCTCTCGCCGTGTGTCCTGCCTCTCATACCCGGCTACCTGTCGTTCATGACCGGTTTGTCGGCAGCCGAGTTGTCACAGGGTCCGGTGCGGGCTCGCATAGCGGTTCCCGCCTTGCTGTTCGTCTCCGGCTTCACGGTCGTGTTCGTCTCGATGGGCGCCACCGCGTCGGTCCTCGGCCGTTTCCTTGTCGACTATCGCGACGTGATCGAGAAGCTGGCGGGAGTCGCCGTCATCCTGTTCGGCGTGCTCATGTCGGGCGTCATCAAAGTTCCCTGGCTGTACGGTGAGGCGCGGCTCGACCTCGAGAGGTCGCGCGCATTCGGTCGCGGCGCGTCGTTCGTCATGGGGGCGGCCTTCGCGGCTGGCTGGACCCCGTGCGTAGGGCCGATCCTCGGGTCCATCCTCACGATGGCCGGTTCCGCCTCGAGTGTCGGACAGGGGGCGCTGCTGCTCGTCGTGTACTCGCTGGGTCTGGGAGTCCCTTTCATCGCGGTGGCACTGCTCTTCGGCCGCGCAGCGAGGGCATTGCGGTGGCTCAACCGGCATTCGCTCGCCATCAACCGCATCGCTGGCGGTCTACTGATCCTGGTAGGGGTGCTGATCCTCACCGGACGTTTCGGTGCACTGGCGGCATGGTTATCGACGGTGCTGCCAGGCCTCGATGTCACACTCCCTTCCCTCTGAGGCTGATCCGCCCTTCGGTGCGCTCACGCACTGCATTCGATAGGATTGACGGGTCACGTCCCCGCATGGTCGCAGCGAGGAGCCATGGCCGGTCGATCTCGTGCATCCAGAGGGCTTGCGGCCCGGGTGGTCCGCGCGACACTCGTCGTCGGCGTGGCGACCGTGCTCACCGCAGCTGGAGTCGCGCTGTGGACCACATCCGACCTCGCGTCCGAGCGCGCCGCGGCACGCGACCTCGTCGCTCTCCAGATGGTCGAGGGGGCTTTCGATGAGCGCCTGCGTGCGGTCGATGATGTCATCGAGAGAGCGAGCGTCCTCGTGGCCTCGTCACGTAACGAGACGGATCTCCCCGTGGCGCTCTCGTCGCTCTTCGAAGGGAGCGGAACCCTTTTCGATCGCCTGATGGTGGTCGAGGCCGGCTCGGCGCGCACCCTCGCTGCAGAACCTGACGCGCTGTCGCGGAGTCAGGTCAGAGGGTTGAGGGCGTTTCGCGATGCCGTCCGGGGCTCCACGGGCCTCGTCGCGTACCGGACCGAACAGGGCGATCTGGCTGTATGGACGACACGTACGGCTGTCACGTCATGGGGAAGCGCCGTCATCGTGATCGGACGGTTGGACGAAGGCTTCGTGACGAGGCTCTTGGAGCGAGCGGTGCGCGATCAGCCAGGTCGTCTCATGGTGCTGACCGTCGATGGCCGGGTCGCGGCGTGGACCGGAATCGACGTCGAGCCTGTGATGTCGCGCGCCAGGTGGACCCCGGACGGAGAAGGCGTCGGTCGCGTGACGCTGCCACTCGCGCGAGGGCCCGTCTACACGGGTTTCTACAACGACATCGAGGGCGCTGGCCGGGTCACCATGCGTGTTGCGGTGATGACGCCCATGGCCGCTGATGTGGGTGACACGATCAGGACCGTCGCGCCCTCGATCGGTGTGCTGTTGCTGGGCGGGGCCGTGGCAGTCGCGCTCGCATGGAGCGTGAGCCGTCAGCTCGTGAGGCCGCTTCGCGACCTCGAGCGCGTTGCGCGCAGTGCGGCTTCCGGAGCCTACGTCAAGCCGCTACCGGTAGGTGAGGACGAGATCGGCCGCGTCTCTGAAGCGTTCAACCAGGTCGCTCTGCGTCTGAATGCGCTCCACGACCTCTCTCAGCTGCTCGCAAGCGCGTCTCGTCTCGACCAAGTGCTCGACGGCATCCTGTCAGCCATGGGTCATATCGTCGGACCAGGCGCTTCGGCGGTCTACTTGCTCGACCAAGAAGGCGCCCGCCTCGTTCCCGTGCGGACCCGCGGTATCGCCATGTCGAGTGTGCGGCCGGTTGAGACCGGCGAATCGAATTGGCTCGTAGGCGCACTCGGCTCTACGGGACCGGTCATGTTCGATGGGTCGGCCGCCGAGCTTGCTCGAGAGCTTCCCGGGCTGGCCGGGTCGGCGACATCTGCGGTCGCGGCGCCGCTCGTGGCCGGACATGAGACCCTCGGACTCGTAGTCATGCTGCGTGACGCGACGAGGGAGGTCACAGACGCTGAAAGGGAGATGCTGCGTACGTTCTCAGCGCAAGCCGCTGTCGCAGTGCAGACCTCGCGATTGTTCGAGATCGAGAGCGAGTCTCGCCACGTCGCCGAAGCGCTGCGCGCCGTGGCCGAGGAACTGGTCCGCCCGACCGACCTCGATTCTGCTCTCCTCACGGTCGAGGGCATCGTCGCCGAACTGTTCGGAGCGCCTCAAGCGCGCATCGTGCTGACCGACCGCGCGTCCCTCGGCTTGCCGGACACGGGGGTCTCGGAGGACGATGTGACGCTGCTCGAGGTCGCGCGGCGCTGTCTTGAACCCGGCGGCGCGACGGCTGTCGTGCCTCGTGGGGCTGATGCTGTCGTCGACCGGGTACTCGAGATGCACGGTGGTGACGAGCTCGCCGTGGTTCCCATCGACTTCGAGAGCGACCACGGTGCGGCGCTGGTCATCGTCCATGTGGAAGCCACCGGGAGTGGCGTGCGGGACATCGAGCGCGCGCTGGCGGACGAGGTGGCTCTCGCACTCGATAACGCGTACTTCTACCAACGCGCACTCACGCGTGCTGCCAACCTTGAGACCATCTTCCGCATCAGCCAGGTGGTGGCCTCGTCGCTGCAGACGAACGTGGTCTTGAACCGCGTCCTCGATGTCGTGCAGAAGATCCTGTCGGCTGACGGGGTGATGTTGTGGTCCTATGATCCACGGAAACGGACTCTCGTCGCTGACATGGTCCGGGGCGACGTGCCTGCTCACGTCGTCCGGATGGAGCTCGAGCCGGGGGAGGACCTGCCCGGGCGGGTCTTCCAGTCCGGCAAACCGACGTCCATCAAGGCGCTGAGCGTGGGCATGGGAGGGGTCGCCGGCAGCGCCGCTTCGCAGGGTTCGGGCTCCCTGCTCGCTGTGCCGCTGTTGGCGAGAGACCGTCCTATCGGCGTGCTGATGGTCCTGTCCTCGCAGCCCGACGCGTTCAGCGACGAGGACTTGAACATGTTGCAGATGTTCGCTTCTCAGGCTGCGTTGGCGATAGATACCGCCCGGCTGTACAGCCGCGAGCACGAGGTCGCCCACATCCTTCAGAAGTCGATCCTGCCCGAGGCCCTGCCCAGCTTCCCTGAAATCGAGGTGGCGAGTGTCTACGCTCCCGCCGGGGGCGACGCGGACATCGGCGGAGACTACTACGACCTGTTCCGTGCGCGGGACGGTGCGATCTGGTTCGCGATCGCAGACGTATGCGGGAAGGGTGTACAGGCCGCCACCAAGACGTCGATGATCAAGTACGCGCTGCGGGCGTTCGTCGCAACAGGCTCGTCGCCTGCTCGCGTCGTGGGTGAGATCAACCGCATGAAGGCGGAGTCAGGCGACCCCAGCGACATCGTCACGCTGTGGGTAGGACGCTACTCGCCCGAGACAGAGACTCTGTCCTGGGCCGATGGCGGGCACCCTCCGGCCGTCATGTTGCGTGCCGATGGGACACGGGTCGCGCTCGAAGCAACGGGCCCCCTTCTCGGGGCGTTGCCTGACGTGGAGTACGAGCAGCGGGAGGTCCCCTTCGCCCTGGGTGACAAGGTCCTGCTCTATACGGATGGCGTCACCGAGGCTCGTCGGGGGAATACCTTCTTCGGAGAATCACGCGTGATGTCTGCGCTCTCCACGGACAGGACCGTTGTTCAGGACGCTCGACTGCTCGTCGATGAAGTGCGGGCGTTCGTGAGTGCTGAACTGCGAGACGATGTGGCGATTCTCGTCGTCCAGGCGCGAGGCACATCGGATACGACTGATTCGGAAGGATGATTGCGAGCCGATGGTGTCAGGACACGAGATCGTCCAAGAACACGGTCCACGGGCCTGCGTGGTGAGGCTGAGCGGCGACCTCGACACGGCGGTCGTGCCGGAGCTGCGCGCGAGTCTGGCGGGAGTGCTCGATGCGGGCTGCGCGAACCTGGTCCTGGACCTCACTGACGTCGTGTACGCCGACAGTTCGGCGCTGGGCCTGCTCGTGTGGCTCGACCATCGTCTGCGTCCTGCGGGAGGGCGGCTCGTGCTCGCCGGGGCGAACAGGGACGTGTCGAGGATCCTCGAGATCTCGGGTCTCGTGGCGGTTGCAGGGACGATCTCGACGTCCCCCTCACTCGCGTCAGCGCTCGAGGGGTTCGAGCTCGAGGACATCGAGTCAGAACCGATATGGGAGCGGGACTTCGTCGTGCCCTCCGACGTCAACCGCCTTTCGGCCGCGCGTGAAGAGATTTGCGCCTCACTCGAGCCCCTGGATCTGCCGGATTCTACGGTGTTCGATGTGAAGGTCGCCCTCGGGGAGGCGCTTGCCAATGCCATCAGGCACGGTGCGCCTGAGCATGGCGAGGCGCTCATCAGAGTCCGGGTCCTCGCCTATATGGACCGGTTCGTGCTCGAGGTCATCGACAACGGGCGCTTCTTCGATGGCGTGCCCCAAGGCAGTGACGACCTGTACGCCCCGAGCGGGCGGGGCGTGATGTTCATGCGTGCGCTCATGGACAGGGTCGACTACGACCGTTCGGAGTACGGCGGCACACTCGTCCGTCTTACCAAACACCGCGCAGGAAACCGCTGATGCCCCGCAAGCGCGCGTCCGGGACGAGGGTCCTCATCCTGTACTCGACGTATGGCGGACCGTCCCGCGCGTCCGCTGAGGCTGTCGCGGGGGCGCTCCGTAGCCGCGAGGGTGTGTCCGTCGACGCCGTGGACTTCTTCGAGCGGTGCATGCCGGCGATGGCGGTACTCGCCCGGTTCGCGTACCGTCAGTCCACGGAGTTCTTCCTGCGTGGAGCGGGTGGCTTGGACGTGGTCGCGGCTCGAGGACCGGGCTCTGCGTTGTCCCAGGAACTGCACTCGAGGGGGCTTCAGGCGCTGGCGGAGCTTCTGCGCAGCGTGGGGCCCACCGCGGTCATCGCGACGTGTCCGATCGCAGCGGGGGCTGCCGCCGAGGTGTGCGCGCCGGGAGGGCCCCCGTGCGCGCACGTCGTCATGGACCTCAGCGCCCGGTTCCTGTGGCTGCACCCGAGGATCGCACTTCACTTCGTGGCGACCCGTGAGATGCGCGACGAGCTCGTCGTGAGCGGCGTGCCGTTTGACCGGATCATCGTGTCGGGTGCGCCGGTTCAGCGTCGTGAGGTCCCTGAAGGCGGTGGCGCCGCATGCCGTGCCGCGCTCGGCCTCCAGGACCGTTTCACCGTCGCCGTCGCGGGCCTTGGTGCATTGGGGGAGGAGGGTGACGCCTTCTCATCGCTGGTCCGTGCCTCGTTACAGGTCGTCGCGCTTGTGGCTGAGAATCCTCGCGCCCGGGAGCGGGCGCGCAAAGCGGCGCTGGCCGCGCCCGGTCAGGTCGTCTGCATCGAAGAGCTCCATCGCTACGGTGTCGCGACACGGGCGTGCGACGTGCTCGCATGTGCCCCGGGATCGCCACGAGCGTTCGAGGCGCTCGCGGCGGGGCTTCCCGTCGTGCTCTACGCTCCCGTCCCCGAGCGTGAGCGTGACAATGCCGAGTTCTTGCTGGACATCGGCGCGGCGCTGCTCGCACGTGACGAGTCGGCGATCGCCGAGAAGTGCAGGTTTCTCGCGACACATCCGGAGCGTTCGGCTCAGCTGGCGGTCTCGTCCGCCGCGCTCGGGCGTCCTGGTGCTGCGGCTGCGATCGCCGACCGGGTTCTGGCGGGTGCACGGTGCTGAAGGCGGTCTTCTTCGACGTGGGAAACACGCTGCTCACGCCGCATCCGAGCGTGTCGGAGGTGGTCCGGCAGGTACTCTCCGAAGAGGGGCACACACATGATCTCAGCGCGATCGACGCGTTGATGCCGCTCGTCGACGAGTTCTACGAGGACCGGTACCGGTCCGACGACACCTTCTGGACGAGCGAGGATGAGACGTCCGCGGTCTGGGTCGGGATGTACTCGCTGCTGTGCCGGCGGCTCGGCATCGAGATGGACGTGGAACGCATCGCGCGACGTGTCTACGACGAATTCGGAGAGGCGCGGCGTTGGCGCGCCTACGACGACGTGGTCCCGGCGTTCGAACGGCTGCGTTCGCGGGGACTGCGTATCGGGCTCGTGTCGAACTGGGACCGGCGTCTCGCGGGGTTGTTCGCCGGCCTAGGGCTCGACTCGTACCTTGACACGGTGGTCTCGTCCGCGGACGTCGGCTTGCACAAGCCTGATCCGCGCATCTTCGAACTGGCGTGCGCGCGCGTCGGTGTCCGGCCGGCAGAGGCTGCTCACGTCGGTGACCACCACTACGCGGACGTGCTCGGGGCCAGAGCCGCCGGCATGCTGCCCGTGCTGATCGACCGTGGTGGCGCCTCTTTCGGCTCCGGGACCTCGGTCACAGTCGTCACCACGCTCGAAGGGATCGAGGGGGCTCTTGGTCTGGAGGTGTGAGTGATGCGCTCTATGGCCTCATGGCTTGCGCCCATCATGCTCGTCGCTGCTGCGCTCGTCCTCTCATTCGGGGCGTACAGGATGGCCTCCGAAGCGTGGGACGGCGTGGTCGCTTACGAGTCTCCGTACCTCGCGGCAGACCTTCCCGCCGCTACGGCAGGACCGGTGGTCTCGTCCCGGGTCGTCCTCGTGATCGTCGACGGCCTGCGGCTCGATGCGTCACGACGCATGTCATCCCTTGAGGCGCTCAGGGACTACGGCGCAGAGCTTACGCTCGTGGCCCCGCAGCCATCGCTGAGCTACCCGAACTGGACCACGATCGTGTCAGGTACGACGCAGGACCACCACGGCGTCGTCACGAACTGGTACGAGGGGGCGGTCGGTGTCGAGACGGTGCTCGATACCGCTCTCGAACGTGGGACCGGACTCGTGGTCGTCGGCCCGAGCGACATCGCGACCCTGTACCCAGCCGCCCTGCGTGCGGATGGCTCCTACTTCGAAGAGTGGTCTGACGAGTACCTGAGCGGACGCTTCGTGGACCGCGCCCTCGAGCTGGTCGCTGATGTGCGACCGCGTCTGGTCGTGCTCCACCTGCCCGACATCGATGAGGCTGGTCACGACTTCGGCGGCGCGGACCCCCGCTATCTCGACGCCGTCGCGAAGGTCGACGCAGACCTGAGGAGACTCGTGGAGGCTCTTCAGGACGGGCGGACGACGTTCGTGATCGTGGCGGACCATGGTCACACCGACCGGGGTGGTCACGGCGGCTGGGAGCCAGACGTCGTGCGCGTGCCCGGAGTCATCGCTGGGCAGGGTGCGCGCGCTCTCCAAGCCGAAGCGTATCTGGAAGACATCGCGCCCACAGTAGCGGTGCTGGCGGGCATCGCCGTCCCGCGCATGGCGACCGGAAGAGTGCTCGAGAGCGCGATCGCGAGTTCTTCCCCGCAGGGACTCCGTTATGCCTCTGAGCAGCGCCGTCGCGCGGTGTCGGCTTTTGCCGCGATAGCTGAGAGCGGCGCGGCTGGACGTGTGGAGGCGACCCGAGGCACCACTTCCGCGGACCGAGCGGCAGGGGTGCTCGAAGCTGCGCGGGACAGGCGGCTTGCGTCGGACCGCTGGAACCGGCGCTTCGGGCCGGGTGTATGGATCGCAGTGGCGGCGGGGGCCTTCCTGGTGGTCGTCGCACTGGCGTCCTGGCGGGCACTCCTCGCGGCTCTCGGTGGCTCGGTCGCCTACTACGCTGTGTACAACGCGCTGTTCTTCGGGCTTCATCGCAACCTGTGGTCGCTTTCCGCGTTCAACTCCGAGGAGCTCATCGATGCGTGGATGAACACGCGCCTGGCCGAGGCTGCTACCGCCGGTATCGTGGCGGCCGTCGTGGCAGGGTCGCTCTACCCGCTGCTGCGTCACCGCCCGAGAGGCCCGCACGGCCGATACCTGGCCGGGTGGCTCGCCCTGGGACCGCTCGCCGTCGTCTCCACGCAGGCCACCCTGGCGCTCCAGATCGCGTGGTTCCTGTGGGCCTGGGGTTTGACCCCGACGTGGCGTCTTCCCGATCTCATGTGGGGCTTCAAGTTCGACTTGGACCTCGTGCAGGTGACCGCGCTGGGCGCGGCCGCCGCTGCCGCCCCCCTTCTGAGCTACGTCGTGGGGCGGTATCATCCGAAAGTCCGCAAGCAGACCGCCGGGGAGGCGTGAGCATGGCGTTTCGAGACCTACGCGAGTACATGGACCTGCTCGAGCAACGTGGCCAGCTCAAGCGCATCGGTGCACCGGTCGACCCGAAACTCGAGATCTGCGAGATAGCCGACCGCGTGAGCAAGCGGGTGGGACCAGGACTGTTGTTCGAGAACCCCGTCGATCGTCAGACCGGCGAGAGCTACGCCATGCCGGTCGCCATCAACCTCATGGGAAGCTACGACCGCATGGCTTGGGCGCTGGGCGTCGACGCCGAGACGGGCACGTGGCGCGACCTCGACGCCAAGGCGCAGCAACTCATGGAGCTGCTGCCCCTCGACATGCCCGCTTCTATGAAGGGCAAGCTCGACGTGCTCATGGGTCTGAAGGGCCTCGCCACCGCCGGAGCCAAGGAGGTCAAACGGGCCCCCGTGCAGGAGGTGATCTTTCGTAGCGGCGACGTGGACCTCACGAAGCTGCCCGTACTCACGACGTGGCCTGACGACGGCGGTCCGTTCATCACGCTGCCGCTCGTCGTGACGAACAACCTCAAAGGGCGTCCGAACGTCGGGATGTACCGGCTGCAGGTCTTCGACCGCAATACGACCGGGCTCCATATCCACGAGCACCACGACGGGGCGAAGAACCTCCGCGCCTGGAAGCAATCGGGTGCGACACGGGTCCCCGTCTCCGTCGCACTCGGCGCCGACCCGGTCACCATCTTCTCGGCGACGGCTCCCGTGCCACCCATGATCGACGAATACCTGTTCAGCGGCATCCTGCGTGGCGAGCCCGTCGAGGTCGTGAAGTGCGTTACCAACGACCTCATGGTGCCAGCGAACGCGGAGATCGTGCTCGAGGGTTGGTGCGATCCCGACGAGACGCGCTGGGAGGGACCTTTCGGCGACCACACCGGCTACTACTCGCTTGCCGACTACTTCCCCGTGTTCCACGTCGAGGCCATCACGATGCGGCGAGACGCCATCTACCCCGCGACGATCGTCGGGCGGCCGCCCATGGAGGACTGCTACCTGGCGAAGGCGACCGAACGCATCTTCCTGCCGGTCATCCGCGCCATGCTGCCGGAGGTCATCGACTACGACCTGCCGCTCGAAGGCGTCTTCCACAACTGCGCGATCTTCCAGATCAAGAAGGAGTTTCCCGGCCAGGCGTTCCGAGTGATGAACTTCGCGTGGTCGATGGGGCAGATGATGTTCACGAAGTACGTCATCGTCGTCGACGAGGACGTCGACTGCCACGACTACTCGCAGGTGGCGTGGCGTTGCTTCAACAACGTCGACCCGAGCCGCGACATCCTCATCAGCAAGGGCCCGCTCGACCGGCTGGACCACTCGTCGGACTTCGAGAGCTTCGGCTACAAGATGGGCATCGATGCAACACGGCCGATCGCCAACGAAGGTCACGAACGTGAGTGGCCTGAGGCGCTCGAGATGGACGCCGAGGTCAAGGCGCGTGTTGACGCCATGTGGTCGGAGCTGGGCTTGTGAGCGGCATGAAGGCGAAACGGCCGAAGCCGAAGCCGGCGAAGACCAACAAGGTGGCCGTCCTGCTCGAACTGGTCAAGTTCGAGCACTCCGTCTTCGCGTTGCCCTACGCCTATATCGGCGCGCTCTTCGGCGCCGCGGTGGTCGGCGCGGGTTACGAGCCGACGAGCCCCACGGTCCCCGCGTACCTCAAGCCGCCGATCTCGAACCTGCTCGTGAACGGGCCGGGCGGGTACACGCCTGGCGTCGGCCTGGACTTCCTTCCTTCGTGGACCGCACTTCTGTGGATCACGCTTGTGATGGTCGGTGCGCGCGCCTTCGCCTTCGTGCTCAACCGCGCCATCGACAAGGAGATCGATGCGCGCAACCCGAGGACCGCGAGCCGCGCGGTGCCCGCCGGGTTGATCAAGGCCTGGGAGCTGTGGCTGTTCGCGGCGGTGATGCTCGCCGCCTACCTGTACGGCGTATGGCAGCTCGCGCCCATCGCGCGGTGGCTCTCGCCGATACCACTCGTCGCCTTCCTCATCTATCCGTATACGAAGCGGTTCACCCCCTTGTGCCACTACTGGCTGGGCCTGTGTCTCGGACTTGCTCCTGTAGGCGGCTGGGTCGCTGTGGGCGCTCCGATCGCAGACCCGGCGCCCTGGGTCCTCGGCGCCGCGGTGATGCTGTGGACCGCAGGGTTCGACATCATCTATGCAACGCAGGATGTGGAGTGCGACGTCCGCGACGGCGTGCACTCGATGCCGGCCGACTTCGGGATACGTCCGGCTCTCGTGCAGACCCGCGTGCTACATGCAGCGACCGTCGTGCTGCTCGTCCTCGGAGGGTGGCTTGCTGGAGCTGGCTTGATCTGGTTCGCGGGAGTCGGCGTGGCCGCGCTGTTGCTCGCGTACGAGAACTCGATCGTGGGGCCGGACGACCTGTCACGGGTGAATGCGGCATTCTTCACCGTGAACGGGTTCATCGCGGTCGTGGTCGGGGCCGCTGCGGTCATCGACCGGGTCGTCTGATCGGCGCGAGCAAGCAGTTCGTAGAGAGGTGGCGAGTACGGTTGGCACACATCGCTGTGATCATGACAGGCGCTTCTGGGAGCGCGTACGGGATGCGCATCACCGAACAGCTCGTCGTGCTCGGTCACGACGTGGTGTTCTGTGCCACCGATGTCGGCCGGGACGTGTGCGCGCACGAACTCGGCTTCGTACTGCCGACGGAGGATGCGCCTACGGCGGCAGGGGCGCTTGCGGGCTTCCTCGAACTCGGCGCGACCGATGACCGGCTCCGGGTGGCGTTCCCTGGTGATCTGTTCGATCCCTTGGCGAGCGGGTCGCATCCGCTCGATGCGGTGATCGTGGCTCCGGCGAGCATGGGGTTTTGCGCGAGCGTGGCTGCGGGTACGGCTAACGACCTCCCACAGCGCGCTTGTGACGTGGCTCTCAAAGAGCGTCGCCCGTTGGTCGTGGTACCGCGGGAGACGCCCCTTTCGCTGGCCGAGGCAATCAACGCCGCCGTAGGCGGCGAACTCCTCCAGCATGCGCTTCCTTACCTGGTGCACCTGCGGACCCTGTCTGCCCTGACCGAGGCGGGCGCGATCGTCGTGCCGGCGATGCCGGCGTTCTACCAGCGTCCGGAGACCATCGACGACCTGATATCATTCATCGCAGGCAAGGTGTTCGACGTCCTGGGTATCGAGCACGACCTGTTCACCAGATGGGGAAGCCGGTAAGGCGATCGGCTGCCGCTTCTTCGAGCGTTCGCTCCGGTTGCGTTAGTCTTCGCGCTTCGAGGGCTATGTAGGAAGTGTCCGCACACCGTTGAGTGGGAGGGACCATGAGCGACGAGAGCACCACCCCGATGGGCGACATGCCCGCCGAGCCCGAAGCCCCCGCGGCGCCCG
>FWPV01003679.1_pt1 | contig 34268 bp, 27 predicted proteins | sample 2228371 | NCBI WGS metagenome assembly FWPV01 (sample SAMEA103939776, study PRJEB20133) | metagenome
TATATCTTCGGTAACAGGGTTATTCAGTTCGGTTGCATCAATATTAGGAAATATAGCTGTTGCAGTTTTCAGTGTGGCTTTCATTACTTTCTTTTTGCTGAAGGATGAAAAGCTTTTTGCCAATGCAGTTCTTGCAATGGTTCCTGATCAGTACACCGATGAAATCCTAAGGATAATGCAATCGACAAAGAAACTGCTTGTAAGGTATTTCGGAGGTCTTGTAATTGAGGTTGCCGGCGTTATGGTGCTCAACTGGTCGGGATTTATGATAATTGGCATTTCTTTTAAGGATGCCTTATTAATGGGTTTTATTACCGGAATATTTAATATTATTCCTTATCTGGGGCCTTTAATAGGAGGAATATTTGCTGTTATCATCGGGCTGGTATCACATTTGCATCTGCCTTTTTATTCAGCATTATTGCCGTTACTCGTTTATATTGTTATTGTCTGCAGCCTGGTGCAGATTGTTGACAATATAGTATTTCAACCGTTAATTTATTCGAGCAGTATAAAATCGCATCCGCTCGAAATATTTATTGTTTTCCTGATCGCAGGCAGTATGGGCGGAGTTATCGGAATGATAGCAGCTATACCGGCATATATTGTTGTAAGGGTTGTCGCAAAAGAATTTTTTAATAACTTTAAATTTGTTCGGTCGCTTACACGGAATATCTAAAAAAATGCAAATAAAAAAAGTCATATTGCTTTTGGTAATTGCAGGCATAGCAACTATCCTACCTGATGTACAGGCACAACCCTATGATTTTATTGCCAATGTTACAGAGGGATGTGATTCGTTTAAAGTAAAATTCACGTTTATTAATAATACTTCGGTGGATACACTTACTGATTTTGCATGGGATTTTGGCAACGGTCAGAGCAGCTATGTACGTAATCCGGATACTGTGCTTTACAATACACCCGGCACTTATACAGTAACAGTGTTTTATGGCAGCAGTATTACAAACATGCTGAATAATGTAAGTATAAAATTTAATTACATTAATGTTTATCCAAGGGTGCCTGCCAATTTCACCTATTCCGATACAAATGAATATGCTTATTATGCGGTTTCATTCAAACATGTAAATTCTGCATACGCCAATTACCCGCTTTATCTTTGGAATTTTGATGACGCTACCACCAGCACTATGCGAAATAATGTACATCAGTTTCCCGGCCCCGGCACCTATAATGTTAAACTGAAAACATATTACCCTTATGGTTGTGCCGATAGTACCCAACAAACCGTTGTTGTTACCAGGCCCGCCAATATGCCGCTGGTTGTGCCAAGTGATAATTTTGGTTGCGGATCAGTGAATGTTGACTTTTCGCTTGCTAATATTGATACTGATACCATTACCAGTATTTATTGGGATTTCGGGAACGGACAGTCCAGCACGCTTATTGACCCTGATACTGTCAGATACAATAATCCCGGTTATTATAACGTAAGTGTCTTAATTAATAATGATACAGCTCATACGGTTGTTGAACGCAATCTGATCCATGTACAGCTGTATTCACGGGCTTATTTTTCATATTTTGACACAATTAATTATGACACATACGTTTTACAGCATACAGGCAACATTGATACTGCTGCAACTTACACCTATCTTTGGGATATCGGTAGTGTAGGGTTGCGTAGCGGCAGACATGAAGTTGTCCAGTTTCCGTCGGCAGATACGGGATATCTGGTTAAACTGACTGTAAGTGATAACTTCGGATGTGTTGATTCATCTGAGACTGTTATCTTTGTTTTAGAAGAATTAAGGATTCAGAATGTCTTTACGCCTAACAATGATAATGTCAACGATTTCTTTATCATTGACAGTCACGGCAGTGTACCTCTTTCAATTCAGATTTATACACGCACAGGTACCCTGGTTTATAAGGCTGAAGGTTACAGAATTACATGGGACGGCCGTACTTCATGGGGCATGGAATTAAGTGAGGGTGTTTATTTCTATGTACTTAACCCACTTGGAGGAAACGAAACAATTTCACAACGCTATAAGAAAACAGGGTTTGTTTATCTTTACCGATGAAGTATAAAGTTATCTAAAATCTTTCAGCAATAACTTTCCAGTCGAGCACATTCCAGAATGCCTGAAGGTAATCGGCACGTTTGTTCTGATAATCGAGATAATAGGCATGCTCCCATACATCGCATGTCATTAGCGGTGTGAGCCCATTCCGGAGCGGATTTCCTGCATTGCTTTCCTGCACAATGTCGAGTGTACCGTTTTCTTTTTTCACAAGCCATGCCCAACCCGACCCGAAAATTGATACCGCAGCTTTTGTAAATTGTTCTTTAAACCCGTCAAATGAGCCATACTGGCTTATTATCGCCTTTGCCAGATCACCCGAAGGTTCGCGGTCTCCCTTTGGCGAGAAACTGAAAAAATAAAAAGTATGGTTCCATACCTGTGCCCCGTTGTTAAAAATTCCGCCTCCCGCTTTTTTAACAATATCTTCAAGAGTGGCATTTTCAAATGGTGTGGCTGCAATCAGTGAATTAAGATTATTAAAATAATCCTGATGATGTTTCCCATAATGAAAATCAATAGTCTGACGTGAAATGTATGGTTGAAGCGCATCAGGCCCGTAAGGTAGTTTAGGCAGTTCAAAAGGCATAAGTACTAAATTATGATTAAACCTTTACAATATACAACTTTTTTTATTATTAACAAAAACAACCCAAACTACATAAACCAGTTTATTGGCCTGCCCGCTTTTACAGACTATATAACAACTTTACTGCAAAAACAATTATCAGCAAAAAAATCTCAAACTTCTAAAGACGTTAAAAACTTCGTAAAAAGCTATTGTAAAGCTGTTATAAGGTTATTTCTCTACCCGTCTATATGAATTCCTTATTTTATGCTTTGAACCTTCGGGCTACTTCGTCCCAGTTAATAACATTCCAGAAGGCAGCTATATAGTCGTTTCTGCGATTCTGATATTTCAGGTAATAGGCATGTTCCCATACGTCAACACCCAGAATCGGTAATCCTTTTACTTCCGATATGTCCATTAAAGGATTGTCCTGATTTGGTGATGAAGTAATCTTAAGCTCGTTCCCGCTTTTAACAAGCCACGCCCAGCCCGAGCCGAACCTTGTCATAGCTGCATTTGAAAAAAGTTCTTTGAATTTTTCAAATGAGCCAAAATATTTGTTGATTGCATCGGCAAGGTCGCCACCAGGCTGTCCGCCACCAGCAGGCGACATAATTTCCCAGAACAGATTGTGATTATAATAACCACCTCCGTTATTTCTTACAGCAACAGGAAACTTTGAAATATTGGCCAAAATATCTTCTATTTTCCTGTTTTCCCATTCACCACCAGCAAGTGCATTATTCAGATTATTCGTATATGCTCCATGGTGTTTCGTATGATGAATCTCCATGGTAAGAGCATCGATATGCGGCTCAAGTGCTGCATAATCATATTTCAGTTTCGGTAATTCAAATGCCATAACAGTATTGTTTTTTAAGTTAAACATTATTATTTAGAATCATTCTAAATTAATAGAATAACATTTCAGTTGTCAACAATGTTCAAAAAATAGTTTACTTTGTCGGATGTTCAGAATACAGTTATGCAACTTTTATATGATGTTTTGATCCGTGTTTACGGGTTATGTATTGGCATAGCCTGTTTGTTCAATGAAAAGGCTCGCCTGTGGGTAAAAGGACGAAAAGATATATTCAGGCAAATTGTCGCTAAGGTAAAATCAGAGCATGTTATCTGGGTCCATGCTGCATCGCTTGGTGAATTTGAACAGGGAAGGCCGCTGATTGAGGAAATCAGGAAACGTTATCCGGAGTATAAAATATTACTCACTTTCTTTTCGCCCTCGGGGTATGAAATACGAAAAAACTACCAGGGGGCTGATTTTATTTTTTATTTACCGCTTGATACCAGGCGTAATGCAATGCGTTTTATCCAGTCGGTTAAGCCTGTAACGGCAATATTTATTAAATATGAGTTCTGGCATAATTATCTTTCCTTACTGAAATCCTATAACATACCGGTCTATCTGGTTTCGGGCATATTCAGACCGCAACAAGTTTTCTTCAGGTGGTACGGTGCCTGGTTCAGGAAAATACTGACAAATTTCAATCATTTGTTTGTACAGACAAAAGAATCGGAAAATCTGTTAAAAATGATTAATATTACCAATGTCACAATAAGCGGAGATACCCGGTTTGATCGTGTAAAACAAATCAGTTTGCTTGCAAAGGAAATTGAAATAGCATCCCTGTTTAAAAACGGACGGTATTGTATTGTTGCAGGAAGTACCTGGCCTAAAGATGAAGAAATGCTAATAAGCTATATCAACCAGCAGCAGGTTACATCAAAATTAATTATTGTGCCGCATGAAATAGACGAACCCCATATTCAGTATATCATGCATCAGCTCAAAAAGCCTTTTATCAGATTTTCTGAAGCAGGCAAAGCCGACCTGTCTGACATACAGGTGCTGATAATCGATAATATAGGTATGCTGTCATCACTTTATCGTTATGGCGAAATAGCTTATGTTGGAGGAGGTTTCGGGAAAGGCATTCATAATATTCTTGAGGCAGCAGTTTATGGCATTCCCGTTATTTTCGGGCCAAATTATTCGAAATTTAATGAAGCTGTTGAATTGATTAAACTCGGCTGCGCATTTAGTATCGACAGTTCTGAATCATTGAAGTCGTTACTCAACAGGTTACTTGATGATTCTGAAGAAAGAAATCAAATCAGGCCGATTGCAGAACATTTTGTTAACAGTAATACCGGGGCAACACAAATGATTATTGAGCACATTTTTAAGAATTAACGGAGTGGCTGAGTAATTAAGCTATGAACATGTGAGGTGATTAGGTAATTGTATTTCAGCAAATTGCTTTTTATGCTTTAACCCAAATTTATCATTAGCCATTTTTTCCAATGATTGTCATTAGAAATTATTTAGTATAAATTACAGATTATGTGGTTTATAGTATGATAAATCACTTAGGAAAAATTTAAAAACTTTAATTACAGATGCTTGCAATTTAACCCGGATTTGTCAACAGGATTTGAAAAATTTTATTGACAGGTGTGTTGGCATGCGGGCTGTATCTGGGTTAACCCCGATTTAGATTTTGTTAGGTTTTCTTACTTTTATCGAAAAGAAGAAAACCTAACAAAATATTAATCGCCCGGATATCGGGGAAAAACGCTGATGAGTTTTTTGGGATAAACTATAAATTCACGAAATCCTTACAAAATCATAGTCGCTAAAAGTCTGAAGACTTTTTTTGGGGTTAAGCTTTTCTACAGCGGCCTATTCCGATTATTGGGAAAAATCATCAGCAAATTACATTCCTAAACACCTATGTGGCTTTAATGTGCCTGGCAAAAGCGCGGCCGAACTCAAGCAATTGTTCTGTTTTTTCTGCATCAGGAGAAAATTTAACGGATATCCCGTCTATAACTACATCTAATTTCAGCGCTTTCAGATTGTTTTCAATTATTTTTACGGCCTCACCGCTCCATCCGTACGATCCGAAAGCAGAAACCTTCTTCCCTTTGTCACGCACGGGATTAATTACTGCAAACATTTTGTAAACAGGCATCAGTGTATTCTGATTGATGGTAGGCGAACCAATAAGCATTGATTTGCTTTTCACTATCAGTTCTTCAAGGTCGCCAGGCAGCATATTTTCAATATCAACAATGGTAATTTTATAGTCAACAACCTCATTAATTCCTTTTGCAATAATTTCAGCCATTTGTTTTGTATAGCCATAGGCTGAAACATAGGTAATAAGTATATGATTGTCTTCACAAAGAGAGTCGGCTATATATTGTTCAGCATATTTTTCGGTGAGTCTGATGATCTCTTTCCAGTTTTTACGCAATATCGGGCCATGGCCGGGACAGACCACTTTAATTTCAAACGGTTTGATTTTTTCAATGGCGCTTAGCATAAATTTGCTGAAAGGTCTTAGGATAACGTCGAAATAATATTTAAATGCATCGAAATAATCACCCACTTTATCATCAAACATTTCGGAATGGCTGAAATGGGCGCCAAACGAATCGCAGGTGAATAATACCTGGTCCTCGATAACATAAGCGTAAATAGTATCGGGCCAATGAAGGTTGGGTGCTGATACAAAACGAATGGTTTTGTTGCCAAGATCTAAAGTATCGCCATCTTTTACAAAAACATGCTTAAAAGGTTTTCCAATCATATCCTGCAGGTAATTAATTGCCGGACGGCTGCCATATACAACTGCTCCGGGCGCCAGCTCGAGTATGTCACCAAGGCAACCCGAATGATCGGGTTCAGTATGTGTTACAATAATATAGCTGATATCTGCAATATTGGTAAGGCTTTTCAGCTTGTCCACAAACTGTTCTTTGAATGATTCCTTTACAGTGTCGACAAGTGTTTTCTTTTCGGCGTCAATGAAATAAAAATATTAAGACAGTTGCTGTTAAGTCTGAGATGCACTCTGGATTGTACAGGACAAAAAAAATAAGAATTATAGGTGGTGCCGTATTTGGTTTCCATTACAATGTCAAAGGTAACAATGTCTTTGTCAAGCACACCAATCCAGCGGATGTCTTTGGTAATGTCTATGATTTTATTTTCGTTCATCTTCAATTATATAACTGATTTTACGGCAAAGTTATTAAGATTTGGCTAAATGAAAAGCTTTTATATTACTAGGTAAAAAGAACATTTTTTCTTTAGTAATGTTATTTTTTATAACTTTCAGAAATAAGTAATCAAAAATTAAAATGATCCGAAAGATTATTATGTTTTACTATGAAGGTTTCAAAAGTATGACTATAGGCAGGTCATTATGGATCATTATCCTCATCAAACTTTTTATCATTTTTGTGATTTTTAAACTTTTGTTTTTTCCTGATTTTCTGAAGAAGAATTTTAAGACCGACAAAGAACGGGGTAATTATGTACTTGACAGGCTATCAAAATAAAAAATATTATGCTTGAAAATGTTGATTTGTCATTAGTCAGCTGGTCGAGGGGGCAGTTCGCGCTTACAGCTATTTACCACTGGATATTTGTACCGCTTACACTCGGGTTGTCATTTATTATTGCTATTATGGAAACCATCTATGTCCGCACTGGCAATGAGGAATGGAAAAAGATTACGAAATTCTGGATGACGCTTTTTGGGATAAATTTTGCAATTGGTGTAGCCACCGGAATTATCCTTGAATTTGAATTTGGCACAAACTGGTCGAACTACTCATGGTTTGTAGGCGATATCTTTGGAGCACCACTTGCCATTGAAGGCATCATGGCATTCTTTCTTGAATCAACCTTTATTGCCATAATGTTTTTTGGATGGAATAAGGTCAGTAAGGGCTTTCATCTTCTTTCCACATGGCTTGTCGCCTTCGGAGCCAGCCTTTCTGCCTTATGGATACTTGTAGCTAATGCCTGGATGCAGTGGCCTGTTGGGGTTCAGTTCAATCCCGAAATGGCGCGTAATGAAATGGTTAATTTCTGGGATGTGTTTCTTTCACCCGTTGCGACAAATAAATTTTTACATACCGTTCACTCGGGATATGTTTTGGCATCATTATTTGTCATTGGTGTCAGTTCATGGTTTATCATTAAAAAACGGAATCTTCCGTTTGCAAAAAAAAGCATACTTGTAGCTACTGTTTTCGGACTTATTTCAAACATAATGCTTATATATACCGGTGATGGCTCAGCCAGGCATATTGCCCATGTCCAGCCTATGAAATTTGCAGCAATTGAAGGATTGTATCAGGGGCGCGAAGGCGTGGGACTCGTTGCCATCGGCTTGATAAACAGTCATGAATCGGATACGGCCCAAAAAGACATTTCCGATTTTGTATTTAAAATTGAAATACCTAAATTCCTGTCCTATTTGGCATTTGGCAAATGGAATGCTTTTGTTCCCGGCATCAACGACCTTATTCATGGTAATCGCGATAAAGGAATAATACCTGCTGCAGAGAAAATTGAAAGAGGCAGAATAGCCCGTCAAACACTGGCCATGTTAAAAGATGCACGCGATAAGGGAGATAGCCTGACCTATGAGCAACTGAAAAGCAAATTTTACGACCCCGGTTTTAAGGAAAATTATTTCCGCTATTTTGGATACGGATTTCTGAATGAAACAAAAAGTCTGATTCCCAATGTCCCGGTCGTATTTTACAGTTTTCATCTTATGGTAATACTGGGGTTTTATTTCATTTTGCTTCAGCTGATTTTTCTAATTGGGGTGCTTTTAGACAGACTTGATAATAAAAAATTCTTACTATGGCTGGCCGTTTTTACCATTCCTCTTGCATACCTGGCTACACAGGCAGGTTGGGTAGTGGCTGAAATGGGAAGGCAACCATGGGTGGTGCAGGATTTACTTCCGACAATGGCAGCCATCTCACATATCAACGTAAACACGGTTAAAATTACTTTCTGGCTTTTCGCAGCCGTATTTACCGGTTTACTCGTTGCCGAAATAAGCATTATGATCAGACAAATAAAACTCGGACCTAAAGAAGGAGAAAAATAACATGTTTGAAACCTTATCACATACGGCATTACAGGAATACTGGTGGGCAATTATTTCGCTGCTGGGAGGAATTCTGGCATTCTTGTTATTTGTTCAGGGCGGACAAACATTAATATATACGCTTGGCAAAACCGCAACAGAAAAAACCATGCTGATTAATTCGCTTGGCCGTAAGTGGGAATTTACATTCACTACCCTTGTAACATTCGGCGGAGCTTTTTTTGCCTCATTTCCGTTGTTTTATGCAACCAGTTTCGGAGGGGCTTACTGGTTATGGGTTATGATACTGTTTTGTTTTATTATTCAGGCCGTTTCGTATGAATTCAGGTCAAAGCCTGCAAATATTTTTGGCCATCGTACCTTTGAAATTTTTCTCTTTATTAATGGCGCTTTTGGAACGGTATTGTTGGGTACCGCCATTTCCACTTTCTTTACCGGTTCGGCATTCTCAGTGCAATTTACTCACCTTGCCAGTTCAGCAAATCCTGTGATCTCACGATGGGAAGCCCCGGCACATGGACTTGAGGCATTGCTGAATATTCAAAACCTGTCGCTGGGCATTGCTTTGTTTTTTCTTTCTCGCGTGCAGGCTATCCTTTATTTTATGAATAATGTTGCTGACGAAAATATACGAATACGCACCAGAAAACAACTGATATATAATGCTTTGCCGTTTCTTGCTTTTTTTCTTTTTTTCATTATCAGGCTCTTTACAATGAAAGGATTTGCCCTTGACCCTCATTCAGGGAAAATATATACTGAAGCTTATAAATACTGGCATAACATTATGCAGATGCCTGTAGTTGCTGTTCTTTTAACAACAGGAACAGTTATGATACTTACAGGCATAATACGGTCAATTATTACTCAATATACAAAAGGTATCTGGTTTTCAGGCACAGGTACTTTTATGGTTGTTTTCTCCTTGTTTGCAACTGCCGGATATAACAATACTGCCTATTATCCATCTACTTATGATTTACAGAGTTCTCTTACCATTTATAACAGCTCATCAAGCCATTACACACTCACTGCCATGAGCTATGTATCTTTACTTGTTCCTTTTGTATTTGCCTATATATTCTATGCATGGAAATCAATCAACCGTAAAAAAATTGATACCGCCGAAATACAATCTGAAACTCATGTTTATTAAACCCCGTATCTATGTATCTTTCATCAATTATAGAATTACTTAGCTGGCCTGCAATAATCGCAATAAGTTATTTTGCTGTACGTTGGGTATTAAGAAAATATGAAAACAGTAATGAAAGCAGGCAGCAGGATGCATCTGAATAAATTCAACCCTGCCGGGTTTATGGTTAGTTCGTACGGATTAATCTGCAAAATACCATGTTGAATGAACCCTGTGACAATGAATTTTGTCAGTTGTTTTTCTACTTTCATTCAATATTATTGAGGATTCATCAATATATGATAACTGCAGGCTGATGTCTTCGTTAATATGAAAAAAGGAAACTGTCAAATCGGCTCAACTATGAAATACTACTTATTCATACTGATATTCATATTGGTTTCCTGTTCTAAGGATGTAATTATAACCGAGCAGGAAATCAAACATGATATATTTTACCGGTTTGACCAGTTAAAGCCATTTACGGGAACATGTAAAGTTGTTTATTACAATTCAAAAAAAATCAAAGAAATATTTCATTTTAAAAATGGCATACTCAACGGAGAGGCTAAGTCGTTTTATATTAACGGGAATTTGCGCTGGAGGGGTTATTATAAAAACGGAGCCTGCACAGGTAAATGGGAATACTGGGATGTGAATGGAGAAAAAACAAAAGAAGTTTATTTTGTTAATGATTCGCTCACCGGTATTTATCAGGCATGGTATCAAAGCGGTAAGCTAAAGGAGAAGGGCCAGTATGCACAGAACCGGAAAACCGGAAAATGGATTTATTATAGTGAAGACGGGAAGTTACAGGAAATCAGTTACTAATAGAGATAACTGTTAAACCCGGCTAAGTAATTAGTTCGTCCTGCCCTGCGCGACTCCTAATGACTAATCCGGGTTAAATAATAGCTAACTGCACCGGTTTTATTCCGAAGGTAAAGAAGGCAATATGCCTTTACTCCTGTATATGGGTCGTACATATTGCCTGAAGTATTTACGGTACCAAGCAAACCATATACCGGCAATAATGGTAATTATTCCGCCTGATAAAAGGGTATAAGGTAAGCCAATAATGCTTGCTGTTGTTCCGGCAAGAAGATTTCCGATAGGCGCCATTCCCAACAGAGCCATGGCATAAAAACTCATTACACGTCCGCGTTTATCCTCATCTGATATAGTTTGCAGGATAGTATTGACAGAAGAAACCGATACAATCATTGCAAATCCGGCAAAAAATAAAAAAATCAGTGTCGGCCAAATAACTGACGAAAATGCAATGAATGTCATACTAATTCCAAAAATAATCAAACAAAACATTAACAACTTTCCTAAGCCAATCACGGTTTTTCGTGCTGCCATATATAATGCTGCCAGAAAAGCTCCTGCACCTGCAGCTGACATAAGAAACCCAAGCGTATCGGCGCTTCCGCGAAGAATCTCTTTTGCATAGGCCGGAAGCAATATAATATATGGTAACCCGAACAAGCTTAGAATAGATAACAATAATAGCAATACGCGTATAGGTTTTGTCTTAAATGTGTATTGAAAACCTTCTGTAAAACTCTTTGTCAGATTTTCAGCTTTTTTTATCGATACATGATGAATTTTTATCTGATATAAGGCATAAATAACAGCAAGAAAACTCAACGCATTTAGTAAAAAACAAATGCCTTCCCCCACCAGTCCGATAATAACTCCGGCAATAGCAGGCCCTACAAGTCGCGCTCCGTTAAAAACAGCAGAGTTTAAAGCAATAGCATTAGATATTCTTGATGGCTTATCAATCAGATGAATTACAAGCGACTGGCGTGCAGGCGCATCAAAAGCGCTGATTAAACCAAATATCAGGCTTAAGGCGATAATATGCCACACCTGTATTATATCAGACAACACCATTATGGCCATTATCAATGCCTGTATCATAAACAAAATCTGGGCAAGCCTGAGTATTTTCAGCCGGTTATACCTGTCAAGCAATACACCGGCAAATGGCGCAATAATGAAAGTCGGAATCTGACTGGTGAATCCTATAAGCCCGAGCAAAAATACCGAACCTGTCAACCGGTAAACAAGCCAGCTTAAAGCAATATTCTGCATCCAGGTGCCTATTAGCGAAATACTCTGCCCGAAGAAATAATATCTGTAATTACGCGACTTAAGCGAAGAAAAAATGCCTTTTGCCCGGCTGATTTTTTTTAAATATTCATTAAAATGCACTGGAAAAATAATATGTCCCAAAAATAGTAAACGCTGTTCAATTTAAAAATGAATGATTGTCAAAACAGGCATTTGCATTAATTCGGCGGTAAGCTTAGAATAATTTTATTAAATTTACTAGCAAAACGACAGATTTTTTATTGTTGAAACTGATGCCCCGAAATATTGAAGAGCAGCTTGTAAAAAACCTTAAAAAAGGAGATATTATTGCCTTTAATGAACTTTTTAATTTTTACAGCAAACGCCTTTATTCGTTTTCGATGGGATATCTTAAGTCAGACAAGGAATGTGAAGAACTGGTGCAGGAAGTATTCACAAAAGTCTGGGAACGCCGGTCGGAATTAAAGGAAGAACTTTCATTCAGGTCTTATATTTTTACAATAGCTTTTAATATTATACGAAAATATTTCAGAAGCCGCCTGCAGCAGTCCAGATTTTTTGAATCTTCGGTTTATAATGATTTTCATCTGGAAACATCGGAAAATATTGACTTTAATTCCCTTAAAAAGCATATTGAGAAAATCGCTTCGGCTATGCCTGCCCGCAGAAGAGAAATTTTTACCAAAAGCCGTTTTGAAGGATTATCTGTTTGCGAAATCGCACGTGAACTAAACATCAGTAAAAAAACCGTCGAAAACCAGCTTACTGAAGCACTGAAATTTGTCCGTAATAATCTTTCCAGAGATAATATTGCCTTAGTACTGTTTTTCTTTCTTTTTGTTTCATAAAAACCGGCAATTTCAGGATTAACATGGCCTGTTCGCCGGCAATCAAAATAATAAAATATTTTTTTCACATTAAATGGGTGTTTTTTTCTGTAAACGGATATAACAAATAGTTACTTCATAAAATTATAATTGAATGGATAAAATCAATCAGGAAATTTTGGAGCGTTATTTTAGCGGCACATTTAGCTCTGAAGATGAGAAATATGTAATGCAGGTTTTTGCCGACGAAAACAAACAGGCCGCGCTAAGGGCATTTATGGCTCATCAGTGGCACCGGCATGTTGAAAATCCGGAAATCACAGAAAAGAATCTTCAGCATATTCTTCATCAAATACATTATAATATCAATGTAACAAAGAATATCAAAGACAGGCAGCCATTAAGGAGAGTTTTACGATTCTATTACAGGGCAGCTGCTGTTATTATACTGCCACTAATCATTGCAGGCGGCATTATATTTTTCCGCAACGAAACAGGCAATATTAAATTTTCAGAAAATGCTTTTACTGAAATCCGCTCAACGATGGGATCAAGAGTAAGCTTTCATCTGCCTGACGGCACCAAAGGCTGGTTAAACAGCGGATCTGTTTTGCGATATGCATTAAATTTCAACCAGAACAGGCGTGTCGAACTCGAAGGCGAAGCATATTTTGATGTGAAGGCTGACAAAAAGCATCCTTTTTTTGTAAATACTGCTGAGGTGCAATTTAAAGTTCTGGGAACAAAATTTAATATCAAATCATACGCCGATGATAAAACCATTGAGGCTACGTTACTGACCGGCTTATTGGAAATTCAGCCTTTTTCACAGGAAAAAGAAGGGAAAACACCGGTTATTTTAAAACCTCATCAGAAGGCTACATTTATTAAAACCTCAGAAAACCTGACATTAACGGGCAAAAAGGAACCGGAAGACCTTAAGAAAAAGCCTGTGGCAGTTGAAATAACAAAAGAAGTTGATACAGATCCTATTGTTGCATGGAAAGATAACAAACTTGTTTTTGTCAGTGAGCCTTTTGAATCGTTACTGGTAAAAATGGAACGCTGGTATAATGTTGAAATTACATTACTTGATACAGCAGTAAACAATTTGAGCTATACGGGTGTATTTGAGAAAGAAACCGTTGAGCAGGCATTACGTGCGCTAAAGATTGCAACGCCAAACTTTGATTACACCATTAATAAAAACAAAATTGAGGTTTCTCTGAAAAAATAACTCTATGTAAAAAACAATAAAAATATGAAAAACAAAACAAAAACCGGATAAACCTAAAAGCCGGCAAATGCGCTACCATTCGCCGGCCTAACCATTAGAATTAATAAATAATATTAACTCTTAACACTACAAATGTATGAATAAACCGCTAATTGTTTGCATATCTTTTTTATGCAACCGAAAAAACTTACTAAAAATGAAACTAAGCTTTTTCCTCATGATAGCAGGGGCATTGCAGATCTTTGCCATTGGTTTCTCACAAAAAGCTGAAATCACGCTTAATTTGAAGAATGCTCCTTTGTCGCAGGTTTTTCAGGAAATTGAAAAACAGAGCGACGTGCGTTTCCTATATATCAATGAGGCAATACAAGACAAACTGGTTACTCTTAAAGTAGAAAAGAGTGACATAACTGACGTGCTTAATCAGGTGCTTCAGGACGCTGATATGAAGTACACGCTGATGGAGAATAATCTGATTGTAATAACTCCTGATGTAAAAACAAAACAAGGCATTACCGTTAAAGGGCGCATTACAGGCAGTAGTGATAATGAACCTCTGCCCGGGGTAAATATTGTTGAAAAGGGGACCCTAAACGGTACGGTTTCAGCAGCCGACGGAAGTTATTCAATTACTGTATCAGGTCCTGGCGCTATACTGGTTATTTCATCTGTGGGATACAAAAGCGAAGAAATTGCAGTAAATAACCGTACGAGTATTGATATTATCCTTACAGAAAACATTGAAACCCTTCAGGAAGTTGTGGTTGTGGGTTATGGAACGGTTTCCCGGCAAAACCTTACTACTTCTATAGTAAAAGTGAAACCCGATGAAGTGCCTTCAGCTGCCAATAATACCATATCGCAGCTGCTTTTTGGCAGGGCTGCAGGCCTCAATGTGGTGCAGCAAAGTAACGAGCCGGGCGGGCTCATCAATTTATCCATCAGAGGAAGAGGAAATCCGCTAATTGTTGTTGACGGTGTTGTGTACCCAACCACCGGCCTTGAACCAGATAACGGAAAAATCGAATTGCAGGGCGTTAACCGCGGCGGATTATCTAATCTGAATCCTGCCGATATTGAATCGGTTGAAGTGCTTAAAGATGCATCAGCTTCAATTTACGGGGTAGCCGCTGCCGACGGTGTTATCCTCATTACTACAAAAAAAGGCAAAGAAGGGAAAATGACGGTTACTTATTCGGGAAACCATTCGTGGGTTAAAGACATGAATTATTTAGAACCCTTGAATGCAAAGGATTATATGATTTATTACAATCAGATGGCAAAAGATAAATATCTGTATGACCTCAGAATGGTTCCCTTTGGAACAATCCCTGCAGTTTTGTCGGGTTTTAAGGTGCCTTACTCCGACAGTCTTATTGCAGCCACCGGAGACGGAACAAACTGGCTCGATGAAGTGCTGCGCACGGGAGGTATTGATAACCATTCCCTCTCATTAAGCGGAGGAAACGAAAAGGTTACTTACTTTTTTTCGGGAAATTATTTTAACCAGAAAGGTATTTTGCTGCATTCCGATCTGAAAAGATATACAGGAAGGCTAAATGTTGCTTTTAAACTCAATAAATTTCTCACACTCTCAACCAGTGTAAATGCCAGCCGTAATTATTATACCAATTCAGGTGCCGGACAGCAGGCCGGAGGCTCAGGTTCGGAAGGCTACGGTATGCTGCAGGCTGCATTGGCATACGACCCTAACCTGCCTGTACGCCAGAGTGACGGATCATATTCACAGTTTCAGGTCATCGCCAACCCGGTTTCATTGGCCGATGTGAAAGATAACACGGTGAGCAATGCTATTCTGAGCAATATTTCACTTGATATCGATATTATACCCGGAATGCTGAAAGGAAAACTGCTTTATGGCAATAATTACGAAACCGCCAGTCGTGATTTTTATATTCCTTCAACGGTTTACTGGGGTATGCAATATAAATCAAGAGGAACATTATCTGATGAAAAAAGAGAAAATCAAACTGTCGAGGGGTTCCTGTCCTTGAAAAAAGAAGTATTCAGTGGCATTAATTTAGACCTTATGGCAGGAATGGGGCAGTATCAGACCAATTATACAAGGTCGGGAATCGAAGGCGATGGTATGCTTGATGCGGTTAATACCAGCAATATGGCTACTGCTCCCAACAGTTCAGTATTCTCAGGAAAATCAATTGAACGTACAAGGTCATATTTTGCACGAAGCAACTTCGATTTCTTTGACCGTTACCTTTTGATGTTTGCTGTCAGATATGATGGTTACGACAAATTCTTCCCCGAAAACAAATATGCTTTCTTCCCCTCAGCATCATTAGGATGGAAATTATCGAACGAACCGTTTTTAAGAAACGTAGATATGATTAATCTGCTGAAGTTAAGGGCAAGCATTGGATCCACAGGTCGAACCTACAGTACTATTGCTATTGGCCGTTTTGAATCAGATATGAACGGAACACGTCAGGTGCAGGCATCGTTTAATAACGGCCAGACGGTTTACCCCGTTTACCTGCAGGTGGCCAATGACCAGCCCGACCTCGAATGGGAGAAAACCATTATGACGAATATCGGACTTGATTTCAGTCTGTTCGGCAGCCGGTTATCGGGTTCAATCGACTTGTTTAAAGATGATAATCCCAATCTGATCTATACCAATGCACCCACTCCTCCGCTTTCAGCTATTCAGACCTACCCGGTGAATGCAGGCCACCAGGTTCGTAAGGGTTATGAAATTTCATTAAATACCGTCAACATCAGAAACAAGCTGATTGAATGGAATATGGAACTCAACCTGTCACATTATGAACATGTGTGGGTTGAAAGGCCCCCTTATGAAGGACTTCAATCGTATATGAAAGAAACCGACCCGGTTAATGCCATATATGTTTATGAAACAAACGGAATAATACAGATTGATGAAACACCGTCCGTTTACCAGCCTTCGTCAGCCAGAAGACCGGGGTGTCCGAAGTTTGTCGATCAGGACGGAAACGATACCCTTGATAACCGCGATGTAGTGATGTTTAACGGAAATCCGAAATTCATTATCGGATTTGGCAATACGCTGAAAATAAAAAATATTGATTTTGGGATTTTCTTTTATGGTCAGTTTGGCGCATACGGCTGGAATAACAGTTATGCATGGGCCGGTGCTACCGACTTCGTTAACAGGGTTCAAAACGGTTCGCAGGATATAAAGAACGTTTGGACCACTTCAAATCCCGACGGTTTCCTTCCAGGTATTGCTTATAATGAATCAACGCTTGGACTGAGTGCCGGTGTGGATACATGGCTTGAAAAGAAAGATTTTCTGAGATGCAGGAATATCACACTGGGATATACATTTAATATGCCGGGTATCAGGAGGTATGTATCAAATCTTCGTTTATACGCCGACGTTCAGAATGCCTTTATCATAACAAAATATAAAGGAGCTGACCCCGAGATTAGCTTCCCTAAACCAAGGGTAAGCGCGGCAGCCCCCTATCCGATGACCCGGACATTCTCCATTGGCCTTAATGCTACTTTTTAATCTCAAAACTGAAATGCCATGAAAAAGATATTTTTAATTTTAATTATCACAGTTACCGTAATGTTTTATAACTGCGAAAAGGGACTTGAACCTCAGCTTTACGGAACTTTATCGCCGGTAACTTTCCCTTCCAACGAACAGGAATACGAACTTTATATGCTTGAATTATATAAGCCATTCCTCGGAAGCTGGGGCTATCAGGAACCGGGAACAAACTGGACCAACAGCTTTTTCAGCCCTGAACGCGGGCATATCGTTATGCTCGACCTTCCATCCGATATATTCACTATATTTTCACAGTGGGGAGGATTTTGGGAAGGCCAGAGCTCATGTAATTTCAATTATATGCTGAATGAAGACCGCTACCAAAGCCATTTTGATAAGATAAGATTCGTGACCCGCGCCACAAAAATCATAGGCGATATTGAAAAAGCCGAAATAAGGCAGGATATTAAAAACAGGCTACTTGGCGAAGCACGGCTGGCAAGGGGATGGATAATGCATTTTCTTTTAACCTATTATGGCCCTGTACCGGTAATTATTGATTATGAAAAAGTTGGTAATAAAGAAGCAGAAAATAACCTTACCCGTCCATCAAGAGAAATCTTTGTTGGTTATATTGCTGATGATTTCCGCTTTGCCGCTGACCATCTCGAAGTTAACCCTAAGGAATACGGCAGGTTTAATAAAGGTCTGGCATTGACACTGTTGATGCGGTTGTATATGAATGAAAAAAATTTCGTCAGTGCCGAAGCAGCCGGCAGAGAAATAATGTCGCTGGGGTATTCACTGGTTGACAATTACCACAGCCTTTTCCGTGAGGCTACTGAAAAAAATTCCGAAACAATATGGGCAGTTTCATGCAGCGAAGATGATGAAACAAAAAATTTTAATCCCATTGCTTTTTATTGTTATCCCGATGACTATGCCGGCCAGAAAGTAACCAAAGGCGGCTGGGGCGATGGTGTATTTATGGTGACATGGGATTTTTATGATTCTTTTGACCCTGCTGACAAAAGGCGTTTATTTGTTACTGAATATACGCGCATTCCGAATGCAGTGGTTGCCGGACAGGATGCAGTAAGGTCACGCACCAGCAAACCACCGTTAAGAGGCCCCGTTTGTATAAAGTACCTTGATGAAGGTACAACAACAAGCGCATTCCGCGGCAATGATATCATTCTGGCCAGATATGCCGATGTGATGCTGATGATGGCAGAAGCTATTAATAATAATAACGGCGGGCCCACGGCTGAAGCCATTAGTCTGATTGATAGCGTGAGGTCGAGGGCAGGTATAGGGCCTTTACCTCCTGCTGACAAAGCATCACAGCAAGCGTTTAATGATGCAATACTTAGAGAAAGAGGATGGGAGCTCTATCTCGAAGGGGTTAGAAAAACCGATCTGATCAGACATGGAAAATGGCCGGCAGCTCTTTCTTCTGTTCCGGGCAAAAATACAAATGCACCTGAATTATGTCCCATACCAACTTATGCTATAAACAACAGCAATGGTAAACTGGAGCAAAACCAGGGATATTAGTAGTTAATACATTAATGTTTCAGTGTCAGAGGCCTGCAGGAAATATAAAAAAAATTTACTTCCTGCAGCCTTTGAAATTCAATTAATTAAAAAGTATATGATATACAATTAACATATTAACCATTAGCATTAATTATTAATCTTAAATCTTAAAATTATGAGAAAACTATTTACATTATTTTTAATTGCTCTGGCCATTCCGGCATTTAGTACATCGGTTACTTTTACTTTGAAAATGTCGGGTCAGCCGCTGCCAAAAGACACTGTGTATATTGTAGGTTATATAACCAATTGGCAATTTCAACCAATGATTGACCTTGGTGACAGCCTTTATACATGGAGCACTGATTTGCAACCAGGAACCGTTGACAATGACGGTAATGATTCGCTGGCTTACTATTTTATTACGGTCAATTCATGGGACAGTGCAGGTAACCAGGATTGGAATTACTACAAAAGATACAGGGAGTGGTTTGACACCACTTGCTCTGAGAGTTATCCCCTCAGATATGGAACTGACCGATGGATTGTTGTTCCCAACAACGACACTGTTGTGATGTGTTATTTTGCCAAATGTCCAGGCTACACACCTCCGAGTGGCATAAATGAAAGGGAAATAAATACATTAAGTTTTGTTGTATATCCTAATCCTGCCGACGGAAACGTTACGCTCAGACTGCCTGAGATGAAATCAACACCTCAGATAGAGTTGTATGATATAGCAGGCAAAAAATTTACTGTTGATAAAACAATTGTAAATTCAGGTGAAATCAGGCTTGGCACGGCTTCACTTCAGGCAGGCATTTACTTTGTCAAGGTTTATGACGGGCAAAATACCGGCGTCAGAAAACTGATCGTCAGGTAAAAATTATATCTCATTAATTTTCACGCAAAAACAAAAAGGTTATGGTGCTTATCATGAGGTTAACCTTAGCGTTATTGCGTGTTTTTTATTAATTTTATTAATTGAATTATATGTCATACAGATTAATCATACTGTTTTTTCTGTTTTTAGCAGGTTATACACTAAAAAGCCAGTCATTTTATTTTGGCAATGACCTTTCGTATGTTAACCAGATGGAAGACTGCGGGGCGGTTTTCAAAGAAAATGGTATTCCTAAGGATGTATATCAGATATTTGCTGATCATGGTACTAATCTGGTGAGAGTGAGGTTATGGGTTGATCCTGTATGGCAGAATTCACTGGTGCAGCCCGATGGGGTTAAACCTCAGTACAGTGACTTTGAAGATGTTAAAGAAACCATTGCCAGAAGTAAATCGGCCGGAATGCAGGTTATGCTTGATTTGCATCTTTCCGATTTCTGGGCAGATCCGGCCAGGCAGCTGATTCCTGCCCGATGGCTTAGTGTGGCAACTGATTTGCCTGCTTTAAAGGATTCGGTATATAATTATGTTACAAAGGTCTTAACTGACCTTAATTCCGATTCGCTTATGCCCGAAATTGTAAAGATAGGAAATGAAAATAATGATGGGATATTAAAACATACCACAGTAGATGCAAACTGGAACGCAGGAGGCAGTGTAAGTTCCGACTGGAGCAGGCATGCCCAGTTATATAATGCAGCCATAAAAGCCGTACGTGATGTAAGTCAGAGTACCTCTGTAAAACCCAAAATTGCACTTCACTGTGCAGGTCTGAGTGTATTGAACTGGTTTTACCAGAATATTAAAGCCAAGGGAGTTACTGATTTTGACATCATGGGTTTTTCTTATTATTATGCATGGCACAACGGCAGTATTTCAGCACTCGGAAATGCCATCAGAACACTTAAGGCCGCTCATCCCGGTTATGATGTCATGGTTGTGGAAACAGGTTATTTATGGACAACACAGAATTTTGATGCACTGGGTAATATAATCACCACACCTGATCCGGCTTATCTTCCTGTTATTCCTGAAAAGCAACTGGAGTATATGGTGGATTATACCCGCGAGGTAATAAAAGCTGGCGGAAATGGGGTTATCTTCTGGGAACCTGCATGGGTATCAACACCCTGCCGGACACCATGGGGACAAGGATCATCGCATGATCATGTTGTATTTTTTGATCCGGTTAATACCAATTTTATGGAAAACGGTGGTGGCAGATGGACCGAACCTCAGTTTTATGATAATATGAATAGTGTGAAGGTCATCTTTAAAGTAAATATGGCAGGCCAGGATGTTTCAAAGGGTGTATATATTGCGGGCGATATGACTGAGGGGGCCAAACCGGTTGCCATGGCCCATATCGGCAACGGGATTTATTACTGGTTTACCTATCTGTCGCCGGGTGATTCAGGTGCCTATTATTTTCTTAATGATACCCTGCCTGTTGCCAGGGAAACCGTCCCCGGGGCCTGTGCACTATTGAACGGTACTGACCGCAAATATAAAATTCCGGATGCCGCTACGGAATTTGCCTTTAACTGGGGGTCGTGCGAGTTTTCGGGTTCAACGTTTATTGACGACCATAATTATTATGGCAATAATAACGGAGCTTCTGTTGAAATAATACCTAATCCGGCATCGGGATCCATTTATGTTAAGGTTTCCGATGCGGGTAAACTTCAAAATATCGTTATATATAATTTTGCAGGCAGGATAATGAAAAAAATGAAACCCGAAATTGCAGGGCCTGTCGCTTTGATAGACATTTCAGGATTTGCTCCGGGCGTCTATTTTTGCCAGGTTGAATCTGACAAAAGCTCAATTACAAAAAAATTCATTTGCAGATAATTTCTGAAATTACTGATTTTGCTGTTTTGTGCAATGAGGTAATATAATCCCGGATTTGTCAATAGGATTTGAAAAATTTTATTGACAAGCGTTTTGGCATGCGGGCTTTATCCGGGTTAACCCCGACTTAGATTTTGTCAGGATTTCTTATAAACTAATAATTCACGAAATCCTTATAAAATCTTAATCGCTAAAAGCCTAAAGAATTTTTTGGGATAATTCTTATTCAACAGTTACCGATTTTGCAAGGTTTCTGGGTTGATCAACATTACACCCGCGCATAACTGCAATATGATATGAGAGCAACTGAAGCGGAATAACAGCCAGTAGTGGCGAAAATAATGTATCAGTTGCAGGAATTTCAAGCACATGGTCGGCAATATTTCTGATAATTGTGTCTCCTTCAGTAACCACAGCAATAACAACACCGTTTCGTGCCTTTACTTCCTGAACATTGCTCACAATTTTTTCATATGACGAGTCTTTGGTGGCAACAACCACAACAGGCATTTCGTGGTCAATAAGGGCTATAGGGCCGTGTTTCATTTCAGCGGCCGGATAGCCTTCAGCATGAATATATGATATTTCTTTAAGTTTCAAAGCGCCTTCAAGAGCAACCGGGAAAAGATAGCCTCTGCCCAGATATATAAAATTATTGGAATCTTTATATAGTGAGGCTATTCTTCTGAATTCACTATCCATTTTCAGGATTTGCTCAATTTTTATGGGTATTTCGGTAAGCGACCTGATATACAACCTGTATTGTTCTTCTGACAGTAAATTCTTTTTTCGGCCAATAAGCATAGCCATCATGGCAAGTACGGTTACCTGTGCAGTAAATGCTTTGGTAGAAGCCACCCCTATCTCAGGGCCGGCATGGGTATAAACACCTGCATCGGTTTCACGGGGAATGCTTGAGCCAACCACATTGCAAATACCAAGCACAAGAGCGCCTGCCTGCTTTGCCAGCCTTACAGCAGCAAGTGTATCGGCAGTTTCACCACTCTGGCTTATGGCAATAACGATATCGTCAGCATTTATTATCGGATTACGGTAACGGAATTCCGATGCATATTCAACTTCTACAGGTATTCTTGCCAGATCCTCAAAGAGGTATTCCCCTACGAGCCCGGCATGCCATGATGTACCGCAACCTACAATTATAATCCGTTTGGCTTCAACCAGCTTGTCAATAACATGAAACAACCCCCCAAGATGCAGATCGTTTAAGTCCTGAGCTACCCTGCCCCTGAAGGTATCGAGTATTGACTGGGGTTGTTCAAATATTTCCTTTAACATAAAATGAGCATACCCTCCTTTGTCAATCTCACCGATATCAAGGTCGAGATGATGAATCCTCGGTGTCTGCATGTTGTTTCTTACGGTTTTCAGCACAAGCCCGTCTCTTGAGATGATGGCAACATCGTCATCGTTAAGGTAGATGACACTTTTTGTATATTCCACTATGGGAGTTGCATCTGAAGCCAGAAAATATTCATTATTACCAACACCAATAACCAAAGGACTTCCTTTGCGGGCAGCGATCAGTTTGTCGGGCTCATCGGTGCAGGCAATTACAAGGCCATAAGCCCCAACGACTTTAGAAAGGGCTAACCTCACGGCAATCTCGGCACTTGTTTTGCCCTTTTCGTGAATATATGCAATAAGGTTTACAAGCACTTCAGAATCCGTTTCGCTGACGAATTTTATGCCCCTGTGTTCGAGTTTTTCTTTCAAACGGGCATAATTTTCAATAATCCCGTTATGAATAAGAACAAATTTCTTATTGTATGACTCATGGGGATGTGCATTAATATCATTGGGTTCGCCATGCGTCGCCCATCGTGTATGACCCATTCCAAGCGTCCCGCTTACGTCTTTACCCTCAATAAACCTTTCCAGGTCGGCAACTTTGCCTTTACATTTATATATGTGTGATTTTTTATTAATAACAGCAATACCGGCAGAATCATATCCGCGGTATTCAAGCCGTTTCAAGCCATTGATTAATACGTTGTAAACCTCACGATACCCGATATAACCTACAATGCCACACATATAAGTAATTTTTCAAAAAAACACCGAATACTATTTGAATATTGCTAATAGGGCACATAATATAACCTCAATCTCAGGGGCTTACTGTTGTTGCCACTGGTAAGCACAACCCGGTTAAGAGATATAGCATTATATTCAATATCAACTATCTGACCATAATTATAGCTTACAAGATTGCCTACATACAATTCAAACCCTTTGAAATTTAGGTTTCCTGTAAAATATTTCTGAAAGAAATTATCAAGCCTGAATATATATGATTTCCGGTTACTGTCATATTGCCCCGAATAATATCTGGCTCCCTCTTTGCCGGTAAAATAAGGATCGTCAACCAAACGGTTCTTACTGCCATCTGTAGTAATATACCTGAGACCGAGCTGTCCGGGTTTCGGATAATCATCTACAGAGAGGTCATTGTCTTCAACCGGCAAAATGAGTTCAGCTTTAATGACTGATATGTTGCCTAATGATTGTTTTAATTCAGCAAGACCGGGAAATTTCAGATAATTAACCGCACCCCCCATTGATTGAAGGTAAATAACCGAATCCTGATTAATGGTGTCATTAATTACTTTTCCGATACTATATCCGGTGTGATTAAATTTTACTACATTAAATACAATGTCGTTATATTGAGAAAAATTAAAATCAGCTGTGTGTGACTTATTATCACCTGTATGATAGTAAAGGGTTAGTGACGAATTGGAGTTGTAGAGGTCGAGATAAACAACCGACCTGTCATTTGCTCTTTCCTGTGCCTTAATAAATAATCCAAAGATTTGTGTTTTAAATTCACTTTCGCTTATGGTATCATTTCTTGAAGACATAATCAGGTTAGCATAATCTAATGAGAGTTTTATATTGATAATGGTTGTATCACGCCATACAGAATCCTTTTCATACTTTGTAAAAGTTGCAGCAGAAGCAGAAACAGGTTGCGGATTAAAATCAGGCTCATAGCAAGCAAAATAGTTTGTATCATAAAGCTTGTTATTCAGGCTGTAAACCTTAATATCGGGTAAATTATCCATCGGATCACTGCCATAATAATCACTTTTATTAAAAAATAATTGCAAGACAAACGAATCGGGAACGGCATCATCCGGAAAGTAAAGACTATATAACGGTCCGTATTCAGCAACTACACCCGCCATAACTTTCCCAAAAACCGGGTCGTTATAATTCCCCACCGGAGATAATGATTTTCCGCGGCTGAAAAGGCTGTCAAGCTCAAGCGTATAAGCTTCAACAGTGACCATTGTATCAAAGGCATTAATTATATCAGCATCGGGAAAAACTTCAATCCCTATAGAAGTAGGGTCCTCTTTGCAGGAAAAAAACACGGAAGATGCGATAAGAAATAGTATGGTTGTACAATGTAACGAAAAACTGCTAAAATTACGGGAAAAGCAAATTCTGGTCATCAATTATTGGTGTTAAGTATTTGATCATAAAATGCGGAATAAGCATCAATATATTTTTCTAAGTTCTGAAACGGAAGCATCGGTTTACCTTCCTTTTTTACATAATCAATAATTTCTTCATTAATTGTTTCGCTTCCCTGAATAATGCCATCCGACATATTAACGGCGAGCCTGAGCAAATTAATGCAGGTAGGATTGTCGATAATCTTAAGGTCTTTTTCGGGTATTTTATCCAGCATGAGTTTATTTTTTAATCCCTTATTTAACGGCTTGCCGAATTCATTATTGTAAACGGATGTAACTATTCTGGACTTATGAAAAATGGGGTCATCATGATAAACTTTTTTAATATATAAGGGTAGTAAGGCTGAAAACCAGCCGTGGCAATGAATCAAATCAGGCGACCATTGAAGTTTTTTAACTGTTTCAGCCACACCTCTGGCAAAGAACATCATCCTTTCATCGTTATCGTTAAAAAATTCACCTTTTTCATCCTGAAAGGTAAATTTACGCTGAAAATAATCTTCGTTGTCGATAAAATAAATCTGCATGCGGGCAGCCTGAATGGAAGCCACCTTGATAATCAGCGGATGATCTGTGTCGTCAATAATAATATTCATTCCCGATAACCGGATTACTTCATGCAATTGATTCCTGCGTTCATTAATACATCCGTATTTGGGCATAAAAGTCCGTATTTCCCGGCCACGCTCCTGTATTCCCTGTGGGAGGTTTCTGCTGATCAGAGCCATTTCCGATTCAGGGACGTAAGGAGTTATCTCCTGGGATACGAACAAAATTCTTGAACCTGCCATTATTAATTAATGCAATGATTCTAAAAAATAATTCGCAAAGATACGAAAAAATATTGATATTTAACTTAATTTGTGTGAATTACAATTATTCTTTTTTTGTTTAGCTTTTAGAACTGAGCACAGCTTATCCAAGTAGATCTCTTATTACTACCGAAGCACAATAACAGCCGAATAGCGGTGGCATGTATGAAATAGTCCCCACCACCGAGCGTTTGTTTTCTTCGCCGCTGATTTCGAGGATTGCTTTTTTGCTTACAGGTTCGGGAGAATAAACCACCTTGATTCCGGTACGTATTCCGAGCCGGTGCAGGTATTTCCTTACAATATAAGCAAATTTGCAATGGTGCGATTCGGCAATATCTGCAATTCTTACCTGCAAAGGGTCTAACTTACCGCCTGATCCCATTGAACTAACTATAGCATGGCCATACCTTACCGCCGAAGCCAGCAGATGCACTTTAGGGGTGAGCGTATCTATGGCATCAACAATATAATCATACGGTTTATTCAGGATGGCATCAAACTGATTCTCTTTAATAAATTCATCAATAGTATCGATAATAATTTCGGGGTTGATTTCCCTGAGCCGTATTGTCATAGCCTGTGCCTTTTTCATCCCTTCATTGCCGGTGAGCGCTATTATCTGACGGTTCCTGTTAGAGGGGTGAATAGTATCACCGTCTATAATGGTGAGTTTCCCTACTCCTGCCCTGCATAACATTTCGGCTGCATATCCGCCCACACCGCCCAATCCGGCCACCAGCACATGGCTGTTTTCAAGTTTTTTCAGGCTTTCATTGCCTAAAAGCAAAACGGTACGTTCTTTCCAGTTGTCCATAGTTAGAATTTTCCGAAACAGATTGTGAAATTTTCATCGATTTGCTGAATTAGCGCCTGCATGGTTATCCCTCTCAGCTGTGCTGCTCTTTCGTATATTTGTTCTATTGAGTATCCTGCATCATCGGTTTCCAGGAAAATACGCTCTGCAGGTATTTTTTTAAATGTACCAAATGATTTGCTTTTTTCATTAAACAGCATATGCCCGAATGAGAGGTAACAGTTTTTGCGTATCAGGTCGTTGGCTGTTTCGGGGCCGGCATTGAACCAATGAAAAATCCATGGCAGTTTCAGGTCTGATTTGCTTCTGTATGCCATCATTTCACTGTACGATCTTACACAATGGATTATTAAAGGTTTTCTGAATTTTTCAGCCAAAGCCATTTGTTTTTCAAAAACGGCTGCCTGTAATTCCCATAAAACATCTGTAACCTTATCAAGCCCTGTTTCTCCCACTGCAATAATCCGTTCTTCAGCAGCATGTTGCTCAACCCATAACAGATTGCTTTCAAAGGTATCCTTCATGATATGCCACGGATGGAGCCCTGCTGAAAAATAACACGGATGCGTGAATTTTTCATCTTCACCGGGAAAGACGTTGAGTAACAAAATGCCATTTTTACCCGTATAATAATTATGGGCATGAATGTCAATTAATCTCATTTAACCCCTTGTCTATTCTTTTCAAAACTTCATCTTTACCAAGAAAAACCATGATATCATAAAGGTGCGGACCAAAGGAACCTCCCACCAGCAATAATCGTAACGGATTCATTATCTTTCCCATGCCAATCTGATGCTCCTCGGCATACTTTTTTGCAGCTTTCTCAATTTCTTCCTGATTGAAAGGTTCAATACCCTGAAATATATTGCTGATATTCCTGATCAGATCAGGTGTTTCTTTCTTCCACACTTTCTTTATTGTTTCTGTGTCATATTTTTCCGGAGCTTTAAAAAAGAAAGAACTTTGATCCCACAGGTCGTTGATAAATACCAGCCGGTCTCTTACAAGGCTTACAACTTTTTCAACATTTTCTGATTTGGCTTCAATTCCTTTTTCCGAGAGTATATCCGAAAGAACAGCAGACAATTCAATATTGCTTTTTAGTTTTAAATATTGCTGATTATACCATTTGGCCTTTTCGGGGTCGAAGAGTGCGCCCGACTTACTTACACGGTCAATTGAAAAAGCCTCAATAAGCTCGTCAGGTGAAAAAATTTCTTTTTCGCTGCCGGGGTTCCAACCGAGGAAAGCAAGCATGTTAACAACTGCACCGGGCAGATATCCGGCTTCACGGTAGCCCGATGAAATTTCCCCGGTAAATGGATCTTTCCATTGCAAAGGGAATACAGGGAACCCCATTTTATCGCCGTCACGCTTACTCAGTTTACCCTGCCCCTGGGGTTTTAATATTAACGGCAGGTGGGCAAACCGGGGCATTTGATTTTCCCAGCCAAAAGCCTTGTATAATAAGATATGCAGGGGGAGCGAAGGAAGCCATTCCTCTCCTCTGATTACATGGGTAATTTTCATCAGGTAGTCGTCAACCACATTGGCAAGGTGGTAAGTAGGCAAAGATGTGGCTTTAAAAAGCACTTTATCGTCGAGTGTTGATGAAGGGAAACTAACATTGCCCCTGATAAGGTCATTAGCCTCTATGGTTGCATTTTCAGGAATCTTAAACCTGATGACAAAAGGAATGCCCTGCGCGATAAGACGGTTTGTTTCATCCATGCCCATTGCCAGTGAATTTCTGAGTTTAAGCCTTACGGAATAATCATATTGAAATGTTTTTCCCTCCTCCTCTGCCTTTTTTCTCAGTTTTTCAATTTCTTCAGGCGTATCAAAGGCTAAATAGGCATAGCCCGATTGAACCAGTTGATCAGCAAATTTTTTATAAATATCTTTTCGTTCCGACTGACGATAGGGTGCATAAGGACCTCCGACATCAGGTCCTTCATCATATTTTAGCCCGCACCAATTGAGCGACTCGATAATATATTCCTCAGCGCCCGCGACAAAACGGTTCTGGTCGGTGTCTTCAATACGAAGTATAAATGTGCCTTTATGTTTTCGCGCGAATAGAAAATTATACAACGCTGTCCTGAGTCCGCCAATATGAAGCGGTCCTGTGGGGCTTGGTGCAAATCTGACACGTACCTGCATGATATGGTTTTTGTTGCAAAGATAATGATTGTGCAGGTCATTTGCACTTTAGTTCCTGATGATATGATAATTCCCTATTACCAAAGCCTTTGTCATATTTTCCCCTCAGGGCATGAAATGCAAAAAATATTTTTAAGAAAAAAACTCCGTTTTATGGTTTTATAAATATTAATTTTTAATTTTCGCCCTCAGATTATAAACTTTTATTAAACCTTAAACCTATGAACTCAAAATTTGCAGTTAAACTTTTGAGGCAGCGTTTTATTTATATAAAATGGCTGCTTTTGTTTTTAATGGCCTTTCAGTTGGCTGCTTTCGGACAGGAAAAGCAGGTAACCGGTAAGGTTACTGATGCTTCGGGGGTGCCGCTACCCGGAGTTAATGTAGTTATTAAGGGCACGCAGACCGGTGTTTTTACTGACCAGAACGGTAATTTTTCCATACCTGCCCGACCCGAGGATGTGCTGGTATTTTCTTCGGTAGGATTTATTCCTGAGGAATACCAGGTTGGAAGCAGGACAGTAATTGACGTAGCATTGGAAGAGGAAGTGATTGGTATGGATGAGGTAGTGGTTATCGGGTATGGTACGCAAAAGAAAAAACTGACTACCGGCGCCAACCTGAATATAGACGGAGAGGTTATCAAGTCGCTTAAAACTACCAGCAGCATGGATGCTCTTAAGGGATTATCGCCCGGTGTAAGTATTACGCAAAACAATGGTGTCCCGGGATCGGGAAACAAAGTATTTATCCGTGGTATTGGAACAATTGATAACTTTAATCCATTGTACATTGTTGACGGAGTTGCAGTTGGAAATATTGACAATCTGAGCCCTTCAGACATAGAAAGCATTGATGTTTTAAAAGATGCTGCTTCAGCAGCCATTTATGGTTCCCGCGGGGCCAATGGTGTTATTCTGGTAACAACAAAAAAAGGTAAATTAAATACAAAACCTCTGATTACATATAACGGATATTTTGGTAAGCAATATCTGTATAAACGCCCTGAATTGCTGAATGCGCAGGAATACATTCAGGCAATGAATGAAGCAAATGAAAATGCTGCAGGTACCCCATTTAATTTTGAGAGAGATGTTCCTTACTGGGATCGGATACAAAGCGGCGAATGGAAAGGGACAAACTGGCTTGAGGAAATTGAAGACAAAGGTGCTCCTGTTCAGAGTCATACAATTAATATTACAAGTGGTTCCGAGCGTTCAACATATTCAATAGGAGCCAGCTATTATGAGCAACAGGGGATTTTGGGCAAACAGGTTAACAATGATTACAAACGTATTAATCTGCGCCTTAACAGCGAGCATATTTTAATTACCACAAAATCAGGCCGTAATTTGCTGATTTTCGGTGAGAATCTGACTTACACCAATGAAAAGAAACCCACAATCAGAACAGGAAATATTTACTGGAATGATTTGCACAACATGCTGGTTGCAAGCCCTTTATTGCCTATGTATGCCGATAGCACCAATGACCAGGCTTATCCTTTTCATTATGCAATAAGGTGGAATACCCAGGAATCTAATCCGGTTGCAGAAATGGAGCTACAATCAAAGCATAATACCAACAATAATAATACAATAATCGGCAATGCTTATTTTGAACTGCAACCTTTAAATAACCTGAAATTTCGGTCAAGCTTCGGCATAAATAATTATTACGGATCATCCAGACAATGGATTCCTGCATATAATTATAGTCAAGTCAGCAGCAATTCTAACGATCAGGTAAATCAAAGTATGTATTCAGGTTATACATGGACAGCTACCAATACTATAACATACAGTTTCAATCTGATGAATAGTCACAATATTACATTGCTGGCCGGAACTGAAGCTATTAAAAATGATAAAGATCTTAGCATAAATGGCCATAATGAAAATAGCATTTTCAAAGATCCTGAGTACGCATATCTCGATAATTTCAATCCGCTGGATGCAGAAAATGTTACATTAGCCAATTTTGGAGGCAGGGATAATTATGGATGGGCTATGCTTTCCTATTTTGGCAGATTTTCATACGATTTTAAAGAAAAATATCTTTTAACAGCCATTATGCGTTTTGACGGCTCTTCTAATTTTGCCAGGGGACATCGCTGGGGTAAATTTCCATCGGTTGCCGCAGGATGGGTTGTTACCAATGAAACCTTTATGGAAGATTTCAGTAGCTGGCTCAATTTCATGAAATTACGTGCAAGCTGGGGACAAAATGGCAATCAGGATATTGAAAAATTTGTTTATCTCTCTTCTTTATCACTAACAGGACAGAATTACTTTTTTGGCCCCGATCATTCACTTATTACCGTTGGTTCCTCACCAGCCCGCGTTCCAAACCCTGATGTAAGTTGGGAAACCTCTGAACAAATCAATATTGGGGCAGATATAAATTTTTTAAGAAACCAGCTTCAGTTTTCATTTGACTGGTATAAAAAAGATACCAAAGACTGGCTGATAGAGAAAATTTCTTCAGCTATGGACGGCACCAATCCGCCTATTGTTAACGGCGGATTGATACGTAACAAAGGTTTTGAAACACTTATCCGATGGAGCGATGTTGCAGGAAATATTAAATATGATGTTGCAGCCACATTTGCCTATAATAAAAACAAAGTTATTGAGGTTCCAAGCAGCGATTCAATTTTTCATGGACCAGCCAATGTGCTTAGTCAGGGAACAACTGAAATGTTTCGTGCTGAAGCAGGTTATCCTATCGGATATTTCTGGGGCTATGAAACCGATGGCGTTTTGCAGAACGCAGAGGATGTAGCTGCTTATGTAACTCCCGAAGGTAATCCCTATTTTAGAAACCAAGCACCGGGGGATCTCAGATTTGTTGACCAAAACAAAGACGGGATAATAAATGATAAAGACAAAGTTATGATTGGTAATCCTCACCCGGATTTTATTTTTGGCCTTAATTTTAATCTTCAGTATAAAGGCCTTTTTATACAGGTATCAGGAAACGGACAGGCCGGACATCAAATAGCCAAAAATTACCGCTCGGTTGATAGTTACCGACATAACTATACAAAAGAAGTGTATGACCAAAGATGGCATGGTGAAGGCACTTCCAATAAATACCCCCGTTTATATCGTGGCGGCCACAGAAATTACCAGTATATCTCAGATATTTATATTTACAATGGCGATTTCTTCAGAATAAGCAATTTAACTATTGGTTATGATTTCAAACAACTCATAAAGGTATTACCGGTTTCTCAGCTCAGGTTATACGGATCTGCCAAAAATTTATACACTTTTACCAAATATCCGGGAATGGATCCTGAGGTGGGTTACTCACCTGACGGTTTTTCATGGGGCTCAGGAATTGACCTTGGCCTTTATCCGCAATCACAGACCTTTATGGTCGGATTAGATATTACTTTTTAATTTATAAACTGAATTGTCATGAAAAAGCTTATTTTCTTTCCTTATATACTTATTGCATTTCTATTTATCGCATTGAGTTGCGATGAAAGTTTTTTGGACACAAAAAATTTGTACCAAAAATCAGATGAAAGTTATTATAAGACTCCTGAAGATATAGAAGAGGCACTCGCCGGCGCTTATGCTGCAGTTCCGCTGGATGCCGGGAATAATAATCCCTTTATTGTTTCTGAGCTTATGTCTGATGACTGTTTTGGAGGGGGAGGATCTAATGACGATGGTTTTCATTCAACTGATGGTTATACACTGGTAACGCCTGATTATTATTCAGAACTCTTCGGAAGAAACTGGCAGGGAATACTCAGGGTTAATCTAATTATAAAACGTTTTGACCAGGCTAAATATACTGATGAACAGGCAAAGAATCAGGCATTAGGAGAAGCGCACTTTTTACGTGCCTATTTTTATTTCAGGTTGTCACAGTTTTTTGGCCCTGTACCCTTAAAGCTTGAACCGGCACCGTCCAATCTGCCTCGTGCCACTGCTGAGGAAATGTATGGCCAGATTGCTTCAGACCTTAAAAAAGCTATTGAAATTATGCCTGTAAAACGGTATCAGGATATTCCTGTATCCCGCCTGGGCCACGTTACTAAATGGGCTGCAGAAGCCCTGATGGCACGCGTATTTCTTTTTTATACGGGTTATTATGAAAAAACCGAACTTCCGCTTGCCCAGGGTGGATCAGTTACAAAAAATCAGGTAATCGAATGGATAGACGATTGCATACAGCACAGCGGACATGATTTATTACCTGACTTCAGAAATAACTGGCTTTACTCCTCTGTTCAAAGATATCCTTATACAAAGAATAATGGATTGTCATGGGCTGGTGAAACAGGTGGCAATTATGAAACCATTTGGGCTATCAAATATTCTCCTTATGGAGGCTGGAATCCGCCATCCGGACAGGAACTGAGTTATTCAAATCAACATTCTCTTTATGTAGGTCTCAGACAACAATCTTACATACCTTTTGGCCAAGGTTGGGGAGGAGGTACTGTAAATCCTCAGTTATGGGAAAGTTTTGAGACAGGAGATATACGAAGGGAAGGTTCTATACTGAATGTTAATGTGCCAAATCCGGATGAAGGAAATATTCCTCAGAATTTTATTTGGGGATCAGATAATCAGATGCATGAAACCGGTTACTGGCAAAAAAAATACATGCCTATATACGATAGTATAGGAAAAGATATTAAATCGGTTTATTTTATCCAGTACGGATCGCCTGATAATATGCAGCTCTGGAATATGCAGGATGATGTATTAATTCGTTTTGCTGATGTACTGCTTATGGGTGCTGAGCTTGGCAGCGCCAATGCAGCCGAGTATTTTAACAGGGTTCGTACCCGTGCCGGTCTTGAGCCTATTGCGAGTCCCACTCTTGAAGACATTAAGCGTGAACGCCGGCATGAACTTGCTTTTGAAGGTTTGAGGCATTTCGACCTTTTGCGTTGGCATGACGCCGAACAGGCTCATTCACTGGTTAAAGACATTCCTGTTAAAAATGTTGGTATAGATGAACTATATAATGACACTTACAGGCCTGAAACCGGAGGCTTTTTACCCATTCCGAAAACTGAAATAACACTTTCAGAAGGTGTTCTGACACAAACCCCTGGCTGGGAAGAATATCAATAGTCTGCCTTGTTCCTGAAAACCAGGATAATTTTTATTATGAAATTATCCTGGTTTTTTTATTAAACCCCGGTTAACCCAACTTGCAGTTATGCGCTTGAGAAATACCATGGATATACGGTTTCAAATTTTTTGAATTCCGATTTGTGTACTACAAATTTTCGTTTTACAAAAGGA
>FWPV01003680.1_pt1 | contig 34259 bp, 33 predicted proteins | sample 2228371 | NCBI WGS metagenome assembly FWPV01 (sample SAMEA103939776, study PRJEB20133) | metagenome
CCCCGCGTCGGGGACACCCTGACGGGTGCAGGTGGGCCGGGGGAGGGGTCTATTTACCTAGATTTGGCCCAAATTGGTGACAACGTGCAGGGGGTCCCATAAAGACCGTAACCCGGCGTAGACACTGGCGGCAAATGGATCGGCCCGATTGAGGATCAACCGGTGAATACAACCAGCGTCACCAAAATAGACCAAACCATCGATCTGGAAAATATCCCGGACCATTCGCTGGACACCCAATTTGCCGATGCGCGGGCTGGCCTGGGCCAGCCATTGGCGGGTCCAGATGATCAGGTTATGGGCCAGGGCATTCAGTTGGACGAGCATTTGCTGGGCCGCGAAACGCTTCTTGTTGCGCTTGGTGATGCCCAGGCCTTGCTTGTCTTCTTTGATGGTGGTCTCGACGCCCCCGCCACGCAGGTCATAGAAGTACACGTAGGCCAACAAGACCGCCAGCGGGTCTCGCAAGCAATGAATGGGCAAGCGCGCCAGGGGGATGATGGCCGCGGCGGGGACGGTGGACAGAATGACCCCCATGCCCCATTGCCCGTTCTTCTTGCGCGACCGGACCGCGATCCGTTGCACAGGGCGGACGTACTCGGTCGCGGGCGCTGTCACCCAGCCCACCTGACGACCCGGGACTTTAGGGTCATCATACCACACGGTCACCGAGGCCGCCAGTTTGCGGGCCCGGTCCGCCGAGTATTCTTTGGTGTGAATGTGGTAGCCGCGCCGCAAGGCCCAGTTCACATCGTCCTGGCTGCCCCCGTGCGCATCCGCGCGCAGGATCGTGCGGGCCCGCTTAGCTTCATCCAGGTCCAAGACCTGCTCGGCAGCCAAGAGCAGGTCCTGGAACGCCCCTGGCAGTTGGGTCTTGCCGTCGTAGAGGCGATCCACTACGATTTCCTGATACCAACTCGCCACGACCCGCCCCAATTGGCGCCCGCGGCGATTGCGCTGTTTGGCAAAGTAGCCTTTAGTGGCAAAGGCGGCTTTCGGGCCACACGGTTGGCCGGTCATGTCCACGTCCAACAGTTGCCACTGCTGCGTGTAGTCATGGCGATACCCAGCACCGTGCTGCTGATAGATCTCCGCCATGGCTTCCTGCAGCTGCTGCACATTCTCTGGGCTACAGGCATCCAAGGTGTCGCTGATCACCGACTGCTCGGCGCAACGTTCCCGCCCAAAGGCCCGCTGCACCGCCTGGTCAGCCCGCACGCGCTTGTTGACCTCGACCAGCCCGTGGCTCCCCGCCAGAATGGCGATCAAGGCATCCAGCAACTTCTGGGTCGGCGTGTCGTGCACCACCTTCTGCTGAATCTGGACACGCTCTACAATCGGTTGAAAGAGGCGCAACTGCCGCAGGCGCTGCCCGACAGCCACCAAGGTCGCCCGCGCGGTGAAATGACCCTTGGTGCGCTTTGGGGTACAATTACTCATGGTGATAGACCTCCTGGGTGATAGTTTGGAGCCATGTACTACAGGATGCCCTATCACTCGGCTTTTGTCAAGTACCCCTTTGGTCAGCCAGCAGCAGGCCGCTAATTTGGGCCAAATCTAGGTATTTACGAGGGAGGCACACAATGGCTCGACCGCGAGTACGGGACCTGGGCCTGGCAGTGGGCGAATTGCCCACCGGCCCGCAGAATGCCATCACCGACGTGGCCGGCGTGCGTGTGGGACACACGACGCTCATCGCCGGAGAAGGACCGCTGCGCCCCGGAGCGGGGCCGGTCCGCACCGGCGTGACGGTCATTCTGCCCCACGGCGACGATCTCTTTCAGGAGAAGGTGCGCGCGGCCGTGCACACCATCAACGGGTTCGGCAAAGTCTGCGGGTTCGAGGAGGTGCGCGAGCTGGGCGTCATCGAGGCGCCCATCGCCCTGACCAACACCCTCAACGTGGGCCTGGTGGCCGATGCGCTGGTGCAGTACGCGGTCCGCCACAGCCCGGAGATCGGCGTGCGCACCGGCAGCGTGAACGTGGTCGTGGGGGAGACCAACGACGGCTATCTCAACGACCTGCAAGGGCGGCACGTCCGCGCCGGGCACGTGTGGGCGGCGATAGAGAATGCCACGGCCGGGCCGGTGGCAGAGGGTTCGGTCGGGGCGGGCACCGGCACGAGCTGCTATGGCTGGAAAGGGGGCATCGGCACGGCCAGCCGGGTGGTGCCGGCCGAAGCGGGCGGCTTTACCGTGGGGGCGTTGGTGCAGTCGAACTTTGGCCGCCCGCGAGACCTCACGGTCTGCGGCGTGCCGGTGGGCCGGCACATCCAGCCGCCCGGCGTCCCGGAGCCGTCGGAGAAGGGGTCCGTCATGGTCGTGCTGGCGACGGATGCGCCGCTGACGGCCCGGCAGCTACACCGCCTGTGCGTGCGCGCCGCCGCCGGCCTGGCCCGTACCGGCAGCCACTACGGCCACGGCAGCGGGGATTTCGTCATCGCGTTCAGCACCGCGCACCGCATCGCGCACCAGCCGGCGTCGCTCCTGACGACGCGGACGGTGCTGGCCGACGAGGGCCGGGCGATGGGCTGGCTCTTCCCGGCCGTGGTGGAGAGCGTGGAGGAGGCAGTGCTCAACTCGCTGTTCCGCGCCGAGACCGTGGTGGGCCGCGACGGCCACACGCGGCATGGCTTGCCAGTGGAGGAAGTGGTTGCGTTGCTCCGCGCGGGGCCTTGACAGCCGTGGTCTTTCGTGGTAGAATAAGAGTACCCCCAGGGGGTATATGATCCTGATCAGTGGATGGAAATTTGTGCTCCCAGGCGGTTTGCAACCGCTGTGAGACGCGGGTCGCAGACCCGCTTGGAGCAACTTTTTCCATCTACTGATGACCGAGGAGTGGGCCTGATGGAACAGTGGTTTGTGTTCGCACTGCCGATCCTGGTGGTGCTGGTGCTGTGGCTGCTCCGGGGTGGTGGTTGAAGGGCGACCGCCGGTGACCCCGTGGGGATCCGCAATGAACAGAAGGGAGTAGAAAACATGAGCGAAAACGTCGTACACGCCACCGATGCCACGTTTGGGGAAACGGTCTTGCAGGCGGATCGGCCGGTGCTGGTGGACTTTTGGGCGCCGTGGTGCGGCCCGTGCCGGCTCATCGGGCCAGTGGTAGAGGACCTGGCCGACGAGTACGCCGGCCAGATGTACTTTGTCAAGGTCAATACCGATGAGAACCGGGAGACCCCCTTCCAGTACGGGATCCGGGGCATTCCCACCCTGATCTTTTTCTCCCAGGGCCAGGAGGTGGACCGGGTCGTGGGGGCCGTGCCCAGGCCCGCTCTGGTCGAGAAGATAGAGGGTGTGCTCAGCCAGCAGCCGACCATCCGCAACTAGAAAGCAGGCAGCATGGCCCGGCTGATGCGCTTCCTGCGCCAGAACATCATCTTTCTGGGGGCGTTGGCGTTCCTGGTGGGCGGGTTCCTGCTCTTGAAGCAGGACTCATCGGTGGGGACCCAGGCCGAGCTGGATGCGGTGTTGCACGATGGCCGGCCCACCGTGGTAGAGTTGTTCTCCAACACCTGAATGCCTTGCCTGGTGGCGCGCCCCATCGTGGATGGGTTGGAGCGGGACCTGGGTGACACAGCCCGGGTGATCCGGTTGGACGTGTTCACGCCATTAGGACAGCAGATGGCGGCCCGGTATGGGGTGCGTGGCGTGCCGACCTTTGTGGTGCTGGACGGCCAGGGCCACGTGGTCCAGATCAGCAGCGGCATCCCCGACGTCGGGGCCATCAAAGCGGCCGTGGCCGGGCTGGGGAGGTGATCAAGATGCCGATCTATGAGTATCGTTGTGGACAGTGCGGGGATCAATTCGAGGTGTTCGTGCGGTCGGTCGCGGCGCTTCACGCGCGCGAGGTCAAGTGCCCCAAGTGCGGCAGCCCCCAGACCGCGCGTTCGCTGTCGGTGTTCAGCACCGGCGGGACCCTGGCGGGCGGGAACCAGGCTGGCGCCTCGGCCTCGGCCGCCAGCGCCGGCGCGTGTCGGCCCAGCGGTTGAGGTATCTGATCCGGGAACCGGTCGGTTCCCCAGGGGACTTGGAGGGCGACCCCCCGGCTGTGTCATGCGCATGGCCGAGGGGTCGCCCTTTGTGGTAGCCACTCATCGAAGAGCGGGATCAGGTCGCGCCGACAGTGATGGGGACGGCGTGTAGCGGACCGCTGGGGTGATGGCGCGGAACTATGGGGCGTGCGTGGATGAGGGGCCTGTGACCTGCCGAATCAGATGTCCCCAGAGCCGTTTGACGAGCGCGGTCGGACCGTCCGGCGATGGGCCTCTGGCCGGCGCGGTCTCGACCGCTAACTGGCCTCGGGTCACGGCCTGGAAGTCGTGCCAGCGGCCGCAGCGGAAGCAGCGCGGTTGTTCCTGGGCCGAGATGTGGCCGCAGCCCCGGCAGCGGTAGAGCACGTCGGCGGCCCGGGCCGCCTTTAGCCCGGCGCGCAGGCACTCGGCCGCCTTTGACCACTGCCCGGCCAATTGATACCGATCCGCCAACAGCTCGTGCGCCTCCGTCAGGCCCGGGTCCACGGCGACGGCGCGGGACAGGTAAGCCAGGGCGTGGTCCTCGTCACCCTGGCGCAGCGCCAGCCGGGCCAGTCCCCACGGATACGCGCCGCGATCCGGCCACCGGCTCATGGCGCCGTGGTACGCTTCTGTGATGAGCGGTTCCAGCGCCGGGTCTTCGGCAGCGGCCAGGACGCGCTCCTCCAGGGCCGGGGCCGGGGCCGCCCACAGCCCGCGCAGCCAGGCTTCCAGCCCCGCACGAGGCATCCCGGCCGCGTGATAGACGTCGCCCAGAAGCGCGTAATTCAGCGACGCGCCGGGGTCCAGTTGCAGGGCCAGCGTGTATGCGTCGGCGGCGTCATCCAGCTCGTGCGCTTCAAAGTGGGCCTGGCCGTGGGCGGCCAGGAACGCGGCCAGGGCGACCGGGTCCTCCCCGGCCTTGATGAGCCGCAATTGCTCAGCGGCCTCGCGCGCCATTCCGCTGCGGCGGTAGACGGTGTACAGTTGGTAGCGGGTCTCCAGGCGAGCCGGGTCTATGCCCAACGCGCCCTGGAGCTGAAAGATGGCCCGGCCCTGATCGCCCAGGCGCGAGTAGAGGGTTCCCAGGCGGGTGTGGGCCTCCACATCGTTGGGTTGCAACTCACAGACCCATTCCAGGTGCCGAACCGCGCCTTCCAGGTCCCCCCACGTCTCGCAGATGGCGCTGAGGGTCTGGTAAGCAGCGACGTGATCGGCCAGCAGTTCCTGCCGGCCGTCCCAGCCCAGGGCGGCGGTGAGCTTACCGTGGGCGTCGGCCAAACGGCCGGCCTGGTACGCCGCCTGACCCTCCAGGAACAACGACTTGGCCCGCCGGATGCGGAACGTCAGGGCGGAGGCGACGGCCTGGGCGATGGCTCCCCTCACGCCCCCCATCTCGGTGGCTTCTTCCGCCGTCGGCCAGCGGAACGATCGGCGCAAGCGGCCGCCGGCCTGTCGCGCGCCCCGGGCCAGGGAACGCGGCGAGCCCCACAGTCGGGCAAAAAACCGCTGCACCGGCGGCGCCAACAAGCCCACGACCACGCCCAAGGAAAAGGCCCCCAATAGGGCCAAAAGCTGCATCAGGATGTTAACTTGCGTCTGGTCTGGCACGGTGTTTGCCCTCCGGTGCGAAAAGACGATGGCTTTGGGGATCAGTACCAATTTCCTATGGTGATCCTATTGCCATCGGCGGTGCGGTCGCATATAATTCGTGCCTGGGGGACGACATCGCATCACAATCCGGCCCTCCCCCTGTTTGGCCCCAAGTGTAGGTATCACTTGGGGCCTTTTTTTCCAGCCTGCCCTGGCGAAGGTTACAAATGCGCAAACCTTCGCCAGGGTAAGCAGTTGCCAGGTGTGCCTGCTCCGCCAGCGTGTGCCGCCGCAGGAACGCGGGTCGCAGACCCGCCCGGAGCGCCGGCAGGGCCGTGGCGTTCAGGTGATAGAGACCACCTGCCCATCGGTGATCTGGACCAGTTCGGCCGGGGTAAGCGGGAATACCGCATGGGGGGTGCCGGCTGCGGCCCAGACCTCGTCATACTGCAACAGATCCGCATCAATGAACGTCTCCAACCGCTCCGTGTGTCCCACCGGGGGCACCCCGCCAATGGAAAACCCGGTGTGGGCGCGCACGAAATCGGCGTCGGCTTTTTCCACCGGCTCGGAGACCAGCTCGCCCAACCGTTGCTCGTTCACGCGATTTGGCCCGCTCGCCGCCACGAGGATGGGGCGCTGCGAGCGCACGCCGCGAAAGACCAGCGATTTGACGATCTGGCCCACCTGGCAGCCCACGGCCTCAGCCGCTTCCCGGGCCGTGCGCGTGCTGGCCGGCAGCTCCACCACGCGACAGGTGAGACCATGCGCGGCCAGGGCATCCTGGACCTTCCGGGCACTGGCACTCAGTTCCTGTGACATCTTGCCTCCTGTCTGCGATCCATTCGTGATAGCCCCCATCCGAGGGCGAAACCAGTATATCCCAATCTCTCGCGGAAGTCAAGATATTGGCGAATCGGTTCTGGCATGGTATAATAGCAGAAAGCCCCGGAGTCTATCCACCGGGTATCCATAAGTTGCGGAGGCCCTGCGGGTTCCCCACCCCCAAGGGTCTCAGGGGACAGGCAGCATGTTCGACGACAGAACAGACGCCGGTCAACAACTCGCCCGCGCGCTGGACGCCTACAAAGACCAGGATGTCCTCGTCCTGGCCATCCCCCGGGGCGGCGTCGAGGTGGGCTTCCAGGTGGCGACGTACCTGAACGCGGACCTGTCCATCATCGTGGCCCGCAAGCTGCCCTTCCCGGACAACCCGGAGGCCGGCTTTGGGGCCGTCGCCGAGGACGGCAGCACGTTCATCTTCCCGGACGCGGCCCACTGGCTGCCCAGGGCGGTCATCGCCCGCATCGTCCAGGAGCAGCAGCAGGAGATCGCCCGGCGCATCGCTGTGCTGCGGGGTGGCGAGCCGCTGCCGCCCATCGCCGGCCGGACGGTCATCCTGGTGGACGATGGCATCGCGATGGGGTCCACCATGCGGGCGAGCATCCGGCTGTGCCGGAACCAGCAGGCGGGCAAGGTCATCGTGGCCGCGCCGGTCGCCGGCCCCCGGACGGCCCGCGAGATGGCCACACTGGCCGACGAGGCCGTCATCCTGGAGCAGCCCCCCTTCTTCCGGGCTGTGGCCCAGGTGTACCGCAACTGGTACGACGTGTCGGATGAAGAAGTACTCGAAATCATGGCGAGGTGGAACGCCAAACGTCAAAACGTCAAACGTCACATCCATTGCATGACGCATGACGCTTGACGCATGACGCATGACGTTTGACGCATGACGCATGACGTTTGACGCATGACGCATAACGCGCATATCGCAGACAAACCCAGAACCATCACGAGAGGAGGGCACACCATGTCAAACGGTTACGTATATGAGCACATCGTTACCCCCCGGGATATCACCGTGCACGGCATCGCCTACGACCTGAGCTTCCTGGAATGGGCCTGCACCGCCCGGGAGCGCATGATCGTCGAGCGGCTGGGGCCGGAGCGTTTCCAGGGACCGTGGTTCCTCGTCGGCGAGGTGCACATGCGCTACCTGTACCCGGCCCTTCTGGGCGACCGGGTCCAGGTCCAGGTCAGTGTCACCGATGTGGAAGGGCAAAAAGGCCGCGCCCGGCTGGTCTTTCACATCATCAATCAGGTTACCGGCCAGGTTCTGGCCTCCGGCCATCAGGTCATCTTTTTCTCTGACCCGGAGACCGGTCGCCGGATCGAGATCCCGCCCGAGTTCGTGGCCCTGGCCCAGGAACAGCCGTGAGGAGCCGCGTGAACACTATCGTCTGCCTGAAAGAAGTGCCGGACACCGAGTCACGCATCGAGGTGCGGGACGGCAGGATCGTGGAGGAGGGGTTGCAATACGTGATCAACCCCTACGACGAGTACGCCCTGGAGGAGGCCCTCAGGTGGCAAGAAAGGCGCGGCGGCAAGGTGACGCTGCTCTGCCTGGGGCCGGCGCGGGCGCGGGAGAGCCTCCTCAAGGGCCTGGCCATGGGCGCCGACGAGGCGTACCTCCTGGAGGACGCCGCGTTCCAGGGCCTCGACGCCTATGGCACGGCGCAGGTCCTGGCGGCCGCCATCCGCAGGTTGGGCGACTATGACGCCATCTTTTGCGGCAAACAGGCCATAGATGACGACCAGGCGGCCGTGGGCGTCATGCTGGCTGAGCGGCTGGACTGGCCCCATGTGACGGCCATCACCCGGCTCGACATCGCGGGGGATGGTCGGTCCGCCCGGGCCGAGCGCGAGATCGAGGGCGGCAAAGAGGTGGTGGAAACCAGCCTGCCGGCGGTGTTCACCTGCCAGAAGGGGCTGAACGAGCCGCGCCTTCCGTCCTTCAAGGGCATCCGCCAGGCGCGCAGCAAGCCGTTGACCGTATGGCGCGCGGCGGACATCGGTTTGGATGCGGTTCGCCCGGGTCTGGTGGTGGTGGCAGTGCTGCCGCCGCCCGCACGACCGCCGGGCCGCGTGATCCCCGGCGAGCCGGCCGAAGCCGCCGCCGAGGTGGTGCGGCTGCTCCGCACGGAAGCGCAGGTCATCTGATCAGAAACCCGTTTTCTGATCCGAAGAAAACGGGTTTCTTCCGGGAGGCAAATGATGGGCAGGAACGTATTGGTCATTGCCGAACAGCGGGACGGCGTGCTGAAACCGGTGGCCCGGGAGATGCTGGGCGTGGGCGCAGAGCTGGCGGCCGCCCTCGGCGGCCGCGTGGAAGCGGCGTTGCTGGGAGCGGGACTGGGGGACCTGCCGGATACCCTGGCCCATTGCGGCGCGGCCCGGACCTATGTGGCCGATCACGCGGCCCTGGCGGCCTACGCCAGCGAAAGCTATGCCCACGTCCTGGCGACGCTCATCGGCCAGGTGGAACCGGCCATCGTCCTCCTCGGCGCGACGGCGATGGGCAGTGACCTGGCGCCCCGGCTGGCGGCCCGGCTGGGCGTGGGATTGGCGCCGGACTGCGTGGCCCTGGCTATCGAGGACGGCCGGTTGCTGGCGACCCGGCCCATCTATGCCGGCAAGGCCCTGGCGCGGGTGCGTCTGCCCGGCGACCCGCAGATCGCCACCGTGCGGCCCAACGTGTTCCCCGCGCCGGCACCAGATACGGCCCGAACGGCCCGGGTGGAACCGATAGCAGCCATCGTGGGCGACGTGCGGGCGCGGGTCGTGGAGGTGTTGGCGGCCGGCGGCGGCGAGATAGATGTGGCAGAGGCGCGCATCATCGTCTCCGGTGGGCGTGGCCTGGGCGGGCCGGCGGGCTTTGAACTCCTCCGTCGCCTGGCCCGAACCCTGGGTGCGGCCGTGGGGGCCTCTCGTGCGGCGGTGGACGCGGGCTGGATTGACCATGCCCACCAGGTGGGGCAAACCGGCAAGACGGTGACGCCAGACCTCTACATCGCCTGTGGCATCTCCGGGGCCATCCAGCACCTGGCCGGCATGAGGACGGCCCGGTGCATCGTGGCCGTGAACAAGGACCCGGAGGCGCCCATCTTCAAGGTCGCCGATTACGGCATCGTGGGGGACCTGAACGAGGTGCTGCCCCGGCTGGAGCAGGCGTTCCGAGACCTGCTGGCCGGGTGAAAGTCGGGTCTATGGGACGCTGCCGCGGCGAGGCACTAAAGCCCGGCGCGCCAAACTTGACAGATCGGCGGTCTTTTGTTATAATTGCACACGTGTGCAGAACCTGAGAACGCCCGCGCGCCGTGGGCGTTTTTCTCCCCTCCTGATGCACACGTGTGCAGAGGTGACCATGTCCCCCGTCTCCATCAAGGACATCGCCAAAGCCACCGGTGTCTCCCACTCCACCGTCTCCCGTGCCCTGCACGATAGCCCTCTGGTGGCCGCCGAGACGCGGATGCGCATTCGCCGGGTCGCCCGCGAGATGGGCTATTGCCCCAGCAGCATTGCCCGCAGCCTGGTCACTCGCCGCACGAACACCGTGGGCCTGGTCGTCACCACCATTGCCGACCCCTTCTGGGGCGAGGTGATCCACGGCGTCGAAGAAGCCTGCCTGGCGGCCGGGTATAGCCTGATCCTATGCCAGTCCCAGGCCGATCCCGAGCGCGAAGTGATGGCTGTGCGCATCCTGCGAGAGAAACGGGTGGATGCCATCGTCGTCGCCGCCTCACGGGTGGGCAGCCTGTACCTGGACCTGCTGACCGAGATCCAGGTGCCGGTCGTGTTGATCAACAACAACCAACAGGGGCCTTACGTCCACTCGGTGGGCACCGACAACGTCTATGGGGCCAGGCTGGTGGCCGAGCACCTGGCCGGCCTGGGCCACCGTCGGCTGGCCTACATCGGTGGGCCGCCCACGGTGGAGAATGCCGACCGGCTCCGGGGCTTTCAGCAGGCGCTGGCGGAGGCCCGCCCGTCCTGCGACCCCCCCATGGTCATTCCGGGCGATGGCCGGGTGACCGGCGGCGATGTCGGTTTGTGCCAACTCCTGACTCTCCCTGACCGACCTACGGCTGTCTTTTGCTATAATGACCTGACCGCCATCGGCGTGCTGCGCGCGTGCCGCGCTGCCGGCCTGATCGTGCCAGAAGACCTCTCCGTCGTCGGCTATGACAACATCGTGCTCGCGGCCTACACCTGCCCGGCCTTGACCACCGTGGCCCAACCCATGCCTGAGATGGGGCGTCGGGCAGCCGAAATGGCCCTGGCCCTGGCTGGCGGCGCCGAGGCGGCCGGCAACGTGGTGCTGCCGGTGACCCTGGTGGTGCGGGAGTCAGCAGCCCGGCCCGGGGCCGGCCCGTAGCCCGGTCGTCCGTAGCGGCAGGGCACAATAGCCAGAGAGGAGGTGATGCGCGTCGAAAGAGTAAATCCGTAGAGACTCGGTAGATGGAAATTTGTGCTCCCAGGCGGCAACCGCCGTGAGGCGCGGGTCGCCCAGTCAGGCCTGCCTGCCACGAAGTCAGGCGACAGCGCCTGCCAGGTCGCAGACGTGGTGAGGTCGCAGACGTGGGGCCTGGCAGACCTGCTTTGAGCCACATTTTCCATGTGCTGAGATCGATCACCAGATCGTTATGGAGCTTGGCTTTTCAACTGCAAGATGATCTCACAATCACGAGGAGGAGCAGATGTCTCGCGCGAAAGTAGTCTCATTGTTGTTAGTAGTTGGGCTGGTGATAGCCGCCTTCCTCGGCGCCCAATGCCCGCAGCCGGCCACGCCCACGCAACCGGCTGAGCCAACCAAGCCCCAGGTCGTCCAGGCCAAGATGGTCATCGGCATGGCAGTCCATGCGAACCCGGCCGAGGATGCCTTCTGGGGCGTCGTGGAAAAGGGCGCCAAGGACGCGGCCGCTACCTATGGGATCACGCTCAAGTCCGGCGGCAGTGGCGATCCGGCGCAGCAGGCGCAACTGGTGGAGACCTACGTCGCCGACAAGGTGGACGGCATCATCGTCTCCCTGGCGAACCCCGACGCGCTCAAGGATGCGGTCAAGAAGGCCACAGCGGCCGGCATCCCGGTGATCACCATCAACTCGGGTGTGGACGTGTACAAGGAACTCGGTGCCCTGAACCACGTGGGCCAGACCGAGACGGTGGCCGGCCAGGGCGCTGGCGAAAAGTTTAACGCGGCCGGGGCCAAGAAGGTGCTGGTCGTCATCCACGAAGAGGGCAACATCGGCCTGGAGCAACGCGCCGATGGCCTGGCCAGCACTTTCAAAGGCGAGACGGTGCGCTTTAACGTCGCCACGACTGGCGTGCGGGATGTGGCCGGCACGGTGGCGGCCATCCAGAACAAGCTCACCTCCGACAAGGCCATTGATGGCGTGTTGACCCTGAACCCGGTCATCGCCATCGCGGCCCGGGACGCCATCAAGGCTGCTGGCGGCAACCAGAAGCTGGCTACCTTCGACCTCAGCCCGGACGTGCTGAAGGCGATTGAGGACGGCGAGATCATGTTCGCCATCGATCAGCAGCAATACCTGCAAGGCTACCTGCCGGTGGTCTTTTTGTACCTGTACAAGACCAACCTGAACACGGTAGGTGGCGGCCTGCCGGTGCTCACCGGCCCCGGCTTTGTGGACAAGAGCAACGCGGCGGCGGTAAAAGACCTGGCCGCCAAGGGCACGCGGTAAACCCCTGCGGATAAGATAGGCGTGCGGGATGGGTTCCCCATCCCGCACGGCCTACTCCCCGTGGGGCAAACTGCCCGTTGGCCGTGGAGCACGCTTCGCGTGTCAGTTTGCCCGCACCGGCGGTTTCCACCCTCACCCCGGCCCTCTCCCTCGTAGGGAGAGGGGGCCTGCCGCGCCCGGCCGATTTTCGTCCTACTGGGTGCGCCAGGGCACGTGAATGTCTCCCCATGGGGCCGGGGAAACGTCTACGCATCGGAGGCTGTCCCATGGCGATACGCGCAACATCCGGGTCCGATGAACGTCTGGTGCAAGTTGGGTTTGTCCGGGGACTGTTCCGGCGCGCCGAGATCGGCGCCATCATCGGCGCGGTGGTGGTGTGGGTCTTTTTCGCCGTGGTGACGCCGCAGAACTGGATCAGCGTGACCGGTGTAGCCCGCATCCTCGACCCGGCTTCCACGTTGGGCATCATGGCCATTGCGGTGGCCTTGCTCATGATCGGTGGCGAGTTTGACTTGTCTACTGGGGTGATGACCGGGACGACGGGCTTGATCGCCGGCCTGCTGGCGACCCGGATGGGCGTGCACCTGTGGGCGGCCATGCTGGTGGCCCTCGTGTTCGCCCTGGCCGTCGGCTACCTCAACGGCCTGATGGTGGTGCGGACGGGGCTGCCCAGTTTCATCGTGACCCTGGCGACGTTTTTCGTCCTGCGCGGGGCTAACGTGGGGGTCACCCGCATGGTGACGGAGCAGGTCTACATCGGTGGCATTGACCGGGCCGTCGGTTTTGACGAGGCCCGCGCCTTTTTCAATATTGGGATTGACCTGGGCGGGGTGGAGTTCCGCAGCGCGATCATCTGGTGGGTGGTGATCATCGTGATCGCCAGTTGGCTCCTGTTGCGTACCCGGTATGGGAACTGGATCTTTGCCACGGGGGGAGACCCCGTCGGCGCGCGCAACCTGGGCGTGCCGGTCGCGCGGGTCAAGATCGGCTTGTTCATGACCACGGCGGCCGCGGCCTGGCTGGTGGGCATGATGAACGTCGTGCGGCTGCGTTCGGCGGTATCCAGCCAGGGCATCGGACAAGAGTTCGTCTACATCATCTCGGCGGTGATCGGCGGATGTCTGTTGACTGGCGGCTACGGCTCGGTGGTCGGCGCCTCAGTGGGAGCTATCATTTTCGGCATGGCGCAGGTGGGGATTGTCTTTGCCGGCTGGGACACCGACTGGTTCTATAGCTTTCTCGGCGTCATGTTGCTGGTGGCGGTGCTGGTGAACAACTATACCCGCCGCCGTGCCGAGCAGGTCAGCATCGCTGCCGCCCGGTGTCGCACGGAAGAAGAGGAGTAAACCGATGGCAGAACCGTTGCTGCAGGTCTGCAACGTGACCAAGATGTTCGGCAGCGTGCTCGCCTTGAGCGAGGTATCGCTCCAGGTCTATGCGGGCGAGGTGACCTGTCTCCTGGGCGATAACGGCGCCGGCAAGTCCACCCTGATCAAGATCCTCTCCGGCGTCTACCAGCCCACCGCGGGCGAGTATTGGCTGGAGAACGAGCGGGTATGCTTTCGCTCACCGCGTGAGGCTTTGGCGCGCGGGATCGCCACCGTCTATCAGGACCTGTCCTTGATCCCCTTGATGCCTATCTGGCGCAATTTTTTTCTGGGCGCAGAACCAGAGAAAGGCTGGGGGCCGTGGCGGCGGTATGACGTGGCCCGCGCCAAGCACACGGTGCGCCAGGAGCTGGCCAAGATGGGGATTGACATCCGCGATCCCGATCAGCCGGTGGGCACTTTGTCCGGCGGCGAGCGGCAATCGGTGGCCATCGCCCGGGCCATCTATTTTGGCGCGAAGGTATTGATCCTGGACGAGCCAACGGCCGCCCTGGGCGTCAAACAGGCCGGCATCGTGCTCAACTATATCGTGCGGGCCAGGCAACGGGGCCTGGGCGTCATCTTTATCACCCACAACCCCAACCATGCCTGGCCGGTGGGGGACCGGTTCGTGATCCTGCACCGGGGCCGCGTCCTGGGTGATTATCGCAAGGGGGAGATCGCTCAAGAGCACCTGATGAGCCTGATGGCCGGCGGCGAGGACCTCGTCCGGCTCCAACAGGAACTGGCCGCGTTGTTGGAACAGCCAGCCGAGGCGATATGCGCCTAGTCAGCGGGAACCGGCAATGCGTGGCGCTCGGCGGGCTGTTCCTGATCGCCATTCTGGTGCTGGCGGGCGGGATCGCGGCGGGCGGCCCCGGTGGGCCGGGAGTGGCACCGCGCCCCCGGCTCATCGCGGACGGTTCGGTGGCCGCCGATCTCCAGACGCTGGCCCAGGAGACCTGGGAGCGATTCCTGACGGTATTCGCGGCCCGGATCGGCTGCTTTGGCGACGTTCACCTGCGTGCGTCGGACACGCTCGCCAGCCGGGGCGATTACGACCCGGACACGGCGACCGTCACGGTGCGGGTGCCGGGCACGCCGGCCATGCTCCAGAGCGCGTTGATCCACGAGTGGGCGCACCACGTCGAGTTCCAGTGCCCGGCGCATGTGGACCTCCGGCCGGCGTTTCTCGTCGCGCAGGGCCTATCGCCGGATACGCCGTGGCGGCCGTCCCGCGCGCCAACCACCATGTCGGCTGATGAATGGGCGGACATCCCTTCCGAACAGTACGCGGAGGCGGTCATTGAGCTGGTGCTGGGTGGCCGGCCCATCCCCACGGCGGCGCGCGTCACCCCAGAGGCGATCCGGGCCATCGCGGCCTGGGCCGCCGGTGAGCAAGTTCCGCAGCCTGTTGCGGCGGCGGCCTGGACCCGATAGGGTGAAAGCCGCCTTGCAGAGGCTTCCAGACGAAACCCAGCTATCAGAATGGGACTTGGGAAAGCTGGAGAAACCCGTTTTCTGATACTCCTGCAGACCAGATACGCCGAAATCAGGCATCACCGACGAAGGGAGACGGATTGCGGGAGAGAAAACGGGTTTCTGCCCCCAGACGAAAATTAGCTACCAGAAAGGAGCGTGAATGTATGAAGGGACTGGTATTAGAAGCAGAGTGGAACCCCAGACCCGGCTATGCGCTTTCCGAGTGGGAAGCGCGCACACACAAGGCCATCACCGGCAACGCCGTGTGGCAACATCCCCGGCTGGTTGTCCGGGACGTGCCGACGCCGACCATCCAGCCGGACGAGGTGCTCATCCAGGTGAAGGCGTGCGGGGTCTGCGGCTCAGACATGCACTTTTACGAGACCGATGAGGAGGGATATATCCTCTATCCCGGCCTGACCCGGTTCCCGGCCATCCTGGGCCACGAGTTCTCCGGCCAGGTCGTGGAGGTGGGCTGCGATGTGGAGGGGCTGGTTGTGGGCGACATGGTGACGGCCGAGGAGATGATCTGGTGCGGGCATTGTCGGCCCTGCCGGGATGGTTTCCCCAACCAGTGCACGAACCTGGAGGAGATCGGCTTTACCATTGATGGGGCCTTTGCCGAGTACATCGCCATCGGCGGGAAATACTGCTGGAAGCTGAACGAGATCCGCGAGCGGCTGGGTGACGAGGCCAAGACCTATGAGGCTGGCGCGCTCGTGGAGCCGTGCAGCGTGGCGTACAACGGCATCTTTGTGCGGGCCGGGGGCTTCAAGCCCGGCGCCAGCGTCGTCGTCTACGGGGCCGGCCCCATCGGCCTGGCGGCCGTGGCCGAGTGCAAGGCTGCCGGCGCGGCCAAGGTCATCGCCTTTGAGGTGAGCGCGGCCCGCCGCGAGCTGGCCCAGAAGGTGGGCGCAGATTACGTCTATGACCCGCGCGAGGCCAGCCCGCACGAGGTGGTGCTGGAACTGACCCGGGGCCTGGGCGCGGACATGCACGTGGAGGCGGCCGGTGCGCCGGAGAAGACCATCCCGGAGATGGAAAAGTGCCTGGCGATCAACGGTCGCATCGTCCAGATCGGCCGGGCGGCCCAGCGCGTGCCCATGTACCTGGAAGTCTTGCAGGTCCGCCACAGCCAGGTCTTTGGCGCGCAGGGGCACAGCGGCTACGGCACGTTCCCCAACGTCATCGCCATGATGGCGGCCGGCCTGATGGATATGACCCAGATCATCACCGGCCGGTACGACCTGGACCACGCCGTGGACGCCATCGCCCAGGCTACGGATCGGCAGGGCGGGAAGATATTGGTGAAACCCTGATGGTAACTACCCAGGCATAGAGGAACGGGACGCAGATTTCGCAGATGTTGCGCAGATGAACGCTGAGCAGTGGAAAAATCTGCGCCAATCTGCGCGTATCTGCGTGCCTCTGCGTTCTGGCGGCCCACCGGCTGGGCAGTTACGCCAATTTTAGATTGCGGATTGCGATTGCGGTACGCGATCCGCACAAGGAGCATGGAGGATGGATAGAAAAGTACCTGAGGGATGGCTGCCAACCGATCAGCCGGACCTGTTCTTCGAGGATAACCCGGTCGGGCGGATGAAGAAAGCCGTATGGGACGCCAGCGATGCCGAGATTGACGCGATCCTGGCCGAGTATGGCATTCCGTCGCCGGTGGAGTGGGCCAAGCCGGGTGCGTACATCCAGACCACCGTGCGCTGGCAGGTGGAGGCGAACCGGCGCAAGAATGATATTGTGCTCATTCCGGTGGGTTGCACGGAGTTGCACGGGCAGCACACCGTCAGCGCCATGGACACCCTGTTCGTCAGCGCGATCTGCGAGGGGGTGCGCCGCTATACCGCCAAACGTGGCGCGCCGGTCAACCTGGCCCTGCCGCCGCTCATGTACGGCGGCCACCCGTACCATCACCTGGGGATGCCCGGCACCGTGGTCGTCCGCGAGGAGGTAGTGCGCGAGATGATGATTGACGTGATGCTGGGCCTGTGGAACGATGGCTTTCGCAAGCAGATCATCGTCAACAACCACGGCCACCTGTGGATGCTGGAGGCCGCGATCCAGCAGTTCCAGAAACGCTACCAGCTTCCCGGCATCTTCCGGGTGATAGACTGGCATCGGGCTGTGCGCGAGTTCTTCCGCACCTGTGATCGCGGCGGCTGCTGGGAGACCAACTTCGTCCACGCCGACGAATCAGAGACCTCGCTGGGGCTGCTCTTGTTCCCGGAGATGGTGGACATGGCCCATGCCGTGGACACCGAGGGCAAGAGCTACCTGCCGGACGGTCACTTTGACAAGTCGGTGGACCCGTTTGGCCGGCCCAGCCGGTGGTCGGAGGGCGAGGGCCACTTTGCCATCGAGATCGCGGCGACGCCGGAGGGCGTGGTGGGCCGGGCCAGGGCCGGCTCCGCCCAGAAGGCCAAACGCCCTGTCGCCGCCATCCTGCGCTATCTGACCCTGCTCCACGATCAGATCCTGGAAGCCTTCCCGGCTGGCACCGTCCCGCCGGTGGAGGAAGTGACCCTGCGCACCGCCGCCGAGCTGGAGCCGTACCTGCGCGAGCCGCTCAGCCCGGGTTGGCGGCCGGTATATGCCCTGCCGCGCATCGGCCAGGGAGAGTAATTGCCGACCAGAGCTTGACAGTTCGGGTCTAAGGTGATAAACTTGCTCCAGGGGACCGGCTGAGCGGAAGACCCCCTCTCCCTATGAGGGAGACACCCTGACGGGGGCAGGTGGCCGGGGTGAGGGTGGAAACCGCCGCGCGCGGGCAAACTAACACGCGAAGCGTGCCCTACGAGAGAGGTCGAGATGAGGATTCCGAATCGGGTCACTCGCACCCTGGGCGTGTTCGTCTTTGCCCTGGGCCTGCTCTTGGGGCTGGCTTTTTCCGCCCTGGTCACCTGGGCTGCGCTGGAAGCCAACCTGTTTGCCGCGACCCCGGGCAGCGGCGATGAGCCGCTCACGACCCTGAAAAGCCCCATCATCATGACCACGCGGGAATCCGGCACGATCGTCGCTACCTTTTCCAATCCGAGCGAGTTCACGCTGCTGCGCACGATCCGCGTGCACATCAGCAGCGGCTTTGTCACCCTGGTGCGAGAGGAAAGCGCACAGTTCACCCTGGGGCCGGGCGAGTCGCGGGAGCTTCAGTGGACTGTGACGCCCCAAGATGCGGCCTGGGGACGGCTGATCCTCGTCCGGGTGCACGAGCTGCGCAATCACCCCCTACCGGCGCGCACCGGTTCCTGCGGGATCCTGGTGGTAGACCTGCCCTACGTCACCGGCGATCAGGTCGTGATCCTGACGATAGGGAGCAGCTTGCTGCTGATGCTGGGCGGGATGGGCCTGTGGGCGCTGGGCAGTCGTCCGCTGCGGGGGCTGAGGCCGGTGGACTATGGGCTGGTGGGGTTGGCCGGGATCGTGTTCGTCGGCATGCTCGTCAGCCTGACGGGGTGGTGGCAGGTGAGCGCGCTGTTGCTCGTCATTACCGTGTTCTTGCTGGTCTCTCTTGCCGCCTGGGCCATTGCCGCCTAGTTTCCCATGCGCCGGGTGCATCCCGTGGTACGAAAATGCCGCCCGGTGCGGGTTACAAGCACGCCGTGAGCACAAGGCAAGCCGACACGCGAAGCGTGCCTCACGATTTACGGGAGGTGCAGGGCAAAAGTTACGTGAGGGGGACTGGCGCATCCCCAATTGGAACCGGTCACTCAAACTATAGCTCAGAGGAGGAACAGGACATGAACCACAAGGGACTATCGCTTTTGAGCCTGATGCTCGTGTTGGGGCTGGTGGCGAGCGCGTTGGTCGGCTGCATCCAGCCACCGACCCCGGAAAGCAAGGAGATCAACGTGCTCGTGACGCCCCAGGAGGAATGGGGGCAGGGCATGAAACAAGAGTTCGAGAAAAAGTACGGCATCACCGTGAACTATGTCCGTATGTCCAGTGGTGAGGCGCTGGCCCGTATCCGCGCGGAGAAGGATAACCCCCAGTTCGACATCTGGTGGGGTGGTCCCATTGATAGCTTTATCGCGGCCAAGCAGGAGGGCCTGCTGGAGCCCTATAATTCGCCCAACTTTGGCAACCTGTTGGACCAGACCAAGTACAAGGACCCGGAGAACTACTGGGTAGGCATCTATGTGGGCAGCCTGGGCTTTTGCACCAACAAGGACTGGCTGGCGGCCCATCCGGGCGTCTCGGCGCCCGAGTCGTGGGATGACCTGCTCAAGCCCGAGTTCACCAAGCAGATCATGGTGGCGCACCCCTCCACCTCCGGCACGTCCTACACGGCCCTGGCCACCATCCTCCAGATCAAGGGGGAGGCGGCCGGCTGGGAATATATCAAGAAATACGCCGCCCAGGTGCTTCAGTTCACCAAGAGCGGCGCGGCGCCGGCCAAGTTCGTGGGCCAGGGTGAGGCGGCCGTGGGCATCGTCTTTTCCCACGACATCGTCCACGAGATCGAGGACAACAAGCTGCCCCTGGTGATGACCTTCCCCAAGGAAGGCACCGGCTACGAGATCGGCGGCATGGGCATCATCAAGGGGGCCAAGCACCTGGACGCGGCCAAAAAGTGGTTCGACTGGGCGATCACCGCCGAGGCGCAGGCGTTAGGCCCCAAGTACAAGGCTTACCAGGCCCCCACGGTCAAGGGCGTGCAGCTCTCGCACCCCGAGCTGCTCCAGGTCAACCTGATCAACTATGATTTCCAGTGGGCCGGCAAGAACAAGAAGGCGTTCGTGGACAAGTTCACCAACGAGATCGCCGCGGCCACCGGGCTGAAGGAATAACACCACTACCGATGAGGGATGAGGGACGAAGGCACCGACCTTCGTCCCTCACCTTCATCTCCGCTTGCAGATTGGGGGTATCATGACCATCTCTGCGCGATCTGCGTCACCTCTCGTTCGATCTTCCGTCCTCCGCACGTCGCTCCAACGTCGTATTCGCGAGTTCGCTCTCATCGCCCGCGACCCGGTGTTGATGATCAGCCTGCTGTTCTGCGGGCTGTTCCTGTTCATCTTTGTGGTCTATCCCCTCTTTGAGGGCACGGCTAATGGCTTTATAGATGCGGAAGCCACCGGGCCGTGGTACACTCGCCTGAGCCTGGAGTATTTCATCCGCTACTTTGATTCTTACTACGGCCTGTACTATCGCCAGGTGTTCATAGATACCTTGACAATGGGCCTGCTGACGGCCACAGGGGGCACGATCCTGGGCTTTATCTTTGCCTATACGATGGTCCGTTGCAGCATCCCCTTTAAGCGATTGATCCACCTGCTGGCCCTGGTCCCCACGGTCTCGCCTCCCTTTGCGATCGCCCTGAGCACCATCCTGCTCTTTGGCCGCAACGGGCTGATCACGCGCAAGCTGTTGGGCATTGATTTCTCGGCCGGCGTCAACGACATCTATGGCATGGATGGCCTGGTGTTCGTGCAGGTGATCACGTTCTTCTCCGTGGCCTATCTCATCATCCGGGCCATGCTGGAACGACTGGACCCCAGCATGGAGGAAGCGGCGCACAGCCTGGGAGCCGGCAAGTTTCACATCTTTCGCACCGTGACCCTGCCGCTGCTGATCCCGGGCATCGCCGGCTCGTTCCTGCTGCTGTTCGTGGAGTCGCTGGCGGATTTGGGCAACCCGCTGTTTATCGCCGGCAACGTCACCGTGCTCTCGGCGCAGATCTTTATCGCCGTGGCCGGCGAATACGACTACCAGAAGGCTTCCGCGCTGGCCTTTGTGCTGATCATCCCCACGCTGGTGGTGTTCCTGGTGCAGCGTTACTACGTCACGCGCCGCTCCTACGTCTCGGTGACCGGCAAACCCACCGGCGGGCACATCCTGGTCAAGGAGGCGTGGATTCGCTGGCCGTTCATCATCGTCACCTACGGGGTCTGCCTGCTTATCGTGACGCTCTACCTGGCCATCGTCTTCGGTTCGTTCGCGGCCGCCTGGGGCGTGGACTATACGCCCACGCTGGAGTGGTGGACGCTGATGTTCACCCGGGGCATCGAATCCATCCTGGACACCACGTTCCTGAGCGCGTTTGCCACGCCCATCGCCGGGCTGACCGGCATGGTCATCGCTTTCCTGGTGGTGCGCAAGCGATTCACCGGCAAGGACGCGGTGGATTTCATCTCCAACCTGGGTGGCGCGGTGCCCGGCACGATCCTGGGCATCGGTTTTGTGCTGGCCTTCAGCACCCCGCCCGCGCCGGTGGTGGGCATCCTGTACGGGTTGCTGGCCCTGTTCCTGGTGCGGACCGCCCTGGACCGGCGGCGGGACCAGGTGATCGCGGCGGCTGTGGGCACGGCTCTGGGCCTGGGGCTGGCGCAGCTCTATGACCTGGCGGGTTCGGCGGGGATGATGTACCTGTTGGGTGGTGTGTACATCGGGTTGGGGTTGCTGGTGTGGCTGTGGCGACGGAATCGGACCGGCGGCTGGCTGCTGGTGGGCCTGGGCGCCTACCTGGCCGCCGCGATCCTGATCCAGTTCGTGGCCATGCCCATCGCCGATCTGAGCCGGGCGGTCCCCACCGGCTTCCTGAGCAACGCCATCTACCAGTTCTCTGATCATCTCCAGGTCTTTTTCCAGATGCCCACACCGCTATCGGCGATCTTTTACACCTTTGCCTCGGTGCTGGTGGTGGGCCGGGAACGAGGTGTGCTTCGGCTGGCGCTGACAACGCTGTTGTTAGGGCTGGTGGGCACGATGTGTTTCATGGGCCAGCCGTTGGCCCTGGTGGGCACGCCGTTCATCATCATCGCGGCCTACGTGGTGCGCAGCCTGCCGGCCTCCGTGCGGGCCGGCGTGGCCGCCTTGCAGCAGATTGACCCCAGCATCGAGGAGGCCTCCAACATCCTGGGCGCCGATGCCCAGTACACTTTTCGCAAGGTGACTCTGCCCCTCATCCTGCCGGCATTGCTGGCCGGCTTGATCTTTAGCTTCACGCGCCACATGACCAGCCTGTCGGCCATCATCTTCCTGGTCAGTCCGCGCTGGAACGTCGTCACCGCCAAGATCCTGAGCGAATGGGAGCAGGGTGGCATCAGCATCGCGGCGGCCTATTCGACGACCATCATCGCCCTGGTGCTCGTCGCCATCGCGGTGCTCTATTTCGTGGTCCATCGGGTTCTGGCTGGCCGGGGCGAAGTAGACCTGTCGGTGGGAGCGTGAGTGCCGGGGACGCAGATGAACGCAGATGCGTGCAGATTTCCGCTGATCTTTTCGAAAATCTGCGGTCATCTGCGGTGAATCTGCGTGCTTTGTCTGCGTCCGGGCAGGAGGCAACTATGAGCTTCAAGCATACAGACATTACCGAGCGGATCATCAAGGCGTTTTATACCGTCTACAACACGCTCGGCTACGGTTTCCTGGAGAAAGTCTATCGGAACGCACTGGCGATCGAGTTGCGCAAGCTCGGGCTGGAGGTGATCCAGGAAGCGCGCATCACGGTCTATTATGAGGGCGAGGTGGTAGGCGAGTACTTTGCCGACTTGCTGGTGGCCGGCGTCGTGGTCGTTGAGCTGAAAGCGGTGGAGAAACTCCTGGAAGAACACGAGGCGCAGTTGCTCAATTACCTAAAGGCGACACCCTACGAGGTTGGGCTGCTGCTCAATTTCGGCCCTCAGCCTGAGATCCGGCGCAAAGCATTCGACAACTCGCGCAAAGGTTCTTTGCGCTGGGTAGCAGCATCACCCGCTTGACAAAATCAGTAAAAATCTGCGTGTATCTGCGTCCGCTAAAAAGAGGAGTACGAGCATGTACCTGGTACTTGAGGATGTGGTAAAGATCTTTCCGGCCCGGGGCGGCAGCGGCGAGGTGACGGCCGTGGATCACGTGTCCGTCGAGATCGAGAAGGGGGAACTGGTGACGTTGCTGGGACCGTCTGGCTGTGGCAAGACCACCACCCTGCGGCTGATCGCCGGGTTCGAGTTTCCCACCAGCGGCATCATCCGGCTGGACGGTCAGGTGATCAACAACGAGCCGCCGCACAAGCGGGACATGAGCATGGTGTTCCAGAGCTATGCCATCTTTCCGCACCTGAACGTGTTTGAGAACACGGCCTATGGCTTGCGGGTGCAACGGCGGCCCAGCGCCGAAATCCAGAAGCGTGTGGCGCGGGCGCTGGAACTGGTGGAACTGACCGGTCTGGAGAACCGCGCGCCCAACCAGCTTTCCGGCGGCCAGCAACAGCGGGTGGCCCTGGCCCGGGCCTTGATCATGGAGCCAAAAGTGCTCCTGATGGACGAGCCGCTCTCGAACCTGGACGCCAAGCTGCGCGAACAGATGCGCACCGAGATCCGGCGCATTCAGAAACGGTTGGGCATCACCACCGTCTACGTGACCCACGACCAGGTGGAGGCGATGACCCTCTCCGACCGGATCGTGATCATCAACAACGGCCAGGTGGAACAGATCGGCACGCCGACGGACGTCTATCGCCGGCCCCGGACCCGGTTTGTGGCTGATTTCATTGGCCGGGCCAACTTTGTGACCGGCACCGTGCGCGGCCGGCACGACGGGCAACTGGCTGTGGAAGCCCTGGGCACGATCCTGACCGTGGTGGCGCCCACGGGCGACCTGACGGTGGGCGAGACCGTCACCCTGGTGGCCCGACCCGAGATGCTGGCGTTGGACGCGCCGGAGGCCCAGGTGGAGGGCGTCGTGCGGCGGGCTACTTATCTGGGCCATACCATCGAGTACGACGTGGAGGTGGCCGGCCAACTGCTGTCCCTGGTGGAACACGACCCGCGCCATCACACCATCCACCCTGAGGGCCAGCCGGTGCGGGTGCGCTTCCTGGAGGATTGCCTGTACGTGTTGCCGAAAGCGTGAAACGTCAAACGTCAATACGTCATGCGCGAAATGCGATTATGACCATGACAGATGACGGATGACGCCTGACGCATCACGCGATACAGCGCCTCCACCTCGGCCATATCCCGCCGGAAGGGACCTTCTTCCTCCAGCTTGAGGCTGGTGACGGCGGCGGCCCAGGCCACGGCGTCGGCGGGGGGAGCGGTCAGCCGCCGGGCCAGGTACGCCGCCGTGCAGGTGTCGCCGCGCCCGCTGCGGCCCCGGACCTGGCGCGGCATCCAGGGGGCCTCGTGGCAGACGCCGTCACAGTAGACCAACGCGCCATCCCCGTGAGTCAGCAGCACCTCGCGCGGGCCGAATGAGGCCAGGAGCCGGGCGGCGGCACGGCGATCTGCCAGGCCGGTGAGCCGGGCGGCCTCCACGGCATCGGTCTTGAGCACGGTCACGCGCCGGAGCACGGCCTCCTTGCCCGGCCAGTCGTCGGTGATGAGCACCCCATCGCGGACCACGCGGATGAACCCCTGCACGTCCAGCGAGATGGCGGCCCCGCTGTCCGCGAGCACCTGGATGACCTCAGCCGGCACTTCGCCCCGCACCGATGCCCCGATGTGCCAGTATCGCGCCGGTATGAGGGGCACTTCTTCGACGGTGAACGGCCCGGCCGAGCTGGTCAACTCCACGGTACGCTCGTCCGGGTTGGCGGTGGGGTAGGTCAGGCGCAGGCCGGTGGACGCTGGCGCGACGTGGGCATAGACCGTCACGCCCAGTTGCTCCAGTTCGTCCACCACGCGCCGGTCGGCCCGGGCCAGCCGGGTGACCACGGCGACGCGCAGGCCCAGCCGGGCGGCCACGTGCGCCCCGTAGCGAAACGCCCCGCCGTCCACCGTGCGCGTGGCGTGCGGGTAGACGATGGTATCCTGCGTATAGTGGCCCAAGAAGACGATGTCGAACGGCGCAGATGCGGTCATTTTGCCTCCAGGGAGCGATGCGGCCGCATTATAGCCCAACACAATGCGATCTGCAATCCGGGCGGGCAGTCTTGGGCCGCAGGCTAAACGCTGAACGCTATGGAAAGGAGAAACATGCCCCCAACCATCAATGTCGGACTCATCGGCGCGGGGCGGATCGGCCGGGTGCACGCGGAGAACCTGGCCTCCCGCATCCCAGGCGCCAACCTGGTCGCCGTCTCGGACGTGGTGATGTCGGCGGCCGTGAAAGTGTCGAAGGACTTGCGGGTGCCGGCGGTCTACCAGGACCACCGGCGGATCATGGAAGACAAGGCCATCGAGGCGGTGGTCATCTGCTCCAGCACCGATACCCACGCGCAGATGATCGAGGAGGCGGCTGCGGCCGGCAAGCACATCTTTTGCGAAAAGCCCATCGCCCTGGACCTGGACGAGATTGACCACGCGCTAGCGGCGGTGGAGCGGGCCGGGGTCAAGCTGCAGGTGGGCTTTAATCGCCGCTTCGACCCGAACTTTCGGCGCGTGCGCGAGGTGATCGCGGCCGGCCAGATCGGCGTGCCCCACATCCTGCGCATCACCAGCCGCGACCCCCAGCCGCCGCCCATCGAGTACGTCCGGGTCTGCGGCGGCCTCTTCCTGGACATGACCATCCACGACTTTGACATGGCCCGGTTCCTCATGGGCAGTGAGGTGGAGGAGGTCTATGCCGCCTGCGGGGTGATGGTGGACCCGGCCATCGGCGAGGCCGGCGACGTGGACACAGCCATCGTCCTGCTGCGCTTTGAGAACGGCGCGCTGGGCACGATTGACAACAGCCGCCGGGCCGTCTACGGCTACGACCAGCGGGTGGAGGTGTTTGGCTCTGGGGGGATGGTGGCCGTCGCCAACGAGACGCCGGACTCGGCGGTGGTCAGCGACGCCCAGGGCATCCACGGCGCGCTGCCCCTGTTCTTCTTCGTGGAACGCTACACCGACGCCTATGTGGCCGAGATGCAAGCCTTTATCGAGTGCATCCAGAAGGACACGCCGCCGCCGGTCACCGGCCGCGACGGGCGCATCCCGGTGGTGATGGGCTATGCGGCCAAACTGTCGTATGAGGAGCATCGGCCGGTGCGGTTGAGCGAGGTGGATGTGGAGCGTAAAACGTCAAACGTCAAACGTCAGGTCGCGCCACACTGACGGATGACGCATGACGTTTGACGCATGACGAGACAAGGAGCACAATCATGAGTGAGATTCGCATCGCCGTCATTGGCGTGGGCCGCATCGGGATCGTCCACGCGGAGAACCTGGCCCACCGGGTGCGGGGGGCGCGATTGGTGGCCGTCACCACGTCGCAGGCGGACCGGGCGGCCGCGGCGCGTGACAAGTGCGGCGACATAGCCGTTTACCCGACGTTGGACGCGCTGTTGGCGGCGGAGACGCTGGATGCGGTGGTGATCGCCTCCAGCACGTCGGCCCACGCGGCGAACGTGGCGCAGTGCGCGGCGGCCGGCCTGCACGTCTTTTGTGAGAAGCCGCTGGCCCTGGACCTGGCCGGCTGTGACCAGGCCATCGCCGCTGCGGAGGCGGCCGGCGTCAAACTGATGATCGGCCATGTGCGCCAGTTCGACGCGGCCCACGTGGAGGCCAAACGCCTCATCGAGGCCGGGGCCATCGGCCGACCCATCGCCTGCCGCGCCATCAGCGGCGACACCGACCCCCCGCCGCCCAGCTTTGCGGACCCGGCCGTGAGCGGCGGCCTGATCCTGGATGCCATGTACCACGACCTCTACCTGGCCCGCTGGCTCATGGCCGACGAGATCGTGCGCGCCTATGCCGAGGGCGACGCGCTGGTGGATGAGGGCGTGCGCGCTGTGGGCGACGTGGACAATGCCATCGTGAGCCTGCGCTTTGCCGGGGGTGGCCTGGGCACCCTGTTCGTCAGCCGCACCACGCGCTACGCCCACGACCTGCGCGTAGAGGTCATCGGCGATGAGGGGGCTGTCCACATCGGTCGGCTGGCCCAGACGCCGGTGCGCCTGCTGGATCGCCGGGGCATCCAGCGCGACGCCGTGCGCACGGCCACCCAACGCTTTGGCGACGCCTTTGCCGCCGAGTTGCAAGCCTTTGTGGACTGCATCGTGCAGGATGCCGCGCCGCCGGTCACCGGGCTGGACGGCCGGGCCGTCGTGGCCGTGGGTCTGGCGGCGACGCGGTCATTGCACGAAGGCGCACCGGTCACCATAGCGAACGAGTGAAAAAACATCACCGCCGGGGCTTGACAAAACAGCCGTCTTGATGTATATATTAAATGGGATCAAGTCCCATTATGTGGGATTTATGTCCCTGTACGGAGGTCCCGGTGCGTCTGACCCTGATCGGCCACATGGCCGTGCGCATAGAAATGGACGGGGTTACCCTCCTGACCGATCCCTGGTTCGGGCCGCATACCTGGCTGGAACGCCGCCTCGCGCCCCGGACTCTCCCCCCGGCCCTCCCCTCCACCGCCCTCGCTGTAGATGCCTTGCTGGTCTCCCACGACCATCTGGACCACCTGGACGAGGAGGCCCTGGCCCTGGCTCGTCGGTTGGGCTGTGTGGTGATCGGCTCCCAGAAAGCGGCCCGGCGAGCCTGCCGGGCCGGTGTGCGTACCGTCATCCCCTTGCGGGCCGGTGAGGAGACCACTCTCGGCCCGCTCACCGTGCGCGCCGTCTCCGCTGACCACCCTCTGGCCGCCGACGCGGTGGGGTTTGTCATCATCGGCCGTCAAAGCCTCTACTTCAGCGGCGATACGCGCTGCACCCCGGCCCTCCGCGCGGACCTGGCTCCCGTGGCCCTGGATGTGGCCCTGGTCCAGGCCGCCTGTGCCCATTATCCTTTCCTGGGCGACGATGGGATGTCCCTGGCGGAGGCGGCCGCCCTGGCCCGCGCCGTGCGGCCTCGCTGGACGGTTCCCCTGCACCTCCACTGCGCCGGCAAGTGGCTGGATCGAGCCGCCGGGATCCGAATCCAGATGGATAACCTGGACCAGGTTCAGACGACCCTGGCGAATTGGGCGGCTGCGCTCCGGGCAGAGGGGCTGGGCGTCTGGCTCCCGGAGCCGGGTCAGCCCTGGGAGATGGAGGGCAATACGAAAACGCCAACGTATTCGCAGCACGAGAACCGGCACTAATGCGATGAAAGGAGACGCGAAATGGGAACGAGTGACATCCCCCTGGACGAGATGGTGGCACGCTACAATCAAGTGCGCACGCCAGCCATCGCCGACATCCTGGACCAGAAGGGCCTTTTCCACCAGGTCCTGCCGCCCCACATCCAGGCCATCGCGCCGGGGATGCGGGTGGCCGGGCCGGCGTTGACCGTCAAGGGCACGCCGACCATCATTCACAAGGACGAGTACCTGGAGATCGCGGTGGAGGCCTATGCGGCCCTTCAGCCCGGTCAGGTGGTGGTCTATGACACGTCCAACGACCCCGGCACAGCCCATTGGGGGGAGATGATCAGCACGACGACCAAGGCCAAAGGCTGCGGCGGCGCGGTCATAGACGGTGGCGTGCGCGACGTGGAGGCCATCGCGGAACTGGGTTTCCCGGTCTTTGCCCGCTACAAGACCCCGGCCGACATCCGGGGCCGCTGGCGCTACGTGGAGATCAACATCCCCATCCGCATCGGCGACGTCCAGATCAACCCCGGCGATTGGGCTGTCGGCGATGCCAACGGCGTGGTCATCATCCCCCAAGACCTGGCCGTGGAGGTGCTCCTGGCGGCTGAAGAGGTCATGGAGACGGAGCGGAAGATCTGGGCGGAATTGCGCACCGGGGAGCATCCCTTCACCGTCTACTTGAAATACGGCCGCTTTTAGCGCGCTTCTACGAGGAGACAAGATGAGGATCACCGACCTGATCGTCACGCCGGTCGCCATCCCGCTGGAGGTCCCCCTGGCTCACGCCTGGGGCGTCCACCCCGGCTTTGGCCGGGTCATCATCCAGGTGCTCACCGATGAGGGGCTGACCGGGCTGGGCGAGACCACTCTAACCCCCAGCGGACGCCAGATGGAAGAAGTCCTGCGTTCCTGCCGGCCGCTCATCCTGGACGAGGACCCCTTCCACCTGGAACGGCTGCGCTGGAAAGTGAGCAACCCCTTCTACGTGCGCATGTTCGGCCCCAACCTGATCAATGCCTATGCCGCCATCGAGTTCGCCTGCCTGGACATCCAGGGTCAGGCCATCGGCCGGCCGGTCTGTGACCTCTTGGGCGGCTCGATGCGGGACCGGGTGCCGGTCTCGGCCTATATCTTTTACGAGACGCCGGGCGGCGGCGAAGAATTGCCCCCCTGGGAAGAGGCGGATGCCCGGATCGTGGACCAGTGCGCCGAGCTGGTGGAGGGGAAAGGCTGTCGGGCCATCAAGTTCAAGGGGGGCGTCTATCCACCATCCCAGGAGGCCGAGACGGTGCGCCACCTGCGGGCGCGCTTCCCCGACATCCCCATCCGGCTGGACCCCAACAGCTCCTGGGCCTTGACCACGGCCGTGCGCATCGCCCGCGAACTGGTGGACTGCGGCCTGGAATACCTGGAAGACCCGGTCTGGGGCCTCGCCGGGATGGCCAGGCTCAAACGCCTGGCGCCCTGGATGCCCCTGGCCTCGAACATGGCCTGCTTTGGCTATGAGGACATCGCGCCGGCGACGCTGCTGGATGCCGTGGACGTGGTCCTGGCCGATCCGCACTGGTACGGCGGCTTGCGGGCCACCCGCGCCCTGGCCCAACTCTGCGAGACCTTTGGCCTGGATATGGGGATGCACTCCGGCACCGAGTTCGGCGTCTCCCTGGCGGCCGTGCTGCACCTGGCCGCTGCCCTGCCCAGCATCCATCACGCCCCAGACGTGCATTATCACTACCTGGCCGATGACGTCATCCAGGGCGGGCCATTGCCCTATGAGGACGGCGCGATCCGCGTCCCGGCCGGGCCGGGCCTGGGGGTGAAGCTGGACCCGGACAAACTGGCCCAATACCATCAGATCTACGAGTGGTACGTCACCGCCATGGCGAATCAGCCCCGGCCGGAGCCACTCTACATCAAGGCGAGGTGGTGAGATGCGATTCCATCTGGTCACCGGCGCCGCCGGGTTCCTGGGTCGCTACCTGGTACGTGCGCTGCTGGCGCAGGGAGAGCCGGTCCGCGCGTTAGACCTCCATCGGCCCGATGATGCTGAAGCGGCGGCCGACTGGATGATCGCGGACATCCGGGATGCCGCCGCCGTGCAGCACGCCTGCGCCGACGTCAAAGTCGTCTACCATCTGGCGGCGCTCATCCCGCAGCGGCGGGCCGACCCGGCCACGATGCAGGCGGTCAATGTGGGAGGCACCCGGAACGTGCTGGATGCCGCCCGGGCCGCCGGCGTTCGCCGGGTGGTCTTTCTCTCCAGCGTAGAAGTCCTGGGGGTGCCCACCGTCATCCCCTGCCCAGAGGATGGTCCCCTGGCCCCCCTGGGCGAGTATGGACGCAACAAGATCGCCGCTGAGGCGCTCTGTCGCGAGGCCGCCGCCCGGGGGTTGGAGGTGGTCATCCTGCGCCCACCGACCATCATCGGGCCAGGGTTGGAGGAGCCGTTCCTGGTGGGCCTCCTGGCGGCCATCCGGGCTGGCAAACCAGTGACCCTCCTCGGCGCCGGCCGCAATCGCTTCCAGTTCGTCCACGCGGAGGACGTCGTCGCCGCCTGCCTGCTGGCGGCCGACCACCCGGCCGCCGCCGGGGAGACCTTTCACCTCGGCAGTGCCGACGTCCCGCCCATCCGGGCGATGGTGGAGGAGGTGATCGCCCGCACCGGCTCTGCTTCCACCATCAAAACCATCCCGGTGGGGCTGGCCCGGCTGGCCATCGCCCTGCTGCGCCCGTTCGGCAAGGCCCCCCTGGAACCGGAGCACGTGGCTATCGCCGTCGCCGATTATGTGTTCGACATCGGCAAGGCCCGCCGGGTGCTGGGCTGGGAACCCCGGTGGGGGAATGTGGCAGCGGTCCTGGATACGTATCGAGCGGATTACGGCCCGGCATGAAGCGCGACGGCGAGACCTCCCAAACCGTCTGGCGGGCACTGCGATTGGTGGAGGCCGTGGCAGAAGGCCACTCTGACCTGGAGGGCCTGAGCGCCAGCGTGGGCCTTACCCGGAGCACGACGCATCGCCTGCTGACCACGCTGGTGCAGGCCGGGTATCTGCGCCATTCGCCGCGCGCTGGCTATAGCCTGGGTCCCAAGCTGATCGAGCTGGGTTTCCGCGCCCATGCCGGGCTGCATCTGCCCTCCCTGGCCCGGCCCTATCTGGAACAGTTGGCCGAAGCCAGTTGCGAGACGGTCCACCTGGGCGTTCTGGATGGGGCCACCGTGGTCTATATTGACAAAGTGCCGGGCAAACGGGAGCTCCAGATGGCCTCTCAGATCGGGGCGCGCGTCCCGGCCCAATCCACCGCCCTGGGCAAAGCCCTCATCGCCACCTTGCCCCGGCAGGATTGGCTGCGGTCTTTTAACCCCGGCCTCCAGCGGACGGCCCATACCATCACCGACCCGGCCCGCTTCGTGGAAGAGCTGGACAGAGTGGCGCAGCAGGGCTATGCCCTGGACTTGCAGGAGAATGAGCCGGGGATTCGGTGCATCGCCGCCCCGATCCGGGACGCGGCCGGCCAGGGCGTGGCGGCGGTGAGCCTCTCCAGCGCGGTCCTGTATCTCGGCGACGAGCGGCTCCGGGAGTTGATCCCCCTGGTGCAGGCTACGGCCCGGCAGGTCTCGCGCGAACTGGGGTGGAGTGAGGAAGCGGGAGTGGCATGACCGCCTTTGATCTGGCCCTGGCATTTCTGGCCTCGCCCTGGCTCCCGGCGGCGGGCCGGCGGGCCGTGATCCGCCTGGTCGTGGCCTTCCTGCGCCGGCGGCAGGAGCAGGACGCGGCGCCGCCGGCCCACCCGGCCCCGGCCGGGCCGCTCTATCTGGTAGACGGCTACCACGGCGGCGTGGTCTTCTGGGACTGGCTGGCCTTGCCGGGTGGCGGGCTGTGGTATCTCTACAACTGGCCGGCCTGCCTCCAACCGGCCCTCGACCGCGCCCTGCGCGATGCCCGCTTCCGGGTCACGCTGGACCTGGATGCCTTTACCTATGAGGAAATGGCCCGCCAGGCTCCGACAGCCATCCAGCAATTGCGCCAGGCAATCCAGTTGGGCCGCCTGGAAGTGGTGAACGGGACCTATGCCCAACCGCTGGCCCAGTCCACCAGTGGCGAATCCTTCGTGCGCCAGCTCTGGCATGGCCTGGACGCGATACGCCGGGTTTTGGATACCGGCGTGACCGTCTTTTACTCCCAGGAGCCGGCTTATTTTCCCCAGTTGCCCCAGATCTTGCGCGGCTTTGGCTTTCAGGGCGTGATCTGGCGTACCCAGTGGGCGGCCTTTGGCACGGATCCGGCCACCGACGCCGCCGTGGTACGCTGGCAGGGGCCTGACGGGAGCATCATCCCGGCCGTGCCCCGCTATACCTTCCAACGCTATGACCGGTTGCGCGCCGAACACCCCGGACTACCCCACATGGCCCTGGCCGCCGGCGAGCGAGCCGACTGGGAACCGGCCAGTCTGGCCCCCTTTGAGCAGGCCGCCCGCGAACGAGGCATCGCCGCGCCCCTGGTCACAGACCTGAAGGACCCCAACCTGCCAGATGCCCCGCTGCCCCACGCCATGACCATCGCCGCCACGGAGAACGTCCACTTTGTGACCCCCACCGCCTACCTGCGCCAGGTGGTGGGAGCAGCAGGCCCGCTGGTGAGCTATACCCCCGATGGCATCCCCAGCACCTTGCCGTGGGGTTTGCAGGGGGAGATGCTGATCCGGGCCAGAGTCGCGGCGGAAAGCGCGTTGCTGGTGGCCGAACGCCTGGATGCGATAGCCCATCTGTTGGGCGAGGTCGGCGCGGAAGAAAAGCTGGCCGGGGCCTGGAAACATCTGTGCCTGGCACAACACCACGACCTGCACGTCTGTGGCCCGTGGCACTCCCGGCGACATAACCGCTCGTTGGCCGAGGTGGGTGTGGAATATGCGACCCAGGCCCGCCAGACAGCCGGGGCGGTCACGCAAGCGGTGTTGGATCGTCTGGCCGGGGAGGTGAGTGGCGATGTCCTGGTCTTCAACCCCTCCTTCTGGCCGCGTCGGGACTATGTGGAGGTGCAGGTAGCCGGGACCAGGCCAGACCCACACGGCCTGACGCTCACGGACGGGGAGGAAGAGATCCCCTGCCAGGTCATCCGGGCCGGAACGGCCGCCGTAACGCTGGGTTTCGTTCTGGACCTGCCCGGCTTTGGGTATCGCGTCTTGCGCTGGGCAGCCCGGCCGGCGACGCCGGGGCCGGCCTCTTTCCATAACCCCTGGTACGAGGCCACCGTCCACCCGGATGGCAGCCTGAGCCTGATAGTCGCGGGCCGGCCGCTGGTGACGGAGGGCAACTATCTCACGGTCTGGCGCGATGGGGCCTGGCACGATTCCCGCCAGGGGGTCCGGCGAGTGGAGTTGACTGAAGACGGACCGGTCTATCGGCGCTATCGGATAACCGGGGAGATCGCTGGTGTGCCGTTCGGTCAGACCCTCACCCTGTACCGGGGCCTGCCGCGCATGGATGGGAGCGTGGTCCTGGACTGCCGACCAGGCGGCGTGTACCTGGGGCCGCAGATGGCCGATGATCGCCCCGGTCAGGCCATGATGATCCAGGACGAGAAGAAGCTATGCCTGGCTTTCAACTCCCCGTTGAACCGGGTATGGAGTGATTCCCCGTTCCTGATCGCCGAGACGCGCCAGGAGCGGTTCGTCGGCCTGCACGGGGCCGGGCTGGAGGATGGATCGGGCACCGGTGTGGCCCTGCTCAACCACGGGACGCCGGGCTATCACTTTGACCCGCGCGCCGGCATATTGCGGAACGTGCTGGCCTGGGGGCCGCGAGAGTGGGTTTACGCCAGCGATGACTCGGTCACCCGGGGGCGGTCTCGCTATACCGCGTTGCGAGGCCCATACCGGTATGAATACGCCATTCTGCCCTACACGTGGCGGCTGGATGCGCACCGGGCGGCATTGGACTTGCGCCTGCCTTACCACAGCCGGGCCGTGTCTGATTCCGCCAGCCGATGGCCCGCCCAGGCGACCTTTCTCACCGTGGAGCCGGCCGAGGTGCTGGCTACGGCCCTTTTCGTGCACCACGGCCGGGCGTATTTGCGCCTGTGGAACGGCGGGGACCGGGAGATCACCGCCTCCGTGCGCGGGCTGGATGAGGTAGAGGTGCAGCCGGTCAATCTCCAGTTCGCAGATGAGGGGTTGCCGTCCGCCGGCGGTGTGCCCTTACGCCCGTGGGGGATCCAGACCGTGGCTGTGCCATTGAGGTTCCCACGCGCCCCGGCGCACCCCGTGGCATGAAAATACGCCCGGCGCGGGTTTTAAACCCGCGCCGGGGGCGGCGGGAGAGGG
>FWPV01000168.1_pt1 | contig 34256 bp, 26 predicted proteins | sample 2228371 | NCBI WGS metagenome assembly FWPV01 (sample SAMEA103939776, study PRJEB20133) | metagenome
TTTCTTTATTCTCTTCACGTGGAGGACTCTTTGGAGATGGGAGCAGCCTTGGCTTATGGTGGCTGCGCCCTGGGAATTGTGTTTGCAGGAGACCTACTTACCTTTTTTGTGTTTTGGGAGTTGCTTTCCATAGCCTCTGTTTTCATCATTTGGGCCAGACGTACAAAGGCCTCCCTGGCCGCAGGCTTCCGCTACCTGCTTGTGCATGTGGCAGGGGGCCTCTTGCTCATGGCCGGAATGGTCTTGCACGTGTGTGAAACAGGCTCTGTGGAGTTCGGCTTTCTAGGACTTCAGGGGCCAGCTTCCCTCTTGATATTTCTGGGCATAGGAGTCAACTGCGCCTGGCCGGGGATTCATGCTTGGCTCACAGATGCATATCCTGAGGCTTCGGTTACAGGAACTGTCTTTCTGAGCGCTTTCACCACCAAGGCCGCTGTTTACGCCTTGGCAAGGGGGTTTCCCGGAACTCCAGCCCTTATCTGGATCGGAGCGGCCATGACGGCTTTTCCCATTTTTTACGCTGTCATAGAAAACGATCTCAGAAGAGTTCTCTCGTACAGCCTCATAAACCAGGTGGGTTTCATGGTCTGCGGCATAGGAATAGGCACACCCATGGCTCTCAATGGAGCGGTGAGCCACGCCTTCAACGACATTCTTTTCAAGGCCCTTCTTTTCATGTCCATGGGAGCGGTGATGTACAGAACCGGCCGGATCAATGCAACAGACCTGGGGGGGCTTTACCGCACCATGCCTCTGACCTGCATCTTTTGCATGGTGGGGGCAGCCTCCATCTCCGCCTTTCCCTTGTTCAGCGGTTTTGTGAGCAAGTCCATGGTCATGGAGGCAGCCGCCTTGGGGGACATGCGGGTTATATGGTTCATCTTGCTTTTCGCTTCTGCCGGCGTTTTTCATCACGCCGGGATCAAGATACCTTACTTCGCCTTCTTCTCCCACGACAGCGGGCTCAGGCCCAAAGAGGCTCCCCTTCACATGCTTCTGGCCATGGGGCTCACAGCAGGGCTTTGCGTGTTCATAGGCTCGGCTCCGGGATTTCTCTACAGCCTTCTGCCTTACCCTGTAGAGTATGCTCCCTACAGCCCAGGGCATGTTCTAGGCCAGAGCCAGCTGCTCTTTTACTCTTCTTTGGCCTTTACTCTTCTTATTCTCTCGGGCATATACCCAGCGGAGATGAGGGCCACAAATCTGGATGCAGATTGGTTCTACCGAAAAGGAGCCAGGACCTTGTACAGGGCACTGGAAGCTCTTCTTCCCAGGCTTGGTGTTTTGGGGGAAAGGCTGCTGGTCAATGGGCTGGCAGCCGGGCTAGGCCGGTTCTCTCAAGATGGGCCTTCTCGCCTGGCGCTGATTTTTCTACTTCCCCTCTGGAAGCTAAAGGGCATGGAAAGGGAGCAACTGCTTCTAGAGGCAAAAGAGGTCAGAAGGGCCATGGCTTCCGGCACCCTACCTGTGGGACTGGGAGCAGCCATGGCCATTCTTTTCCTATTTCTGCTCTTCTTATTGGGCTAAGACAAAGGCCAGAGCCAAGCTTTGCGGGAGGCAACCAATGGTTTCTCCGTCCGATTTAAAAGAAATACTACTTCTTCAGGGACTTCCAGAATCCCTGTTAGACCAGATGGTGCCACAGATTCGCTTGAGTGAACATGCCTCTGGAGCCATGATATTCGAGGAGGGAACCCGAGCCCATGACTTCTACATGCTCAAGGAGGGAAAGGTTCTCTTGGAGGTGGAAATCGCCCAAGACATCATAATTTCCTTGGGCTCCATAAAGAGAGGTTACTGCTTTGGCTGGTCTTCCCTGGTGCCTGACGGCCGCCATACCACCTATGCCGTGGCTTCAGAGCCCTCCCAGGTGCTCTCCATATCAGGAGAGGCTTTCCTGGACATCCTGGAGAAAGAGCCCCGCTGGGGATATCTAGTCATGAAACGGGTGTTCCAAGTCTTTCGAAGGCGTCTAGAGAGAAGGACCAATCAGTTCATAAAAGTGATGAGAAAGCACCCGGACATCCAAAAGCTCCTGGAAATCTGAAAAGCAGAACTTGTCAGGAAATTCCACCAGGGTTCCCGGCAAAGAGGCTTTGCCTCAACCAGTTTTTCAAAGCCTCGCTTGGGGGGAAAAGCCCTTGGCGACCCCCGTACTGCCTTAAGCACTCTTCCAGAAGCTCTTGGGGGGCTGAGATTTGGGCTATGACTCGGGATTTCTTGACAGAGCGCTCCTTGAGAACCACCCTGGGCGTTTCCTGCCAATTGTCCACGCAAAAAAAATAATGTTTCTGGTTCTGACTCCTCACCTGGAGTCTGGACTTGAGCCCACCAGCCCTGTGATCAAACATCTCAACAGCCTCCAGGGGAGTCAGCTCCCAGTCTATCTGCATCAATATATCCTTCCTTTCCCTAAGCTCCTCCAGGCCCATCATGTTGCACCTCCATAATTTGAATTTACTCCAGCTTTGCCACAAGGCAACTCTTCCACAGGGAATCGAGGTTCCATGGGCTCTTTGCAAAAACAAGGATTTTTTACCTGGGTTAAATGTTTTTCCAGACAATGGAAACCTCGCGGGTAGGCCCATGCGCCAAACCATCCCAGCGGAGTGAAAACTTGCTCCTGATTTGAACCGATGCTAAAGTGCCACCGGGGGTGGAGGAAATGGATGGTTCAAAGGAAATCCAGGTACGTTTGAAGAGTTTGTGTTCCAGGTACGGAATTGAAATCATTTATTCCTTCGGAAGCAGGGGCAAGGAGCTCAAGGATTTTCTGGATGGTAATATTCACGAGTTGGACAAAGCCGGCTCGGATGTGGACATCGGTATTAAGCTCAAGCTCGGATCGTCTCTTTCGGTGCGGGAGAAAGTGGCTTTGTCTCTGGAGCTTGAGGCCATCTTGGGGGTTGAGCGCGTTGACCTTTGCCTAGTCAATGAGGTAGATCCTTTCCTGGCCGCAGAGATCATCAGGGGTGAGAGGGTCTTTTGTTGTGACCAATACTTGGCTGATCAGTATGATCTTTACATTCTTAGAAGAGCAGGGGATCTAGAGCCCCTGGAGAGAGAACGATCAAGACTCGTACTTGGCGAGCTTGAGGTTTCCCCATGACACCCACCAAATTGAACAAGAGGATACTGGTTCAAAGGCTCGATTACATATCCCAGATGATAGAGGAGATCCAGAGCCTCCCGCTGGGAAATCCCCAGGAGTTCTTTTCGGACCGCAGAAATATTTGGAGTGCGGAATCCTGTGTGCGAAGGATGCTGGAAGCCATCTTGGATCTGGGCAGACACATCCTGGCCAAATGTTTTGGAAAAGGAGTTACAGAATACAAGAAAATAGCTGATGAATTGGAGTAAAAAGGGGTCCTCTCTCGTGAATCAGCTCAAATCATGAGGATTCTGGCTGGCTATAGGAACAGGATGGTGCATTTCTATAATGAGGTAACTCAAAAGGAGCTTTATTCCATACGCAGCCAGGAGCTGAAGGATATTTTGTTTCTCAAGGAATCCCTTGTGAAATGGATCAAGGTGCACCCTGAAAATGTCGATGAAACATTTTGAGTCTTCTGAGCTTGGCCAACATCTGGTTTGATCTGAGCGCGCAAAAGGGATGCCCAGCCCTGCTTGCCCGCTTGCCTCTAGAGTGCCCCTGAGGTTGATTCTTGAGGCTTATGATCTTCTGGAACAAGCCTGACCCTGGAACCCTCAATTTCCAGGGTGGTCTTGCAGTAGGTCAATTTGCGGATGATCTTTCCATCCTGGAAGTGGATCACATCCACCCCACGGCGCACCTCGGGCTTGCCTTGGTAGCCTCTCTCTGGGGAGGGCCATTCCAGTTTCCATCTGTAAAGGACCTTCTGCTCCACCTCGTCCACGAAGGTTTCTTCCTCCTGGAATCTAAAGCCACCATGCTGTGCAAACCATGAGCTCCAGGCCTTTTCCAGGGCTTGCTTGCCTCTTACCTTTGCGCCCGTCCAGTTCTCAAAGAATATCTCCTCGTGAAACAAGGCCATGACCCCGGCCAAGTCATGTTGTTCCCATGCCTTTTTCCAGATCTCCAAGGCCTTCTGAATCTCTTGTCTTGTCAAGACTTCTCCTCCTTGTCTTGCATTCCAGGGGGAAACAGGCCCTCTGTTTTTGAAAATGGCCCTGAACACACCTCTTGGAGCAAGCCCAGGCATGCCCCTTCTAGAAACCCCAAGATCAAGCTCTATCATACAAGAGTTAGGGTCGTTGGAAAGCCCTACGGAAGCAAAGCCTTGGGGGGAAAAGACCTATCCCATCCCAAAAAGAAGCCAACAAAGAGCAAGAAGGAGTCTTTGAGAGCAAGGCCATCCTGATCCCTTGCCAGGAAAGCCTTTTCATGGGGAAAGCCCCTTTTTTCTGATCCTGGCCCCTGGCCTGGGTTACCCCGGGCCCAGCCTTTATCTTTTGAGGAGATATCGAAAAAATTTTGGGCACCTGCCTGCCAGGTGCCCTCCGTCCCCTAACAATACCCAGAGCTTACCTTTTCTCACTCAGTAAGGCGCCCAGTAACGATGAGGTGGGACCCAACGCCCATAAGCATCCCAGTAACCTGGTACGTAAACCCATCTTCCAGGTGCAGGCCCGTAGTAGGCAGGAGGACCGTATGAATAAGGATGGGGCCTTATCACTCCAGCGTCAAAAAGGGAACCTGCAAGCATTCCCGCCCCGGCCCCCAGGGCAGCTCCCCTGGCATTACCCGTTATTCCATAGCCCAGAAGTGCACCTCCGGCTCCTCCTGTGGCAGCACATCCCACAAGCCCAAGAGCCAGCCCCAGAAATGCCAAAACCATCCCGCCTCTGAAGAGCCTATTGGAAAGGCTCTTTGCCCATGTGTCACGCCACTTCCTGGCAATCCCATTTGTTTTCATTTGATCCTCCTGGTCTCAAAGAACCACCTTTAAGCCATTTGTCGCCCGGCCCTCGGGCAGGTTTACCTCAGGCTCACCACCATAGGAGGAAACCTCTTCTCAGCCAGGCTAATTGGCCAAATTGGTCGTCCCGGGAAGCTCAAATCCAGGAAGGATTCATCTCATCTTGATTGGAAGCACTTTGGAAGGCCAAGGCAGAAACCAGGGTCGTCTTGCCCGCGGTTGCATCTGGCCTGGAGTCCTAATGGGTAAGCCATCATGTCCTATATGCAGATGGAAGGTAAAACGCCTTATACAGAAAAAAAATACTGCTCAGGACTCCGCCTGTCCCTTTGAGCAAATGCGTCTCACAACCACTTTCCAGTGGGAAGTTGCAGGCCTTGGGCCAGGGGTCAACATCATATTTAATCCTCAGGGGAGGCAGCCTCCCTAAAGGAAATCTTGGCACGCATGGCATCGGCCAGTTCGTAACCTGCGTTTAGGGCCTTGATGAAAACTTCTTCCAATCCCCTGGGTGCCCTCTCCTTTATCGCAGCGCTCATGGCCTCCAGGTCCACATGGGGGCAAAGCACTACCACCGCCCCCAGGGAGACCACATTTGCCATCTGGGCCCTTCCCGTGGCCTCCAGGGCCGTCTTCCTGAGGGGAAGAGATGCTACCCACCCCTCTGGCATCTGGCTCACCAGCTCAGGATCCAGAAGCACAACACCCTTGGGTTTCAGAAGCCTGGCCCCTTCGTCGCAACCCTGCTGAGTGAAAGGCACCAAGAGGTCCAGGCCAAGGGGCCTTGGGTAGTCTATCTCCCCTTCACTGATCACAACCTCCGCATTGCTGTTACCCCCCCTCACCTGCGGGCCATAGCTCACCGTTTGTACCACATGCTTTCCACCGAAGAGCCCTGCTGCCTCAGCAAGGATCATGCCTGCCAGTACCACCCCCTGCCCACCCGTGCCGCTAAACCTGACCTCGTAGCGCTCAGCCATCTGTTCAGCCCCTGGGATCAATAGATCTGATGAGACTCCAGCATCTTAGAGACCTCTTGAGGATCTATGCGGTAAGGCACAGCCTCGGTGGCTCTTTCCCTGACACGTTGATACTCGCTTTGGTAGTCTGGCATGTCCCTATCCACCAAGACCCCAATCCGGAATTTACCTTGGAGTTCTTCAGCCTTCAATTTCTTGGCCCTCTCCACTGGCACGGCATGCTCCGCCATCCAATGCATGCTCTGCAGTGGTCCGCCCAGCAGGTTCAATTTCCCAAAGTGGGTAGGACAGTGGCTTATGACCTCCACCAGAGCAAAGCCCACCTTCTCCACTGCTTTCTCAAAGAGCTTGTCCAACAGATTCACGTGATAGATGGTCCCGCGGGCCACCAGGCTGGCTCCCGCAGCCTCTGCCAGACGGGAGATATCAAAGGCATGTTCCGCATGTCCGTATGGGGAGGTGCTGGCCCTGAGTCCATGGGGAGTGGTGGGGGAGGACTGGCCTCCGGTCATTCCATATATGTTGTTGTTGACTATTATGGCCGTCAGATCCACGTTGCGGCGTGCTGCATGAATCAGGTGATTTCCCCCTATGGCCGTGGCGTCTCCGTCACCCATGATCACTATCACCTTCAGTTGGGCCTTGGCCAGCTTTATCCCTGTGGCAAAGGTCAGAGCCCTGCCATGAGTTGTATGTAGTGTGTTGAAATCCACGTATACCGGAAGCCTGCCCGCACAACCTATTCCAGAGACCAGGACCACCTCATCTTTGGAAAGCCCCAGCTTGTGCACAGTGCGAATGAGGGAACCCAACACTATGCCATTGCCGCAGCCTGGACACCAAACATGGGGAAACTTCTTGTCATGGCGAAGGTATTGATAAATGAGGCGCTGCTCACCGTTCATTTGGGCACCTCCCCCAAGGGCTCCAGGATCTCCTGGGGTGTAAGGAGCCTGCCCAGGGCCTTGCTAACCGTAAGCACCTTGGCCCTTCCTTGCACTACCCTCTTCACCTCCCTGGAGATCTGCCCCAGGTTCATCTCCGGCACCACTATCACCCGGCACCTTCCCAGCACAGACTCCACAGCCCTCCTGCAAAAGGGCCATATGGTTATGAGCCTCAGGAGCCCCACCCTCATTCCCCTTGACCTGGCCTCCACAACGGCCCTCTTGGCTGCTCTGGCCACCGAGCCGTATGCCACGATGCATGCATCTGCATCCTCCATCTCATAGGTCTCCCAGGTCTGAATGTCCTCCAGGTGGGTCCATATCTTGCGGAAAAGCCTGCTCATGAAGGGCTGGATCTCATCCTCGCGGAGGGTGGGAAATCCTCTTATGTCATGGGTGAGGCCCGTGACATGATACCTGTAACCCTCACCGAAGGGGGCCATGGGCGGGACCCCAAAAGGTGTGTCCTCGTACGGTATGTACCACTCAGGGGGCACATTGGGTTTGACCCGGTCTATGACCTCCAATGAGTTTGCCTCGGGCAACACAACATTTTCCCTCATGTGCCCTACCACCTCGTCCATGAGCAGTATGACCGGTGTGCGGTACTTTTCCGAGAGGTTAAAGGCCCTCACCGTGAGCAGGAAACACTCCTTCACGCTCCAGGGAGTAAGGGCTATTATGGGATGGTCTCCATGGGTTCCCCATCTGGCTTGCTGCACGTCCCCCTGGGAAGGATGGGTGGGAAGCCCGGTGCTGGGCCCCCCTCGCATGACATTGACCACCACGCAGGGCACCTCAGCCATACATGCAAAGCCTATGTGCTCCTGCATGAGGGAAAACCCCGGTCCGCTTGTGGCGGTCATGGCTTTCACTCCCGCCAAAGAAGCGCCGATCACGGCACCCAGGCTGGCGATCTCGTCCTCCATTTGGATAAAGGTGCCCCCCACCGCCGGCAGCCTATAGGAAAGCACCTCGGCTATCTCCGAAGAGGGCGTGATGGGGTAACCTGCATAAAACCTGCAGCCGGCTGCCACAGCTCCCTCTGCACAGGCCTCATTACCTTGGATCAGCCTTGCCCTGGAGGACTCACTGCTCGGGCTCATCCTTTCCCCCTTGTTCCCCCAGCACCTCTATGGCAAAATCTGGGCATCTGAGTTCGCAAAGCCTGCAAAGCACGCAGGCCTTCTGCTCCTTCCAACGCGGATAACCGGCCTGATCCCTTTCCAAGGCTTGTTTAGGACAAAACTCCACACAGATCCCGCAACGTTTGCACCAACTCCTGTATACCCGAAGTTCCCTTGACCCCTTGGGGCTCTTTTTCCTTGGGGCCGTCTTGAGTTGCGCCCTCATGACTCCTCCAGAGCACATCTGAATCCGTCTGCGACGACTTCCTTATAGCATATCCTGAATTGGCTAGTAAGCCCATGAGTTTTGCCTTGCAGCCGCAGCCGGCCCCGGATTATCTTTGACAAGTGTAAGCAGCTTGTTGTATGGAGAGATATGAAAGAGATTTCAGTCAAACACATCATCTTTGGCCCAGAGTTATCCAAAGAATTAATGATCTTTGGCAGAAGACCGACCAATGGAGGGGGTTTCCATGGAGTGCATAACAAACATAAAGAACATAGGTCTCAGGGACATCCCGGTGGCCGACACCCTGATCTGCGGAATAGACCCTAAGAGGGGTGTGCTCATCTACAGGGGCTACGATGTCTTGGATCTGGCAGCCAACTCAAGCTATGAGGAAACAGCTTTCCTGCTTTTGGAGGCCAGGCTTCCATCTTCCCAGGAGCTAAAAGAGTTCTCCTCCAGGCTGGCTTACTTCAGACAGATCCCGGAGGCCATCATTAATTCCATGCGACTGAGGCCCGCCTCCGCATCCCCTATGGACGTATTGCAGGCAGCCTCGGCCTTCCTGGCCGACTATGACACCAACATCAGAGACGAGAGTCGGCCTGCTGAGGTGGACAGGGGGCTCAGAATCATAGGTGCGTTCCCCACCATTGTGGCAGCCTGGGAGAGGATCCGAAAAGGGCTTCCTGTGGTGCCACCAGATCCATCACTTCCCCACGCAGCAGACTTTCTCCGCATGCTCACCGGGCACAGGGCAGATCCCCAGACCGAGCGGGACCTGGATGTGTGCCTGATCCTTCACGCCGAGCATTCCTTCAATGCCTCCACCTTCACAGCCAGGGCGGTGGCCTCCACCAGATCTCACACTTACGGGGCAGTGGCCGCAGCCGTGGCCTCCCTGGCAGGCGAGCTTCACGGCGGAGCCAATACCCGCGTCATGATCATGCTGGAGGAGGTTGGTTCCAAGGACAGGGCCGAGCAATGGGTGGCCAAAAGGCTCCAGGAAGGAAAGCGCATCATGGGCCTGGGGCATGCGGTGTACGAGGTAGATGACCCAAGGGTTAAGGTGCTCAAGCCCATGGCCGAGGCCATAGGAAAACGAAAAGGCCAAACCCATTGGTACGAGCTTGCAGTGGAAATCGAACGGGTCGCCAAAGCAGAATTTCAGAGACTAAAGGGCCGCACCATTCCCACCAACGTGGACTTTTACAGCGCTCCCACCTATCATGCCATGGGCATACCCAAGGATCTTTTCACCCCAGTGTTCGCCATTGCCAGGACAGCCGGCTGGGTGGCTCACATCATAGAGGAGCGTCTTGGAGAGGCTCAGGGAAAGCCTCAACTGTATAGGCCTCAGGCAGATTATATCGGCTCTTACTGTGGCCCTGACAAATGCGAGTGGAGACCCCTGGAGCAAAGGAGCTGATATAAAAGACACAACCGGGCCTGGCCAGCATTATTCCCCTGACCGGATGATGCAGGCTACCTTCAACACATCCTGGAACAAACTGAGGGTGAACTGGTTTGTGTCCAATGCAGCCTGACTTTCCTCTTGGGTCCTTGCCGGCTTTGGAAATGACCAAAGACCAGCGGGTTGGCAACTCAGGCCCCTGATCTCACTCATCCTTACTCAATGGCCTGGATCAGGTCAGATTCTGCACCCTATCTTTCTTTGGCCCAATTGAGGGCTCCGCCCTGGGCCAAGACCTCCCTTTCCCTGGGGGTAAGCTTCAGGTTCAATAAGATTTCCTTGTCTCCTAGCAAAGCCCTCACCTGGGAAGCCCCTTGAAGCACTGCACTACGGATTCCCGGAAACTTGATCTTCTGGCCCCTGCTCAGCATGGGATATTGGCTGGGCTCAGAGAACTCCAGGGGAACTATTCCATAATTGATGAGGTTGGCCTTGTGAATCCTGGCAAAACTCTTGGCTATTTTCACCCTGATCCCCAAGTATCTGGGTGCCAGGGCCGCATGCTCTCTAGAGGAACCCTGGCCATAGTTTTCACCTGCCACTATGATCCCGCTTCTGGCCTCCTGGGCCCTCTGGGCAAAGGTCTCGTCCACCATGTCGAAAACGAACCGACTTATGGCCGGGATGTTGCTTCTCAATGGCAGAACCCTATTGCCGGCTGGGATTATGTGATCTGTGGAGATGTTGTCTCCCAGCACAAGGAGCACCTCTGCCTCGATGTCCTCCTCCAGAGGAGGGAATTGGGGAAAGGGTTGGATATTTGGCCCTCGGACTATCTCCACCGCAGAGGGGTCATGGGCCGGGGCTATGAACCAGTCACTACTCCAGGAGAACCGCTCGGGAAAAGGTACCCGAGGGTAATCCCCAAGTTCCCTCGGATCCGTTATTCTACCAAAGAGGGCAGATGCAGCCGCTGTCTCAGGCGAACAGAGATACACCCTGTCATCTTTGGAGCCACTTCTGCCGGGAAAATTTCGCGGCATGGTACGAAGGGAGTTGCTCCCAGTGGGTGGCACCTGACCCATGCCTATGCAACCAAGACATCCTGGTTGGTGGACCCTGGCCCCCCCGTGCACAAGATGAAGTAGCCCACCCATCAAAATAACGTTCTCTAGAACCTGGCGGCTCCCTGGGTTCACGTCAAAGCTTAGAGACGGATGAACTCGCCTGTCTTTGAGCACCAGCGCGGCCATCATTATGTCCCTGTATGAGCCATTGGTGGAGGAACCCACTATGACCTGAGCTATTTCAACGTCTTTTAGTTCGGCTGCTGGTTTCACCTTGTCCATGGAGTGGGGACAGGCCACAAGCGGCTCTATGGTGCTCAGGTCCAGCTCCGTCACCTGATCGTACCTGGCATCTGGATCTGCCTGAAGGGGTATCCAATCCTTCTCCCTGCCCTGCAGGCCCAGGTATCCACGGGTGATCTCGTCAGATGGGAAAACGGCTGCGGTGGCCCCTATGTCCACCCCCATGTTGCAGATAGTCCCGCGTGCAGCCATGTCCAGATTTTCAACCCCTGGTCCAAAGAATTCCATTATGGTCCCCAGGCCTCCCTTGACGCTGTAACGCCTGAGAAGCTCCAGGATCACATCCTTTCCCGACACCCAGGGCTGAAGCTTCCCGCTGAGGTAGATACCCCAGATCCTAGGCATGACAAAGTGGAAAGCTCTGCCTGCCATGGCCAAGGCCACGTCCAGCCCGCCTGCTCCTATGGCCAGCATGCCCAGGCAGCCTCCGGTGGTGGTATGGCTGTCCGATCCCAGCAAGGACATGCCAGGAACTCCGAACCTTTGCCTATGCACGTGGTGAGATATGCCGTTGCCTGCAGGGGAAAGCAGCACCCCGAACTTGGCAGCACTGCTTTGGAGGTACCTGTGGTCGTCGGCATTTTTGAAATCGGTCTGAAGAATGTTGTGATCTATGTAGCTCACCGAAAGCTGGGTCTTGACCCTGGGGATCTGCATGGCTTCGAAGGCCAGATACACCATGGTACCAGTGGCATCCTGGGTGAGGGTCTGATCGATGCGTATCCCAACCTCCCTGCCCCTTGCCAAACTGCCTTCTATCAAGTGGCTTTCGATGAGTTTTTCGGCCAGGCTATGTCCCATCTTCCCTCCAATGTAGACTCAACCCTCGCTCCCAGTGGGGCTGGGCAAGTATCGGTCCCCTGACAGGTACCCAGGGCTGAAGCAAGTCATTTCCAAGAAATCTCTTTTTCCCTTCCCAAGAGCTTTCAGCCACCATGAGCCAGGGGCTCTGCCAGGGTGGCCTCCCTGAGCTGCGTACCAGGGCCAAAGAGCCGGATAAGTTCTTTTATTTTGCCCCTAAAAGACTCTCGGGTGCAAGCCAAGAACAACTTTCCCCTTAAGCCCTCTTTGGGCGGCCCAGCCCCCTGCTGGCCTGGATACTGTTGGAGCCAACTCTGGCAAGAATTTTGGCTTTGAAAATGAATCCTCTGTTGTGGTTTAACTGCTCTCCCACATGGGTGGACAGGATGGGCGGTGTGGGAATAGTATACCTGTCATGTGGGAACACCCTGTGGTGATGATTGGGGGAAAGGGAGGGGTGGGCAAGACCACCTGTGCGGCGGCTTTGGCCCTGCACTGCGCCCTTAAAGGGGAACAAACCCTGGTGATTTCCACGGATCAGACACCCTCCTTGGCCGACATCTTTGAATTTCCCCGCCCCCTGGAAGAACCCTCAGAGGTCACTCCTAAACTCTTTGCCTGGGAATTGGGTTTTCAGGACATCTGCCAGATGTGGGACCGCAAGTTCGGCAGGGAGGTGTACGAGGTGTTCTCGGCTCTGGTATCCATAGATTATGCTGAGTTCCTGGAGTTCATCGGCTCCGTGCTGCCGGGGTTGGCGGAAGAATTCATGGTGGACCACATCCGTGAGCTGGCTCTGGAGGGCAAATTCCAGAGGATCATCTGGGACACTGCTCCCATGGGGCACACCTTGAGTTTGCTCAAGACCCCAGCCCTGCTTTCCCAGCATCTCAGAGCAGCTCCCCGGATTTACTCCAGGCTCAGATTGGGAAACAAAAGCCGCAGATCGGTCCTGAAGACCATACAAGATTGGGAGAAACTCTCTGCCCAGGACATGGCTTTCCTCCAGGAGCAAGTCTCCTATGTTTTGGTTGTCATACCCGAAGCTCTGGCTGTGCAGCAGGTGGATAGAATTCTAGCCCAGCTCACCCCCTGGGGACTGCTGGTGGAGGATCTGATCATTAACAATGTAGTCAAAGATTCCAACTCGGATTTCTTGTTTCGCCGGGCCGAGCAACAAAAGCCCTACCTGGCTCTTATCCGTGAAAAATATAAGCACATTCGCTTACATCAGGTTTGTCTTTTTGCAGAGGAAGTAAAGGGGCTCTCCAGAATAGAAAGGGTCAGAAGGGAGCTCTTTGGGGCCTTGGGGAAATAGTATTCATGGATTCTAAGCAGCAAGCCTGACAAGAAAACCCGATCCTCATGAGGCCTCGAAAGGCCTGATGTTGAGGCCTAATACCATGAATTTTCTGGGGCACCCGGCAGTGTTTTCAGGTCCAAGCCCAGGGCTGAGCCCAAAGCAAGCTCCAGATGAGCTTGGCCTCAATTGCGGACATCCTAAAGCCTTCAAGGTGTATTACCTTTGAATCTTACCCTTTGCTTGATTTCTCCAGCCGGTCCCATTTGGCAAGAGGCTGAGTGTCTGGCACCCAAGCCAGCCCCCGCGACCCTCTGGCGAGCCCGCATCCCTGGTGACCAACACATCCAGCAAGCTTGGGCATTTCTCGCAAGGCCCTGCCCATCGCTCCTGGCAGATCCTCCTCTCTGCCATTCTTTGGCCACCAACTCCCAGGCCAAAAGACTGGAGAGACCCTCACCAAACCCGAATCCCCCATGTGGCTCAAGATACCCAAAAGATTCCCTTCAGTTGCAGCCATGGAACTCTTGGCCATTTCTTCTTACCCCTTGCCTGTCAACCCATTGCTTTTTTCTGAGGATCTTTCTCTTTTCCAAAGCCGGTGGCTACCCAGAGTTTTATTTTCCCACGGGCTCAAAGCGCTTGGCATATGCCATGTAATAGACCATGGGCACCACCACCAAGGTAAATAGGGTGGAAACAGCCAGCCCGAAGATCAGCGCCCAGGCCAGCCCTGAGAATATAGGGTCCAGCGTGATGGGCCAGGCCCCGAGCATGGCGGCCAGGGAGGTAAGTGCTATGGGCCTGGTCCTGAGGGCCCCGGCCTCTAACAGGGAGCGCACTATGGGCTTGCCTTCCTTCTTTCTTTCCTCCACGAACTCTATGAGGAGGATGGAGTTTCGGGTGGCTATGCCCGCGAGGGCTATCATACCGATCATGGCTGTGGCCGTAAAATACACAGGGTTGGCCCATCCCCCCACAGGCCCTCCTGAAAGGGCATTCAAGAGCCAGAAACCAGGCAATATTCCTATGACCGAAAGTGGCAGGGCTATGAGCTGGATGGCAGGCAGAAGATAGCTTCCGGTCTGATAAAGCAGTAGGATGTATATGCCCAATACCGCAACACCGAAGGCTATGCCCAAGTCCCTGAAGACCCTCAGGGTCACTTCCCATTCCCCTTCTCCTGCCCATTCCACCCGAAAATCCTCAAGCTCCTTGTCCTGCTTCACCTGCTTTGCCAGAGCCAGCACGGCCTCGGGCGGTGGAAGCCCTGCCGTCTCCCCGAACACGTACACAACTGGCTGTAGATTCTTGTGATACACGGGTTGCTCTATTGTGGAAAGCTCGAAACTGCCCAACTCCCCCAGAAGCACTCCCTGTCCGGACATGCCTTTCACAAAGAGCTGGCCCAGGTGGGCTTCCAGGTCCCTTTCCCTTTTGGGGAGTCTGAGGCGTATGCTCACGGGATTCACCTGGTCCTCCAGTCTGAGGGAGCTGGACGCCAGCCCCGGCACAGCCCCTTGGAGGCTTTCCACCAGCGCTTGGGCCCCAATCCCGTGGAGAGCGGCTTTGGCGTGGTCCACCCGAAATATGACCTTGGGCTGCTGAGCCACAAGCACGTCGTCCACATCCACCACCCCTTCCATGCTCTCCATGTAAGAGCGCACCTTCCTGGCAGCCCTGGCCAAGGACTCATACGGGGTGCCCAGAGGACCATAAAGCTCTGCCACTATGGTGGAGATCACTGGGGGGCCCGGAGGAACCTCCACTATCTTGATGTTGGCCCCATGACTCCGAGCTATTTCCTGGAGGTCTTTTCTCAGCCTGAGGGCTATGGCGTGGCTTTGTTGGGCTCTTTTTTTCTTCTCTATCAGGTTGAAGCGTAGGTCAGCCAGATGCGGTCCTTGTCTCAAATAGTAATGGCGCACCAGTCCATTGAAGTCCATGGGACTTGCAGTGCCTACGTAGGTGGTGACATCGGTTACCTCAGGCACTCTCACAAGGTACCCCGCCAATGCCTGTGCTGCCGCCTCAGTAGCCTCCAAGGTAGTGCCCTCTTCCATGTCTATGACCACCTGAAGCTCGTTCTTGTTGTCAAAGGGGAGCATCTTTAAGGGCACGCGGCGATCCAGGACGAGCCATCCTGCAAAGCCCAGCAGAAGCATCACCAAGCCCAGGACACCCAGGCGCACTGTTCTGTGGGCGAAAACAGGCTCCATCACGGCTTTATAAGCACGGAAAAGAGAGCTTTGTTCCAGCACAAAGGGTTTTGCATGGGGCTTATGGTAAAAAGGCCTCAGCATGTGATAAGAAAGCCAGGGGGTGATGGTAAAGGCCACCAGAAGGCTCATGAGCATTGCCACAGGCACATTCAAGGCCATAGGAGCCATGTATGGCCCCATCATGCCTGTTATGAAAAACATGGGAACAAATGAGATGATCACCGCCAAAGTGGCCAGGATTATGGGAGGCCTCACCTCGTTTACCGCGTGGAGAACGGCCGAGAAAGGATCCTGCTGCCTCATGGCGAAATGCCTGTGAATGTTCTCCACGTCCACTATGGGATCATCCACCACAAGGCCAAGGGAGAGGATCAGGGCAAAAAGAGTCACCCGGTTGATGGTGTAGCCCAGCAGATAGTTGATAAGAAGAGTAAAACTGAATGTGATGGGCACAGCCAAGGCTATGATGATCCCCTCTCGCCAGCCTAGAGTGTAGGCCAAGAGGGCCACCACTATGACAATGGCCACGAACAGGGCCTCTACAAGCTCGTTGACCTTCTCGTTGGCTGTCTTTCCGTAGTCACGGGTGACCCTCATGTGCACATCAGAAGGCAGCACTTCCTTGGCGAAGCGCTGGGCCTCCCGTTGAACCTCCCTTGAGACCCAAACCGCATTGGTGCCTTTTCTTTTGGCCACTCCCACGGTGACCATGGGATAGTCAGTCTGCCTTTCTATGTTGGGAGGCAAGGTCTCGGCTTCGTGGGCCGGATCGCCCTTGGTGAAGGCAGCAGGCCCAAAGGCTATGCGTGTATAGGTCTCGGGCTCTGATGGGCCGTCTTCTATGTGGGCCACCTCTCTGAGGTAAACTGGCCTCATCTGGTAAACGCCCACCACAAGCTCCCCCAGCTGCCTGGCCGATCCAAGGAACCGACCGGCCTGGAGCCTGACCGAACCATCCCTTCGCACCAGCTCGCCTGCTTGCAAAGAGATGTTGGCCCCCTGGAGAGCCCTCTGAATGTCCTGGATGGAAACCCCTCGGCTGGCCATTCTTTGGGGGGATATGTTGATGGTGATCTCCCTGGGCCTCCCTCCCACCACATAGGTACGGCCGGCATTCTTGACCCCCTGCAGTCGGATCTCCAGCTCTTCTGCCATGCGGCGAAGCTCGTAGTCGCTGTATCTGTGGCTGTAGAGGGTAAGATTCACTATTGGCACATCGTCTATCTCCACGGGCTTGACCACCCAGCCGGCAACCCCTGGGGGAACCTGGTCTATATTGGCCTGGATCTTGTTGTGCAGTTTTACCCAGCTTCTCTCCCTGTCCTCCCCCACATAGAAGCGCACCGTCACAACTGCCATGGAAGGCATACTCATGGAGTAAACATACTCCACCCCGTCTATCTGGTACAGGAGCTTTTCCAGACGAGTGGCCACCTGCCTTTCCACCTCCTGCACGCTGGCCCCTGGCATGGACACCAGCACGTCGGCCAGGGGGACCACTATTTGAGGGTCCTCCTCTCTGGGGGTGATGCTCAAGGCCACAGCCCCTGCCATGAGGCTCAGAATGATCAGCAAGACCGACAGGTTTCCTGTAAGGAAAGCCGCCACTATTCTGTTGATCCAGTTGTGAGAGGGCGCCCCGTGGCTGCTCATGGCAAGACCACCTCCTCGCCCTCTTTGAGTCCCGAGAGAATCTCCATTAACTCCCCCTGGAGATTGCCCAGAGTCACAAAACGCCTTTGGGGATGGCCATCAGGTCCCTTGACATCCACCAAATGGAGCTGGCCCACCTGCCTGATTGCCCGCGAAGGCACCACCAGTGCCTGGTACGTGCCGAAAGGTACTCTGATGCGTCCGAAAAGTCCGCTCATGAGCCCCTCTCCCGGCTGGAGGCTGACCTTCACCAGGACTGTCCTGGTGGTGGGATCTGCCGAGGGGGTGATCTCGCGGACCACGCCCTGCAGAGTTCTATCCAGGGAGTCCACCTGCACCTCCAAACTTTGGCCCACTCTCAGGCTAGGAAGCAGGGACTCTGAAACCACGGCGTGTAGTTCTGGCTGCGAGGAGGTCTCCAGAATGAAAAGAGGCCTGCCTGGAGCCACCATGTCCCCCACCTCCACCAGCTTCCGTACCACCTTTCCAGAAAAAGGAGCCTGGATTTTCGTGTGGCTGAGCATGACCCTGGCCTCAGCCACGGCCGCCTCAACCTCTTGCCTCTGGGCCTCTATTCTCTGAATCTCCCCTTGGAGTGCCTGCACCTCTTCTAGGGCCGCCCGCTCCCTGGCCTCGGCCACTGCTTTTTGGGCCCTGGCATGCTCCAGTTGCTGTCCTGTGGCAGCCTTGTCCTGATGAAGCTGCTGGATTCTCCTGAAATCCCCCTCTGTCTGAACTGCCTGGGCTTTGGCCGCCTCCAGTTGGGCTCTGGCGGCTTGAAGCCTGGATCGGGCCGATGGAAGTGCCCTCTCCACGGCCTGGAGCTGGGACTGAGCCTGCCTCAGCCTGGCCTGGATGTCCCTGTCGTCCAGTTTGGCCAAGACCGTGGCACCCTCTCCCTGGGAGTCAGGCCCTGTAACTTCCTGGCCCTCCCTGACGTGTACTTCTTTGACTTGGGCCATTATCCTACTGGAGACCTGGGCCTCGTTTCTGGTGCGCAAACTGCCCATCTGCTCCAATATGAGGGGAAAACTCCTCAGCTCCACTCTTTGGGTCTTGAGGGAAGGTGCAGGGGCCTTAGGTACCGGAGGTCCTGGCTCCACCTTCTCCACAAATGCTCCTGAGAGCCAAAGCATCATGACCACCAACAAGGCTGCCACACCGAGCCCCTTCAAGGGCTCCAGGATGGCTGATTTCCATCGGGAGTCCTCACTCATGATCCCACCTCCACCCAACTGGCGAACTCCCCAAGGGCCTGCCTCAGAGCAGCCGAGGCTATCTTCTGGTCAAACAAGGCAGCACTGTATGACACCTCAGCCCTGCTCCATTCCAGTTCGGCATTCAGAAGCGCATCCACTGTCACGACCTCTCTGGCATATTGAGAACGCACCTCTTCCAGGGCCTTGGCAGCCAACTCCCGTCTGCTGGCTGCCACCTCAACTCTGGCCCAGGCCTCCTCCAATCCTATGGCGGCCTGGTGCACCTCCAAGGCCACATCCAGGGCCACCTGCTCTCCCCTGGCCTCCATCTCCCTCAGCCTGGAGGAGGCCTCCCTGATCCTAGAAAGGGTTATGCCCCCTTGGAAAAGAGGCCAGGTGGCCTGAAGGGACGCAAGCCAACTCTCCCCGCCTCCTCTGAGTTCCTCTGAATCCCAAGAGTACCAGGCCTTAGCACCCACCTTGGGCAGTAGATCGGCTCTGGCGGCCTTTACCCGCTGCCTTGCGGCCAGGATCATGAAACGGGCAGCCTGGATCTCTGGTCTTTGAGTCAAGGCCCTCTCCAATAGCTCCCTTGAACTGGTTTCCTTGAGTTCTTTGGATGGAGCGGCCTGGGCCAGTTCCCTGAGGTCCGGGATCTCCTCCTCCTTAAGGGGCCTTGCCAGTAATCTTTCTAGGGCGGCCTGGAGTTTTCTGGCTCCAGCGCGGGCCGTCACCCGGTTACCTTCGGCCTCGGCGGTTCGGCTCTTAAGCCTCAAAACATCGCTTTCCAGGGCCACCTGAGCCCTCAGCTTTGCCTCTCCCAATTGCTGGTTTATGCGAGCCAGATTCACTGCCTTTTCTGCCACATCCAAGAAGGCCAGAGACTGAAGCCACCTGAAATAAGCCTCGGTCACAGAGGCCACCAACCTGTTTTTGGCTGCCAGAAGCTCCGAAGCCGTGGCGTCTCTGTGTTCAGCTGCAGCCCGACGCTGGTGGATGCGGGCACCTCCCTCAAACAAGGACCACTCACCCTGGATCCTGGAGGAGACGTTTTGGTGTACCCCGGGATCATTGAACTCCATGGCAAAGTTGAGTCTTCTCTGGTGGAGGTACTGCATGAAGGCGAAGACCGGGTTGTCTGTGATAGAAAACTCCTGGGCAAAGACCAACCTTGGATAGAAGGCCGCCTCAGCCTGACGCACCTGTTCTGCTGCTGCTGAGAGCCTCTCTTGTATCTGGCGCAGTTCTGGGTTGGCCCAAAGGGCCTCCTGGATAGCCCTCTCAAGGGTCAAGGGACCAGAAGGCGCCTCCAGCGCCAGAGTTTCCCATCTTTTCATGACCCTGGCCGTATCCAAGGCCCCATCTTCCCTGCCCACAGGGCCCAGATAGGGGTTACAAGCCCAAAGCAGGCCAAGAAGCCCTGCTGCCACAAGAATCAGGATTCCTTTTCGCCCATGAAATCCCATGACATCGCTCCAGCTCTCACATGGCCACATATCTCAGGCAAGGCGTTGCAAGCTTTGCCAGCCAAGCTTTGGCTCGGCCCCAAAACCCTCCTGGATCTGCTCAACCCTCCTTGAAACCCAAAGCTCTCAAGAAATTCATCATTAGGCACCATTTGGTAAAAGCAGACTGCAAGAGATTTGCCCCCACAAAGGCCGTGAGAAGAAGCCACCATTGACTCCAAAGCAGGCTCAAGAAGACCGATATGAGAATAAGGCTTCCAGCCACCATTCTGAGTCCTTCATTCACGGTCATGGTCATCACCTCCTGATCCTTTCACCCCGGACTTGCCTTGCTCTGGGCAAGGGATTGAATTCATTTGCCCCTGGGTCTCTCCCCAAGAGTTAGGATCAGCTCCTCGCTCTTTTTTTCACGCAGGATATTGAGGCGCACCTGTTCCCCAGGTTTGTGTTTTCTTATCCTTCGCACCAAATCCTCTGAAGAGTTCACGGCTTGTCCGTCCACGGCCGTGATAATATCGCCTCCTACGGACAGCAAGGCATTGCCCAGCTGAACCATCTTGCTCCCACCTCTAAGCCCTGCCTTGTCTGCTGGCCCCCCTTTCATGACCTCCACCACCAGGGCCCCCCTGCTCACCGGCAGATCAAGGGCCTTGGCCAAACCGGGGGTGAGTGGGAAAAGGCTCACTCCCATCCAGGCGTGGGACACGTAACCTTTTTCCACCAGATCCGGTATGATTCTCTTGGCAGTATCCACTGGAATGGCAAAGCCGATCCCCACGCTGCCCCCGGATGGGGTGAAAATGGCTGTGTTAATTCCGATGATCTTTCCCTCTGAATCCAGAAGCGGCCCCCCTGAGTTGCCCGGGTTGATGGCCGCATCCGTCTGAATAAGATCCTCCATGAGGGAACCATCCTCGGAGCGGATGGAGCGGCCCAAGGAGGAAATGATCCCAGTGGTGAGGGTCTCACCCAAGCCAAAGGGGTTTCCTATGGCCAAGACCTTCTGGCCCACTTGGAGATCCTGAGAGCTGCCCAAGGGAATTGGCTTTAGCCTCTCGGCCGGAGCTTCCACGCGGATCACGGCTAGGTCGTTTTCTGGATCTGTGCCCACCAGCCTTCCTGGCCATTTGCTCCCATCAGCCAAGGTGACCTCTATGCGCCTGGCATCCTTGATGACATGGTTGTTGGTCAGGATGTAGCCTTTGGAGTCAATGACTGCTCCAGAACCCGCCCCTTCCCTGGGAACCAGCCTAAAGAAGAAGTCCCTCTCCAAAACAGTGCTGGTTATGTTTACTACCCCCGGGGCCGCCTTTTTGTAAACCGAGATGGTGTTTCGTTCATCCTCGGTCAAGGACCAGGCCTGAGAGCACAAAAGGGTTACCAAAAACACCCCCAAACCAAAGCTCTTGAGCTTTTCTCGTGGAGTCTTCCCCATCTTGTCATCACCTCCAGTCCTGTTTACCAAAGGGGCCTCCTGCGCCTGCTACGCGCCAATAGCCACAAGAGAATGCTCATGCCCAGCACAGCCATGAGGATCCCCGGCCATTTCACCCTTTTGTGGCGCACCAGAGTTGGCAGGCTCTTTTCAAGGGCTGCCGTGGGTATGGCAAAGCCCACACCCACGCTCCCCCCCGATGGGCTCAAGATGGCCGTATTTATGCCCACCAGCCTCCCTTCTTTGTCCAGCAAGGGGCCACCCGAGTTGCCCGGGTTGATGGCCGCATCGGTCTGAACCAAACCTTTGAGTTTCTTGCCTTGGGGGGTCAAGAGGGTCCTGTCCAGGGAGGAGACCACCCCTTTGGTCAAACTATGCTGAAATCCAAAGGGATTTCCTATGGCGTACACCACCTGACCAACCTCAAGGGCCTTGGAATCCCCAAAGGGGATTGGTCTGAGCTTTTCTCGGGGAGCATTGATACGTATCAAGGCCAGATCCAGGTCCTTGAGGCTGCTTATTAACTTGGCCGGGAAAACACTCCCATCAAACAGGGTAACCTCCAGGGAGCGGGCCTCTTGAACCACATGGGAATTGGTGATGATGTTTCCTTCCAGGTCCAGAATGACCCCGGAGCCAGTGCCCTGGCTTGGAAACGGCTGGAAAAAGAAGCCGTAACGCACCACTGTGGAGCGAATATGCACAACCCCAGGGGAAGCTCTCTTGTATACTTCTATGCTTATTTTCTCCTCCGCAGTAAGAGCAATCCCTTGGGAAACCCATGGGAGCGAAAAAAGCATCAAAACCAGTATCCCCAGAGCCGAACCCAGCAATTTTTTCATGAATCGCCCCTTATTTGGGAACAAGATCTTGGGGGTTATTCTATTCACATACCCCCTGTGGTCTCAATCTCTTTTTTCTTGGGGGCCACAGATCAGTCCCAAGAGCTTTCCTTGCAGGCCCCCAGCAGACCTCCCCGAAAGGATGGAGGGGGAGGTAGGGTCCTCTTGTTGATTACTTCTCCCTTGGGAAGCATACTGGATAGAAGGCCAAAGGCAAGGAGATGCTCAGTAAATGCACCCAGAGAAAAACTTCCCTCAACAGGTTCTCAAGATTGATCTACCCATAGGCGGTATGACCTGTGCCAGCTGCGTGGCCAGGGTGGAGAGGGGTATTTCCCGGTTGGAGGGGGTGGCTGAGGCCACTGTCAACTTGGCCTCGGAGAAGGCCACAGTGCATTACAATCCGGCCAAGGTGGGCCTCAAGGATTTGGTTAGAACAGTGGAGGAGCTGGGTTATGAGCCGCGTCTGGAGAAGGTGAGCCTTCCCATCCAGGGCATGAGCTGCGCTGCCTGCCTAAGAAGAGTTCAACAGGCCTTGAGCAATGTGCAAGGAGTCCTGGAAGCAGAGGTGAATTTCGCCACCGAGAGAGCCACTGTCCGTTTCCTGTCAGGCCAGACATCCCTTTCAGAGCTGGCCAGGGCCGTGGAGCAGGCCGGGTACAAGGTGAGGGAAGCTTCCCTGGAAGATCCCCTGGAACAGGAAAGGAAAATCAGGCAAGAGGCTTTGGGCGCCTTGCGCAGCAAGTTCATGGTGGGTGCGGGCCTGCTCATACCCATGATGATTCTGTGCTATTGGAAAGAGCTGGGCCTGGAGAGCTTCCTGGCTCTGGGGACACAGGGGAACTTTTTCTTACAGTTTGTGCTTCAAAGCCCCATTCAGTTTTGGGTTGGCTGGCAGTTCTACAAAGGCGCATGGGCTGCAGCCAAACACCGCACCACGGACATGAACACCCTCATAGCCGTGGGCACATCGGCTGCCTATGGGTACAGCGTGGTGGCCAGCTTCTTCCCACAGATCTTCTCCGCTCAGGGCCTCTCCCCACAGGTGTACTTCGACACTGCCGGGGCCATCATAGTGATCATCCTTCTGGGGCGCATGCTGGAGGCCAGGGCCAAGGGCCGCACCTCAGAGGCAATACAGAAGCTAATGGGGCTTCAGCCCCGCACGGCCAGGATCGTGCGCCATGGGCAGGAGCTGGAGGTTCCTTTAGAAGACGTGCGCGTTGGAGACCAGGTTCTGGTCAGGCCTGGGGAGAGGATCCCCGTGGACGGAGTGGTCCTGGAGGGGCGCTCTGCAGTGGATGAGTCCATGGTCACGGGCGAGTCCCTTCCCGTGGACAAGGCACCAGGGGATGAGGTCATAGGAGCCACCCTCAACAGGACCGGAGCTTTCACTTTCAGGGCAACAAGGGTCGGCCGCGACACGGTCCTGGCTCAGATCGTGCGCATGGTGGAAGAGGCCCAAGGCTCCAAGCCTCCCATAGCCAGGTTGGCCGATGTCATAGCCAGCCGTTTCGTGCCTGGGGTGATGGCAGCAGCCACAGTCACGTTCTTGGTCTGGCTGATCTGGGGGCCAGAGCCCAGGCTCACATACGCAGTGCTAAATTTCGTGGCGGTCATGATCATTGCCTGTCCATGCGCCCTTGGACTTGCTACACCAACCTCCATAATGGTGGGCACTGGCAAAGGTGCTGAACTGGGAATCCTCATACGAAGCGGGGAGGCCCTGGAGACAGCCCACAAGCTGGACACCGTGATCTTGGACAAGACAGGAACCCTCACCCGGGGAGAGCCCTCCCTAACAGAGCTCATGTCCGTGGAGGGATGGAGCCAGGAGGAGCTCCTGAGGCTGGCTGCCTCGGCCGAGAGACGCTCGGAGCATCCCCTGGCCCAGGCAGTGCTCCAGGAGGCCATAAAGAGGCATCTTAGCTTGAGTGACCCAGAGAGCTTTGAGGCTCTCCCAGGCCATGGGCTGCTGGCCCGCGTGGAGGGCAGGGAGATACTCCTGGGCAATGAGGCCCTGATGAGAGAGCGAAATATCAACCTGGAGCAGGCCTTGATGGAGGAAGCGGAAAGGTTGGCCCAGGAAGGAAGGAGCATTGTTTTCTTTGCTGTGGAGGGAAAGTTGGCAGGCCTTCTCGCCCTGGCAGACATTCTCAAGGAGGAGGCCCGGGAAGCTGTGGAAAAGCTCAGGCAAATGGGCCTGGAAGTGATCATGATCACAGGGGACAATTCCCGCACTGCCCAGGCCGTAGCCAGGCAGCTGAGCATAGGCAGGGTGTTGGCGCAAGTCTTGCCCGAGGAAAAGGCATCACAGGTGAAAAAGCTTCAGAGCGAGGGAAGGCGGGTGGGCATGGTTGGAGACGGCATAAACGATGCCCCTGCACTGGCCCAGGCTGATGTGGGAATAGCCATAGGAAGCGGGACTGACGTAGCCATGGAATCCGCTGACATAATTCTCATGAGAGGGGACCTGAGGGGGGTGGCCACGGCCATTGCCTTGAGCCGTGCCACGATCCGCAACATCCGGCAGAACTTCTTCTGGGCCTTCGCATACAACACCATCCTCATACCTGTGGCAGCCGGGGTGCTTTTCCCCTTCTTTGGGATCCTGCTGAGTCCCATCTTCGCTGCAGTGGCCATGGGCCTCTCATCGGTGACGGTCGTATCCAATGCCTTGAGGCTCAAGAGGTTTCGACCACTGCAAGCCTCCAGGAGCCACTGATATCCGGGAGTCATCTGAGTCCTGTCGCCGCCCTCATGGTTTCCAGTTCCCGCAACATGTCGTGCATTTCCTTCATCATTTTGGAGTCGATCTTCTTGGTCCCCATCATGTAGGCCGGGGCCTCGTTCAGCATGTCCGCAATATGATCGATCACTGCAGCGAGCCTCTTTTGCATCTCCGAATCCGCCTTTCCAGACCGCAGTATGGTTGCCACTTGAGTTGCCATGCCTGACATCATGTTCATGACCCCGTAGGTCATAGAACGGTGACCCCATCCGGCTCCTATCTGGGCCTCGCTCAACGGCCCAGGAGGGTACTGTTCGTAACCACCCACCTTCGGGCCCTCCTGTGCCATGGCCAGGCCCATTGCAGCCAGCCAGACAACCACAACCAGTGTGCGAAATTCCCTGCCCATGCTATGGCCTCCCATTGTCTCTGACTGAAACTAGCCTGCATCAATTACAACCAGCAGATGATGCGCAAGGTAACCTTAAATATTCATGGTCAAAAAAACCATGATTTTCTCTGCCAGATCCAGTCTCTCTTGGAGCCTGAAAATGGCTAAATGCACCATGGGTTTGGGTCTAACCTGAAAAGCCGCCGCTGTTGGCGAACAACCGGGCTACGGACTTCAACGCCCCAAAACATACATCTGCATGGGCTCTTGCACCCCTTTCAATTGAGCCTCCACGGTTCTGAGAGGAGAAAGGAGTTCTCCCGCCTCCGCATATACCCTTTCTGAAACCACCACCTCACCTGGCCCTGCCGACTGTTGAATCCTGTGGGTCAGATTCACGGGTGAGCCCACTATGCCGTACTTGGCACGCGCCTCGGAACCTATGTTGCCCACAATGACTTCCCCTGCGTGAATACCCACGCCCATTTGCAGTTGAGGGAGACCATCCTGGAGATTATGCTGGTTGAGGGGTCCCATGGCTTCCTGCATCTCAAGGCCACAAAGCACAGCCCTCTTGATGGCCTCATGAAGAGGCCCATCCAGGGGGTCAAAAAAAGCCAGGACCGAGTCCCCCAGAAAGTCCACTATGATGCCTCCATGACGCCTTATGACATCTATCATAGATGAAAAGAAACGATTTACCATTCGTATCGTGTCCTCGGGCCTCAAGAGTTCAGACAAAGGGGTGAAGTCCCGGATGTCCGCCATGAGGATGGCCACCTCGCGCCTCTTTCCACCAAGTCTTCTTGCCTCCGGTCTGCCAAGCAATTGTCTTGCCACCTCTGGATCCACGTACCGACCAAAGGTGTTGGCTATGAACTCCTTCTCAGCCAGCCCATCCACCATGGAGTTGAAGCTCAGTATGAGCTGTCCCAGTTCGTCCTTGCCCCGAGGCGGTGGAAGTTTTTGGAAGAGGCCTTGAGCTATTTGTCCCGCCGCATATGACAACCCCTTTATGGAACGAACCATGCCTCCCACCACCCCGCGGATTAATACCAAGACCAACAGGATGCAAATGCCCAATGCCATGGCATAGTAGTTTCGGAAACGCAACAATGGAGCCAGGATCTCATCGCCGCGTGCAAACAGAACAATGCTCCATGGGGCCTCATGCAGCCTGTAGAAACCTATAATCCGCTCCGGGGGCCAGGGGGGCCGCCCTGGCCCCCAAAGGGTCCCCGAGTCCTTGGATCTGATGGCGGAAAGGAGGGAGATCTCCAGGGGGTCTTGGGATTCCCCTAGCCGTTGCCGGTCCTGGGAAAGGGCCGCCGCATGGGCCAGGAATCTTCCCGTGTCATCTACGAGACAGGCCTCTTCGCTTTGCCACCACCCCGTGGAGATCACGTCCTCCAGGAGATAGTCGAAACGCATGGTCACCTCCAGCCTGCCCACACTGCGCCCCTCTTGGTCTTTAAGATCAGACACCATTTGGAAGGAGTCGTGCCCGGCCCCATAGTCGTATGTTGGAGGGGTCACCTCCACAGGCCTGGGGTGTTCTAGTTGCCTCCTACTCATCTCTTTGCCGGGGCCCATGCGTGGCCCCTCCTCATGCGTTTCCCCGTGGTGCGGGGCATTGCCAAGCCGGGTCAACCTGACCGAGGTGACCCCTGGTGTGCTCTCCAGTTGTCTCATCAGCCAGTCCTGAACATGATGTCCCCCTCGGGCAGCAAAGGCCTGCTGAAAAACTTGTATCCATTCCATGGGGCGGGCCAGACGCATGTCGATCTGATGAGCCGCCCTCTGTAGCTTCAGCATGGCGGCCTCCTCCCATTGCTGGAGAATGGCGCCCCTGGCGTACACGAAACCCACAGCGCCTACGGCCAGTAGGATCAATGCCACAGGGACCAAGAGAAAAAAGGCCATTCGTTGCTGCAGACTCTTTGTTCCTAGCCTCACGATTTTCCCCCAAAATGCTCCGAGTCATTGACAGGGGACTGGCTCCTAGTTATGGGCAAATCCAACAGGACCTTGGTACCCCTCTCCACAGCGCTCTCAACGCTGATCCCCCCGCCGTGCTCTTTTACTATGGCTCGGGTGATGGCCAAGCCGAGCCCAGTCCCTTTTGGTTTTGTGGAGAAAAATGGCAGGAAGATGCGATCCAGATCTTGCCTCGGGATGCCTTTGCCTTGGTCCTCCACGGCTATCTTTAGGGAATCTCCATCCATGACTGCTGTCAGCCTCACCTCTTTACCCTCTGTGGAGGCATGAAGTGCATTTTGCAACAGGTTCAGCAGGGCTTGGCGCATCCTTTCTCTGTCTATGGGAACAGAGATTTCCTTAGGCTCGCAAGAGCATATGAGGCGAACCCTCTTCTCCTTAAAGGGAATCTGAAGGCTTACGCGCAGTTCTTCCAGAAAAGACCTCATGTCTACTTCTTCCCTTTGAATGGGGGCCTGGCGAGCGAAGGTCAGCATGTCCTTGGTCATGTTCTCGAGTCTGGCTGACTCTCGTTCAACTATATCCAGGTATTCCGAGGCCCTTGGATCCAGGGCCTCGGTCTCTCGGATCCTGCGCAGAAATCCCCTGATGGGAACGAGAATGTTTTTCATCTCGTGGGCCACAGAAGCAGCAGCCTCACCTAGGGCAGCCAAAGTCTCCAGTTCCTGATTCCTAAGCCTCTGCCTTTTCTCCCTGTCCGACAACAAGCCCACAACCGGACCTGCCAGGGTGAAAAGACATATCTCCATGAGCCTGGAATAGAACATGGCCTGTCCTTCTGCCCAAGCCAAGAATACTTGGGGGAAATAGAGCAGCACCACCAGTAGACCCACCACCAGTCCCCCGCGCAGGCCATACCAGAAGCCGCCCAAGAAGATCGGAAAGTAGTAAAGCCTAAGAAAAAGCTCGTTGTAGAAGTGCTCCTGTCGTGGAATCAGGTAATGAAACAGGCACACCATCACTAGGGAAATCAGGATGATCTTGACCTTCCTTGGCCTCAGGAACCCCACCAAACGCACCCACATGGGCGGCCCCTCCTTTCCCAGAGGCTCCGGTGCATCTGGAAACAGAGTTGCTTTATTGCCCTGCTGGCTCAAGACAATGCCTTTCTTGAGAAGTTAACAAAGCTCTGTGAAACGGTGCAAGCCCACGGGGATGCCCCGACCAAAACCTTTAGATAAACCGATCTTGCGACTCGAGCCTTGTATGGATCCTTAAAATCCCACCAATGCAGTTGACAAAATTCACCAGGGTGTTTAAATGGGGCAGAGGAGCAAGTGGGATGGCTTTGCAACGACTGATCCTCCTGCCATTGATGTTCTGGGTCCTGGGGCTTGCTGGAAGCCCATTGCCCTGTTCTTGTCCAGGTCATGGGGCAGCCCCAGCAGCATGTCAACAGTGGGAAATCCCTCAGCTTTCTGCCCAGGGCCAAAAATGCTGCGGTCAATGCAATCTGGAGCTTGGGCCCCAGAGCAGCCCCTTTGTTCCAAGGACCCCTGGCCACCTCTCCCGGGCCACAGCACAGGTTCATCTGCTCTTGTTGAACCTTCACCCGGCTTCGGCAGCCTGGGCCAGGCTATTCCGACAGACCCCCTGTATAGGGCCAATCTGTTCAAGGGGGATCTCTACACCCTTGCTCCAGCAGCTCTACCTAAGGAAAGTGTCGTTGCTCTTCTGACCCGACCTTGGGGCCAGCATGGCCAAATTGTTGAGGACCGGACTAGCTCTTTTTTCTCTGGAGCTCCGAGCTTGTTGTTGAGAACAAAATGGTGCCTTCATCAGAAGAATCCACCAGAAAGGAGGAGCAGCATGATGATTAAAAAAATGACCTTTTTGGCATTGATCGTATTTTTTTCCCTAGGGGTTGCCAATGCCAAGGATCTGGAGTTGAAGAAAAAAGCCGGGGACATGGATGTAAAGGTCACCCTGAAGCAAAACCCACCCATCGTGGGCAACAACGACATGGTAGTTGAAATCAAGGACTCCTCTGGCAAGGCGGTCACAGATGCCAAGGTCGTGGTCAACTATTCCATGCCGGCCATGCCAGGGATGCCCCCCATGAATTACAAGACCGATGCCATGCTCCACGGGAATCAATACCACGCCCGCATGAACCTGTCCATGGCGGGTCCCTGGAACATCGAGGTGCGTATCAGCAGGGCTGGCAAGACCACCTCGGCCAAATTCAACGTGGATGCCAAGTAAGGCGAACCATCTTTAATGTTGCCCGGGTTTTCTGAGGGGCGGAGTTCACATCCGCCCCCCAAAACCGGAAAGCGGACAGTGCAGGTCAGCTTGCGGAGGTCTTGCCATGTTCAGGGCAATGGTGCGTGTGTTGGGCCACAAGGGGAACCTGGCTGGGTTGGTGGCATGTGCAGGATGGTTGCTCTGGAGTATCTGTCCAGCAGCCTCTGCCCAGGAGCTCAGGCTGGCGCCACTTGTGGAGGAGGCCTTGAAGCGAAGTCCCGAGATCCTTGCAGCCAAGGCCCGGGCACAGGCCGCCCATCACAAGGTACCTCAGGCCAGGAGTCTCCCGGATCCCATGTTCATGACCGGATATCAGAACGAGGGTTGGAAGAGGTACACTTACGGCGAGATGCCCGATGCCCAGTGGATGTTTTCAGCCTCGCAGATGATCCCCTTTCCGGGCAAGCTGGGCCTAAGAGGAGAGATGGCCGAGCAAGAGGCCAGGGGGCTGGACTATTCTGCCGAGTATGCTGCGCTACAGGTGGTGGCAAGGGTCAAGGAGCTCTTCCACGACCTTTTTCTGGCATACAAGACCCTGGATATCCTGGCTCAGACCCGTGCCCTTTTCTCCAGGCTCGAGGAAGCGGCCCTGGCAAGGTACAGCTCTGGCACAGGCCCCCAGCAGGAGGTTCTCATGGCCCAGACAGAGCGCTACATGCTTCTGGAAAGGGAGGAGATGCAAAGGCAGCGCATCCGCTCTTTGGAGGCCATGTTGAGCTCTGCCCTGGGTCGCTCCGCCCATGTGCCTCTTGGGAGGCCGGAAGAACCTTCCATTACCCCGCTACATAAGAGCCCAGAACAGCTCTTACAATTGGCCAATGAGCGCTCCCCCCAGCTCAAGGCTCGTGCCAGGATGGTGGAGGCTGCGCAGGCCAAGGTGTCCATGGCCCGAAAAGAGTACTTTCCGGACCTGACGTTATCAGGTAATTACTTCAACAGGGGTGGTGGGCAGTTCGAGGACATGTGGAGCCTCACGGCCACGGTCAATGTTCCAATCTTCTTCAGGACCAAGCAGGAGGAAGGCGTGAAAGAGGCCAGATCCTCCCTCCTGGAAGCTCGACACGAACTGGAAGCCACCCGTTTGATGATCGAATCCTCCATCAGGGACAACTACGCCATGGTCAAAAGCGGTGAGAACCTCTTGTCCCTTTACAGGGAGGCCATTATTCCCAAGCAGTACCAAGACTTCGAGCTGGCCCTCTCTGGATACACCACGGGCAAGATCGAGGCCCTGACCGTGATATCCAGGCTAAAGGCCTTCCTGGACACAGAGCTGCTCTATTGGTCCCAGTTGGCTCAGAGGGAAAAGGCTTTGGCCAGGATAGAGGCCCTGGTGGGAGGGGGATGGGAATAGGGAGCCACGAATGGATGAAAAGAGCATGAGAAATAGCCCTGGTGAGTCTCCCAGGCAGGCCAAACTCAGGCGGTTAGGAGGCCTTTTGGGGATGCTGGTGGTACTGGGGTCATCTGCCAGCACATCTCCGGCCAAGGCACAGCAGGGCCACGGCAGCCACCAGGCTGCCCCCCAGGCCATCCAGCAGGGCTCCAATCAGAGCGAGGAGATGCCCCCCACCATCGAAATTTCCCCTGAAAAGAGGCAGCTCATAGGGGTACGCACGGCCGAGGTGGCTGTGCGAGGCCTGAGGCACACCATCCGAACCGTGGGCCGCATAGAGTACGACGAGAGAAGGCTGGCCACTGTCAACACCAAGTTCGAGGGCTGGATAGAGAAGCTCTATGTGGATTATACGGGCCGCTACGTGAAAAAGGGCGAAGTCTTGGCCGAGATCTACAGTCCCGAGCTCTTGGCCACCCAGCAGGAGTTCCTGAGTCTGTTGCGCTGGGCCAGGGCCAGGAAGGAGGCCGGCTCCTGGGGGGAGAATCTGGCCAGGGACGCCGAGGCCATCCTCCAGGCTGCCAGAGAGAGGCTCCTGCTCTGGGACATGACACAGGAGCAGATCCAGGAACTGGAGGTCACTCAGAGGCCCATTCGTACCATTAAATTGTTGAGCCCTGCAAGCGGTTACGTGGTGCAGAAGATGGCCATACTGGGCATGAGGGTAATGCCTGGAGAGAAACTCTTCGACCTGGCGGACCTATCCACCCTATGGATCCTGGCCGATGTTTACGAGTATGAGCTGCCCTTTGTGCAGGGTGACTCTGAGCTATGTACCGGGGGAGGAGCTCTCCTCCAGGATAGACTACATCTACCCTACGCTCTCTCCCGAGACCCGCACCGCCAGGGTGCGCCTGGTGCTGCCAAACCCCAAGGGCAGATTAAAGCCCCAGATGTTCACCAATGTGGAGATCAACGTGGATCTGGGCCCCAGGCTCATGGTGCCATCCGAGGCAGTGATAGATACGGGCACTCGCCAGATAGTCTACGTGGATCGGGGAGAGGGGCTTTTTGAGCCAAGGGAGGTCAAGCTGGGGATCAGGACCCGGGATATGGCCGAGGTCACAAAAGGCTTGATGGCAGGGGAGCGAGTGGCCGCCTCTGCTGCCTTCCTAATAGACTCCGAAGCCCAGCTAAAGGGGGTGGCACCCCTAGGGGGCCACAAGTGATCGCCAGGCTCATCGAATATAGCGCGCGCAACAGGTTTTTCATTTTCCTGATGATGGCCTTTCTGGGAGGTTGGGGTTACTGGTGCCTCACCAAGACCCCTCTGGATGCCATCCCGGATCTGAGCGACACCCAGGTGATCATATACACCGAGTGGCCAGGCCGAAGCCCGGATCTCGTGGAGGACCAGATAACCTATCCTATCTCATCCACGCTGCTTGCCGCCCCCAGGGTGCAGGCGGTGAGGGGCTACTCGTTTCTGGGTGCTTCCTTCATATACGTGATCTTCGAGGATGGCACAGATATCTACTGGGCCCGCACAAGGGTCCTGGAGTACCTGCAGGCGGTTCGCGCCAAGATCCCCCAGGAGGTCAACCCGGTTCTGGGCCCAGATGCCACAAGCGTTGGATGGGGCTTCATGTACGCCCTCAAGTGCGAGACGGGCGAGCACGACCTCTCCCAGATCCGCTCCTTTCAGGACTATAACGTGAAACTGGCCCTGGAGAGCGTTCCAGGGGTGGCCCAGGTGGCCAGCATCGGGGGCTTTGTGCGCCAGTACCAGGTGACGCTGGATCCCAATCGCCTCTCGGCCTTCAACCTGCCTCTGGAGAAGGTGGTGGAGGCCATCCGCAGGAGCAACAGGGACGTGGAGGGAAGGGTCCTGGAGCTATCGGGTGTGGAATATATGGTGAGGGGCAGGGGCTACATCCGAAACACCCAGGACCTGGAGCAGATCCCTGTGGGCACAGGTCCAGGGGGTACTCCAGTGCTCCTTAGGGAGGTGGCACGAGTCCAGATGGGCCCGGAGATCCGAAGGGGGCTCGTGGACCTGGATGGAAAAGGGGAGGTGGTGGGCGGGATAGTCATAGTGCGGTTCGGAGAGAACGTTCTCAAGGTCATAGAAAGGGTCAAGGAGAGGATCAGCAGGGACATCCAACCTAGCCTCCCCAAGGGGGTAGAGCTGGTGGTCACGTACGACAGAAGTGATCTCATCCACAGGGCCATAGACACCCTCAGGGAGGAGATCATCAAGCTCGCATTGGCAGTGAGCGTCGTTTGCCTGGTTTTCTTGTTCCACCTGCCAAGCGCCCTTGTGGTGATACTGACCCTCCCTCTGGCCATCCTCATGTCTTTTATCTGCATGTATTACCTGGGGGTCACATCCAACATCATGAGCCTAAGCGGCATTGCCATAGCCATAGGGGCCATGGTGGATGCCTCCATAATCATGGTGGAGAACGCCCACAAGAAGCTGGAAGAGTGGGAAGCCGGGCCCAAAAGCGCCAGCCGCGTGGATGTGATAGTGGAGGGGGCAAAGGAGGTGGGACCCTCTCTGTTCTTTTCCCTTCTGGTCATAACCGTTGGGTTCCTACCGGTCTTCACCCTGGAGGCCCAGGCGGGAAGGCTCTTCAAGCCCCTGGCTTACACCAAGACCTTTGCCATGCTTTTCTCATCCTTCTTGGCCGTGACCATAACCCCAGTGCTCATGACCCTCTTTATCCGGGGCAGGATAAGGCCCGAGCAAAGAAATCCCCTGTCAGTGATCCTCCACTGGCTGTACACACCTTTTGCGCGATTGGCCTTGAGGTTCCCCAAGAGCCTCCTGTTGCTTGCCCTGGGCATCATGGCCGCCACGGTTTACCCATTCAAGCAACTGGGCTCTGAATTCATGCCGCCTCTGTATGAAGGCACGCTCTTTTACATGCCCGTCACGGTTCCTGCTGCCTCCATTTCCGTGGCATCAGAGCTCCTTCAATTGCAAGATAGGCTCCTTGCTACCATTCCGGAGGTGGCCCAGGTGTTCGGCAAGGCTGGCCGTGCCGAGACCGCAACAGACCCGGCCCCACTGGAGATGTTCGAGACGGTGATAAACCTGAAGCCCGAGTCCCAGTGGCGGCCCGGTATGACCGTGGAGAAGATCATAGAGGAAATGAACGATCTCCTGACCATTCCCGGGGTCGCCAATTCCTTCACCATGCCCATCAAGGCAAGGATAGACATGCTGGCCACCGGGATCCGCACCCCAGTGGGCATCAAGGTTCTGGGGCCCCATCTGGAGGAACTGGAGAGAATAGGCCTTGCCCTGGAGCACCATTTGAGGGATGTTCCAGGCACCAGGAGCGTCTATGCCGAGAGGGCCACCACAGGGTATTTCCTGGATATCCTGGTGAAACGGGATGAGGCGGCCCGCTACGGTCTCAGGGTAGAAGATGTTCTGGAGGTTGTGGAGTCGGCCATAGGCGGCATGAACGTGACCACGACCATAGAGGGAAGGGAGCGTTATCCCGTCAACGTGAGATACCCCAGGGAGCTTCGCTCGGATCTGGAGCGCCTAAAAAGGGTGCTGGTGCCCATTTCCATGGAAGGCTCAAGGCCTTTGACCGGGATGTCCTCTGTCCCCCAGGGGCCTGCCCAGGTCCCCCTTGGACAACTGGCCGAGATC
>FWPV01003677.1_pt1 | contig 34256 bp, 34 predicted proteins | sample 2228371 | NCBI WGS metagenome assembly FWPV01 (sample SAMEA103939776, study PRJEB20133) | metagenome
GGCGAGGCTGAAGCCGGTGCCTCGACGACGAGGTGCGTGGAGTTCAGGGTCGTGTCCCAGCCCCTGGATCGATACAGCTCGTGAAGTCGCATAAGGTCGTGCGCATGCTCAGGGACGATGTCCACGTGGACGCTGGCCTTGTCGAGTAGGTCGTCAAGGCTACCCAAGAACAGCACCTTGCCCAAGCGGATGATGACGATGTGATCGCATGCGACCTCGATCTCGCTTCAGAGGTGCGAGGAGACCAGGAGCGTCCGCCCCTCATCGCGCAGCCGCCGGCACAGCGTGCGCATCTCGACGATACCCGCAGGGTCGAGTCCGTTGGTGGGCTCATCGAGGATCAGCGGTTCGGGATCCGGGAGCAGCGCCGCAGCGATCGCGAGTCGTTGCCTCATGCCGAGCGCGTAGCTCCTCGTCAGGTCGTCTCCGCGTCCGGAGAGTCCGACTATCTCCAGGACCTCGTCAACCCGGGAGTCCGGCAGCCCCTCAGCGCGGCAAGGCTTTGCAGGTTGGCGCTGGCGGACAGACCGGGAACGAAAGCAGGGCTTTCGATGAGAGCGCCAACGCGCCGGGCGAATGCCCCCGGTCTCGCTATCGAGCCACCCAACACCTGGGCCTCTCCCGACGTCGGGGTGATCAGCCCGAGCAGCATCCGGATGGTCGTGGACTTCCCGGAGCCGTTCGGACCGACGAACCCTACGACGCTGCTCGCGGGCACGTCGAGATCCAGATGGTCGACGGCCACCGGATCCCCGAACCTCTTCGTCAGTCCCTGCGTCGAGATCGCACGCACCCGGTGCCCCTTGCTCGCGAATGTGAGCGCGCACTCACGTCCATCGGACTCGGCGTGAGTGAGCGCTCACTCACGTATCCAGACCTGCCCGGACGCAACGCTGTCCCGCCTACGCGGCACTGCCGCGCCGACATCGCCCTCAGGCGCCAACGCGGGACCCCTCCACATAAAGCGCGACCCTGTAACGACCGCAGCGGCTGCAATGCAGTTGCCGATGAGCATGATCGGGAAGACCTCCGGTGCGAGCCCCAGGAGCTCACCCGTGAAGTTCATCGTCCCGTGGAAGAGGAGCGCGGCGAGGATGCTCTGGTCAGTGCCGTTGTACACCCACGTGATGAGCAGGGTTTGCAGGACGATCGAGGGCAGCCACCACCAGAGCTCCGGGTTGAACGTGGTGTTCGCGTAGTAGCCCGGGAACCACACGAACGGCGTGTGCCACACCGCCCACGTAGCGCCATTGATCAGACCGGCGAGAAGCGGGCTGAAGCGCTGCTGCAACTCATCGAGCCAGTAGCCGCGAAGTCCGATCTCCTCGACGCCAGGGAAGACGTATGAGAGCAGCAGCATGAACACGAGCGTACGGGGCGTCGAGATCACGTCCCAGTTCATGCCCAGCGGACGATCCGTGATGCCAAGGGCGAACGCCGCCCCGGCCATGAGCAGGTCGAACGCTAGCCAGAACAGGAGTATGACGGCAAGCCAGCGCAGGCTGATGCGGCGGGTATCGATGAGGCGCGATCCCATCTCCTTGATGCGCTGCCGGCCACCCGTGAGGCCCGCCAACACGATGCCGGCGACAACCGGGCTCGCTCCGCCAGTGAGGAACAGCACGACCTTCGGGAAGGACCACACCGACTCGCCGGACATGAGGATCGGAAGCCAGAACAGGTATGCCCAGCCGAGGTAGATGAGCGGGAAGCCGAGCAACCCGATCCTCGCGACCAGCGCTCTGGCTTGCCTCAGCGCGTTCGTCAACAGTCCGTCCTTTCCACGACCATGGGAGTCGACACGAGGGACCGGGACCGTGCGTCTGACGTCTGAGTGCTTGACGAGCGGCGGCCTGCAGCTCGGACACCCTACTCCATGGCGCCACGTCCGCTGAACACGCTCGTCAGGTGCTCCGTTGCGCAGCGCCACGGTGGAGCCATGCTGCACACAGAACCGAGAGTGCTCCTATCATGAAGTAGGCAACCGCCGCGACGTTGTACATGAAGACCAGCTCGAAGCCGGTCCACAGCATGAGAAGGGCACCGGCTATGATGCAGGCAGCGTACTGACCAGGAGCACGGCGAATCAGCATCACGGCCGCAGCAGCGTTCGGGATCGCGAGAACCAGAAGCATCGCGATGCCGATCCACATCAGGTCGCGGAAGAAGATGTCCGCGAGCGGAAGCGTCCGAACGACCGATACCAGTGGCTCCCACCCCATCAGACTTCCGCTCGGACTCGCTATGAACAGCGTGCCGGTCATCAGGCCTGCCACCCCGTTGATGACGCTCACGAGGACCAGGAGGATTCGGGCGGCCTTGCGCATCGTTCTCCTTCAGGGCGCCGAGGTTCATCGGTATGGGGCAGCCATCATGCGCTGTCTTGATTGTATCGCCGGTGCCGTCGAACGTACAGGCGTACGGAACGGTATCGCCCGTGTCGACGTCGTCACTCGACATCATGAGCACCGGTGCACCACGAGGCGCTGTCACGAACGAGTGGAGGGTCCCGCGCAGCTCGCCCTGACACGATCGCGCATCAAAGGAGCGCCAAGCGATCCCAGTCTGAACGAGGACTCTCGCGTGTCGGTCCGATGCGCTCGTCGGGTGCATCGCGAGAGAACAGCAACCATGCGGTAGCCGCCAATGTGGACGCAAGAAGTGTGCCCCGGACCGAGTGCTCGCCGGGAGCAGTAGCGCGGCCACGACTGCTGGCGATGGCCGAGTTCACCGACAGCACCAGCAGGTACAGCGATGCCTGGGTCCCCGCGGCAATCATGATGACGTAGCCCCGCGGCCTGTGCTGCCACAGAAACACATTGTCGGTGACAAGCGCCGGAACCGCGGGCGTCATCTCGAGAGCGGCAAGAAGACGGCAGGCATCCGTCTCGACCGGTGTCGCGCGACCCGCGAGCGCGTGTGCGGCCCAGGTACCCGGCCCCACCACCGAGAGGCCCGAGGCCACGACAGGCATTCTGGCCACGCAGGACCCTCACTGGAGTCCTGTCCGAGAAGGCACTCACGACTGACGTCCCATCGGTTCCCACAAGATCGATGATGAGCGACGCGGCAGCGGCGACGATGGTGAGCACGCACGTCGCGAAGAACACGTTCGGAGCTGCGCCGAGGAGGCAGCAGGCGTGGTCGCGGACCATATAGCCCAGGACACCGAGCCGAATGAGGACGGGTGCGCATCGAACCTCGAGACGCGAGCCGCATCGGACCCAGTCAGTGCGGGGCGGCGATCACCGACGCCGCGGCGCTCGCATGCGGAGGTAACCGACCATGAGCGAGTGCCCTCTCCATCGGACTCGATGCGCACGAGGACTCCATCACGGACGCCGTCTTGAGACCGCACACCGGGGAGAGGACCGTCGGGGATCGGTCGGCGATCTCAGACCGACGATCTCCATGCGCATGTGAAGACGCCTGTCTCCTCGCAGTTCGGTACAGCCCGTGGCCGCTACGGAATACCCCCCTTGGATCACGTGAGACCAGCTATAGGCCGTAGACTCACCCACCCATCTCCTCCTGCCGGAGCGAAGCGCCCCTCCCCGCCTGTCAGCTGCTGTGGTGCTGTGGGACAATGGGAGTCGCGACCTCAGGAGCGATAGGAGACCCCATGTTGCTGCGTCAGCTCGATGACCCCTTCGTGCTGGAGCGACTCGCTTCGGCGTCGATCGTATTCACGGACGTCGACGGGACGCTCGTGGCACCGGGCGGCGTGCTGCTCGCCGACGCGTCGGGGCGACCCTCCGTACGGACCGCCGAGGCGATCGTCGAGCTCAACAAGGCGGGGCTCACCGCCGTCATCACGACGGGCCGCAACATGGCGCAGTGCCTCGAGATCACGCGCCTCGTCGGGTGGAGCAGCTTCATCGCCGAGCTCGGCTGCGTGGTCAAGCTCGACCGGTGGTCCGAACCCATCCACCTCACGGGCGGCTGGCCGGAGGATGCGCTCCTGCCCGAGGAGACGCCGTGGCAGGCCATCGTGCGCGTCGGCGCCCTCGACGCGCTCACGCGGGCATTCCCCGGCAGGATCGAGGAGCACACCCCCTGGCACGCCGACCGCATCGCCACGCACGTCCTGAGGGGTGACGTCGACAGAGCAGCCGCTCAGGCCCTCCTCGACGAGCTCCCACTGCCAGTCGATCTCATCGACAACGGCATCATCCATCCACCGCATCACACGCTCGTCGGCGTCGAAGAGGTGCACGCGTACCACCTCGTGCCCCGCGGCACCTCGAAGACGGAGGCCATCGCGAGGGTGCTTGAGCACCGTGGTCTCGCCCGTGAGCAAGCGGTCGCGATCGGCGACTCGGCGACCGATGTCGAGATGGCGGACGCCTGCTCGCTGCTCATCCTCGTGGCGAACGCCCTCGATGATGAGCGCGTCATCGCGGCGGCACGGACGCGCGACAACGTCGCCGTCACCCGCTCACAGCGCGGCGAGGGTTGGGCGGAGTTCGCGCATGCCTGGCTCGCCGCACGGGCTCGGTGAGCTCGCGCGGCCGAGATTCGCGGGGGCGCATCAGGTGACTGCATCACGATGCACGCATCATCCGTTCGGCATTGCATAGTCGCTGCTCACGGGCTACAATCTGCTCGCCCTACGTGGGCGTTTGACAACGAGTGAGGCTCCGTTCCGTTAGGTGCGGCTCCTGTTCGAACACAGGCCACTGCCCGGAAATGTCGAGAGACGCCAATGGGTAGAACAGCCACCGCCGGCTTAAGGCGATGGCTAAGGTGGCTGGGATGCGTGGATGACGGCACGTGCCACGTGCTGCAGCGATCGCTGCGCTCCCTACGTCGAACAGTGCTCAAACCATGACGAGGGAAGGAGCGCATGTGACGCCGAGCGGCCCTCGCTCTGCTCGCCTCGCATGCTGCGAAGACCCCTCGTCAGGCACTAGACGGGGGGTCTTTCTCGTCGTCAGGACCTGTCGTCGATCGAAGAGGGACCTCGTGATTCCATTCAGTCGGTAGGTCCCGCGCTCCCGACCTCGCGGGTGCACGGGACCCAGGGAAGCACCTTCGGATGCACGCCGGAGGGAGGGAGCGCACGTGTTCTACTTGACCCAGATGCTGGGCAAGCCGGTCGTGGACGCTGCCGGAGAGACGATCGGCGCGATCAGCGACGTCGCCATCGCTACGGGTGAGGTCTTCCCCCGTGTGACCTCGCTCGCGTTCCTCGGGCCCGACAAGACGCCGTTCATGCTGTCGTGGCGCAAGTACGTGGCCGCCATCGACGACGACAAGGTCACCCTGAACGCGGTGCGCGATGACCTGCGCTTCAGCTACCTCCAGCGTGACGAGGTGCTTCTCGCTCGCGACCTGCTCAACAAGCAGATCGTGGATACGCAGGGCATGAAGGTCGTGCGCGTGAACGACCTGAAGCTCTCGGAATCGCGCAATCAGCTGCGCCTCCTCGGCGCTGAGGTCGGCATCCGTGGCATCCTGCGCGGTATCCATCCTACGCTCGAGCGCATCGCCGAGCGCTTCGCCAGACTGTTCGGCCGAGAGTTGCCTGAGGACATCATCCCGTGGAACTACATGGACCTGCTCGAGCGCGACCTGTCGCACGTCAAGCTGTCGGTCTCGCACAAGCGACTCCACGAGCTGCACCCCGCGGACATCGCTGACGTCCTCGAGCAGCTCTCGCCCGCGCAGCGGGCGAAGGTCTTCGAGCACCTCGACAACGCGCAAGCAGCCGAGGCCATCTCCGAGCTGGCAGAGGAGTTCCAGGCTGACGTCATCGATGACCTGTCGAACCAGCGCGCCTCGGACATCCTCGGCCAGATGGATCCCGACGATGCAGCGGACATCATCGGCGACCTGCCATACGACAAGGCTGAGACGCTGCTGCGCCTCATGGGAGTGAACGAAGCGCGAGCGATCCGCTCGCTCCTGGGGTACCGCGAGAAGAGCGCCGGCGGCATCATGACGCCCGAGGTGACGACCGTCTCGGAGGACATGACGGTCCAGGAGGTCATCGACCACATCCGGCGCGAGGCAGCCGAGAACGAGAGCATCTACTACATCTACGTCGTCGACGCTGAAGGCATGCTCACCGGCGTCGTCTCGCTTCGAGACCTGCTCATCTCACCTCCGGATACCCGCGTGTCGGCGATCGCACAGGGTGAGGTCTTCACCGTGAGCCCCGACGACGACCAGGAGACCGTCGCTGAGATGATGGGCAAGTACGACCTGCTCGCCTTGCCCGTCGTGGATGAGACTGGCCACATCCTGGGCGTGGTGACGGTCGACGACGCCCTCGAGGTCCTCGAGGAGGAGTCCGCTGAGGACCTCGAACTCGCAACCGGGCGCAGGGCTGGCGGCGGCATCACCGGCGTGTGGCAGTGGCTCTCACGCAATGGGTGGCTGTTCGTGTGGACCGCGCTCTTCGCGGCGGCCATCGTCGTCGGGTCGAGCACCGCCGTCCTGTTCGCCCTCGGGGCGACCATCGTGCTGCGCATCACCGAGGACATCGCCTCGCACGCGCTGTCGCGCCTCATCGAGACGGATGAGCCAGCACCGCTGCGTCGACACCTCGCGAAGGATGCGCTGTCCGGTCTCGTGCTGGGCTCGACCGTCGGTCTCGCCATGGGCGGTGCGGCATGGCTCGCTCGCGAGACCGCGCTCGCGCCCGTCGCTCTCGACGACCCTGTCCTCCAGCTCGAGGTCTCCGTCGCGATCGGCATCGTCTACGCCCTCACCATCGTCACCGTCTCCGTGGGAGGAGCGCTCCTCGTGCACCTCGGGTCCCGCCTGGCCCGCGGCGGCAGGCACGTGTCGGGCACGGCCTTGACGATGTGGCTGCTCATCAGCTCGCTCGTCGCCTTCGGTGGCCTCGCCTACCTCGCTTCGGCTGTGCTTCGCATGGCCGGCACGCCTGCGGCGTGAGGGAGTGCCGGTGACCGATCGCCCCGCCATCAACCCCTCGCGCTCGCATCTCCTGGCGTTCCTTGCGGTCGTCGGGCCGGGCATCGTGGCCGCGTCCGCGGGGAACGACTCCGGGGGCATCTCGACGTACTCGGTCGCCGGGGCGCGGTACGGCTACGCCATGCTCTGGATGATGCTCGCCATGACACCGTCATTCGCTATCGTCCAGGAGATGGCGGGGCGCATGGGCGCCGTGACGGGCAAGGGCTTCGCGGCGCTCATTCGGGAGCGCTTCGGCATACGCCCGACGTTCGTCGCGATGCTCATGCTCCTGACGAGCAACGCAGCCACGACGGTCGCCGAGTTCGCCGGCATCGCGGCGGCGATGGAGCTGTTCGGGGTCTCGAGGCTCATCTCCGTGCCGATCGCGGCGGTGATCGTGTGGCTCCTCGTCGTGCGGGGGTCGTACCGGGACGTCGAGAAGATCCTTCTCGCACTGTCGTCCGTCTTCATCTCGTACGTCATCGCTGCGGTCCTCGCCCGCCCCGACTGGAGCGCGGTGGCCCGCTCATTCGTCGTACCGCGGATCGTACCGACGCAGGATTTCGTCGCGCTCGCGATCGGCCTGACCGGCACGACCATCGCCCCATGGATGCAGTTCCTCGTGCAGAGCAACATCGTGGACAAGGGCATCACCGTGAAGGAGTGGGCGCTCGCCAGGTGGGACATCATCGTCGGGGCCCTCTCCGCGAACCTCGTCGCGTGCTTCATCATCATCACGACGGGGACCGTCCTGCATCCTGCAGGCATCCGCATCGAGGATGCAGCGGATGCGGCTCGCGCGCTCGCGCCGCTCGCTGGACCGTATGCCGAGCTGCTCTTCTCGACCGGCCTCCTGTCCGCATCCGTCCTCTCAGCGGCCGTGCTTCCGCTCACGGCGAGCTATGCGATCTGCGAGGCGTTCGGCTGGGAGTCCGGACTCGACCGCGACTGGAACGAGGCCCCCGCGTTCGTGGGCATCTACACGTTCGTGATCGCCGTGGGGGCTGCCGTGATCCTCATCCCTGGTCTCGACCTCATCGGCATCATGCTGCTGTCACAAGTCGTCAACGGCGTGTTGCTCCCGTTCCTCCTCATCTTCATGATGAGGATCATCAACGACCGCACCATCATGGGCAGGTACGTCAACGGTTCTCTGCACAACGTCATCTCATGGACGACCATCGCGATCGTCATCACGCTCACCGTCATCGTCCTCGGCATGACGGCGCTCGGCATCGGGTGATCGCGGCTGCCAGTGCACGTGTATGCTGGCCCGGACGAGGGGAGTGACCCGTATTGACCCACCGCGACCTCGACCATCGCAAGGCGACCCTGCGCCTGAAGGCTCGTGCCGCGAGGCGAGCGATCTCGCCTGAGATGAGGCACGCCGCTTCTGCTCTCATCGCGAGGCGCGTGCTGGACCTGCCCGAACTCGCTACCGCACGTGCCGTGGCGGCGTACGGTGCCATGCCCGAGGAGGTCGACACGGCAGGACTCATCGAGGAGCTCATGAGCCGCGGCGTACGAGTCGCGCTTCCGCGGGTCGTCGATCGCCTCACGATGGTGCTCCACTGGCACGATCGAACCGCAACCCTACTCGATGGCGCCTTCTCTGTGAAGGAGCCGCACCACGAGGCCTCGCCCGCGCCCGTAGCGGCGATCGACGTGTTCGTGATCCCGGGTGTCGCTTTCGATGCGCGCTGCAACCGGCTCGGCATGGGTGGCGGCTACTACGACCGTCTCCTTGGCGGCCTCGACACGCCACGCCCCGTCATCGGTCTCGCGTTCGATGAGCAGGTCTTCGATGAGCTCCCCGTCGCTGAACACGACCGCCCTGTGGATGTCCTCGTCACACCCACGCGCGTCCTCCGTCGTGCCCCACGACCCCTGTAGGCTCGTCGCATCAGCCTCCTCGTCGGGAGCGTTCGATCTCCTCGAGCGAGACGAACTCGTACCCCCGCTCACGGAGCCCGTCGATGATGCGCGGGAGCGCCTTCACCATCGCAGGGTTGGAACCACCGCCGTCGTGGAGCAGGATGACGGCACCCGGGCGGACGGCGCGCAGTACCATCCGTTCGATGTCGCGGGCCTCGCGGTCGTCGCGCCAGTCCTGTGGGTCGACCGTCCACAACACCGGTCGAAGGCCGCAGCGCACGACCTCGTCGTGGATCCGCGCGTTCACCCGCCCCATGGGCGGACGAGCGTAGCGAGGACGTCTGCCGCACACGCCCTCGACGGCGCGGTTCGTGGCAGCTATCTCACGGCGCACGATGTGCGCCGGCCGTCTCGTGAGGTCCGCGTGGCTGTACGAGTGGTTCTCGATCGCATGACCTGCTCGCGCTACGCGGCGCACAATCTCGGGATGCGCGCGCACCTGCCGCCCGATCATGAAGAACGTGGCCGTCACCCCACGATCCTCGAGGATCCTCAGGACCTCATCTGTCTGCCCCGGCCACGGTCCATCATCGAAGGTGAGTGCTACCACACGCGTCCGCACGGGCAGCGAGGAGCGCCTGAGGACGACCGGTTCCGGTCGGACGATGACCTCCCGGCGCACGACCTCGCCGGACAGGACACCGACGGTGACGCGTTCGACGCCGCAACGGCCTGGCGTGACGAGGCTCACCATCGCTCCGTGGCCGACGGTGCGCGTCGGCTGCGGGATCGCATCATCGCGTACCGTCGTGGGCTCGACGATGTCCTGACCTCGCTGCATGACGAACCGGTCGCCAGCGGCGACGCGCGCGTCCGGGTCCACCGGCGCGCCTCCCGCCACGATGAGTGGGGCCTGGCCGCCACCTGAGCGAAGGATGCGACGGTCGCGGACGCTCACCACGTCGCCTCTCGTGATGCCCGCCTGCGCAGCGAGCCGCGCAACCGTGCTCCCGGCACTCACGCATAGCGGAGTCCCATTGACGAAGACCGTCACGCGAGCGAACATCCCGTGGCCGGCGACCACCGCTGACAGGACGGTCACGCCCAGCACGAGCTGGCGGACACGTCCGGACAGGCGAGACACGCGAGGGGTCAGCGACATCGGGTGGCAGCGGTCACGAGGCGATGCGCTCGACGCGCCCCGCGACGATGGATAGGAGCTGCTGAAGCGTCATGCGGACGATCGAATCCGGCGTTCCGCCTGCAGGGTAGACGATCTCGAACCGACGGAGCGACTCGTCGACGAGTACCGGCAGCCCCTGAGGCAGGTCGAATGGTGCCACGCCGCCGATGGCGTAGCCTGTCGCAGCCCGGACGGTCTCTGCGTCCGCGAGCTCGGCCGCCTGGCCCCCGAGAGCGCGTGCGATCGCCTCAGGATCGCCCCGCCGATCCCCTGCGACGAGGACCACGACCGGACGCCCATCCACCACGAAGACGAGCGACTTGACGATCTGCCCGAGCTCGCAGCCGATGGCGTCGGCCGCCATCTGTGCCGTCTTCGTGGAACGATCGAAGCGCACGAGAGCATCCCCGAGTCCGTGCCTCTCAAGGAACTCCCGCACGCGTCGTGCGGATCCGCCCGACCGAGGAGCTACCGAGCCTTGAGCGCCCATCATCCTCCCATCGCATTCGTGACCGGTGTCCTCCGCGGGACCCGCAGGGGTATCCTCAGGGACTCGAGCGCTGCCTCGAGGTTGTCGATCCACTGCACAGCCGACCGGATGTCGACCTCGAGCAGTGGTGTGGTCGGGTGCGGACGAGCGACCCGGAACCCCGATCGCAAGAGGAATTCGACACCGACGACCGGAGAGTCATGGTAGTCGCCGCGATGGGTCGTCGCGTATGCCTGCACCGTGCGCACCGACCGCTGCGCGAGATCCCTGAAGGCCGATTGTAGCAGGACCTTGCCCAGCCCACGTCGCCTCGCCTCGGGGATGATGTGCATGCAGCAGATGAGCACCGCCTCGGGATCCGGTGGACCGGCGGCCATGTTCTGCGCTTGCGGGACGAGTCGACTCGGGGCGTACTTGATCATCCCCAGGGCCTCACCATCCTCCACGACGACGCGCCCCGGAGGGCCCCACGTCGATTGGAGGTGTCGGACCCAGGCACGCAGCGCCTCCTCGTCACATCGAGCGCCACAGATCTCCGGCAGCGCCTCTGCCGTCTCCCAGAACGCGCACGCTGAGCAGCCGGGGGGCACCGTCGTGAGCGCCTCGATGTCGAGGGGTCTGAACCTGCGCGCCACGCTAGCGCACCTCACTCATCGTCGTCCATGGCGTCTCGGAGAGCACGTTTCACGTCCTCCATCATACGACGAGCCTTGCCCTTCCTCACCGAACGCCCGAGCGATATCGCGGCCTGCATCCCCGCTTCATACGTGCGTTTCGCGACGCGACCCGCTCGTTCCTTCGCGACCGTGACACCGGTCGCGGCCTGCTTGGCCAGCCCTCCCGACGCGCGCAGTTCCCCATATTCGAGCGCGATCCGCACGGCGTTACCGTCGAACCCGATGACCGCCGCACCCTGGACACGCAGGCGTCCCACGGCGAGATCGCCGAGCCCTCCCGTGCTGACGGTGAGTTCGAGTACCGCACCACTGGCGCGCTCGAACGTCACGTCCGCAACGGTACCGACCTCTCGGCCCGTGGGCGTCACGACAGGCATGCCGCGCCACTGGACGGTCTCGTCCCAGTCGCACCCGATCGTCCTCTCGGTCCGGGTTCGCGACGGGAGGCGCGATGCCTCGAGCACGACGCGGCCCTCACGGAAACGAACCTGTTCGAGGGGCACGTACCGGAGTTCACGGGCGATCACGCCGAGAAGCTTCGGCCGTTCGACGATGAGTCCGATCGCGCGCGGCTCGTGTGGCGCGAAGAGCACCTCGGTAGCGATGCCGAGCACCTCACCCGCAGGCGAGACGACCGTGCGGCCTGCGATGACGCTCAACTGTGCCATGCCGCTCCCTCACGCATCAGGGCCGGCCGCATACGCGACCGGCCCTGACCATACCAGATGGACGACGACTCACGAAACAGCAGGCGCCCCTGTGCCCGGCTTCTCGAGGTCGAGCGATGGCTCCTCTGCCCGCTCCGCGATGCGGTCCAGGACCTCCTCGGCCTTCGATTCAGCGGTCTCGACGCCGGCCTTGACCGCCTCCGCCGCCTTGTGGACGGTCTCCTTGGCCGCAGGAGCATACTCGGCTGCCTTCTCCTTGGCCTCCTTGGAGACCGTCTCGACCTGCTCGCGCAGCTTCTTGCGCGCGGCCTCGAGCTTCTCCTTGAGCTCCTCCGCCGTCTCAGCGGCCTTCTCGCGACCCGCAGAGTACGCCTCGGTCACCTTCTCGCGACCGCTCTCGTAGATCTCGTAACCCTCGCCCCAGTATTCCTTGGCCTTGGCCGCGATGACCTCGCGTGTCTCCTTGCCGGGCCGCGGCGCGAAGAGCAAGCCCAGAACGGCACCGACGATGCCGCCGAGCAGGAAGGCACCCAAGACGCTCTCACCCCTGCGGTAGTCGTACATGTCGCACCTCCGATGCGTGGTCGTCATCTCTCCCGTGTACTCTATCGTATACCCATCCCCATCGCCCTCATGCATCGAGCGCACGCCGCACGAGCCGCTCGACCAGCTCCTCGAAACCGATGCCGGCCGCTTCCGCCGCCATCGGCAGCAAGGACGTCTCCGTCATGCCCGGCGAGGTGTTGCATTCAAGCACGTAGGGCACCCCGTCCGTGCCGACGACCATGTCCACACGGCTCACGTGTCTGCAACCCAGCAGCTCGTGCACTGCCAACGCGAGGCGCTCGACCTCTCGATGCACCTCAGGCACGAGCCGCGCCGGGATGAAGTACTCGGTCTCACCGGGGGTGTACATCGCCTGGAAGTCGAACACGCCGGAGCGCGGCACCATCTCGACGGGCGGGAGCACGCGAGCCTGGTCCCCCTCGTCGAGCACGGAGACGGCGAGCTCGACGCCGTCGATCCAGCGCTCGATGATGGCGGTCTCGCCGTACGACAGCGCCGTGAGGAGCGCCTCGGGCAGCGCATCGATCTCGTCAACCTTCGTGAGCCCGAGGGCGGAACCCTGGCCCGATGGTTTCACGACGAGGGGCGGTTCGCCGATGACCGAGCAGACGCGGTCGAGTGCCGAGGCGGCGCCCATGTGCTTGAACGCAGACGCGGAGAAGGCCACCCACGGCGGGGTCGGGATCCCGTGCATAGAGAACAGGTGCTTCGAGACCGACTTGTGCCAGGCGAGCGACGAGGCGACCACGCCAGGACCCGTGTGCGGCAGCCCGAGGAACTCCAGCACCTCCTGGACGGTCCCGTCCTCACCGTCCCGACCGTGGAGCGCGATGTAGACCGCGTCGGGTCGCTCGCGCGAGAGCGTCGCGACGAGGTCCCGGGTCACATCGAGCGCGAGCACGCGGTACCCACCAGCCTCGAGTGCCTCGCACACGCGCTTGCCGCTCCTGAGCGAGACCTCTCGCTCGAGCGAGCGGCCGCCCATCAGGACCGCGATCTTCTCCTTCATGCCGTTCGCACCTCCGTCTGGAAGTAGCCTGCCGCCTGGAAGGCCCGGTACAGTTCGAGGCGGTCCTCCAGGACCTCCGCGAGTCGCCGGATTCCCTCGCGGATGTCATCAGGTGCGGCGTAGCAGAACGCGAGCCGCATGCAGTTCCTCCCGCTCCCATCCGGGAAGAAGGCGTCCCCGGGGACATACGTGACCCCATGCTCCACGGCTTCTGCCAGGAGCGACTTCATGTCGATGAACGAAGGGAGCTCCGCCCACACGAAGAAGCCGCCCTGGGGATGCGTGAAGCGGACCTCTGGCGGGAAGTGCTCGGCGAGCGCCTCGAGCATGGCGTCCCGACGCTCCGCGTACGCAGCCGTGAGCCGCTGCAGCACACGTCGCCACCGCGTCCTCGTGAAGTAGCGCTCAGCGGTCATCTGCGCGTACTCGCTGCCGCACAGGTCCGCAGCCTGCTTGGCGAGCACGATGCGCTGCAGGATGGGTCGAGGCGCGATCACCCAGCCCAGTCGCAGCCCAGGAGCGAAGATCTTCGAGAAGGTGCCGAGGTAGATGACGTCCTCGTCGAGCGCCCGTAACGGTCGGATATGCCCCCCTTCGAACCGGAGGCGGCCGTACGGGTCATCCTCCACGACGAGCGTGTCGAACCGCGCCGCCACCTCGACGAGCGCGCGTCTGCGCGCGGCTGAGAGCGTGACGCCCGCCGGGTTCTGGAAGTTCGGTATCGTGTAGATGAACTTCACGACGCCAGGGCCGAGCCGCTCGAGCTCTGCCTCGAGCATGTCCACGCGCATGCCGTCGTCATCCATCGGGATGCAGATGATCCGTGGCTGGTACGCGGAGAACGCCTGCAGAGCTCCCAGGTAGGTCGGACCCTCCGTGATGATGATGTCCCCAGGATCGATGAGGATCTTGGCGATCAGGTCGAGGGCCTGCTGTGCGCCCGCGGTGACGACTATGTCGTCCTGCTGGACGCGCACACCGACCTCCGCCATGAGCTCGGTGATGACGGCGCGCAGGCCCGGACGACCCTCCGAGGACCCATACTGGAGTGCCGTTGCTGACGACTCGCGCAGGCCGCTCGCGACGACCCGCGCGACGACCTCCGGAGGCACGACGGACACATCAGGCATGCCCCCCGACAGCGAGATGACGTCCGGGCGCGTGGCGGCACCGAACAGGTCGCGCACCGCCGAGGACCGTATGTCGCGCATCCGTGATGCGTAGCGGCCGTCCCATCGGTCGAAGATGACTCGTGCGGTCCCCATCGCTCTCACTCCGTACGCGCAGCGGTTCTACCACCCTCGATAAAGCAGCGACGACCCTCGTGACAGGGCGAGGGTCGTCGCGGTACCACCTGTCTTCACCGGATGCACAGCCGGCATCCGGCCTCATCGGCCGCGATATCGGCGCGGCTCCCGCCCGCTTCCCTCAGCTCCTCACACGAGCTGCCCTGGCGGGGGACCTGGGGAGGGGTGGCTGGGCGCATGGTGCCCTCTTCCCTCACGTCCACGGTATCTTGCCTGCACGACACGAGGAGTCATCGTCGCTCACTGTGCGTGCCGGATGTTGCGGGATACCTTACTGCGCATTCCCCACGCGGTCAACACCGAGTTCGCCCGGTGTCACCGCAGCGGCACGCAGGTCAGCGATCCGAGCGACCTCCGCTGGGACGTCGGGGGCCTCCTGCCCGTCGATCACGTACGCCAGCACGCCACTGGCGAGCTTGATCGCGCCGAGGCACACGAGGTCGTCATCGTACTCGACCGAGATCCGGAACACGCCCCTGCCATCGCGCTCGAAATCCCAGCGCGTCTCACCCCGCAGGGTGCGTGGTGAGCCAGCCAGCCCCATGATCTCCAGGACGATGTGCTCGAAGAGGTGCGGGATCTCTGTGTCAGCGGCCTCGTCGACGAAGGCAGCGTTCGTCCCATTGCGACAGCGATGGCGTGCGAGTCCCGGCAGGAGCGCGAGTGCCCGATCGACCGCCTCCGGGATGCCGGCGGTCCGCAACGGCTCGCTCTCGCAGACCTCGACCACGATGTCGATGCGGTCCTCGCAGACCGTGACGGTGCGGACGTGCATGTCGCCCCCTCTCGGCCGAGAGCCGCCCTACCGCGCCTGGCAGCGGCGCCTGCCCATCTGGTACGCCACGGAGACGGCGACGGCCACCGCGACAGCCGTGGCCACGACGAGGTGCGCGCGCCGCTCCTTCAGCACGCGCCGCGCCTCCGTTTCAGCCATATCGCGCACGCGGAGCGCCTTGCGCTGGAGGTCCTCGATCGTGATGCGTCCTTCGGTCTGCGTCATCGTTGCATCGACCTCACCTTGAGCACCGAGAGAGCGACAGCACCCACGAGGAGGAGCGCGCCGATGAGGAGCAGCGCGCCCGGGTACGTGAGCCACTGCGCAAGGTATAGGAACGCGGCGACGGCGACGAAGATGGCGCCGACAGCCGCGAGGAGAGCCGCTGCGAGTGCTGAGGCGATGGTGAGACCCAAGCGCTGCAGTGGTGCCACGAGCTTCTCGCGGACGATGGCCTCAGCCTCCTGACGCACCCACTCGCTCGCGGACTGGAGGAGATCGGCGATCGCCTCGATGATCGCACCGATGCGGTCCTGGTCCCGCACATCGCTGCGCGTGACATCCTCACCCATGCCGTGCGCCTCCCTCGGTCGAGCCACCTTCAGGTTGATACCCATCCGCACCGCGCTCCACTGGCGCACCGATGAGGCAGCGACACCCGAAGCGGTCGGATGTCGCTGCCGCCGTGGTACCCTGGTTCGCGTTGGGCATCAACGCACGATACGCCACCGGACCGTGCCGACGCCAGAGAAGCCGAGTGCCTTGGCCGTCCCCGGCCCAAGGTCGAACGTCCGACCGCGGACGAACGGACCGCGGTCACGAACGACCGCGAGGCACCGCTTGCCGCGATACTCGAACTCGATCCTCGTCCCGAAGGGGAGGGTGCGGTGCGCCACGACCATGCTCGTCGGCGTGAGCTTGCCTCCACCGGCCATGGTGTTGCCGTAGAAGCCGGGCCCGTACCACGATACGCGCGCCGTGCGCCAACCGGCGGGAACCGCTCTCCCGGTGCGCGCACGCGACCGAGCAGGAGCGGCCTTGCGCGAGGGCCTCTTGAGGGGGGTCGGAGCCTTGAGAGCCGCGGTCGTCATCACCGCGGGACGAGCGGCGGCTGGGGAAGCGATGCGGCCTCCGACCGATGAGGGGGCACGGTCAGCCTGCGGTAGCGAGGCTCCCCGTGCCTGCGCAGCGGATGACGCGCCAGCGCCACCCACCGATAGAACGAGTGTCGCTCCGATGACGAGAGCGACGCCCTGCGTGAGCATCCGACCGAGATGTCGTACCTTCACATGAACCTCCACGTCCGACTACAGGACAGGCGGCTACCGGGACGTGCGAGGACACGGAGTGTGACAGCGAGACGGAGAGAGGGGAAGCTAGCTGCCTCGTACCCGGCCACGGGATCGGCGTGTTCGCCGCCTTGGCCAAACAAGCATCAGCTATGCTGTTGGGTTTGGACCACGATCCTCGTGCCAGCCACCCGGGATCCGATCGGACCGCCGAAGGGTGCCAGCTGCTCTCGACGTTCGACGCCCGAGCGCTGGTCCGTGGGGCGACACCACACCTTCGCCCCGACGCTCGAGCATCCCTTCACACGACGTACGGGAGCGTAGTGTAGCACACACCGTGCCATCTCGTCGAACCTGTGTTCGCCGGGAGGCTGAAGGCGGGGCGAGCCTCAGTCCCTTTGGCTCACGGCGCGACCGTCGCCTCACTCGAACGGGAGAGTGCTTCGAGCACGCGACCGAGCTCCTCGATGAGGCGTCCATACGACGCCCAATCTCCAGCCTTCAGTGCCTCCTCGGCCTCCTCGTAGAGGCCCAACGCCTCCTCGATCGTCGCACCGCTGGGCGCCTGCCCCTCCTTCTCTGGCGCCTTCCCGAACACCGCAACGAGTGCGCTCTTGAGGTCCGGCTGCATCACCACCGCGTCGCCGTACGCCACGATGACCCTCGTGAGCTGCGGCATCGCGGTCTTCTCGGCCTGTAGGTACAGCGGTTGGATGTAGACGATCGAGTCCTTGATCGGGATCACGAGCATGTTACCGAACAGCACCCCGCTCCCTCGCTGGTTCCACAGGGTGAGCTGCTGCGAGATGGCCGGGTCCTGGTTCACGCGCGCACTCACCTGGTTCGGGCCGAGCACGAGGCGCTGCTTCGGGAACGTGTACACGATGCGCTTGCCGTACGTGTCCGGATTCGACGAGGCCGCCATCCATCCGATCATGTTGTCCTTGTTCCGCGGCGTGAACGGCAGCATCATCATGAAGTCGACGTCAGGCTCCTGCGGCAACTGCATGAGCACGTAGAATGGCTGCATCGTCTGGGCGGTCTGCGAGCCCTCACCCGGAAGCGCCCACTGGTCCTCCTTGTTGTAGAAGACCCGCGGGTCGAGCATGTGGTACGTCTTGTAGACCTCTGCCTGGAGCCTGAAGAGGTCCTCGGGATACCGCAGGTGTGCCCGCACCTGCTCAGGCATCTGGTCGCCGTCCACGACGAGGTCGGGGAAGATCCGGCGCCACGCGGCCAGCATGGGGTCCTTCGCATCGACCGCATACATCGTCGTGGTCCCGTCGTAGGCATCCACCGTCACCTTGACGGCATTCCTGATGTAGTTGATGCCGCCGAACCGCTCCGAGTACGGGTACCGATCGGAGACCGTGTAGGCATCGACGATCCACACGAGCCGCCCGTCGATGATGGCAGGGTACGGGTCGTCATCGATGGCAAGCCACGGCGCGAGCGCACGGATGCGCTCCTGTAGCGAGCGCCTGAACAGCACCTTGCTGTCGGAGCGGATGTAGCCTGATAGCAGCAGCTGCGGCGAGGAGAAGCGCAAGGCGAACGCCGCGCGTCGTGGAAGGCTACCGACGGCTACGCCTGTCGCCCCCTTGTACGTCGTGTTGGCGTTCTTGTCGCCGACCGGGTAGTCGAACTCCTCGACGTTCGTGTCCACCACGACGTAGTCGTTCGTGAGCTCCCCGAAATAGATGCCGGGTCGTTCGATTGTGAGCTCCGTGCTCGACGCGGGAGGGATATCCTTCACGATGAAGCGCGGCAGGCCCTGTCCGCTCGCCTCGTTCACCGGACTGACGACCGCACCGTACCCGTGCGTGTAGACGAGGTGTTGGTTCACCCACGTCTTGGCCTGTTCTGCCAGCCGTGTCGTATCGAGCTCGCGCACCGAGATGAGCACCTGCTTGAGCGTGCCATCGATGGCGTACCGATCGACGTCGACATCGACGAAGTCGTAGTAGGGCCGTATACCCTGAAGCTGCTGGTACGACTGCCTGACGATGTTCGGGTCCCAGAGCCGGACGTTGTCGATGGTCTCGGCGTTGGCTGCCACGTCGGATGCCGTGAGGCTCTCGTTGGCGGGGAACGCCCGCACCTCGATGGCATCGAGGCCGAACGCCGCGCGCGTCATGGCTATGTTCCGCTCGATGTACGGCTCCTCGTACGCGATCTCATTGGGTGCCACACGGAACTGCTGCACGAGCGTCGGGTACACGCCACCCACGACCACGGCGGCACCGATCCAGACACCGAGCGCGATCGCCGGCAAACGCCAACCGCGGAACGAGATGTTCACGATGAGCGCGATTCCCGAGAGGAGCGCGATGGCTATGAGGATCTGATAGGCGGGGATCTGCGCGTGGACGTCCGTGAAGGATGCTCCGATCACCTGTCCCCGCGGCGAGTAGTCGAGCTCGAAGATGTCGAGCCAGTAGCGGAACGCCTGGAGCGCGACCATGAGTCCCGCCAGGACCGAGAGGTGCGCCTTCACGTGCGGGTCGAAACCCCGTAGGCGCGCCCACGGCCGTATCCCACCGTTGAGCACGTACAGCGAACCGACGAGGACGAGCGCGAGAGCCAGCGTCCCCATGAGCCAGTCCGCACCGAGACGAAGCGCGGGAAGCGTGAAGAAGAAGAATGACAGGTCCCGACCGAACTGTGGATCGACCACGCCGAATGACGGAGCGACCGTCGCGAGTCGGAAGACGCTCCAGTGATCCGCCACGGCCGCACCGCGTGCCAGCGCCCCCACCACGCTCACCGCGAGCAGCACGAATCCGAGGAGCGCCTCGAAGCGCTCGCGGATCTGCTGGATCGCCATCTCTGCTCGGAAACCGATCTCGTCGGTGGCCCGCAGCACGGCCGTTGGCGCTCCCCTCCGCGCGATGACGAGGTTCACGTACAGCACGACACCTGCAAGCAGGAACGCTGCCGCGCCGGCCCCTAGACGCGAGTACACCGTCGTCCAGAACACGCCCGCCTGTCCGAGATCCTCGTACCACAGCAGGTCCGTATAGAACGTCACAGCGGAACCCGCGAGAGCGATGATCGCTACGACGAGGACCACGATCCTCACGATGAGCCAGTCACGCGTTGTCGAGCGTCGCGCCATGATCGTCCTCCGATCCGGTGTTCGCCGACCCTGCGTCGCGATCAGGGCCGAACGAACGACTCACAGGTAGTCGCTCACCTCGATGCCAACGCCAGCGGGATCGAGACACCTCTCGATGCGGCGCTCGCCCGCTTCCGCAGGATCCTCGAGGTCGACGTCGACCGGTGGCACGAGGTGCCCCTCCCGATCGGCGATGATGCGCACCCTGGGTGCAGCGATGTCCCGCTTGCCCGGGGCGATGACGACCGCGATCTCCCCGGAGTCCAACTGGACGATCGACCGAGGCGGATAGAGCCCCAACATCCCGATGAAGAGTCGCACGAGGCCCGGGTCCAGCGCATTGCCAGCGCTCTTCGCGATGATACCCATCGCCTCATCCTGGCGGCGAGCAGCGCTGTATGGTCGCCGAGACGTCATCGCGTCGTACGCATCCGCAACCGCGACTATGCGACTCATGAGGTGCTGTGGTCGTTCAGGGGTGCGCCTGGGATAGCCAGCGAGATCGAAACGCATGTGATGCTCGAGGATGACGATGATCGCAGCCTTGTCCAGGCCAGGCGTGAGTGCGGCATCCTCAGCGCCGATCATCGGATGCTGACGCATCCTCGCCCACTCCTCGGTCGTCAGCGGACCGTTCTTGTTGAGGATCTCCCGCTCGATGGCGAGCTTCCCGATGTCATGGAGCAGCGCGCCCGCGCCGAGCGATGACAGCAGCCGGTGATCGTTCGTGATCGTCGTCGCGAGTGCGATGGACAGGATTGCCACGTTGACCGAGTGGTAGAAGGTGTATTCGTCGTACTTGCGCAGCCCCGAGAGCTCGAGCATCGCGTGGCGGTTCGCGAGCACGTTGTCGATGAGGCTGCGGACCGTGCGCTTGATGCGGGTGCTATTCAGGACCTCGTTCGCCTGGATGATCCGCTCGAGCTCGCGCATGAGGTCGATCGCATCCGCGTACGCTTGCTTGGCATCGCCCGTCCGTACGCCCGCCCCCTTCTCCGGTCCGCGATACACACTCACGCCTGCAACGCTCACGTGCTCGATGCCCGCGTCCCGGGTCGCGGCTGCCACGCCGCCTGCCGCCTTGAGGGAGTCGGGCGACATCGTGAGGACCTCTGTGAGCAGCACGAGCTCTTCCGTGGAGACGCCTCGGTGGAACGTCACGCTGCCAGCATCGATCGAGACCATGTCCCGGATGAGCTGGTCGAACAGCACGCTGTCCTCTGCGAGGAGCTGCTCGCCGAGAAGCAGCTCATCCTCGTGGAAGACGAGTGGGACGTCGACGCCCTCTTCGTGGTAGAGCGCGATCGTCGCGAGGAGGTCCTGCGCGGCCTCGGTCGTCGCGGGATGCTGCGCCGGATAGAGGCGCCGCGCCCTCAAGAGGGCGTAGAAGCGCGCGAGCAGGTCGCGCGCTCGCTTGATCTGCTTGGACGAGAACAGGACGCTGGACGCCGACAGGGGCGGCCCCCCGGCGACCAGATCGTGATCGACCTCGACGGCCTGCTCACTCAAAGGCTCGCGAACCTCGTCACTGCCCTCGGGCGGCATCCCGTCGGGGGTGACGACCTCCTGGCGTTCGTCATGCTCAGCCACGCTCGCTCACCTCCTGGCCGATCGTCGACGTGAGCGCGTGCAGAGCGGCTTGCGCCGCCGCCCTGATCTCGTTCGATCGACCGCGTCGAAGGACGCTGCGCTGCCCTGCGAGCCGCTCGAGGACCGGACGAGCCTCGTCAGAGCCTATGCGCCCGAGCGCCTCGATGGCCTCGATGCGCACGGCCGGTTCACGATTGCCGCGACCCTCACCCATGGTCACCGCTGCGAGGGCCTGCACCGCACCACGGACCCGCATGCTCCCGAGGTACCGGGCAGCGAGCTGGACGTTCTGGGCGTCCTCGTCGTCGAGCGCGGTGATGAGCATCTCGTCCGCGAGCCTGTCGCGGATCGAGGCACACGCCCGGATGACCTCACGACGAACGCGTGCATCAGGGTGGTGGAGCACACGCGCGAGTGCGCCGAGCGCCGCCGGGTCCCGCGTCACGCCGAGGATGTACACGACGTTGCGCACGAAGTACCAGCGTGGATCAGAGACGTGGTGCCCCAGTCGCTCGATGTGACGGCCAGCCATGGAGGAGATCAACTCGATGAGCGCCTTGCGCGCGCTCATGTCCTGCTCATCGGCCAGGACCTCGAGCAGCGGCTCGATGGTGCGCGTGCCGAGGACCTCGAGCACGCGGCGACACGCCTCATGCTCGGCGCTCGTGGACTCGAAGAGCCGCATCCTGGACGAGATGCGCTGCAGGTGCTCCCTGTCCGCGAGCGATGCGATGAGCTCGTCGACGCGCGCCCGTTGGGCGCTGTCGAGTGTGGCGTCCTCGGCGAGGGCGAAGAGCGCCTCGAGCGCGTCCGCAGCCACCCCGAACTCGCCCCACTCGAACAGCAGCGCGATACTGTCCTCGACGAGCGAGAGCAGCGAGGCGAACATCTCGGGACGTCGCTCGAGTGTGAGCAGGGTGACGAGCGAGCCGACCACGTCGGCGTCACTCACCCCCCGGCCGGCTTCCTCCCGGAGCTTCACCAGTGCGGGGTCCTCTTCAAGAGCCTGGTACGAGCTCCCGGCGAGGTCGATGATGCGCAACACGTCGTCCTGGCGATCGGCGGCACGCCGCGACGGCTTGCCGGAGACCTCGAGCTTCGATGGCATCGCGCGCTCGATGATGCCATCGACCTCATCGGGTGCGAGACCTGCGTCACTGAAGGCCGCCCGAGCGCTCTGGATGACCTCCTCCCGGTCGCGCATCGAGATGAGCGCCAGCGCCCTCAGCGCACGCGCGAGGCCCTCTTGGGCGACGGGGCCGTCGACGCGACCAGCGACGAGTGCCGCGCACAGATCCGTCAGATCGAGTTGCCGCACCACCTCCGCGATAGCGTCGTCGATGCGCGCGTCCACGATGAGTCGCTGAGCGAGCAGATCCCGACGCGTCAGTGGGTCGAGACCCATGATGGCCTCGGCGATGGACCGGAAGAGGGCGGGCTGGTCGTCGGCGAGTTCGGAAGCGGCCACACGAGCGAGCTCGCCGATGCGGTCAGCCAGGAGTCGCGTCGCTCGCGAGGTCGTCTCCCATTCGGTCAGGCTCTCCACCAGGTAGCGCGCCACGAGCCGTGGCTGCTCGAGGAAGCGAACGAGCGTCCGATCACCTCGCCCCAACGTGCGGAACAGTGCGATGAGCTCATCGACCCGCTCCCTGGGAGGAGGCCAGACCTCCTCGGGTGGGCGGTCCTCTTCATCCGACTTCTGCGGGGCTGCGTCGACGATCCTCGTCACCGATTCGGACACGGTGATGCCGTCCACGTGCTTGTCCCACAGCCGCGTCGCATACCCTCCGGCTGCATCGACCTCATCGGGCTCCTCATCGAGGATGCCCAGGAACGCCGTGACCTCCTTTGCGCTGACACCCGCATGGAAGCGGATGTCCGAGACGTGCATCCGGTAGAACTCCCGGGCGAACTCTGCGAACGCAGGTTGTCCGGGGAGCACCTGGAGCGGACCGTACAGGAAGCCGTCCTTCGTGATGCCGAAGCGCACGACCGGTTCCACCTTGAAGACATCCCGCAACAGGTCGATGAATCTCTCGGCATTCTGTCGCGGGATGTCACTCGCCGGGGGGTAGAGCTTCACGGCCTTGCGTGTGACGAGCAGCTGCCGTATGAGCGCCTCCATGGTCTCCGGAGCGCGCGGTTCGCGGTCGGTCGGTGGAGCCACGGTGCCCCCTCCAGCGTGTCGGACACGAGCCATGCTCATTATGCCCGCTGAACGTCTGGGATGCTATCATCGCCGCATGCGCCCCACTCCGCCCCGCATCGTCCTCGCCTCCGCCTCGCCGAGGCGACGGCGACTCATCTCGCTGCTCGGCCTCGAACCGACCTTCGTCGCAACCGACACGCCTGAGGACCTCACTGAGCCTGATGCACCCGAGGAGCTCGCCTGCAGGCTCGCTGGCGCTAAAGCGCTCGCCGCGCGAGGGCTTACCTGCCGAGCACTCCTCGTCATGGCGTTCGACACCATCGTCGTGCACGACGGCGTGGTGCTGGGGAAGCCCGCCGATGAGGCCGAGGCACGCGCGATGCTCGCTTCACTGTCCGGCCGTGACCATGAGGTCATCACCGGTGTCGCGCTCCTATGGGGCGACGCGCCAGCGCCTGAGACGTTCGCCGTGGCGACGCCAGTGACCATGCGCGTCCTCAGCGAGACGGTCGTTTCGCGCTGGATCGCCGCGGGCGAGTATCGCGGCTGCGCGGGCGCGTACAACATCGAACATCACCTCGCCACCGTGAGGGACGATGCCTGCATCGCGAACGTGGCCGGACTGCCCGCGTGCCACCTGTACGCTCGGCTGCGGATACGAGGCGTCGCGGACCTCGAAGAGCGGCTCGTCGCCCCTCCTGAGGCGTGTGACGAGCTCTTCAGCAGGCGATGTCGACTCGGGCCCCGGCTCTGCGCGCCCTAAGCGCGCTTCGCGACGAGGATCACGCTCTCGTGTTCATCGAGGTCGAGTGGTGCGAAGGCGTGGTCGCCATACAGCTCGACGTCGGTGAAGCCGACACGCTCGAGCTCTGGGACGATCAGCGACGGCGGGATGGCGAAGTGGACGGAGCGACGTGCGCGAAGCGTCCAGCCCCCCGAAGGGTCGTCCGTGAGCGTGACCGGCCACGACTCGGTGGTGTGCGGCGTCTGCCGCACTGAGGCCGGTCTGGAGAGCGTGATGAAGTCGAACAGTATGCCATCACCTGATGGCGTGTAGTCGAGCACGCGCAGGAAGAACGTGTCAGCCGTCGGCGTCTCCCGGAAGACCGGCGTCATCGTACGCACGCGATGCGTGATGAGCCGGTGATGATTGAGGTAGTGCAGCACGAGGACGCCGCCTGACCGAACGACGGACGCGAGATCCTCGAGTGCAGCCCGCAAGCCGTCGAGTGTACGCACGTGCGGCAACGCGTTGCCCGTGCACGTCACGGCGTCCACGCGGCCGTCGATGAGGCGCGCGACCTCGCCGAATGCGCCTTGTACGATGCGGACGTCGCTCCCGAGCCGGGCTGCGTTCTCTCGCGCGAGCGCGAGCATGTCCTCGCTCGGATCGACGGCCACGACCTCGAGTCCCCAAGTCCTGAACATGATCGCATGACGAGCGCTCCCTGCACCCACGTCGACGACCGATCGGGCACCGAAGCGCTCGAAGACCGTCCGGAAGAAGGGGGCCTCCCGTTGCAGACGCCGCTCCCAATCCACGAGCGTGTCGTAGTCGTCGTCATGCGTCGGAGCGGACTCGCTCATGCGTCCTCCTCATCGAGACGGAAGATCCGTATCGCGTTCGCACGTACGATCTCGTCGATCTGCACATCGGACAGCCCGATCTCCTCGAGGATGCGCATCTGTCGGTACTTGATCCACACCCGGTATGGCGCCGTCGTGCCCGAGTCGGTCCCGAAGATTACGCGCTTCGTGCCGACGGCGGCGATCGTCCGCTCGAAGACCTCCCTGAGCGTGCACACGTGCGGATCGTAGTCGATCCAGTTGTTCGTTCCGGATGTATCGAAGCACACGTTCTCACACTGGTATGCGACGCGGAGCGCCTCCTTGAGGTAGCCCGCCCCGAAGTGCGCGATGACGAACGTGATCCCAGGGAAGTCACGGGCCACCGGCGAAAGGTCCGTCGGGTCGGCGTACCGCAGATCGCCTCGAGGGTCGATCGTGACTCCGTAGTGGACCGTGATGGGGATGCGCAGTTCCGCGGCCTTCTCGAAGAACGGCCGACAGGCCGGATCAGAGAGACGGAAGCACCGGTTCACCGGAAGGAGCTTCACCCCACGGAACCCCGCGGCGATCTCCCGCTCAAGGAGTGTAGGGGCCTCGGGGAGCCGCGGGTCGAGGTTCGCGAGCGCGGCCAGCCTGCCGCCCGATGCGCCGATGACGTCACGCATGTACTGAGAGTCCTGGAAGACCGACATGACGACGGCCCTGCTCACCCCCGCCGCGTCGAGACGCTTTGCGTACCATCGAGCCATCTCCTCCGGACCGAGGTCGGGGACAGCCTCGCCGCGCCTCCCGATGCGACCCGTCTCGGCGGCCCGCCGTAGCGTCGCACTCACGTGCGGATCGCGCTCCACCGCCTCACGGAGGAGTGGCAGCGCGAACAGGTGGACGTGGGCGTCGATGACGTCGCCCGGTCGTCGCGCGGTCACGCGGCACCCCTCCCCTGCCATCGGCTCAGTCAGAGCCCCCGGCATCACCGGGAGCGGCAGGCGGGATGGGCGACTCCGATGTCGCTCCCGATGGATGCCCCTCGGCACGAGGCTCCTCGGGGACGAGTAATGCGAGCACGAGGTAGACGATGAGCGCCTTGCCCGCATCGATGAGCCCGAAACCGAGGTACGCCAGCCGCACGAACGCAGGGTCCGCATCGAGGTACCGAGCAAGACCACCGAGCACGCCAGCGAGCCACCGGTCGGTGCGCGAACGGTGCAGTCGGACCCCCTTACCCGGGAGGCGCACACCGTCCCGAGACCGTGCGACGAGCACGATGGCGGCACCCACCAGGATGAGCGCGAACGCATCCTTGGCCTCCCGCGCCCGAGCCCAGACATCGAAGAGAGCTGGTGGCACCAGACCCATCCTCAGGAGGAGCAGCCACAGGCCGCTGCCGAGGAGCAGGATGCCGACGATGACGAGTGCGTCCTGGCGCCTACCCTCGCTCACGTCTCGCTCCCTTCGACGATGGTGAACGTCACGTCGCTCACGCCGCCCTCCAGTTCGACCTCCCATACGAGCCCGTCGGGCTCGCCACGAAGCTCATAGCGCGCGAAGCCGTCGTCGGTTCCACGCGACATGAACGGGCCGGGCAGATCGACGTCCGCGATGCCGGTCTTCGTCCGCAAGAGCACGGTCGCACCGCGTTCCACCTCCACGGTGAGCCGCGAGACGCCCGCCTCGATCCGTACGTCGCCTCCACCAGGCACACCGCGGCCCATCCGCCCCAGCCTCACGACGCCATCCGACACCCCCGCCTTGAGGCGCAGCGTACGCGTCGGGAGGCCACGCAGGTCCACGTCGAACTCGCTCACCCCCGCATCGACGGTGACGTCCCAGACGACCGATCGATCCAGTGCGATCACGCAGTCGAACGCTGCGACGCGCCCCGGCCACACCCAGACCGGCCGCTCGGGAGGAGCGATGTCGATGCGCGCGCGCGAACCCTCGCTCGTCACATCGAAGCGGGGCTCTGCCACGGCCGAACCGCTCACCCTGGCCAGGTCGCTGCCGGCACGGATGGCCAGGCTGCCGGCGCCACCCCTCACCGAGACGCTGCCCTCCTCGATCGAGGGATCGTGCCCTCGAACGAGGGAGAACGGTTCGACCCCGCTCGCGCGCTCGACGGTGATGAACGGCAGCGTGGGCCATGAACCCCCGGGGGTCATCACCAGTGCACCGACGAGCAGTCCGCCGATGATCAGGAGGCTGGCCACTGCTCGGACCCACTCCGTGCCGAGCCCCTTGCCGATGACATCCAGGCCAGCCGCCACGAGCAAGAGCGGCCAGAGCGATGCGATGTTCCACCACACGCCCCACGACAGGAGGCCGAGCGTGTTGGCCAGCAGGATCGCGCCGACCGCGACGAGCGCGAGGCCCTCGAGGACTCGTTTGACGCTCACGGTCTCGCCCCCTTGATGATGATGCTCGCACCCAGTGCGATGAGCAGCACGGGCCAGAAGCGCCAGATGTCGATGCTCGTGAACTGCTCGATGAGCATCGCGATGCCCAGCACCACGAGCGCGACACCCAGCCAGATGCCGCCCTTGCCGCGCTTCTCGCGCAGAGCGGCGCTGCCTGTCGTGTCGTCTCCAACGTCGGTCTCGACCATGGCTGTTCCCTTCCCTTCAGGGCGTTCGGATGCCTCGAACGAACCGTCCTCGGGCGCTTCCGGCATGACGATCGCGAGCACGAGGTAGGCGAGCACGATGCCCCCGCTCGTCAGGTAGGCCGCGAGGAGAGCGGCGACCCGCACGAGCGTCGGATCGAGGCCGAGGTGCTCAGCGATGCCCCCGCAGACACCCGCGATGATCCGATCCGAACGACTCCTGCGCAGTGGCGGCCTCTCAGGACGCTCCATCGCACTCCCCCCGCTCGTCGGACGTACCCATCCTACATACCCGCAACCGCGAGATCCTCCTCCGGCGCACCCCTTCGACGCTGACGAGGAGATCCCCGACGCGGAGCTGCTCGCCTGATGCCGGTATGCGTCCGAGCTCCATGAGCAACCAACCCGCCACCGTCTCGTACTCATCACTCTCGGGGATGTCCAGCCCGAGCGACTCGCGCGCCTCTTCGACCGACAGGCGGCCGTCGATGATCCACTCCCCTTCACGAAGCGTGGTGATGAAGCGCCGCTCGGTGTCGAACTCGTCAGCGATCTCGCCCGTGATCTCCTCGACGATGTCCTCGATGGTCACGATCCCCGCGGTTCCTCCGTACTCATCCACGACGATCGCAAGGTGGTTGTGCGCTGCACGCATCTCGCCGAGGAGCGTGAGGATGGGCTTGCTCTCGGGGACGAACAGCGCGGGTCTCACGAACGATCGCACCGCGGCGCCCAGATGACCGGATGCGACCGGACCGACGAGGTCCTTGAGCAGGAGGACCCCGATGATCGTGTCAGGGTCGCCCTCGAAGACGGGGAGGCGCGAGTATCCGGTGTCCGTGAAGACCGCGATGGCCTCCTCGAGTGTGGCGTCACCAGGCAGCATGACCGTGTCGACGCGCGGGACCATGACCTCCTTGGCCACCGTGTCGCCGAGCTCGAAGATCTCGTGGATCATGCGCTTCTCCTCTTCGAGGAGCGTGCCCTGCTCGGTGACGAGCAGTTTGATCTCCTCCTCGGTGACACCCGGTCGGACAGCGCCCGGTGCTACACCGAGGAGCCGCGAGACCAGATCGGTGCTCCTCGCGAGCACCCAGATGACCGGGCCCATGACCCGTTGCAGGAGACCGATTGGGCCTGCGACCGCCTTTGCGACGGCTTCCGCGCGATGCAGCCCGAGCCGCTTTGGGGCGAGTTCTCCGAAGACGAGCGTGAGGTACGAGATGGCGAGCGTCACGAGCATGATCGCGAGGCCGCTCGCCGCCGTGCTCACCCCCGGTATGCCAAGCCCCTTCAGCCATCGAGCGAGCGGTGTGGCGAGCGTGATCGCCGCGGTGGCCGACGCTCCGAACCCGAGAAGCGTGATGCCGACCTGGATCGCAGCCAAGAAGCGCGAGGGGTCCTCCGTCAGCTCGAGGAGCCGCTGGGCGCGCGCAGACCCGGCTTCCGCCTCCGCCCGGATGGCGGCCCGGCGCGCGCTCACGAGGGCGATCTCAGCAGCAGCGAAGTAGCCGTTGAGCGCGACGAGGATCGCGATGAGTCCCACCTGTACCAAGAGCCCCTCCATGCCGATAAGGGTAACGCAACGACCGCGAGAGTGCTGGTTGCGCTCCGTGAGACCTCCCGTATGGACGCTTAGGGCATCATCCACGAGAATGTCCGTGGTGGCCTGACGAGTCGAGGAGTCGGGTGTGCACGAGGAGCACACGAGACACATCGCCGAGGGGTTCGTGCGAACGCTCGCGACCGCTCTGAGGACGCTGCGCCTCTATCCTCCCTCGAGCCCCATCCCCCAGCAGTCCGCCAGCCTCGCTGCAGAGGCGCTCTCTCTCGCGCTGAGCGACGTCGAGGCCGTCACCATCCGTCCAGAGCGCGACGGCCTCATCTGTCTGGGTATCCCGACGAGTGCCCCGGGGGCCAAGGACGTCTCGGAGCTGCTCGTAGCCCATGGCATCGCGGAGGTCTCCTTCGCGCGGGGCACGACGGCGGACCACCTCGCGATCTTCGCCTCCCTCCTGCTCGAGGATCCAGATGCGTCACCACGGAATGGAGGCATCGCTGCAGCGCTCTCGGCAGCAGGCATCGGCACCATCCGCACGTCCGACGTGGTGCTCATCGCGGCGGGTGCGACCGCACCCGCCAGCGCGCCCGACCTGGATGCCTTCTTACGGGAACTCGCCGCCGACCCCGGACGCCTCGCTGCATGGCTGCACGGTGCGTCCCCGGGGAACGCCGCCGATGTCGCCGACGGGCTGCGCGAGATGCTGCGGGCCACCGCAGGTGATGCGTCCGCGCTCGCTGCGTCACTCGAGGACGCCTTCGCCGACCTGCCACAGGACGCCCGGGACGCCCTGCTCACCGTCGCCGCGAAGGAGACCGATCTCATGGCCATGTTCGCCTCGGTGCTGGGTCGCATCCGCCCCACTGACATCGCTGCATCGATCACGGGCGGCATGTACGGCGCGAATGCACTGTCGATATCGGGGATCCTCGCCGGTCTCCCCCTCGGCGAGCGCCTCCGCGACGTGCTCGCAGAGGTCGGACCGCTCCTGAAGGCGAGGGGGCGCACGGATCGGGAACTCGCGTTCCTCGAGCACATGCTCGACGTGCGCACGTCCGGGACACCCGAGCCGAGCCTCGTGGAGCGGCGCCCGGACTACCAGCGCGTCGCGCAGGCCGCAGCGGTGGGGGAGACCGAGGTCGCGATGGCACAGGAGGGCATCCGAGCAGCCGCTTCGTCGCTCAATGCACGTTCGGTGACCATGTTGCTCCGGCTCCTCGACCAGCAGCAGGACTATGAGCTCTACTGCAAGACCCTCGACAGCGTCGCCTCGACGGTCCCCACACTCCTGCAGATGCACGACGTCGCGCTCGCGGAGCGCGTGGTCAAAGAGCTCACCGTACGTGCCAGCCGCGCGACGCACCCGTGGCCAGGACTCGGCGACCGCATCACGTCAGCCATCCAAGCGGCCACCGGTCCTGCTTCAGCTCGTGCGCTCTTCTTCGCTGTGATCGACGATCCACAGCTCGTCGGCAAGGCTCACACGCTCCTCACGCAGGGAGGCATCGCCGCACAAGCCGCCTTCGTCGAGGAGGCGCTCAGGGCGCCTGGCGTCGACGGGCTGGGATTCGCGGAACGTGTGCTCGGTCGCAGGCTCCTCGACGTGGCAGCTCACCTCGTCGCCACCATCCCGTGGAACCACGCCGGACCGCTCGCACAGTGGCTCGCCGCCTCGGACGACCCGCGCGCGACCTTCGTCCTGGATCGCCTGGCGGCCCACTCTGAGGCTCGTACTCGCCAGGAGGTGGCTCGTGCGCTCGGCGACGCACGCCTCGCGCACTGGTGCCCCTGTCTGGAGCGGCTCGTGCGCGACGAGAGTCCCGACGTCGCCCTCACGGCGATACGCGCGCTCGGTCGCTCGTTGGCGCCCGGCGCCGTCGGGGTGCTCAGCGCTCGTTTCGAGGAACTGGACTGCGACGGGAAGGACTTCCCCGTGTGTCGCGAGATCATCGGCGCACTCGCGCGGAGCCCCGACCCGGAGGCGGATCGAGTGCTCGAGCGCATCGCATCCAGGAGAGCGCTCATCAAGCGTGGGCACTTCGCTGAGGTCGTCGAGGCCGCGCGTGAGGCGCTGCGCGTGCGTGCGGAGGGGAGCACCGGACGATGAGCACCGCGGACATCCTGGTGGCCATCTCCGCCCTCGCAGCGCTGCGGAAGGCCGTACACCTCTATCCCGAGACGCACCCCGCCTACCGTACAGCCTTCGAGACGGTCATCGAATCGCTCCAGCGAGCGACAGCGACCGGCCCGCTCACGGTCAACGTCCATCTCGGTCGCCTCTACCACGAGAGCCAGGTCCTACCGAACGACGCTCCCGGTGCCAGATCGCTCGAGCAGACGCTCGAAGCGCACCGGGTAGAGAGCGTCACCATCCTGCCAGGGGTGCGGCCTGCGGACATCCTCGGGCTCCTCGAGGCGCTCGATCGCAAGCCCTCACCAGCCTTCGACCTCAGCGACGAGCTCGCGCAGCGAGGCATCTCGACCATCGTGGCACGTCAGCTCGTGGATGAGGAACGCGAGCGAGCTGAGCGCCGCGAGCGCGAGCGCGAACAGGATCGCGCGACGTACCGGCGACTCGTCGGTTGGCTCCATGCGATGGCGTCACGCGTCCAGGCCGCGCAGGAACCCAACGTCACGGAGGCGCTACCCGTGGTCGAGAGCATCCTCTGCCGCATGCTCGAGGACAGCTCCCCTGTGCTCGCACTCACCGTGATGAACGGCGGGGACGAGGCCGAGTCGTTCCATTCGATCAACACCATGATCCATGCGGTGCTCCTCGGGCTCGAATTGCACATCCCCCCTGAGGGGCTCACGACGCTCGCGTTGAGCGCGATGCTCCACGACATCGGCAAGGCGATGCTCGACCCGAGGCGATCGTCGTCGCCCGACGAGTACCGCCGGCATCCCGAGCTGGGAGCGGAGGTCCTGTCGCGCATGCAAGGTCAGGACAGGACGCCGCTGCTCGTGGCCTACGAGCACCATATGGGCCACGACGGCTCCGGCTTCCCATCACGCGAAGCCGGATACGTGACGCACCCGTACAGCAGGATGGTCGCCATCGCCGACACGTACGCCCGCCTCACCGCCGCACCGCCCTCCGGGCACGGATCGACCCCGGATGAAGCGGTGCTCAGACTCCTGGAACTGAGCGACGGGGGTCCGCTCGACCCGCTGTTCACCCGCTTGTTCGTCAAGGCGCTCGGCGTCTTCCCGGTTGGCTGCGTCGTGCGCTTGAGCGACCAGTCCGTCGGCGTCGTCTGTGCTCGTGGGAGCGACCCGCTGCACCCGCGCGTGCGCCTGACGTTCGATGCCGACGGTCTGCCGCTCGACCCGCAGCGTGACATCGATCCGGCCGAGCGGGGCCTCACGATCGTCGAGGTCGTGCGCCCGGATGACCTCGCACTCGATGTTTCCGAGCACCTGTGAGGCACAGCGGCACGTGGCCACCGCGAGGGATCACGAGCCGGCGTACGGACTGATCTTGTGCAATACGAGCGCCACGAGTGCGAGGCGCTTCGTGCGGTCCTGACAGCTCTCCACGAACTCGGCGATCGCGCTACGGACCTCCGGTGACGGCTTGTAGCGGATGAGCCCTCCCGCATGGCTGAGGATCCTGCTCTCCACGAGAGCCTCGACCTCGGGTTCGATCTCGTCCGCAGCGCGCCCGAGACGTGCAGCAAGGCCCTCGATGTCGAGCACTGCATCGGGGTTGCGATGGAAGAACACGACGATATCCCACGTCAGCAACGAGCGGACGTGGCGTTCGACGAACTCCGTGACGGACGGACCGAGAACCCCTTCGAGACCGTACACGCACTGCCTCTCATCAAGACGCTACGCACCGTGCTGTACCTCCGCCGCACTTCGTGAGTCAGACGACGATAGCGGGCAGCTGGCATGAGGTGCCATCATTCTAACGCATGCCGACGCTTGTCGCACGCGTCTGGACCGAACGGAGCCGGATTGGGCTTGAACGGTAGGCGCGCCGACGAAAGAACGGATGAGCGGGACCTGCAGGGCCTCAGACGTCGGTGTAGCCTGCGAAGCTCTCGATCGCGACCCCGGCGTCTGCGACCCCGAGACGCCGGAGGGAGGCTCGCATCGCTTCGACCATGCCAGGCGGCCCGGAGACGAACCAGACGAAACGGCTCACGTCATCCATCTGCGAGGCGATCAGCTCAGGGGTGATCTCCCCCTGCGGCCCGTCCCACGACGGATCGGGCTCCTCGAACACCTCGATGAGCCGGAACCACGGGTTGTCGTCGGCATAGCGCCGGAGCTCATCACGGTATGGCACGCACCGAGGCGATCGATTGCCGTACAGCAACGCCATCTCACGAACCTGCTCGCGCTGGACCGCGTGCCGGATGTTGCTCCGTGCGGGCGTCACCCCGACGCCCCCTGCGATGAACGCGACAGGGGTGACCCCCCGCTCGAGCACGAGCGGCCCACCGTATGGCCCTGCGATGAGGAGCTCCGCATCGCGCTCGAGAGCGAGGAGGGCATCCTTGAACGGCGACCCCGTCGGCCGCGTGGCGAGCTCGATCCACGCGTCACCTGGTGCGCTGGCGTACGAGAAGGGCTTCGTCTGCACGCCGTCCCGCGTGTTCAAGGTGAGCGCGAACCATTGTCCTGGCTTGAACACGTGCGTCGGGGGGCGCGTGAGACGCACGATCACGAGGGCTTCATCGCACCGTTCGCGTCCGATGACCCGGCAGGACACCCGCTCTACTGAGGGAGCCATGGTCCTCCCCGGCGCAACGCCCTCTCGAACTCGTCAGCGGGCATCGGCCTGCCGATGAGGTACCCCTGCGCCCGATCGCATCTGAGCGCTCGCAGGAACTGGAGCTGATCGAAGGTCTCGACCCCCTCACCCACGGCGAGCGAACCGAAGTTGTGTGCGAGT
>FWPV01003682.1_pt1 | contig 34217 bp, 30 predicted proteins | sample 2228371 | NCBI WGS metagenome assembly FWPV01 (sample SAMEA103939776, study PRJEB20133) | metagenome
ATATTTTTATCCATATAACAAATAAAAATAATTTAATAAATTCATCGAGTTAAATAAATTTTTGAGCAATATCTGCATTATTTGGGTTAAATAAATTCTAAACCAATCTTATAATAGATGTTATTTGATTGTTGTATCCATCGAACAACTGCTTTTTTAGAAGTCGTAAAGAGGAAATTTTTTATTATTATATTCTGTCCTACTTTAAGTTGTTTATTTGTTTTAAGGCATAAGCCTGAATCGTTTATATTAATCACAAAACCAATACAGCTCTCTGGATTAGATGCAGAATTGAGGGTATACTCTACTGCCAGAAATGGAAATTCATTCCTGTGTTGTTTCCTTTGATCTGAAATAGTATTCTTTTCATTATTGCTAATATCCATTTCCTGCAAAAGTCCTTTCTCCATCGTACGCCTTAAAAAAACGACAACAATTTTAACAAAACGTATTTTCAGAAGTCTACAAGTAAATCCATCCTCCTCAAATCTATCTCGATATTATTTTGATTCCTTTAAACCATAGAGTCAATCCTACCTAAGTAGTGATTAAAATATTTTTTTAATTGACTGAATGTTTGTATCTTTTGAGATACTCTTTTATTTCTTTAGGTGTAAATTGAAAATATTTTAAAGCTGTAAGACAATCAATCCCTCCTTTTTGGGAAGCCTCAGCAACAATTCTTATCATTTCTTCTGTTGGCACATGAGTAGAATAATGCAAGTCAATTTCGGTATTCAGTATTTTATCGAATTCTTTAAGAAATAATTCCTTCAGAATTTTCAATTTATACCATCCCTTTCTTGATATTTTTGTGACCCTTTTCTGTAGTCTATTTTGATTTTTTTTCTGCATATTTTATCTTTTTATAAATTTATAAAATTATTTCTTTATGGATATCATTAGACCTGTATCTTCAAAAGTTTTTCCAATTCTTCGTAATGTTTCTTAATGCCTGTTTTGCATAATACGCATATGCTGTCTTTCTGATATGTCTTCATAGAACAAATTTTACATTTACGTGAATTGCTCGGTTTCATTTTAGTAGGCATTTTTTCATTTTTTGACTTCCACCACGAAGATTTTCGCTCGTGCATGTTTAATATCCCTCTTGTAATCATATACACTCCTTTTATGTTTTAGATGGATTTATTTGCTCTCATTTTTAATTGTGTAAATATTTATAAATTTCCACTTTTTTAAAATATTTCGGATGAAATATGATGTATAATGTTTATAATCTTTTCGAATTCATCTGATTTATCAAGAAAGTAATCTGCCCCACATTCAAAGCATCTTTTGCGATACTGTGAATAGGGATAATTTGTAAATATGATTACAACAGGGAAATTGTTTTTCTTTGCGATTGTAGATAATACATCTATCCCAGTTCCGCCAGGCATATGAATGTCGAGTATGATAATATCCGGTTGAAATTCTTGTATTATTTGCATTGCATCTTTAACATTCCCAACCTGTTCTATCAGTTCAACTTTTTGTATATTGGAAATCATATTGTTCAGCCTTCCCCGGATTTCAGCAGAGTCATCTACAATAAGGACTTTCATGTCTTTAACCTCTACCTGATTTTATCAGTTTGTTAAATTTGTTCATGTTTCTACCTCTTTTTTATTGCCCTTTATATTTATTTTTACAAAGCCCTGATGTAAGAAATAGCGGTATTTATCTGTATTTTTTGCAGGAATAGTCTGAAATTTTTGTAGGGATTTGTCTTACATTTAGCCCATTTTATTCATAAACTTATAGATACTTAGCAGATGCAGTATCCTCTCTCATTCTCGGTTCGATATCCATCAAGCCTCCGAGGAAAATTCTTTCTTTGAAAGAATTTAATACAGCTCAAATACTGCATCTTCCAAATTTTTCATGAATAATATGGGTTAGAATTAAGCTAAGGTTAGATTATATAAAAATGCTAACAGGAAAGGAGATTGTTTTTTATTACATAATGGGTTAATTCTGCATTCGTCTTCATTTTCATTTTTTCTAAAATCCGTGTTCTATAACTGCTCACAGTTTTCACGCTTAAAGATAGTTCTTCTCCAATTTGTGATACAGTCTTTCCTGAAGCAATCATGAGAAGAACCTGATATTCACGGTCTGAAAGCATTTCGTGCGGCGGTTTTTGAGAATCTTCTTCAATTTCGAAAGCTAAACGCTCAGCAAGAGAAGGTGTAATATATTTTCTGCCATGAAAAATTTTACGAATGGCTGTAATCAATTCCTCTGGAGCGCTCTCTTTCATAAGATATCCAGATGCGCCTGCTTTCATCACGCGTATAGCATATTGTTCTTCAGGATGTGCAGTTATAACAAGCACCGGCATTTTTGGCTTTTCTTTTTTTAGCTGCTTTAGTACTTCAAGCCCATTCATTCCGGGCATTGCAATATCGAGCAAAACCATATCAAAATCATTATTGAAAACTTTTTCGATAACTTCATTACCATTACTTGCTTCGTCAGAAGCAACCAGATCGGGATATTCTGCAAGAATGCGCTTCAGGCCTTCTCGGAACATTGTATGATCATCTGCTATAAGTATCTTGATCATATCAATTTGATGCAGAATCATTAAGAGGGATTCTTACCGTTACCAAAGTACCCTTTCCAGGGTTACCTTCTATAATAATATTTCCTCCAAATATTTTCACGCGTTCTCGCATGCCTATAATACCGAATGATTTAGGATTACTAAGCTCATCTTCTGCAATCCCTCTGCCATTGTCTTGAACTTTTAATTCAATCTCTCCGTTTTTTAAAATAAATGAACTTTTAACTTTTGTAGCATTGGCATGGCGTGCGATATTTGTAAGTGTCTCCTGAAAGATACGAAATATTGCAGTGTTAAGATCTTTATCGAAAGTTAAGTTATTTGGAACTATGTAGATTTCACTTGAAATCCCTGTCCTTTTTTGAAATTCCTGAGCCTGCCATTCAATAGCTGCTGCAAGGCCTAAATCATCTAATAAGCCAGGCCTTAGATCAGTTGAGATTCGTTTCATTGTTTTAATTGTTTTGTCGATCAGACTTATCATTTCATGTATTCTTTCAGTCAATTGCAGGCTGCTTTCCGGTATTTTCATCTTTAACCATGAAAGGTCCATTTTTAAAACAGTAAGCGATGAACCTAATTCATCATGAATTTCCCGTGCAATATTCGTTCGTTCTATTTCTGTTACTTTATGTAGATGTGCGGTTAGATTCCGTAGTTCCTCTTCACTTCTCTTTATTTTCTCCTCTGCATCTTTCCATTCAGTAATATCTCTTATGATATTTATAGCACCCAAAATGCGATTATTTACATCATGGCGTGGTATGGTCTTTATTTCTAAGAATCTTTTTAAATCTGGCTCATAAAGTTCATAAGTTATCGGCTTGTTTTTAAAAGTTAATCTTTTATCCTTATTTTCAGAATCTATATTCTGTATCTGTGTAATCCATTCCTTTTTAATTTGTGCAAAAAAGGGACGTTTTATAATTTCATCAGCCGCTTTATTCATGCGAATGATATTAAAGTCAATATCATTTACTATGATAGCCTCGTTTATATCGTTAAAGGTTTTTTCCCACTCTTCTTTTGCAAAGAAGAGAAGTTTCCCTATTTTCTCGAGTTTGAAAACATACGTTGCAAAAAAGATAGTCAGAATAGAAAAGTAATATATTGTTGGTGGTATCCACAAATTGAAACGAGAAAATAATATAAAGATAATAATAGAAACGAGTGTTAGAAATAACATTAGGAAAACAATTGCCCTTTTTTCATTTGTATACATAAAAGTTATGAAACATACAATAGACAGAATAATAACTCCAATCCAGCGCAAGAGTGGGTGGATATCTTTTATATAGTTCTTATCAATGAGGTTATTTAGAATATTTGCATGAACTTCTACCCCAGACATCCTATTTCTTTTCTGTGTAAAAGGTGTAAGCATTTTTGTTTCAATCCCTTCTGCTGTTACCCCAACAAGAACGACCTTATCTTTGTAGAAATCTAAAGGGTAAATGCCTTCAAGTACATCAACAAGAGAAATATGTCTGAAAGTCTCGGTATTTCCATAAAAATTAATGTGCATGATATTTGTTTGGAGTATACCATTGTTATATTTGGAATGTTCAGAAAAAAGTGAAGTATCCTGAAGAAAAAAAGGTTTGTTGTACAATGTTTCATAAATAGCAGATGTGAAAGATGGAATACTTGTATTTTTTAAGTGCAGTGTGTGAAATACACTTCTTACAACGCCGTCGATATCCTGCTCTATGTGAATATGTCCTATCTTATGAGCAGATAAAGATTTTAATGGATAAATAATGTTAAGACGAGTGTCTATATACAAAGGCAGAATAATTCTTCCATGACTTTTAATAAGATTTGAAAGTAATACATCATTTTCTGAAGCCTCTGACATAATAATATCAAAACCTATTACGCTTGCCTGCCCTATTTGTTCAATTAATTTTGCATAATTAATTCTACTTAATGGCCAACGCCCCAGCTTATTAAGCGATTTTTCATCGATAGCGACAATTATGATATTTTTGTTACATGCCAAATCTCCCCTGAACCTGAAAGACTGGTCATAAAGATAATGATTGATACCTGTAAAAAGCCCGAGGTATTCTGTAAAAAATATGAAAGCAATGCAGATAATAGTTAATAAGGCGTAACGAATTTTCATATTTTCAAGAGGGGTTTTTAAATAAAAATAGCTTCAGAATATTAAAAAAAATAATAACCCCGCTATCCCTGCAATCCCGAGTATTTTATAAATAGGAGATTTTTTAATTTCAAACTTTTGTGGTTCTGAGAAATCTCCCTCAAAACCCTTTTGATCAACAGGGCTTACACGAACAAAATACGTCCCGGCTCGTTCGGGTCTTTGTATTTTAATTTCTGGTTTGTCAACAAGCTGATCAATGAGTATATCCTTAAATTCTCTATCACTCGACAACTGAAAATGGTATTTTATACCAATTCCCATATTTAACCATCTTATATTGACTTCTTTGTCAACTATCTCGGGGACTTCTACAGGTGGAGGTGGTTGAATTGTGAAACTCAGGATATTTGACCATCCTCCCTCGTATTCATCAGCAGCAATTGAACTTATTCTGAAGTAATAAGTTTTATAATCCAGACTTTTTATTTTATATGTAGTGTCTTTAATGTCATTCCTTTCATCAACAACAGTTTTAAAATCTAAATCTTCAGCTAATTGAATATGATATTTAACTGCATCCTCAACTCCGAGCCATTTAAGAACCAGCGATTTTTTTCTGTAAACAGCCTGATCTGTAGGGATTTCAATAAAAGGAGGTACAGGATTAATTCTTATTTTTATAGGTATCGCTTGAGAGGATAAACCTTCGATTCCCAGATGGTCTATACTTCTTGTCTCCAAATAATATGTGCCATCTTTTATATTTGATATTTCAAATGGTTCGTGTGGTTCTATTACCTTTTCAATAACTATATCTTTAATATTTTCATCTCGTGCTAATATGACTCTATAAGAAACAGCATCCTTAATCTTTGTAAACGAAAGGATAATCGGAAAATATTTATAAATCGGTTCAGCCACAATCAATTCTGGTGCAGAAAGAAGTTTCTGTGGAGGCATAGGCGATTCCCCCTTCTTTATAAGCGTACCTTCACCGCCCTCTAAAGCTACAACACGATTCATAGCTTCGACATTTATATAGCCTTGAAGTACTTCAGCCCGCGTCGTATCATTTTTATCTACAGAAGTTCTGAAAGCAGTTCCTCTAACTGCACAAATTGCAGATGGAGTGTCTATTTGAAATCTGGATTCGCGACCGGTAGCTTTTTTTATCTTTGCAATAGTTTTTCCTGTCAGGAGAAATAATTTCTGAAAAGTGAATAAATCGGCTTTTTCCCGCGATTTTGACAGTTCCAGTAACGTATTTGAATCCTGTAGTAGAGAATGACCATACTTAAAAGTTATCTCAACACGACTTTCATCTTCTGTTTTTATCTTAGAACCCTCTTCTATATTGTCGTTAAGAAAAAGCATCTTCCATTGATTAGTATTAGGTGGTTGGTAGAGAACATTACCTTTTATGAAACTCACTGCTCCATCGGTTCGGATTCCTTTTAAAAGTTTTACTGGTATTTGTAGAGTCTGGCCTGGATAAATGAGATTAGGGTTCATAAGAGTGTTTATTTTTGTGAGTTCTTTCCATTGAGCAGGTTCTTCGAGATATTCACGTGCAATTTTTATTAGATAATCACCTTTTCGAACAACGATATCAATTGTTTGTTCATCATTTGAGTAAGTAATGAGAGGCATATAGAGGGCAATTAGAAAAACGAGGATAGTAACAATCTGTTTTCCTTTCATCAAAATTGCTCCATTCACTTTAAATCGTTTAAATTTCTTTTAGAAACTTAAAGCAATTTTGTCACTTCTTCTTCGTTGGTTTTTTATTCAAATCATCAAGCTTTTTCTTAGCAAGCTGTGATTCTGTTGATTGTGGATATCGGTCAATTACCTGTTCCAGTAAAACTTTGCCAGTCTTTTTATCCCCTATTTCGATGAAACAAATCGCTTGTTTATAAAGTGCATTGGGTACCTTCTTGCTGTCTGGATATTTCTTCAATAATGTCTCATAAGCAAGGATTGCACCCTCATAATCTTTTTCTCTGTAATATGTTTCTGCTATCCAGAAATATGCATTATTAGTAAGATCTTCATTAGGGAATTCTTTTATAAATGCTTCAAACAGGTCTCTCGCTTCACTGTATTTTTTATTTTCAAATAAAGCATACGCTGCATCATACTTTGCTTTTATTCTCTGAGCTATATCCCCTCCTGAAGACTCCTCTGTTTTTTTGAGTTCTTCTTTCTTCTGTTCATTTGCTATTTCTTTCTGTTTAATAACCTCACTTTCCAGGTTGTCCAATTTATTTTTTATATCCTTTATCTGTTCCTCCAGGGTTGTTACCTGCAATTTTATGATGTCTATCTCTGTTGTTGTATTTTTCAATTTATTTTCTGTATTAAACTTATTTTCATCAAACCTGCCGCTCAGATTCTGGATCTCCATTGATAAATTAAATAGGGCACTCTGAAGTTCAGCCTGACTCGACCTAACAGCTGTGAAGGAGTCCTCTTTTGCAAATCCTTTAGTTTTTTCAAGTAGGGATTTTATATCATTTTTGAGTTCAATATTCTCCTTTTGAAGTCTGTTAATGTCATATCTAACCATATCAATGTCCTGTCTTGTTGCACATGCAGATATAAATAAGAATAAAATAAAGACTATGCAGTCTATACATTTACTACTTTTAATAAACAAGATTGTGGTTAATCTTTTTATCACTATTTAACTGGCTCGGTGACAATGATGAAGTGAGCTCTTCTATTTTTTGCCCAGCATTCTTCTGTCTGCTCTGTACAGAGTGGTTTTTCTTCGCCATAGCTTATCATTTCGATTCTTTTTGATGCAACTCCCAATGCAGTAAGATAATCCCTTGTAGCTTTTGCCCTTCTGTCTCCAAGTGCAAGGTTATATTCATTAGTACCTCTCTCATCGCAATGCCCCTCAATTAAAAGTTTGGCAGAGGGGTTTTTCAGAATCCAGGAGGAAACTTCCTCTAAAACAGGTTTTGCATCGGGTCTTATGTCATATTTATCAAAATCAAAATATATGTCACTAAATCTGCCACTCTCTTCTCTTGTTTGTTTTATTTCACTTTCCGTTTCTATCTTTGCGAGACGCTGTTCTGTTATTCTTTCTTCAGGTTTCACTCTGAACAAGTCTTTCTGGGAAGTTTCTTGAGTAGATACCCCGCTTTGTTGTTGGTCCGCTTCTCCTGTCACGGCAACCTTTTTAGGTGCGCAACCGAAGCCAATAATACATAAAAAAAGTAAAATCACTAAAATATTTTTCATAATAACCTCCTTTTTAGCATTTTGTCTAAAAGGGACAAAATTATAATTTATTCATAAGCATTTATTGTCTTTTTATATTTGTAACTACTTGCCGATTCTGTATTTTTCAATTGTTGTTTTAAAAAAAAGCATTCTGATAAAAATTATAAGGTAACAGTATCTTTTTTTCAATCAGTTTGGTGACCATCTTGAGCTGTATGCTTTATAATTTTTAGGACTGATTCTCTTCTGTGATTCACCATTAGCCCTCATAATATAAACACCCTTTATTTTATCTCTGTCAGAAGAAAAAGTAATATACCTGCCATCAGGAGAGAAGGAAGGCTCTTCGTTGTTGCCATAAAATGTAAGTTGAGTTAATCCTGTACCATCAGGATTTATAAGAAATATCTGGTTTAATGATCCCCTCCTGCTCGTAAAGGCTATCTTATCTCCCTTTGGCGACCATGAAGGGGAGGTATTATACGAACCTTCAAAGGTTATTCTTCTCAAGTTTGAACCGTCTCTATGCATAATATATATCTGTGGACTCCCTCCTCTGTCAGACACAAACGCAATAAAATTGCCATCAGGAGATACAGCAGGTGAAACATCAATACCATAAGATGAAGTAAGCTTAAATATATTACCATTCTTTGTATTCATAATATAAAGATCTGGGGTTCCTTCTTTTGATGAAGAAAAAATGATTTCATCCCCGCTTGGGAAAAAATCACCTGTTATGTTCGTTCCTTTAGAGGAGAATAATTTCTTCTCTGTCATGGTTTTAAAATCTAACAAATAGATACTCCATTGTCGATTCCTTTCAGCTGTATATACCAACTTATCACCATTTGTTGACCAGTGAGGGGATAAAATTACATTACCTTTAATCCCAGTTTTTATTATTCTGTTACCATCCCAGTCCATTATACAAAGCTGCTTTTCTCCAGAGCTATCTGCAATGAATGCTATTCGTGTTCTGAAAATGCCTTGTTCTCCTGTGAGCATGTAGTAAACATCATTTGAGATAGCGTGAGCTAAAGGAATCAAGAATTCATTATTGGCTGTATATTTTTTTCTCATTATTTCTTTTCCTTCAAAGACATCATAAAGAAAAATCGTTACAATAAGGTCTTTCCCTTCCTGTATTGATCCCTTTAATACTGCTTCTACACCTATGGGGCTCCAATTGGATGGGTTGAATGGCTGTGATGGATTTTCTATGTATGCTTCTTTATCGATTAATTCAAATAGTCCTGTGAAATCGAGGTCATTTCGTATAATTTCTACTATTTCTTTCTTGTTCCCTGAAAAATCCTGTATTGCAATAGGAAGCTTTTTAAAAGCTGGTGTATTAATATCAATATAAACCTTTGCCTCAACAAAAGTAAAAAAAAATAAAGTATAAAATATAGAACATAAAACAGCCAGATTTTTGCATAGAGTCTCTGACTCTCTACTCTTAACATTTTGCTCTTTACAGATTTTCACGGATAAAACCTCACCCCTATTTCCATTTCATAAGGTGGCGGTGTTAGAGGGCTTGCTTTTGCGATGGCTTTAAGTGCAGATCGATCAAAGAGCGTGTTGCCTGAGCTTTTCTCTATTTTCTGGTTAATAATTGTCCCATCCCTCAATATTTTTATTGATATGATCGTCTCAATATTTTTCGGTCCACTGTCAGGAAAAATCCAGTGCTGGCGTATCTCATTTGTAATTTTTGCATAGTAATCATCAAATAGTGTACCAGCCCCTCGGGGAGTATCGGGTGTCTCGTCAGGTTTTTTTTCACCTGCTTTTAGTGAAATTAGAGATCGCAATTTAACGATTTTTTCTATCTTTTTTTTTGCTTCAATGGCAGCAATTTTCTCCTCTACTATTTCTCTTGATCTGGTTTGTTCTTTTAAAGAGGGGGACTCTATATCAGATAAAGTAGTTATTTTTGAATCTGTTTTTTCGATTAAAGTTCTTGAGGTTTGAGGACTGACAAGGCTGACGACATAAGGAGAAGGGATAACGATAGTATTGGATTGCTTTAATATAAGGAATGTTACAACGATTGCTATAAGGTGTAGAGTGAATGATAAAAAGGTTGTTTTCTGGAGACTCGGTTCCCTCATTTAAGACTAATTTTAGGTTCTGTAATCATCCCGAGCTTTTCTATCCCGGCTTCTTTAATCTCCCCCATAACCTCTACAACAAATCCGTATGGCACATCTTTATCGGCTTTCAAAAAAACATTTGGATTGAGTTTGCTGATTGACTTGAGTTTTTTACTCATTTCTGATAGAGAAACAGGATTATCGTTCATATAAATAGACTTATTTTTTTTAACAACAAGTGTAATCCTTTCTTCCGGAGGAAGGTCTTTTCCTTTTGCTTTTGGTAAATTCACATCTATTCCCTGCTGAAGTAGAGGTGCTGTCACCATAAATATAACCAGGAGGACAAGCATCACATCGACGAAAGGAGTAACATTTATTTCTGAGAGAACATTTCTTTCTCTATTAAATTTCATGTGTTTCCTGGGTGAAGAAATCAAAAAGCTCTTCTGAAAAATCTTCCATTTCAATAATCATCCTGCGCGCCATACTGAGGTAGTAGTTGTAAGCGATTACAGCAGGGATAGCTGCTGCAAGTCCAGCAGCAGTAGCAATAAGTGATTCGGCTATGCCTGGTGCAACAATCGCAAGTGATGCGGCCCCAGAAATGCCTATATTTCTGAATGAGTTCATTATCCCCCAGACAGTTCCAAAGAGACCTATAAATGGAGTTGTTGAACCGGTTGTGGCAAGAAAATTCAAATACTTTTCGAGTTTTGCTGATTCAAGTGCTCCGTATCTTTTGAGTAGTCTCTTTGTTTCACTCTTTTCCTTTCGTACTTCATCGGCATAAACAGATCTGAAAAGATTTGCAATAGGACTTATAGTCATGCTTCTTGTTGACTGATACAGACTCTTAGCCTCTTTGCTTGTTCGGAATACGCGCAGAAATTGTTCAGACTCTTTATTAGCTTTTGCAAAATATCTTTGTTTATAAAAGATGATTGCCCATGAGACTATAGAGAAAAATAATAGGATTAATAAAACACATTTTACAACGAGTCCTGCTTGTAATATTAAGTGAAGAGCTGAATCTTTCATTAGAGTTTATTATAAAATAATTTTTAATAAAAAAAAATTAAGATCAAAAAAGCCAACTAAAGTTCTGTTATAATAATTTGCTATTTTTGATTTATAAATAATCAGGAGGGGTGGCCGAGTGGTTGAAGGCGACGGTCTTGAAAATCGTTGTAGGGGTGACTCTACCGTGAGTTCGAATCTCACCCCCTCCGCCAGAGAATATAAATTTTAATAGATTAAAGTCCGATAGCTTCGGATATCCTTTTTTTCTGTTTTTCGATAACCTTTTGCCCGTGCTCAAGATTTTTCAATATTTCCTTTTTAGCGCTTTCCGATAATTCTACACCGCGTTCTATGATATCTGATACCTTCTCTTTGATTTTGCCGGCAAAATCATGAATATTATCAATCGTGTCATCTATCAATTCAGAAGTCTCTTTTTTTACACGTCTTGCAACTTTCGAGATATCTCTCCTGGTCTCCCTGCCGGATTTCGGTGCATAAAGGAGTGCAATTACCGCACCAATAACTCCACCCAGTAAAAAAGCCCCTGCAAGTTTCTTATAATCGCTGTCCATGAAATCCTCCTTTTCTTTTCTATAAACTTTAACAGGTATAAAAAATAGAGTCAACTCATCAATTCCAAAATATTTTTAGGATTATATCAAGAGAAACTGCTAATATGAATAATGAACTATCATTTTCGACTTATTATTTACAGCCACATCTGTCAAACATTCCACTTAACTAAAATGTTCTTCAGGGAATTGTGTGGATAAATACCCCCCCTTAAAAAAGGGGGATATTTAGAACAGAAGATCACGGGATATCCACAGAAAAGTCAGAAGAACCAACTAAAATAATGCAATTGAAAGATGTAGATATCGAGTTAAATAAATTTTTGAGCAATATCTGCATTCCTTCACAGAATTATTTTGGACAGCAATAATTTATTGTATAGTATAAACTATATACAGTTATACAGATTGCAAATGTTGCAATTTTATTTTGTTTCTATAAAATTGTATTAATGACTGATAATAAAAGAAATATAAGCAATATTTTAAAAAGTCAACAGTGGCGTTTAATCATAATTTTTTTACTAATCTTAGTTTTTCTTTATGTATGGAGTCAATTCTTTTTCGTTGGTGCAAAAAGATTTTATGCTATAAGTTACAGCCAGTTTGTGGAGCAACTTGATGCAGGGAATATCAAGTCTATTACTATTAAAGATTTACAAGTAAATGGAGAATTGAACAGGGAAACGAATATGAATTTACCAGATGAGAAAGTTACAACAACAGTGAAAAATTTTGAGACTTATTTACCTTCTTTTCAGGGAGGGGATTTACTTTCAAAACTTAAAGAGAAGAATGTAATTGTGAAAGTTGCGCCTTCTGATAAAAGGTCTATTTTATGGCAGATTCTGGTTGGATTACTGCCATGGGTTTTGATTATCGGGATTTGGATACTCATAATGAGAAGGGCTCAACAGATTCAGGGTGGCCCTGGAGGTCTATTTACATTTGGAGCGAGTAGGGCAAAACTTATTGATGCCAAAAAAATGAATATAACATTTAAAGATGTTGCAGGAATGGAAAATGTTAAACAAGAACTCAAAGAGACAATAGAATTTCTAAAAGACCCTTCTAAATTCAGAAAACTCGGCGCAAAAGTTCCAAAAGGTGTATTACTTGTTGGTCCTCCTGGGACAGGAAAAACCCTGCTTGCAAGAGCAGTTGCAGGGGAGGCCGGAGTGCCTTTTTACAGTATAAGTGGATCAGAATTTATAGAAATGTTTGTCGGTGTAGGAGCCTCACGAGTAAGGGATATGTTCAAAAAAGCAAAAGAATCTCAGCCAAGTATCATCTTTATAGATGAAATTGATGCTGTAGGTCGTACAAGAGGTGCAGGTCTTGGAGGTGGTCATGACGAAAGGGAACAAACACTTAATCAACTTTTAAGTGAAATGGATGGGTTCGAATCTCATGAAGAGGTAATTATTATAGCTGCAACCAACAGGCCGGATGTTCTTGATCCAGCTTTATTAAGACCAGGAAGATTTGATAGGCATATTGTGATTGACAGACCTGGATTAAAAGAAAGGAAAGCGATCCTTGAAGTCCATACAAAAAATAAGATATTAGCAGAGGATGTTGATCTTGAAAAAATCGCGCGAGGGACTCCTGGTATGACAGGAGCTGACCTCGAGAATATTACGAACGAGGCAGCTTTGATAGCTATTAGAAAAAATAAAGATAAAATTGAAATGGACGACTTTGAAGAAGCAAGGGATACAATTCTTATGGGATCAGTGAGAGAAGAGACCATTAGCGAAACTGAAAAACGAATAACCGCATATCATGAAGCTGGACATGCGCTTGTGGCATGGCATCTACCAGGAACTGATCCGATTCATAAGGTCAGTATAATACCACGTGGGATGGCTATGGGTGTCACACAACTGCTGCCTGAAGAAGACAGGCATTATTACCCAAAAGCATATCTCATGAATAGATTGAGCGTCGCTCTTGCAGGTAGGGTTGCAGAAAAAATAGTCTTCAATGATACAAGCAGTGGTGCACAGAATGATTTAAAGGAAGCAACTTCATTGGCAGAAAAGATGGTTGCGCAGTGGGGCATGAGCGACAAGGTTGGTCCTATAAATCTCGGAAGAGGTGAGGAGCATCCTTTTTTAGGTAGGGAGTTGGCTTTGCCAAAACGTTATAGCGAAGAAATGGCATGGCTTATGGATCAGGAGATTCGCGAAATTATAATTAAAGCAGAAACAAAGGCTCAAGAGATAATAACAAACAATAGAAAATCCCTCAATAACCTTGCAGAAGCGCTTATAAAGGAAGAAGTGCTGGAGAGGGAAGATATAGAAAGGATTATAAAGGAATCACAATAGATTCGCAAGCTTTGCAAGTTCTTCTATACTTAACGTTTCAGGTCTTCTGTGAGGATCTATTCCAGCATTATTTAGCCATTTATTGACATCCGAACATAAATTTTTAAGGGAATTAGAAAGCATCTTTCTTCTCTGAGAAAAAGCTGTTTTTACAATTCTGAAAAATAAGTCTTCGTTACTTACAAAGACTGAAGGCTTTTCAAGAATTTTAATGTGTACAAGCGCAGAATCAACTTTTGGGATAGGTCTGAATGCTTCTTTAGGAATAATAAATTGAAGATTTGGAACTGCATAATATTGCACCATAATGGAAAGTACCCCATAATCCTTTCTCCCTGGTTTTGCCACAATTCTTTCTGCAACTTCTTTTTGCACTGTCAAAGTCATAGATTTCAGGTTTTTTCTCGTTTTAAATAACCTAAAAATTATAGGGGTTGTTATATAGTATGGAATATTTGCAACAACCTTAAATTCTGGAAGATTTTCGTACCAATATTTAAGTGCATCGGCATGTACTAATTCTATATTATCATAATCAGCAAGTCGAGTTTTAAGATTTTCAAATAGTTTCCGATCGAGTTCTATTGCTATTATCTTATTAACTCTTTGAGCAATCATCTCTGTCATTTTACCGTGACCAGGACCTATCTCAACAACAAGGTCTTCATATTGAATTTTTGCTGCTTGAATAATCCTCATAATTATAGATGGATCATATAAAAAATTTTGCCCAAGATGTTTTTTCATTTTATAATCGATTTTCTTAAGACGGTGTCATTCTTGCAAAAGCAGGAATCCATATTCTTCGTTTCTATTTCCCTGTTTTCACGAGGACAGTGTCTGGATTCTGCATCAAGTGCGGAATGACAAACTTTGTATTTATAAGTTCTTTCAGAAAATCTTCGTTTTACTTTGTAACGTTCGGGACACCTCCCCTCACAAAACATAGGATCATCAAGCCGATAAGGAAAAAGGCAGCAATAGAAAGTATCGCAGGTCTTTGGCTACCAAATGTTAAAGACATCTGACCAAAAATTAATGGGCCGAGTATGGCAGATGATTTCCCAACGAATGAATAGACACCAAAATATTCGGCTTCGCTTCCTTCAGGAATAAATTGTGAATAAAAGGCACGCGAAGCTGCCTGTATAGTTCCAAGCCCGAGTCCAGCCAGTGAAGCAAGAAACCAGAAATGAATCTTCGTTTGGATAAAGAAAGCAGTAGCAGCAACACTCGTCCACATAATAAGCGATGTCATGACAACCTTTCTCGGTCCCCAGAAATCAATTGGTTTTGCCATTGCCAGTGATCCCACAAGAGCGGTCATCTGAACAATAAGATATAAAATAATCAATTCCTGTGATGTAAAGCCAAGAGTAGTTGCAGCAAATATGCTCGAAAAAACTATAACTGTATTAACCCCGTCCTCATAAATAAAATATGAGAGCAAAAATTTTCTTTGCTCTCTCTTTCTAAATATTTCTTTTAAGATCCTTGATGTATATTTAAAACCTATAATCGCCGATCGAAATATTGATAGTTCTGGACTTCTATCAGAGGGTAAAAAAATAAATGAGGGCAAAGAAAAGAAGAGAAAGAAAAAAGCAACCATAAGCCACGCCGCTTTGACCTGTTCGGCTTTTATTAAAGTCAGTGCTATGAGAAGGGAGACTATGGAACCTGCATAGCCCACCATAAACCCCCATGCAGAGACTCTGCCCTGGTATTCTCTTGATGCGATTCTTGGAAGAAAAGAGTTATAAAAAACAAGACCTCCCTCCATACCAATATTTGCAATAACAATAAGTAGAAATCCTTTAAAGATCATACCTTTTTCAAGGGTAGAGAGGCTTGCTATTGATATAACACTCACTATCGTGTACAAAAATAAAAATCTTTTCCTGAGCCCACCATAATCTGCTATGCCACCAAGAAATGGGGAACTCAATGCCACTATCGCCATACTGAGAGATATAGCTCTTCCCCACCACAAATCACCAAGCCCTGTTTCATTTCCAACAATCACATTCGTGTAATAAACAGGGAAGACAACAGCGGCTATGACAGCGGAATAACTGGAGTTTGCGAAATCATAAAGAGTCCAGCTTATTATATGTTTTTTATTGAGGCTCAACTATGCCTCAAACTCGCAGCAACCTTTATTGCTTCAATCATGCTTGAAGGATCGGCAAGACCTCTCCAGGCGATATCATAAGCAGTCCCGTGGTCAGGTGAAGTCCGAATAAATGGTAACCCAAGCGTAATATTTACCCCTTTATCGAATGCAATCATCTTTAAAGGAATTAATCCTTGATCATGGTACATACATATAACGATATCAAAATCACCTTTATATGCCTTATGGAAAACTATATCAGGTGGGTAAGGTCCTGAAACTGGGATACCTTCTTTAGCAGCTTCTTTCACTGCAGGAATGATTTCCTTTATCTCTTCAACACCGAAAATACCCGCCTCTCCAGCATGTGGATTTAGGCCTGCAACAGCAATCTTAGGATTTTTAATATTAAACATATCACATGCTTTTTTAGCAAGACGAATTATCTTTAATATTTTATTTTTTTTAATAAGAACTGGTATATCTTTTAATGCAGTATGTATTGTTACAAGAATAATCTTTAAAGGTCCACCAACAAGCATCATCGCATAGTCTTTTGTTTTTGTTAATTGAGCGAGCATCTCTGTATGTCCAGGCCATTTGAAGCCAGCCATTTTGAGAGCCTCTTTTGATATGGGAGCAGTCACTATACCATCAACTTCGTTTTTTAATGCGAGTTGAACCGCCATTTTTATATAACTCACGCATGCATTGCCATTCATTACAGTTGGTTTGTTTTTTTCAAATCTCCCCTCCTTATTGAATCGCCTGGCTCGAGCCATTCCAATCTTTGGTATCCTGTTTATTATCCACCCCTTTTCTAAACGGGAGGGAGGGGGGACTACATAAATTAACTCTATAATTCCTTTGGCTGGATTTGATTCTTTTGGAGATTTAATAATCCTTAATTTAAGAGGACTTTTAAGAAGTGTTAAAGCTTCTTCTATAACAGATAAATCTCCAATAACAATCGGAACACAATATTTTCTTACCTCTGAAGAAGAAATTGCCTTTAAAATTATTTCAGGCCCGATGCCTGCCGGGTCTCCCATTGTAATAGCGAGTTTTTTCATTAAATAACCTTTAATATTTTAAGAAAGGTCACTTTATAATAAGCTTTTCAATTCCTTCTTTTTAGTTTTTCTTGCAATCTATCAGTCATGGTCATTGCCAATCAGGGTTGATCTTGATGCATGATTTTTCCCTGAGTTCATTTATGTGTGATTTAAGACGCCGGTTTAATTCAGCCTCTATGAGATATTTTTCGATTTTTTCACTAACATCATCATACTCACTATTTTGAAATATTCCTATATTTTTTTGATAATAATCTTTTATCTCATTTTCATTAATCTGAATAAATGTCTTTATTTTCAAATCAATATATTCCTTTAATAGTGCATCTTCAGAAGATGCTTCTAACCTCAATTTTTGGGCCTCTTTTAATAGCAGAATCCTGTTAATCATAGTTTCAAGTACTTCTTTGCGTGATACTCCTGAATTTATTTTATGTGTCGCATCATATGTCGATTCTAATTCACTGAGTGTTATTGCAGTGTTATTAATATATGCAACAACGCAATCGATTATAGAAGGATAGGCTGTTGAAAATAAATTAAATAAAAACAACAGCAATATAAACAAAAGAATAATTGAAGTATGCCACAGATGATTTTTATTACTAATATAATGAAGTTTCCAGTCCACTTATGCCTCCTCTAAAATGCGTGACCTATACTGAAATGGATCTCTCCACTACTTTCATTTTTTTCTCTTTGAAGCTTATAACCATAATCTATCCTTATTGGTCCAACAGGTGTGCTATAACGCAGACCTAAACCTGTTGTGAATTTTATATCTGAAACATCAATATCTTCTATATCCAGCCATACATTCCCTCCATCAAGGAATGTGACGAAGCCTATATTTTTACTGATGGAAATTCTCAACTCAAGGTTTTCCATAAGGAATGCATTGCCACCTGTAGGGGTTCCATCTGTACCCTTTGGCCCGAGAGTATCCTGATTGTATCCTCTTACGGTTGTTCTGCCACCCAGAAAGAATCTTTCAACAATTGGGAGTTCCTTTGTTTCGTTATATCCCTGTGCAATGCCTCCACGAAGAGACACAGCTAAAACTATTTTTCTGGAAAGTGCCTGATAAATATTGGTGTAGAAATTAATTTTTAAGAAATCAGTTTCTGAGAGGAATAAAGGAGAAGTTAATTTAAATGAAATTCCTGTGAGAATTCCTTTTGATGGATAGAAGGGATTATTTCTGGTGTCATAAACAAAACCAGGCCTGATCCCGCTTATGATAAGGGTACCTGTATCCTCTTTGCTCAAAATAACATCTGGCTGAAGATCATAAGTATTAACATGTGAGAATTCATAAAATAATTCGGATTTCAGATGTTCGGTTATCTTTTTTTCAAAGCCAGCGGAAGCAGTCTCACGTGTAAGGCGATACCGTGTCTCTCCTGTGTCAATATTTACTTCCTCTTTTTCTTCGCTAAGCAAAGATGCCCTGAAAGGGAGAAGTTTATTAAGAAACCAAGGTTCATAATACTGCATTATGAATCTTTTCTCAAGTGAACTTAATTCAAGTCTAAGAGAGGCCTGTCGGTTCATGCCCCAGAGATTACGATAGCCAATGTCAAGAAACCCTCTTAATTTTTCGTAGTCTGCATAGCCGATACCGAACTCAACGGCACCTGCGTTACCCTCTTGTATTTTCATCAGAACATCCTTCTTTGAATTATAGGAATCGAGTATTTCAACATCTATGTCGGTAAACAGGCCTAATTTATAAAGATTCTGTCTCTGTTTTGTGAGAAGGCTATAATTGAATGGTATGCCTTCTTTCTGATATAGTTCTCTTTTGATTACAGCATAATTTGTGTTATGATTGCCTGCTATAATTACCTTACCAAAATAGGTTTCTGGACCTTCGTTTATACTGAAGATTAATGAAGCTTTATTTTCCTTAAATTCCCTTTCGATAGCAACCTGGACTTGTGGAAACCCATTAGCACTGTAAAAATCTATAATTCTTAAACGGGCATCGGAGATATCAATCTCATTGTATGCATCACCGACCTTTATTTTTATTAGTTTATCGATCACCTCTTTCGAGAAATGTTTTACGCCGATTATGTCTACATTATATATTTTTGTTTTCACACCTTCTTGTATCTTTACAAAAATATTCATAATGTTTTCTTTTTCGTCATATTCTGTATATAACTCTTCAATATCAACAGAGAGGTATCCAAGAGAATTATAAAAAGCTTTCAAAATTTCTCGATCTTGCTCCAGTAAATTGGCATTGTAATTACTTCCTTCTTTCAATGACATAATTTCTTTCAGAATGTTTGCTGGTTGACTGTTGCCTGTAAATGAAATCTCGCCTACCTTGACCTTTTGCCCTTCAAAAATGAAATAGTTAAGTAATATAAGATCATTTTCTGATGTTATTACAGGAGCTATTTGTGCAAAGGGATATCCGCTTGAATAATACATTGATAACATTTTACTGACAGACTCAGCTACAAGTGTGTCATTGAAATCTTCAACATCGAAAAAAGATATATTTGCCAGGAGTGCTTTTTTAGAAATTACCTTGTTTCCTTCTATCGAAATTTTCAGTTGTTTACCTTTATTTACTGGGATTGTAAGATTCCCATCGAGGAAAACTGGTGGACCAACTATAGGATTGTAGTGTCCCTTTTTCTTATAATAAGCTTTTATTGACTCAAGATCTTTTTTAAGAATGATCTGATCGTATATATCTCCCTCCTTCAATTTAATAATAGACTTAACTTCATCTTCTGCACCCATAATGCTTATTTTTTTGATTTTATCTGGAAAGCCAGTATTTACCAAAAGTAAGATATTAAACTTGTTTGTATGATTTTTTTTTGCAAAATTTATTTCTACAGTAGCTCTTGGGAAGCCCCGCACTGCAAGATTTTCTAATAGATTTTCCTTTGCTTTATCAATAGAATCACAGATAAAAAGTTCTCCTTCTTTCAGAGAAAAAAGATTCTTTATTGATCTTGTTGATAGATCAAAATCACCTTTTACAATTATTTTGTCGATATAATTCCTTTCAAAAACACGAATTATTACCTTCTTCTTTTCGCCATCTATTTTCTCGACAACAATATTCTCAAAAACTCCTTTCAAGAAAGCTCTTTTAATACCTGTACGAACTCTGTCTTTGTCTAATACCATTCCGGCTTGCATATCGAGAAGATAAAGAAATTCATCTTCGTCTATAGCTGTAAGTCCTTCTATCTTAATTTCATTGATTAAATCATCAGCAGAAGCATCAGGATAATATAGGAAAAAAAATGCTAATAGAATTCCTATTAATAGAATTAACGTATTCATTGTTTTATTTTTCATTTGAATTCAAATCTGAATTTTATATCCCCACCTAATGACCCTTTTTCGTCCCTGACTCCTATCACTGAAATGTTATTATCAAGAAGATATTCAATCTTTATTAATTGTTCCTCTGTAGAATTTAGAGATGTTGTGTAGGATACAAAAAGTTTATCACCAATGAGTCTGTCTGATACAGTTATGCGTGGTTCAATAGTTCCTGTGGTTGTTGAGACATATGGCTCTACCTGAAATCTGTCAATACCTGTTAATTTTGTTATCCTTTCTTCGATTATGTCCTGTGTTCCACCTGTTATAAAAGCTGTCGCTTCACTTGCACCAATCCCACCCTCCAATCCTTTTAATTGTTTTCCTGTCTGTCCAACAGTAAGCAGTGCCAGAATATCTACCTCTTCGAGATATGGGTCGGATGATAATGAGAGGTTAAAATGGTCGAGCTGACCTTCCAGATTCAGTCTGATCTTATAACCTTTCACAGAAGTAACCGCAGTGAGGTTGAGTATAGGTTTGATTCTGTGCGGATCAGCGAAATCAGCGCTGGCGTGAAGAATCTCAAATATATTATTCCTGAAATAAATATATCCTTCTGTTGATTCCAATCTGCCAAAGAGGATGGGGTTGGATAAAGAGCCTTTTACTATCATATCCCCCCGTATTTTCACAGGAGTCCTTGCGAGATTATTGTCTATTGTTATATTCTCACTCCCTATAATTCTTACATTGAGTTCTGTTTTTTCTAACATGGAGGTTTCAGATGGGGGTTTCTTTATCTGTTTGGCTGTGATAAGCCATGTTCTCCATTCCACCATTTCCTTATAATTGGCTCTTTTTATTTTAATATCACCAATAATATTCTGTTTATCCAATGTTCCCTTATATAAGAGGTTCCCATTGAAATTTATAGTAAACCCTTTAGAAATCGGTACTGTAACGTCATTTAGTTTTGTCTCCAGATAGAAATTTTTAATCTTGAAAGTCATTATGGTGAAAAATCCTGATAAATCGATAGTGCCTCCACCTATTTTCCCAGAAAGTGAGTGTAACACAAACCTATCTTCATCAAAATAAAGAGAACCATTTATTGAACTGATATACGTGGGAAAATCTCTTAATCCAAAAGAAGCATTATAAAGAGTCATGCCCCCATTAATCTGTGGTTTTCCCCATTTGCCCGCAACAGAAAAGACAAAATCTGCATTTCCACTTAGATATCCAATTTTCTTAGATAGTCCTTTAAGCGGATCAAGAGATGAGTTGCCATCAAGTGTAAGATCATACTCTTCACCGATTTTTAATCCACCCTGAATCTTGAATGAACTTGCTCCACTGTTGAATATGGCTTTAGAAAAAGTAATATTCTTATTTTTCAGAACGATATATATTGGAGAATTATTGGTAAAAGTCTGGCCATACAATGTGAGGACTAAATTATTAATATTAGCAGTGCCTGTGAAATTCTTTCTGTCGCCATTCATATGAATACGGCCTTCGAGATTAAGCTGTAGATCCTCTGGTACTTCTTTAATTAAGGAGCTTAAGATAAAATCATAATTGCCTGGTTGTATGATTAATTCAGCGTTCCATGGTAATACATCGTCAAGACGTCCTTTCCCGTTGAGCTTCATTTTTTCATTAAAGAGAGAAGCATTGAGATAGATATCTTTGTTCAGTACAGTTGCGGAGATATTACCACTGCCTATGTTTCTACCTTTGAAAGTCCCACCTAAGATCTTAGCATTAAAAGTAAGGTGAGGATTGTCGAAGTTTCCACTACCTTCTGATTTTATGCTCATAAAAGTATTATCAGGTATGTATGTAAGCCCAGTATCTTTTAACAAAAACCTTTCCGATGATACCCGATAAGTAAATTTTTTTTCAGGAGATATTCGTCCTTCACCACTAATGATAGAAGTGCCTTTTATTATTTTAATTTTTGAAAAAGATAATTCTCTGTTTTTGTAAAAAAATAATAACGATGCCATATCAAACGGAATATCGTAAAAACATGCTTTTTCTATGTAGGCTTCACCTGATATATCAGGCTTTTCGTGCATCCCATTTATTTTAATATCAGCTTTTATTTTTCCTGTAAGTGGGAGTTCCCAGTTGAATATCCTCAAAGCTTTTCCTAAATCAGCATTTTTAATTGACGCAGTTAGTTTATAAACAGGTTTGGAAAGATCAAACAGTTCTTTTGCTTCAGGAAAAAAAATCTTACCGTGAATCGTATGATTTTCATCAGAAGCCTTGATATCCATATTGACTATATCAAGGAGATTTTTCTCATAAGAAAAAACTGCTGATAAATTGTTTGCTCTGTAATCATTAATAGAGAGATTATATATTGAGGCTGTTCCTGATATTTTAGGGTTTTCGTAAGTGCCTGTTATTTCGCCAGAAAAATTTCCTGTGCCTTTTATATTCAGATATTCTTGTGTTGTCAGGTCTGAAACATTTTGTGTAGAGAGGTTGCTTTTAATATCGATTGTTTTTTTAGATAAATTAACCAGACCATTCGAGTATGAATTAGAAAGCGACGTATTAATGTGTAGATCATTTAAATAGAGAAGATTTTCATTGACTCTATAGGTCCCTTTTATATCTTTTATTCTATCGAGGAGATTACTATCTGAGTATTTTTTATCTCTATCCACAGATTTTTTAAATGAATATTTTATTGTTGATGGAAGATTGCTTCGATATGTGAACCAACCTTCAGGATTAAATCTTCTTCCGATGGTTATCAATTCACCATCAACTTTCCCTTTCGGGATATTAATCTCTAATCCAATCAATTTTAGTGCTGAATTGCTATCAACCGACCAGAATTTTATTTGAAAAGTAAAGAAATCAACAATAGGAAGATTAATAGAGGCATTCGCTTGTGCATGCCCACCGTATAAAAGACCTGAACCATGATCGAATTTCATTATTCCATCTTTATATGATACTGTAGAATTTAGTGTGGTGATATCCACGCCAAAGAGATTACCTTTCTGAAGCTTTGCCTTTGCTTCTCCTGTAATATCAGAGAGCGGACCTTTTATTTTGCCCTTGAAATCAACAAAACCCTCGACTTGTTCTTTAACCTTTAAAAGTTCCATGAGTGTTTCAAGATAAAAATTGCCGTGAAGTTTAATGTCAACGAAGATGCTGTTCAGATATGTAATCAAGGCTTCATTTTTTACATTTTTTTCGAGTCTAATCTCTCCATCTGCAGAAATATTACCTTCACCTTTTTCGCGAAGATTGAAAATCTTCTTTATTGTATCGACAATTAGTTGTATTTCAGTCATGAATAAGCCTTTATTAGGAGAATAAAATCCTTTGCTTTTAAAAACAGATCCATGTGAGCCCACATTGAGATGTTTTATTTCGATTCTATCTTTCTTAAAAATAAGTGAATTATTTAAATCACAGATTATTTCAGGCCATCCCTCCCTCTTAATTTCAAGAGCTTTAACAGATGTTCTGAGTCTTTGTTCCTGCCCGATGATTAATTCTCCGTCTAATCCTTTTATGTTCACTCTCACTTTTAAATCATCATCTTTTAAGGCAGCATTGCCTTTCATGATTTCAATTACTTTGAGTTGGACTTTGAATGGGGCCTTTTCTTTTTTTTCAAGAAAATCTTGAATATTTTGTATAATTTTTTCAATGCATAATTTATCTGAAGATATAGCAGGTTCATCTATTACAAGTCTTTGAATAGATATTTTTTTAATTAATATTTCGGAAAGGTTTATGTAACCCTTAACTTTTTTCACATCAGCTAAATAGTTTCCTTTATCGTCAGTGATATGCACTTCTTTTGCTGCGATGAATAATGGAAATGGGTTGAGATAAAAATTATTGACATCTATATTCAGCCCTGAAGCTTTTTCTAATTCTGGTATGATTGTCCTTTTTAGAGAATCTGATAAAAGCGGACCTCTAAAAATGAGAATCAAAATGCCAATGATAAGAGAAATAGTTAATAGAATTATAAAGTTTCTGATTTTTTTCATAGAGGATTTTGAACCTCTTTATTTTTTACAATAAATTCCATTTTGATATTTTATATGAAATAGGATTGCTTAGGCTAAGAAATTCAAAAAAGTATTTCCAGAATATTAATCTGTAGTCATGATATGATTAATTTTTAAAAAGATGCTCAAAGTGGACTAAAAGAATTCATCTTCTTTTACAATTTCTGTTTTTATTTTTGAAACTAATTCTTCAAGTACAGGGATAACAATTGTTCTGAATTTTCCTGCAACTAATGCATACATTATGTCATCCCCAATATTTAATATGCCTTCATTAATCCAGACTTTTATTGCGACAATTCCATCTTTTTTACTGAATTCATCTATAAGTGAGTTTAATTTTTGTTTATCATAATAAAGTCTCATCCCTTTGACGATTCTACCAGCTTTTGAAGTAGCACGAACCATACCATTATGTACAAGAATCATTCCGAGCTCTTTAAAATCTGAATTCTTTTTAATTTCAGAAATCCATTGTTCAATCATTCAATGCCCCCTATTTAAATGGTAACTAAATTTATTAAAAGAATTATGGTTTTATTGCAACGCAGTTTCTACCCTTTCTTTTTGCTAAGTAAAGTGCATCATCCGTTCTTGTAATAAATATATCTTCTGTATCTTGCATTTTGAACTGTGAAACACCTAAACTAATTGATAATTGCCCACAACTTCAAAATGGTAATTCTCCACAGCTTTTCTAATCCTCTCTGCAGTTATTTCCGCCCTTTCTATTTCTGTATCAGGTGTGATGATAATAAACTCTTCTCCACCCCATCTTACTAAAGAGTCATTCTCCCTCAGATTTTGTTTAACTACCTTCGTCAGGTTTTTTAAAATATAATCACCAACGCTGTGACCGAATGTGTCATTTACATTTTTGAAGTGGTCTATGTCAAACATAATCATTGATAGAGGATGATTATACCTCTTAGCCCTTTCGATTTCCTTTTTTATTATTTCGTAAAATTTTGTCCTGTTGTATGCGTCCGTGAGCTTGTCTGTTGTAGCATTCTTTTCAAGTTCCTGCTCCAGGTTTTTTCTTCTTGTAATATCTCTTATAATAGCAGAAAAAAATGTATCATCTCCTGCCTTCCACATTGAAACAGATAACTCCAGAGGAAATTCATTCCCATCCTTTCGAAGTCCATATGTCTGATTAATTTTCCCGATATATTTTGATTTGCCTGTTGCCATTACTCTTTCGAGGCCTTTTTGATGTTCGTATTTATAACGTTCTGGCATAAGAAGCGTTAGTGATTTGCCTTGTATCTCTTCATCTGTATATCCAAAAATTTTCTGTGCCCTTGCATTCCAAAAAATAATCTCTCCATTACTGTTAGCAGTTATAATAGCGTCTACGGCTGTTTCTGCTATAGTGCGGAATTTTTCTTCGCTGAGCTTTAATGCTTCCTCTGCCTTTTTGCGTTCTGATATATTTTCGATCAGGCCATCGTATTTGATAAGTTGACCATTCTGATCATAGTATGGGACAAGTGTATTTCGTACCCAAACAATAGAGCCATTCTTATGAACAATGCGGTGTTCGATTGGAGGGATAGGAGAACCTTCCATAATATTTTTAATTGAATCCAATATAATTATTCATCAGGATGGATCATCGAATGCCACAAATATGGATCGTCCTTATATTCTTCAGGTTTATATCCTGTGACTATATAAGAACCTATGCTATGTTGTGTTGAGATTGCTTTTCCATTGCTGATTGTAACTGTATATGTATATCCCGTAACCGCATTTACCATCTTACGATATCGCTCTTCGCTCTCTCTTAGGGCATTTTCTATATGTTTGCGATCAGCTTCAGCTTTTATTAATTCCTCAAGCTGGCGGCGTATATATTTTAGTTCTTCTAAAAGTTGCTCTTTTGTTTTTTCATTATCGTTCATAAATATATTGTATTATTTAAAAAGTTTCCTCTTTTATATATTATAATTTTTAATTCTTTCTTTTCTGCTGTAACAAATCAGGATCCTCTTTCCAATATTCCTTCTCAGATTCATCTCTAAAAATCTGCTTGACATTCTATAAATTATTTTACAAACTTTCGAAATTGCAGAAGATATTACACTTGTCCAAAATAGAGGATAGGGACATTAATTTTATTAACTTTCAAAAACGAGATTGCTTTATTGCAGATGATCCTTGCAATGACAGGAGAGTGGCTTTATTACTCGATTTGTTATTGTAACCCCGAACTTGATTCGGGGGAAGTAATCTCTTATTTTGGTCACTACTGTGAAGATATATAAGTTAAAAAGATAAGAGGAGATAAAATTATGGAAAAGGGAATTAAATTTATTTGTTGTCTTACATTGGGAATTATTATATTGATGTCCGGCATCGCTTTCGCCCAGGAGGACAAAAAGGGATGCACGGATCATCCATTATTTTCAAGGATGCCCAATTACTATATCAAAGATTGTAAGCAGGCAGATTTTGATGCATATGAGTTTTGGGATCCAGATACTCAAGGCAAAAGGAAAGTGAATGTAGAAGGTAAAAAGTATCACATATGGTATTATCTTAAAGATAATGCTAAAGCAGCTTCTGCATTGGAGATTCGCCGAAACTATGCCAACGCTGTTAAGAAATTAGGAGGGACATCTTTTGAAAAGGGATATCATCTATACACCAAATTTGTAAAAGACAAACTTGAGATATGGGCCGATCTGGACAGCTATGCCAGCTACGGATATAGCTGGTATAATCTCACCTTGGTTGAAAAAGGGGAAATGACTCAGGAAGTCGTTGCCGATGCAAAGTTTATAGCAGACGGTATTAGCTCAACCGGCCATGTGGCGATCTACGGAATCTATTTCGACTTCAACAAGGCAGACGTGAAACCCGAATCAGACCCTGCCCTCCAAGAAATAGCAAAATTACTCCAGCAGGATTCCAAGCTAAAGCTCTATGTGGTAGGTCACACTGATAATGTGGGTGGCCTTGATTATAATATGAAGCTCTCACAACAAAGGGCAGAAGCGGTGGTCAAAGAATTGGTTTCGAAATACAAGATTGCAACGGAACGTCTAAAGGCAGGAGGCGTGGGTCCCTTAGCCCTTATCGCCTCGAATGACAATGAGGAAGGGAAGGCTAAAAATCGCCGCGTTGAACTGGTAAAACAATAAGGAGGAGAAATGAAAAAATTAAATATTATCCTGGCGATTCTGATTTGTTTTGTGTTTTCAACGCTTGTTTTTGCTGCAGACTTCAAGCTATATCCCGGTGCCAGGATTGATGATAAGGCAACCAAGGAAGCAAATGAGACTACAGCAATGGCTAAAATGTCTAAAACCAAAGCCACGATTTACACCACCACGGACTCTTTTCAAAAAGTAGCTTCATTCTACAAAGGCATTGCCAAAGAGTTCACAATACCCCGTGCATCCGGAACATCAGGCAAACCTAAAAAATACGAAAACTATGATCTTTATGAGGCGTTTTTTATCTTCGATGGCGCAAAAGACCTTGCCAGTTCAAAACTCTGGGTAAAGGTTCAGCGACCCTACATCGGGGAGGATGTACGCAATATAACGGCAATTGTTGTATCAGAAAAAAAATAGAAAATTTTTATAAAAAGCTTACCATAAGGAGAAAATACGTCGTACGTATTTTGCTACATTTAGATATAAAATATGGCTGAATGCAACTTTAATAATAAATCGTTAGCTGACAAATAAATCATATCTTTTCAAAGTATCTATTTTTTGATATTAATTCCCTTACTGTAGGAAATAGCGAGATATCAGTATGAGGCAGAAAAAGTGCAGAAAGGTATTCGTCCATAAATCTCCTTGAAACCGAAAGTTCTATGTAAGTCATCTTTGATGCTATTATTCCTGCCTCTTTTCTCAGTTCGTCAGAAAGCAAGCAAAGATAGGCACCTGTAATACAGGCATTTCCGATAAATGAAAATCTTTCTTTCGGAAGATCAGGAAGCATACCCATAATTATAGCTTTATGAACATCAAGATAATTTCCAAAACCCCCTGCGATATATATTTTCTTTATCGCATCAATTGTAAGCCCTACTTCATTAAGTAGTAGAGAAACTCCTGCATACATGGCTGCCTTTGCTCTAAGGATATTCTCAATATCCACTTCTGTGAGGACAATATCTTTTCCATATCTGCTGTATATCAGAAATTCAGTACCATCCGGGCCGTTTCTTATCCTGTTAGTTTTCAGGTCAGTAACAAACTTCCCTTTCTGGTTAATAATCCCTTTCAAAAACATCTCGGAGACAGCGTCAATCATCCCTGAACCACATATGCCTAAAGGTTCTCCATTTCCGTTTACACTCAGGATAGGCTTATATGTCTCAGGTTCTATAATGATAGATTCTATCGCACCAGCTGTTGCTCTCATTCCATGTTTTATACCACTCCCTTCAAAACATGGGCCTGCTGAGCATGATGCTGTTACAAGCCATTCGTTATTTCCGATTGCAATTTCTCCATTAGTCCCAATATCCATAAAGAGAGCTATTTCACTGTTTCTATGCATTTGTGATGCGAGTACTCCTGAGACAATATCTCCTCCGACATAACTCGCAACACATGGCAGAGTAAGGACAGGGGCCATGGAATTAATATTCAGTCTGGATAATCCTCCTCTCCACCTGGGGAAGAAATTCACTGTAGGTATATAGGGTTCCTCTCTAATGTGAACAGGATCAAATCCCCAGAATATATGAGACATAGTTGTATTGCCGGCAATAACAGCTGATACAATATCGTTAATTTCAATATTATGCTTTTCTATGAATAAATTTATTAGATCATTTATATCAGAAACTACAGCTTCTCTCAATTCTTCAAGACCTTTTTGTTCAACAGAATATATTATGCGAGTAATAACATCGTCACCATACTTTATTTGTGAATTATATGTTGAACCTACATCTATAAGCTGTCCGTTGTCGAGATTTACAAGGTAGACCACTACGGTAGTAGTTCCAATATCAACCGCGATACCATACCTGATTCTATTTATCTTTGCAGGAGCTATATGCACAATATCATGGGCATTTGTATATCCAACTATAATCTTCCAATCCGCTATTCTCAATATCTCCGCAATTTGAGAGACGATCTGATAAGAAAATCTCATCCCTGTCAATCCCTTCTCGGCTAAAGATCGCTTTAGCCTTTCGAGATCACTTATGTTGTCACTTATTGTAGGAGGAGGAAGTTCTAACTCAATCCATTTAACAATTGGTGATATTTTTACAGAAAAGGACTTTAATAGTTGAAGAAGATCTCCAGATTTTGAGAGCGCTATCTTTTCTCCTACGACGAGTAAAGATTCTTGAGGAATATCTACAGATATACTTTCAGCGGGAAATGTTTGACAGGCAAGAACGATACCTGATTCTATATCACCCTGTCTTAACTTTCCTTTTGATAAAGACTCGTACTTTCCATCTATCACTCTAATACGGCATTTACTGCAAATGCCTTGTCCGCCGCAAGAAGCAACAAGATGAATACCATATCTTTTGAGTGTTTTAAAAACACTTTCACCGTCTAAAACATCGAAGGATTGACCTGTTGATAATGTTATCTTCATTTTAATTTAATTATTGTATCATAATAGCTTGATGTCACTGCTTTCCAAAATAATCAATTATATGACTTAATGTATACTTTAATATCCAAGACTATCTTGAAGACAAATGATTTTGCTATAATTTACTAATAATATAAACATACAATGTAAAAATAAATCACCCCGCTGTATCCTCATGCTCATTTGTAGGATATGTGGGTGGTATTTAAACATAGGAAAATACCAATATATGTTAATCGTTCAGAAATATGGTGGCACATCAGTAGGCAACATTGAAAGAATTAAAGCTGTTGCAGAACGTGTTGTTTCAACAAAAAGGCAGAATAATAAAGTTATTGTAGTTGTATCTGCGATGTCAGGAGAGACTGATAAACTTCTAAGCTTTGCTTCACAATTGTCCTCAAATCCTGATGGAAGAGAAATAGATCTATTACTCTCATCAGGAGAGCGTATAAGTTCTGCGCTTACCGCAATTGCTATTAATAATCTTGGGGAAAAAGCGTTGTCTTTTACAGGAAGACAGGTTGGTATAATTACAGATGAATCACATACAAAAGCTAAAATTGAAAGGATAACAGGTGAAAGAGTAAAACAGGCTCTTGATGATGACATAATACCCGTTATTGCAGGTTTTCAGGGAATCACTGAAGAATCTGATGTAACAACCCTCGGCAGAGGAGGATCAGATCTTACAGCCGTTGCAGTTGCTGCTGCACTTAAGGCAGATCTGTGCGAAATTTATACTGATGTTGACGGTGTGTACACTACAGATCCTAACATTGTACCCAATTCAAGAAAACTTGATAAAATCTCTTATGAAGAGATGCTCGAATTTGCAAGTCTCGGGGCAAAAGTGCTTCAGACAAGATCTGTTGAATTTGCTATGAAATATGATGTTCCGGTTGTTGTCAGGTCAAGTTTCAATGATAAACCTGGCACGCTCATTGTCAAGGAGGATAAGGATATGGAAAATGTCTTGGTATCGGGAATAGCTTACGATAAAAATCAAGCTAAGATCACCGCAATTGGTGTTCATGACAGACCTGGTATTGCTGCAAAATTATTTCATGCAATTGCAGATGCAAATATAATTGTTGATATGATAGTACAAAACATCAGCAGTGATGGAAAGACTACAGATATATCGTTTACAGTGCCTAAGACAGATTCGCAGAAAGCATTAAAAATTACGCAGGATATCGTTAATCAAATAGGTTCAAAAGGTGTTGATTTGAGAGAAGATATATCTAAAGTATCCATAATTGGAGTAGGGATGAGAACCCATTCTGGCGTAGCAGCAAAAATGTTTGAAACGCTCGCAGATCATAATATCAATATCATGATGATAAGTACTTCTGAGATCAAAGTCTCATGTATTATTGATTTAAAGTATACAGAATTAGCTGTTAGGGTACTTCATGAGGCCTTTGAACTCAGCATGGGAAAATGACTATGTCTTTTATTGAAATATACGATACGACATTAAGAGATGGAGCCCAGACAGAGGGGATCTCTTTTTCTGTTGAAGATAAACTCCGCATTACAGAAAAACTTGACGAGCTTGGCATTCATTACATTGAAGGTGGATGGCCTGGTTCAAATCCAAAAGACATGGAATATTTTAAAAAGGTAAAAAAATTAAATCTCCGGAATTCAAAGATAGTTGCTTTTGGAAGCACACACAGGCCGCATCATAAAGTCCAAGATGACTCTAATATTAAAGCTCTGATTGATGCAAAAGTTAATATTATTACAATATTTGGTAAAACGTGGGATTTTCATGTAACAGAAGCATTGAAAATATCTTTAGAAGAAAATCTTGATTTAATTAATAATTCTGTTGCATACCTTAAGAGAAATGTTCAGTCTGTTTTTTTTGATGCAGAGCATTTCTTTGACGGATACAAAGATAATCCACAGTTTGCTTTAAAGTGCCTCCTAGCAGCGCAGGATGCAGGTGCAGACTGTATTGTGCTTTGTGACACAAATGGGGGTACACTCCCAAATGATATACGAAATATTTTTAATAAGCTAAAAACAGATATCCGTACTCCCCTGGGAATTCATGCACACAATGATTCTGAATGTGCTGTTGCAAATACTATTATGGCAGCTGAAAGCGGTGCTACGCATGTGCAGGGGACAATTAATGGACTTGGTGAAAGATGTGGGAATGCTAACCTTTGTTCAGTCATTCCTAATCTTCAGATTAAACTTGGCATAAATTGCATTGAGCCGGATAACTTGAAAAAATTACGTGATGTCTCGAGATTTGTTAATGAAATCGCAAATCTGCGTCATTTTAAGAGACAACCTTTTGTTGGCGACAGTGCTTTTGCACATAAGGCAGGCATTCATGTCAGTGCAATCAGGAAAAGACCAGAGACATACGAGCATATAAAACCTTCTCTTGTAGGTAATTCACAGAGGGTATTAATTTCAGACCTTGCAGGTAAGAGTAATATTTTAAGAAAAGCAGAGGAATTCGGCATACATCTCGATCCCGATTCACCACAGGTACAGGATATTGTCACAAATCTTAAGGATCTTGAAAATGAGGGTTTTCAGTTTGAGGCTGCAGAGGCATCTTTTGAACTTTTGATGAAAAAATCGCTCGGACTGCATAAAAGGTTTTTCACACTGATTGGTTTCAGGGTTATAGTTGAAAAACGAAAAGAAGGAGAAGAACCATTAAGTGAAGCCACTATAATGCTAAAAGTTGGTGGCCGTACCGAGCATACAGCAGCAATCGGTAATGGCCCGGTAAATGCAATCGATAATGCGCTGAGAAAAGCACTCGATAAATTCTATCCTGAATTAAAAAATGTTAAGCTGCATGATTACAAAGTGCGTGTTTTGACAGCTGGTAAAGGTACTACTGCAAAAGTAAGGGTTTTAATTGAATCAGGCGATGAAAATGAAAGATGGAATACAGTAGGTGTTTCTGAAAATATTATTGAGGCATCCTATCAGGCACTGGTTGATAGTATTGAATACAAACTTTTAAAAGAAAAAAATTAAGATTTTAACCATAAATTTTATTCAATATAATCCTTTATTTCCTGTAATAGAGCATTTAGTAGATCTTTTTCTTTCACCTGTTTTACAATTTTTCCTTTTTTAAATACAATCCCTCTGCCTTTTGTTCCTGCAATTCCAACATCTGCTTCTCTTGCTTCACCTGGTCCATTCACTACACATCCCATAACAGCCACTTTTAATGGCTTATCAATCTCTTTAAGCTTTGATTCCACTTTTAGTGCAAGACTTTTCAAGTCGATCCTGCATCTACCACATGTAGGACAGGAAATAATCTCCAGCCCTCTTTTTCTAAGGCCAAGTGCTCCAAGTATTTGGTAGGCAACACGAACTTCTTCTTCGGGAGGTGCTGTAAGAGACACTCTAATAGTATCACCTATGCCATCAGCAAGAAGTAAACCAAGTCCAACGGAACTCTTAATTGTACCCTGTAATAAAGGGCCTGCTTCTGATATGCCGATATGAAGGGGATAGTCGTATTTTTCAGAAAACAGACGATATGCCTCGACAGTTTTTAAAACATCAGATGCTTTCAATGATACTTTTATAGACGTAAAATAAAGATCTTCGAGTATTTTAATATGCTTTTCTGCACTCTCAACAAGCGCAGCAGGAATAGGATGACCATATTTTCGAAGTAAATCTTTTTCGAGTGAACCAGCATTAACACCTATACGAATAGGGATTCCTTTATCTCTTGCAAGATTAACAACTTCTTTTATTTTCCATGATGCTCCAATATTTCCAGGATTTATTCGCAAGCCATCAACTCCTTGTTTGATCGCTTCAATTGCAAGTCTCCAGTCGAAATGTATATCGGCAATCATGGGAATAGAGATGCTATCCTTTATTCTGCTGAGTGCCTTTGCTGCATGCATATCAGGTACTGCAAGCCTGATAATTTCACATCCCGACTTCTGCAGTAACTTTATCTGTTTGACAGTTGATTTTATATCCGAGGTATCTGTTTTTGTCATAGATTGGACAACAATCGGATTATCACCACCAATAGGAACTTTTCCAATATAAATTACACGTGTCTTTTTACGAGGGTTCATTTTTCTCTAAATTTTCACCGGTA
>FWPV01003683.1_pt1 | contig 34216 bp, 28 predicted proteins | sample 2228371 | NCBI WGS metagenome assembly FWPV01 (sample SAMEA103939776, study PRJEB20133) | metagenome
TATGCCTATTTTAGGAATTGGGGGAGGGCGAAAGCAGCCCGGTGAATTTCCAGGTTGTAGTAGCGGAGGCCGGGTGGAGTCCGCTTCTTCGGCTTCCTCAGGGGATTAATTTTGTCCGAGACAAAAAGAAAACTCCACAGGCCACCGGGATAAGTCGGAACCGGAGCGAAGTATAAAAGAGAGAACTTGAACATCTTCTCGAGGAAGGCCTTTTTCTTACGGAGACTCGAGAGATGATAAAGGGGTGAGCCAGACTGGCCAGCGATGATTCCCCCTGGCTTCAAGTGAGACCGGAGATGTCCGAAAAATTTCCGTTGATGGAGAACAGCAGAAGGTCCAACCGGGTCAGAAGAATCGACCAAAATGATATCGAACATCCTGTCTGATTCCTGGATAAAAGCATTCCCGTCAGCGATTTTCAGCTCAACGCGGCCATCGCTAAGGGCGGGCTTGAGCCAGGGGAAAAATTCTTTGCAGACTTTGACTACATCTTCATCAATTTCGACCATGACAACTTTCTTCACCGGATGGCGAAGAACCTCCCTGATGGCTCCGCCATCCCCGCCGCCGATGACGAGCACCTCCTCGGGCGCGGGATGAGAAATCATAGCCGGATGGACGAGCATTTCGTGATAGAAGAACTCGTCTTTCTCCGTTGTCTGGACAAGCCCGTCCAGGAAAAGAATGCGGCCAAAGGATTCGGTTTCAATCACATCAATCTGCTGGAAGGCCGATTTCTGGGAGAAGAGATGCTTTCTGGCTTTAAAAAAAATGCCGCTCGTTGGCGTATGGAATTCTCTATACTCGAGGGGTCTGGTGGGTCGACAAAGGCGGCGGGCCATCAAGCTTCCCAGATAAAAGGCTCCCTGTCTTCGAGGATGCGACCATTTTTAATGGCGCGGTCAAGATAAGGGGGCAAGGAGAAGAGAGCTTTGTGTAAGTCCGGCCGATAATGCCGGAGATTCCTGACTTTCCTCTCCGTCAGCCTTTGCTTCAACTCTTTTTCCGAGATTTTGACGGGGTCAGCTCTCTTTGAGGCCAGGGCAAAGCCCCAGGGCAGGCTGAATGAAAACATAAAAGTCCAGTAAGGCCTGACAACCGGGAAAATAGTTTTCAAGGTCCTGGCGCAAGAACCAAAAAAATGAAAATAGTGGGGGTCGGCGCTTCCCGCTTGGAGGACAAAAACTCCATCCTCGCTCAGAATGGCCGATACGCGGCTGAAGAATTCCTTGGTGAAAAGGGGAACAGATGGAGTGCCGCACAAGGGCTCGGTCAGGTCAGAGATAACGACATCGAATTTTTGGTTAGTCTTTTCGATATAGCCTCGGGCCTCTCGGAAAAGGAGCCTCACTCGAGGACTGGAAAAAGCGCCTCTGGACCATTCCGGAAGGTATCGCCGCGAGATTTCAACCAGCTCTCGGTCAAGGTCGAGCATGGTCACTCTCTGGACGCAAACCTGACGGAGAACTTCCCGCAGCGTCGCTCCTTCCCCGCCGCCCAAAATAAGCACCCTTTGGGGTCGGGGATGAGTCAAAAGGGCTGGATGGACGAGCGTCTCATGGAAGATGTGTTCATCCACCTGGGCAGACTGGATTCTTCCGTCAAGAAAAAGCATCTTCCCAAAAATCCTGCTTTTGAAGCAATGGACAAGCTGGTATTTTGTCCGACCCTGGAAAAGAACTTTTTCCACTCTCAGGATCCTCAGAAAATCTTCAGTGAATGGCTCGATAAAGTAAAATCCCGGGTGGACCATCGGCCGAATTATACTGGCCCCTCGCCGCCCTGTCAATTTTTGGGTCCGAGCTTAAACTCTGGTTGACAAAAGGAAGGCTGCCGGCTATAGTTTAATTCCCATAAACTGAGATAAAGGAGGAATCATGTATGGGAAGTTAAAGGAGCATCTTCAAAAAGAGCTCCAGTCGATTCGCGAAGCCGGTCTATACAAAGAAGAAAGGATTATCACAACTCCCCAGGGTGCGGAAATTGAGGTAAAGGGCGGACGAAAAGTCCTGAACTTCTGCGCCAATAACTACCTGGGACTGTCCAGCCATCCCAAGGCAATCGAAGCCGCCCATAAAGCCCTCGACCGGTGGGGCTATGGAATGAGCTCGGTCCGTTTTATCTGCGGAACCCAGGAAATCCACAAGATCCTCGAAGAAAAAATTTCCCAGTTTCTTGGCACCGAAGATACCATCCTTTATGCAGCTTGCTTCGACGCCAACGGCGGCATCTTTGAGCCGTTGCTCACGGCTGAAGACGCCATCATCACCGACCAGCTCAACCACGCTTCGATTATCGACGGCATCCGGCTGTGCAAGGCAGAACGCTTCATCTACAAGCACGCCGACATGGCCGACCTCGAGGAGAAGCTCAAACAAACCCAGCACAAGCGCTACCGAATGATTGCGACGGATGGGGTGTTTTCGATGGATGGCGATATCGCCAAGCTCCATGAGATCGTACCTCTGGCTGAGAAGTACGATGCCCTGGTCATGATTGATGACGCCCATGCGACAGGTTTTGTGGGAAAAACCGGTCGGGGAACGCCCGAATACAGGGATGTCATGGGAAAAATTGACATAATCACCGGAACCCTGGGCAAGGCTCTGGGCGGGTCTTCAGGGGGATTCGCCTCCGGACGGAAGGAAATCATTGAGCTCTACCGGCAGCGTTCCAGGCCCTACCTCTTCAGCAACACGGTCTCGCCGGTCGTCATCGCTACGTCCATCGTCATTTTCGACCTCCTCTCAGAGACGACCGAGCTCCGGGACAAGCTCGAATTCAACACCAAGTACTTCCGGAAAAATATGGCTGAAGCAGGTTTCGAGATTCCGCCCAGCGACCATCCGATCTGCCCGATCATGCTCGGCAAGTTCGAGAATGATGCCAAGCTCTCCCAGGACATGGCCCGCGACCTTCTCACGGAAGGAATTTATGTCATTGGATTCTATTATCCCGTTGTTCCGAAAGGGCAGGCCAGGATTCGCGTTCAGCTTTCAGCCGCCCATGAGAAGGAGCACCTGGACCGGGCGATCGAGGCTTTTTCCAAGGTAGGTAAGAAATACGGCGTTATCCATTGATTTGAGTAAGATGGCCCTCAAGCAGGGCCTTTGTCCATTAGTAAGCTTTGCTTAATTTAATATCCTTATAATACTTCCTTAAAATTTCCTTGTAATCGGCGCCTTGACGAGCCATTCGGTATGCGCCCACCTGACAAAGCCCAACGCCGTGCCCCCACCCTTTGCCCGAGAAAGTAAAGTAGGTGACATCGCCTTTTTCGTTGAACTCTCGGTCAATCGTGAAGAGCGTATCCCGCAGCCCCAGAACCCACCGAATCTTTAGACCGGTGACAACAGGCTGGCTCTCTGTGCCGGTGATTTCGAGCCTGGTCACTCGGTTAGATTTGCCCCGTTGCGCGACCCTGAGGTCAATGAGGCGTCCGATTGGATAATAGTCCTGAATCTTTTTCTCGAGCTCCTCTCGCGAGAGGCGGACCTGCCAGCGATGATAAACAGACCCCCGGTCAAGGATGTTGGTGTAAACCGGGAAATAGACTTCAAGGAGCTTGACCTCTCCATCCTTTTCCACCCAGTCCACTTCCTCCCCACCGAGGAGGGTGAACCGCGAAGTCGCGCTTTGCTCGCCGTCTTGATTCCAAAAGAGAAAGACATCGGGGGCAAGGGTCAAGCTGCGTTTCTCACCGTTTTCTTCGAGCACAAGCTCGTTTCTGTCGAAGCTCCAAAAGACTCCCTTGTGGACAGGTTCGAAATAACTCCGGACAGCTCGATAGAGGGCAAAGGCAAGCTCAGCCCTCGTCACCGCTCGTTGCTCATTTCCGATTTCCTGGGAAGGAAGAAAAATCCCCGTATGAGTGAGAAAAGCTACCTCTTCCCTCCCCTTCCCTTTGAGCGCAGGATAATCTCGAAGGACAAAATTCACCTCGCTCGGAAGCATCAAGTTCCTTACCCTCTCTTCCCACTGGAAGGCTTGGACAAGGAACCTGGCTAATTCAATGAACGTGAGAGGATCCGCTCCCGGCCTGAGCTCCTCATTCTTTTTCCCGAGAAAGGCCAGCGCTTTCTTTGTCCAAGCGCACGCTTCCTCAAAAGTAGCCGTCTGTCTGTAAAAAGAGGGAGCTGTCTCGGCCGGAAGGATGTGGAGGCTGATGAGAGAGGCGATTTCACGCTCGATACTCCGGCTTCCCATCTCCACGGGAAGAATCATCCGGCCAGAAAAGGCCCATTCTTTTTGCTTCTCGAGGATACATTCGGTGCTCACTAAATAGGGCACCGGACGTCCGCCAAAAATTTTATCGCTATCCTCGGTCATGCCACCACAAGTGCTCGTATAAAGGGCGTTAATAAGATCTCCCTTGTAAATGGCCACTTCTCCTTTTGTTTCTTCGACTGCCCTGCTGCTAAGCGGATGTTCGGCACTCAAGCCACCATAAACCTGGCATTGGGGCGTATCGCAAAGGTCAAACCCGAGATCCTGATAAAGGCCGAGGTTCTTGAGGGCATAAGTCCGCGCTGCGACTGCCTGCGCCTTGAGCGCTTCAAAAGCGCTAAATTTATAGGGAGAAAGCTCCCGCGGCACAACACCCTTGAGGTAGTTTTCAAGGTTAAGGACATTCACCAGGACCAGTCCCTTTCGGCTGGGCTTGAGGACGAAGATCCCGCGATACTGGCGACCGTTATACGAAAGAAAGCTCTGAGGATGGGAGGGAATAAAATAGATAACCGTATCCCGATGGAGAATCTTCAATTCATCGTTGACCAGAACCCAGAGAGGATGAGACTCCTCTTCAGTCACCTCCTCGGTTTCAATCCACGCCTCTTTGATCCCGGCCTGATGGAGAGTCTTGATGAATCCTAAGGCTTCTCCGCGGGTGAGGAAATCGCCAACGAGAACTTGATAGCGCTCCTCAAGACCGCTTTCTCTATCGCGCTGGACATAGATTTTCCGGTCCAAACGCGACCTGAGCTGGAGGGCTAGCCTCTCGGCCTCCTCTTTTTTCTCTGACTGGCCGGCGAGAAGCAGGAATTTTTCAGTCAGCACCTCCTTTTGACCTCGAACATGGATTTCATTTACATCATCAGCTAACAGGCGGTAGCTCGGGCCGACTTCGTAAACCTTCATCCCCGAGGAAGCGCGGACAAGGAGATTGTCGATATTGACGGCTAGACCGACCCGGATGACGGGGTTTTTAATAAGAAACCCGTGGAAGAAGGAGTTTTCCTGGCCGAATTCGGTCGGCTTTCCAGCAAAGAAAAAAAGGGCCAAGTAGGCGATAATAAAGTATTTGCATTTAGACTGTCGAGGCTTTTCCATGAGCTGACTTTATGCCAATAAATTATAAGAGAAGAGTCATCCCTTTGTCAACAAAAATCTTCAACCTGTGCTACTTTCTTCATTTATTCCTACGATATATAGTATTATCAGCGCTTTATAAGAACCTGCACTATAGCCGAAATGGCCAGAAAAGTCAACCAGCCTCCGGACTTGCTGCCGACTTGGGAAGCAGAAACTTTTTAGGGGGGTCATACCATAACCAAGCCTTTCTTTCTCTATTATTTTTCCCATTCTTCATTTATCTTCAAAAGCCTCAACCCTAAAAGGAAATAAGCCTTACGACCGCATCAGCTCATTCCCCTCCTCTTAAACCTCGGGCAAATGATGAGCAAAAGGGGGACGCCATACACAATGCAAATAATTCAGCGATATTTCCTCTCCTCGGGGATTTCTGTTTTGCGTATGCTGTCCCCTTAATTTCCCTTAATTTCACGGAAATCCCCATCTCCGCCAGCGTGGCCATGACCTTTTTGGCCTCGACGCGGTCAATGAGAATATTCGTCGTCAGATTGCTGCTCACGGGGATCATCCGTTCGACGAGCTCCCGAATAGATATTTGTTGGCCAACAAGAGCATACAACTCTGGGTCAGAATCATCCTCAGCCCGGAGGGTGAAAAGGCTTCCATCGGCGAGACTGCGGAATTCGTTCTTGAGAACCAGACTATCGTCGAGTTCCGACCTCCTTGCTTCAGGCGAGGCGGCGCAACCGCGGCACAGATGTCCAGATAAAGGCAGAGAATACGAGCATTATTATGCCATTAACGATGATAGCCATAGGGGCGCCTAACTTTTCGGCCATCGTCCCTACCCAAAGGGACCCGAGAGGCATGAACCCGAAAAAGGTGAGGCTATAAATGGCCATCACTCTTCCGCGGAGCTGGTCCCGGACCTGGGTTTGAACAAGAGCATTGGCCAAATTAAAAATAAAAACGGCGGCGATGCCATTGGCTAGGATGAGGAGAAGGGCAAAAGGCAGCCAGCGCACAAAAGCGAAGGCCAAAAGCAGCGCGGGAAAGATCAAAGTTCCCAACGACAGAACCTTCCCTTTGAAGTTGAAGCGACCGAGTGAGGCGATGACGAGCGCGCCGAGGAGGGCGCCCGCTCCCCGGGCTGAATAAAGCCAGCCGTTGGTGGCGGCGTTTCCTCGCAGTATTTCCACGGACCAGGCAGGGATCAGGACGACAAACGAGACGCCGAACAGGCTCGTTGTGCCCACCACTCCGATGAGCACCCGGATCAACGGATGAGAAAGCACATATCTAAAACCTTCTTTCAAGTCCTGCCAGGGCGAGGATAAAGAGCTTCGCCTTCGGTGCCCGCCCAGGTCCATCAAGAGGAGGGATGCGATGACAGCACTGAAAGAAATGGCGTTAATGAAAAAGCACCATGCCGGCCCAAAGAGCGCATAGGTGATACCGGCGGCGGCAGGTCCGATGACGGTCGCGGAGTTAAAAATCGTCGAGTTGAGAGCGATAGCGTTGGTCAGGTCATCCCGGCCGACCATATCTGGGACAAAAGCGTGACGGGCCGGAGCATCAAAAGCGTTGGCCACACCCTGGAGAAAAGCCAGACACACAATATGCCAGGGCCGAACCATCCCCGAAAAAGTGAGCCCGGCCAGCACAAAGGCTAATCCCATCATCATCGACTGGGTGAAGATGAGCAGGTCGCGCCGCCTGATCCGGTCGGCCACAACACCCCCTATGGGCATAAAAATCCACGTTGGGATCCCGGCCGCAAAACCAACATAACCGAGATAAGCAGGCGACTGGGTCAATTCATAAACCAAGAAACCCTGCGCCGTGACCTGCATCCACGTCCCGAAAAGGGAAACCATCTGCCCCCAGAACCACAACCGATAGTTCCGATGGCGGAGGGAAGAAAATGTCTGCTTGAGGCCAAAATGGCGCCACCAGCCGCTTACTTCTGGCCAGGGCTCGGCCGTCTGGGTCAGCGTCTCGTCAGCTATCAAGTCGGTTTTCAATTCTTCAACTCATCGCCTGAGAAAATAGACAATAAAGAACGGCATTGTAGCGCAAATCGCTGTCGTGGACAACACTTGCCCCTGCCCCCCATCTTGTTGACTTCCCCCTGGATTCTTACCACAATGAGAAGCAATGAAAAGAGGGAATTAATTCAAAGGAGGCAGATCATGAAAAGGCTCGTCTTCTTAATTTTCCTCCTCGCCGCTGTTCTTTTTTGCCAGATCGACGCGGGAGTGAAAAGTCTCTCCCAGGTCTTCTCCCTTGGCGGAGGTCTGGTGGATAAGGACGGAGATAATCTGGCTGACACAGTTGCGCTCTCGATTGTCATTCCCGAGGAGCCAAGCCCCATCGAAATCGCATTAGCCACCGAAATCGCCGCCCGCACCAATTTCGAAAGCCTAGCCCTTCACCTGGAGCTGGTAAAGAAGGAATCTCAGCTTGGGCAACAGAATCCGGGAGAGACGACCATTCTCCTTGGTTCGAGGCTCCGCCTGCTCGAAAAAATAAAGGCCGAGGCAAAAACTCTGCTCCCCACCCTCGAAGCTAACCAAGGAGTTGTTTTTCTCTTCGAGCATTCCGGGCATCGCTTCATCGCTGTTATTGCCGGCTCAGAAACGGCTCTGCTCAAGACAGGACGCGCCTTTTTCCTCCGCTGGCCCTACCTGTGGGAAATCTGGGGAAATGAGGACGGGATTACCTACCATAGCCTTGAAACCGACCTCTTGAAGTTCTGGCAGGAGGAAGGGTTAACTCAGCCGCAGGAAGCAGCTATCCAGTTCGTCCGCTACCAATTTCCAGACATGACTTCGAGCTCGGAGGCAATCAGACAACTGAAGTTTGATACCGGTGAAATCGCCGAGCTCGGGCTTGAATGCACATTTTCCGATCGGAAAAGTATGGAAAAGGCATGGCTGGCTCTCAAGCACCTCCAGGATTCCCACCGCCGAGGGGAGAAAAGTCAAAGCCTCAATTATCCTGGCTGTCGTTCGCTCCGCGTTGTCCTCAGCGACGGCTCGGCTAGAGAAGAGGTAACCCTATCTCGGCTGAGCTATCCCCGACGAATCCTCACCCCCTCTTATAAAACTCCCGCCAAACAGCCTGCCCAGGAGAAATCATTTGACCTTGTCTCGCTTTTCTCGGAAAAAGGATTTTATTCAGACGGGGACAAGGATGGCCTTCTGGACGGGGTCCAAACGCTTATCATTGTCCCTGAAAATTTAGCCTCTCGATTTCTTCCGTCGTTTGCTTCGCGCCTTATGCTACCGACAGTTGGAGCTTCCTTCCCGGTTGTTTATTTTGATACAGAAATAGAAGATATCAAAACAATTCCTGTCCCCTGCCTCCTCGGCGACAACCGATTCACTCGCGACCTACTAAAAACAGGGAAGCTCAAGCTCCCTCCTCTCGAACGAGCCCAAGCTTCTGTCCACGTTGTTCCCAAAGCCTTCAACAAAACTGATTGCTTAGTTGTGGCTGCGGCAGACAGCGAGGGGTTAGACAAAGTGCTGGCCTATCTCGCCCAAACTTTCCCTTATCTGGAGGATTATGGCGAAGCGAACCCAACCCTGGGGGATATCTCCGACGACCTGGAAAAATTTCTCAGGGGAGAAGGCGGGAGCGCCGAAGCTTTCATAAGAAACAAACTCCAGTTGTTGACCGAAAAAATCAAGGGCAAAGACCTGGAATATCTTGTGGCTGAGGTTTTCCTTCCGGAGGAAAATCAAAAATTTACCGACCATATCCATGGATTTCTGGCCAAAAGCTTGAAAGCTAAGAAACTGGAGGTTCGCCCCTTCAACCTCAAGCAGAATAAAGTTCTTTTGGAGAAAGAGAAAGAATTCAACTGGGAGGTGGAAGATGCCCTCGCTCTTCTTGAGGAAAAAATAAGGACTGTGCCCCCTTCGAAGCGGCTCTTGGTCACGTTAACCATCAGCGAATCACCAGCCATAAGAAAGAAGGTCAAGGCCCAGGCCGAAGATAGACTCCGTCAAGCCGGGTTTTCGAGCTTTGAAGTCGAAGTGGGGAGTGCCTACAAGCAGGGCTTCTACTGGCTCACGGAAAAAATTCTTCCTCAGATAAAAAGTAAACCCGTATCACAATTGACGATTCGGTTTGCCGAAGAAAGAGACGACTTTTCCAAGCCAAAACGGTTTTACACCGAGCCGCTTCGCTGGCTACAGGAGCTTTATCCCGTAGACGAAATTCTTGCGCGGGAGCTTGGCCTTCCCTTAGATAATATCCATTTTGAGATGCGGTCCGAAAGGACACCTGTTTATGAAGTCCTCGCTTTTGACGATAAAGACCATGTGCTCTTAAGAGCAGAATTTTCGCCGCGGACACGCGAAATTCCCTTCTTGAAGCTCCTGCCCGATTGGGGAACCGTCAAGATAACCACTGGATGGTTGGAAATCAAAGCCGAAAACCTCCCCCCTCTCGAAGAGCTCATCCCCACAGACCTGGAGAGAATCTGGGACTTCTATCAAGAAGAAATCCTGCGGGCTGTTTACGCACACGTGATGAAAAAGACAGCCAACAAGCCCACGACCGCTAAACAGCCCTACTTCAAGCGACTGCTGGTGGAAATTTGGGCAAGCGAGCCAGATTACCAGCTGGGACTTGACGAGGAAATTATTAGCTCGCTCGAGGCGATGCATGACGAGCTTTACTTCGACACCCTCGATTTTCTTCGCGGCATCACCGAGATCGAAGTCGAAGACGAGGAATCCCCTGAAGATACCTCGCGGCTGTCCGCACCGGGGAACATCTTGCCCGTCATCCATAGCTCAAGGGAAGGGGAAAAAGCGAGAGTCAAGGTGGTTCTTGAGGACTGGCCAGCCCCTTCTCCCCGGCTCATCCTCAAATGGAAAGAGACAGGCCGGGAGCAAGAAAATAGCGAGGAGGTGGTTTTTACCCCTTTCAAGCCGAAGGCCATCCGCTATCCTGGGTTCATCTATGATGGGAAACAAGAGATAATCGAAAACCTGATTGCCGAGCTCGAGTTTGAAAAAGAAGCTGACTATCTCGCCTGCCTCGAGACCATCCAGCAGGCGAAAGAGCTGGGTGAGCAGAATCTTGTTTTCCCTGCCTTCTCTTTCCCCCGGCTGAGGTTTCTCACCCTACGGCTTAGACACAAAGACCTCATCAAGGAAGAAATGTTCACTATCTCGGTTAAATCCAGGGAAAAGAAAAGGCTCCTCGACGTTGAATCAGGCCAAGTGAGGGTCAACACCGAAGAAATCATCTCGCCGGAACGGTGCCTGGAAATCGTCCGCCACCTTAGCGGTTACCCGCCGCTCAGAACGTATATCGGCGGAGTCTCTTACGAGAAACGGGAAGTCCCGGTCATCGAAGCTTACCTACCCCATGCCAAATATGTTTCGTTGGCTCGGCTTCTCATTTTCAAGCCGACGCTTTTTCTCTCTGGCCGCCAGCACGCTAACGAGGTTTCTTCCACCAATTACCTCCTCAAGCTGGCTGAACTTCTGGCCACGGATCCGGTATCCCGGGAATCCCTTAAGAAAATCAATTTTGTTCTCTTACCGCTGGAAAATCCAGACGGAGCAAGCCTGGCCTTCGAGCTTCAGAAGCTGACTCCTTTTCACAGCCTTCACGCTGGCCGTTATAGCTCTTTGGGTGTGGATATCGGGTATCAAGTTGGTCTCGCCCGGCCGTTCCTCCCCGAAGCGCGCGTCCGCAAGAGGCTTTTCGAGCGCTGGCTCCCTGATATCTATCTCAACCTTCACGGCTATCCTTCCCACGAGTGGGTCCAACCATTTTCCGGCTATTCGCCCTACCTTTTCCGCGACTATTGGATTCCCCGCGGCTGGTTTGCCTACTTTCGGGCGCCACGCCTGTCAATCTACGAAAATTACAGCCAAGCGGCCAAAGACCTCCGCCGTTTTCTGATCGCTGAAATGCAGGCGGATGAAAAAATCAGAGAATCCAACGCCAAATTCTACGCCCGCTACCATCGCTGGGCCGGCCGCTGGCAGCCCCACCTCAACGAGCTCGAGCTCTATGAGGGGCTCAATCTTTATGTCGCCCGGCGGACACCGCAAGAAATAAAACTCACTCCGCGCACAAGAATCACCTACGTTGAGGAAACGCCCGAACTCATGGACGAGACGGCACGGGGAGCCTGGCTTGACTTTCTCTGCCGGCAGGGGTTGGCCTATCTCCAGGCTCACGTGAAATATCTCAGCCAGGTGAAGTTTGAAATCGGACGGATTGACGAAGAAATCCAGGATAGAATGACCTTCCAGTTCGTTCGCACCCGACCGGGCCGTCCTATAAAGCCCGACTGAAGTTCAACTATTGAATTGCCCAGGAGGTTAATCCATGATAACATAATTCCATTAAACTCTAAGACTTGGATGACGTAAATATAATAGGAGCCGAAAATTGGCCAAATTTATCGAGCTTGCAAGGAGGAAAGGATGAAGAAAATTTTTGCTTTTCTGGTGACGGTTTTTCTTTTCTCATTTCTGTTTGCTTCGCCAGCTTCCCAGTCGCAGACAGCAAAAGATGTCCTTACCCGAATGATTGAGGCTCAGGGCGGATGGAAAACCCTCGAAGCCATCAAAGACACGACAATGACGGGCACGGTCGAAATCGTCCAGATGGGCATGAACGCTTCGATGACCATGTACATGAAAGAGCCAAACAAAATGCGGATAGATATTGAGGTCATGGGCATGGTCATTACCCAGGGTTTTGATGGCGAAACCGCCTGGATGATTAATCCCCAAACCCAGCAGGCCGAGCCGATGCCGGAAAATTATGCCCGGGAAATAAAAAGGCAAGCCCTGGGAAACGACGCTCTTCTCCATCCAGAAAAATATGGAATCACTTATGAGTTCAAAGGAACAGAAAAAATCGACGGTAAAGACTACCTGGTGCTCGAACAGACGATGTCTGACGGACATAAGATGACCCATTACCTTGATTCAGCTACCTACCTGACTTACAAATCCAGGGGGACGACAATTAACCAGGCCGGCGTCGAGGTCATGGGAGAGACGGTTTTTTCGGATTACCGGAAGGTGGATGGGGCGGTGGTCGCCCATACTCTGACCACCAGTCAGGACGGTCAGGAATACATGCGCCTGACCGTCACCAAGGTCACCTTCAACTCAAACCTTGAGGATTCCCTATTCACCATGCCAAAGTAGGGTAGGCTAAAAAACCCAAATCTCCCTTAACCCTCAGCCTCCTTGAGCACGTTGTAAGCGAGGCGAAGGGCACGCAATCCTTCCTCACCGCTGACTTTTGACGTCTTGCCTGTCCGGATAGATTCGAGAAAATTCCGCAGTTCTTTCTTGAGAGGTTCTTCTTTCTGAATTTTCAGCGTCTTGATATCTGCCTGTCGATTGTTAAGGGGAAAGACCTTGACCTCCTGGTCAATATAATCAATGGAATAATAAACTGTCGGCTCGAAAATCCGTAGTTTCCTCACTTTGCCTTGATGGACCCGACTGGCGGTGAGCGTGGCCACACATCCAGATTTGAATTCAAGGCGGGCGTTGGCGATATCGATTTTTTCCGAAAGAACGTGGATGCCGGAGGCCCGGATGACGCTGACTTCATCTTTGATCATGGCGGTAATGATATCAAGGTCATGGATCATCAAGTCGAGAACGACATCAATGTCCAGGGAGCGGGCTGAGAACGAGCCTAATCGCTGGACCTCGATAAACCTCGGCTCCCGGATCAGCGTCTCAACTGCCTCGACGGCCGGGTTAAACCTTTCCAGGTGGCCCACCTGAAGGATGAGCCCGTTGTGTTGAGCGAGCGCAACCAGCTCTTCGGCCTGCTCGATCGTCTCGGTGATGGGTTTTTCGACCAGAACCGATTTGCCACGGCGAAGGAGGTTCATCGAAATGGCAAAGTGCTCGGAAGTCGGCGTCGATACAATCGCCGCGTCGATCTCATCCAGCATCTCCTCATAATTCTGGTAATAGTTAACTCCGTGGCGATTGCCAATCTGAACCGCTTTCTGGAAATCGATGTCGGCGACTCCTTTGAGCTCGGCCTCCTCCAAATAGGAAAGAATCCGGGCATGCTGAGTGCCCAGGTACCCCACCCCAATGATGCCCACCCGAACTTTGTCCATCATGCACCTCCATCCAGAACCTTGCGCACGGCAATGGTTATGCCGTGGGCTTCCGCCAGCGCCACAGCCTCCTTTTGGTCAAAAAAAGCAACCTGGTGGGCTTCAATACCGAGGGCTGATCCACCCGCCCGGACAAGCATCCGGATTGTCTCGAGGCCGACGCCGGGCACGTCGAGGCGCATTTCTTGCTCTCTCCGGCCAGCCTTGACGGCAACGATGCCCGGCCCGGCGAGTTCTCCTCCGCGAAGAATCGTTCTGTCTGTGCCCTCCAGGCCTTCAATCGCCACGACCAGCCGGTCCTTGACAATGACCGTTTGTCCAATATCCAGGTCCGCCAACCGCCGGGCAATCCCCAGCCCAAAATCCACGTCTTCGAGCAGGGAAGTGGAAGGCTCAGCCGAGGTGAGCACACCTGGCTGACAAAAATAGGGCTCGAGGAAGGGAAATGGGTCCATCACCCCGAGCCCGTTTTGTTCGAAGAAATCAACCACTGCCCGGAGCACTGCGGCTGGAGATCTCGTCTTTGTTTTTTCCCAGACGAGCCTGGCCGCTCCATCAAATTGGTCGTAGTCAAGAAGACAGTCGGGCCGGATCTTGCCTAACATCAGCACTTCTTGGATACTCTCTTTTTTAAAAAAAGAAACAGCCCTGCCGAGCTCACCGGGCTTGACCCAGAGAGAGGCATGGCCCCAGCGCTCAAACTCTCTTCCTGTTTCTCCTTCAACGCCCACCATCACCCAGGAGATACCTCTCTCCCGGAGCTCCTCGAGAATTCTACCGATAAAAGCGCCGGACCCGGCTACAATTCCGATTCGTTTTCCCATGCCGTTGCAGTCTTTTTGATGATTCCTCTTTTCGAGGCGGCGATAAAGGACAGCAGTTCATCCCTGTCTTCGCTCGGCGGAAAAACCGCTTTTATTCTTTCGGCAGCCTGGGTGGTGTTGAGGTCAGAATAGAAAAGAATCTTGAACATTTCTTTGAGTGTGCTGATACGCTCCTTGGTATAACCGCGGCGGCGCAGGCCAACCGCGTTCAATCCATAAAGAAGCACTGGCCTCATCCCTGCCACCCGGCAAAAGGGCGGAACATCCTGGGTGATGACCGTAAAACCGCCGATGTAAGCATGTTTGCCTATTCGGCAAAACTGGTGAACAGCGCTGAAAGCACTGATGGTCGCATAATCATCTACGCTGACATGGCCGGCCAGCGTCGCCGCGTTGGTGAAAACGGTCCCGCTACCGACGCGGCAATCATGAGCGATATGGGAATAGGCCATGAAATAATTGTCATCGCCGATGACGGTCTGCCCGCCCCCTTTCTCCGTTCCCCGATGGATGGTGATAAACTCTCGGAAAACATTCCGGCTGCCGATCCGGACCAAGGTTTCTTCGTTCTGGTAGCCGACATCCTGGGGTGGTGTCCCGATGACAGAATAAGGAGAAAAATGGCAATCAGGACCGATTTCGGTCCTGCCATCGATGTAGAGGTAGGCATCCAGGCGTGTTCCCTTATGGATTATGACTTTCTCCCCAACATAACAGTGTGGACCTATCCACACTCCTTCTTCGAGCTCACTTTTGGGGTGAACCGTGGCTGTGGGATGGATGAAGAGCTCACGTTTGCTCATGGAGGTCCTCAAGATCCAGGACCGAAGCGAGAATTTCACCTTCGGCCACGACCTCACCGTCCACCGTCGCTCTTCCCCGGACATGACAGAGTCGGGCTCTGATCTTGACGACCTCGGCCTCCAACCTCAGCTGGTCGCCGGGTTTGACCATTTTCCTGAAGCGAGCGTTCTGGATCTTGCTCAGGACGACGAATTTATTCATCGGATCGGGCAGTGAATGGTAAAGCAGGATCCCGCCTGCTTGGGCTAGGGCTTCAACAATTAAAACACCGGGCATGATTTTAACTCCGGGAAAGTGGCCCTCAAAAAAGGATTCGTTGCAGGTAACATTTTTTAGAGCGACGATGGATTTTCCCGGCTGAAGCTGAAGGACCCGGTCCACCAGCAAGAAAGGATAGCGATGGGGAAGAATCTTGAGAATCTCCTCCACTTTGATCGCTTCTTCGAACGAAGTCACTTCTTATTTTGCTGTCGCCTTGCTTGCATCGTAGCGCTTGATGACCTCGGCTGTAAGGTCAATCGCCGGGTTATAATAAACCGCCCCACTCTTTGCCAGGTCGAAGATGATGTCAATTCCTTTTTCTTTACCCAGTTGCTCGATAATGGGAATTAACTCGTTCTGGACCCTTGTGTAGAGCTTCATCTGGAGTTCATTCCAGTCGCGGTAGGCATCCTCGGCCACGCGTTTCCTTTCAGTCCGTTTCCTCTCCAGGTCGGAATTCATCTGGAATAGAGCCTCTTCTGAGAGGGTCAGCCGCTGCGTGTTGAGCTTTGTCTCGAGCTGGCGGATTTCATCATCAAGCTTGGTCAGAGTGGCCTGATTGGCCTTGTCTCTTTCTTGCAACCTGGCAATGACTTTCTTGCCCTCAACAGACTTCTCTAGCACCTCAGCCGAATTGATGACCCCGATTTTGGGGCCCTCCTGAGCCAGGACTGACGAGAAAACAGGAGCCAGAGCGAACAGGAAAATCAGAATCTTCAAGCTGCTCTTCGTCATCTCTATCCTCCTTATATGAGTTCAATTCTAGAATGTTGTTCCGATGGCGAACCGAAAATTGAAGTTCGTATCTCCCTGGAAAATCCGCCTGTTATTATAAGCAAAAATCAGCCGAAAGGGAACACGCAAAGCCGGGACAAAAATCCGAGCTTCCACTCCCGTTGAAGAAAACATATCCTTGAAGCTGATTTTCTGGGATTTAAGGTAGCAATTTCCTCGGTCATAGAAGAGAATCAGGTAAAGGGGTCCACCGACCTGAAAAACATATTCGGCGTTGAAAAGGAAGGATTTCTCCCCGCCGATGAGGGTTCCTTCGGTCGACCGCGGACCGATAGAGTAAATATCATAGCCACGGATATCCCTTTCCCCGCCCATGTAAAATCTTTCCCAAAAAGGTATGACCGAAGCCCCGAACGAACGGATAAAAGAATAGTCAAGGTGGAGTCCAAGGGATTGGTTCTGGAAGATCGGCTTCCAAAAAGTAAACTCGAAATGGGGTTTTACAAAATCGACATCCCCTCCCAGAATTCCTCCTGCTATTTTCGCTGAGACAAGATACATCATGCCCCGCGTCGGCGTGAGGGGGCTGTCTACCGTCGACCGATAAACCGTCGGGATGATCGCACTGACCGTGTATTTTCCAAAACTGTAACCGTAATAATAAGCGTAAGAATATAGGCTTGAATAGGCCGAATAATAATAGGGGTCAAGCATAGAGTCACCTTCGTAGGAAGAGGGCGAAATCTGAAGCTTTTCGAAGCTGTAGGTCAGGTTTCCCCTGAGGTATCCTTTAAGCCTGGCGCCGGTAATGAGGTCCACTCCCCGACCCTTTCGGTCATAAAGATAAGGCAAGATCAAGTACCGGTCGTAAATGTTGAACCCGAGGGTTATGGGATAGTCAAGAAAATAGGGCTCCGAAAAACCAAAGACATAATTTTTGATTCTTTTCCCGTACTGAGCTGTGATCTCCAGGTTCTCGCCTGCTCCCATAAAATTGACCGTGGAATAGCTCAGAGCAACATACATTCCTTCATAGCCGCTGTAACCAGCGGTGAACTGGATGTTATTGCGCTGCAATTCCTTGAGGTTGATGGTAGCGTTAATTTTCGTCGGATCCTCAGGGTCCGGTCTGATGTCTGGCTCTTTCTCCAAGTCCACTAAGCCAAGCTGTTTAATCCGAAGTATGCTATCCTTGAAGAGAGCAAGGCTGAATCGGTCACCTTCCCGAAGGAGCATTTCACGGCGAATAACCTTATCTTTCGTATAGGTATTGCCCCGGAAATCCAGGCGATGGAGATAGGCAATTTCTCCCTCCATGATGTTGTACGTGACGTTGACCCTCTTGTTCTTGGGGTCAAGGCTTTCCACCGGGATCACTTGGATATAAAGATAGCCAATGTTGCGGTAGACTTCTCCAATCGACTCGACGCTTTTTTCCCTGACTTTGGTGCTATAAACATCGTCTTTTTTCAGCTTAATCAAACTCCGCAGATAATCACTGGAAATGGCCTTGTTGCCCTCGATCGTAATATCTCCGACGAGGTAGCGATAGCCTGCCTTCACCGGAATGACAATCTTCATCATCGGCTGATTCCGGAAGAAAATCGTCTTTCTGGAGACATTTTCCACTCTCGGTTCACCTACCGAGGCCTCCATGTATCCGTATTCCTGGAATTTCTTCTTAACCAGGTTCAAGTCTTCGGCGAGCTTGTTTTCCTTATAAGTATCCTTACCCGCTACCCAGGTCAGGAGACCATGCGGTCGGTTGGATTTCATCGCCTCCAGGGGAATGCTCGAGGGCAGCTTGGCCAGACCCACAAACTCGACCTCGCCCACCCGGACTTTGGGACCTTCATCGACTTTAAAGAGGACATCCAATTCGTTTTTCCCTCGCCGGCTCGTCTCCACCTCAACTTTTGCGGCATGGAGTCCCTTTTCGAGTAACAAGTTCAGGATAGTTTCCCTGACCTTTTGAATTTTTGCCGAACTAAAGTAAGAATAGGGGAGGATATATTCGTCTTTTTCCTTCAGTTTGTTGACAATATCCTCTTCTTTGACCTTTTTCCCCGTTTTGTAAGCAATATTCCGGATGACAGGATTTTCTTCGACGATGATCTTGACGATTTTGCCTCTTGTCCCGTCCTCCTCCTCAATTCTGAGGTTGGAAAAGAAACCCGTCGACCAAAGAACGCGAAAGTCTTTGCGGAGGAGCTCGTCACTGTAATAGTCCCCTTCCCGAGACTGAAGATAATAAAGGATTGTCTCCCTGGTCACTCGCTCATTGCCGATGATTTCAATTTTTTCAACCCGTTCTTGAGCCCAGACCAGGGTTGAAAAAAGGGTCCATAAGCAAAACCAAGCCAATTTCCTCATTTTTTTCTTCTCTTTTATAGCATATCAGCCGATTTTTTTCAAAAATCCCCGTTCGTTCTCTAGAGCATTTCTTCTAAATTTAGCCCTATTATCAAACGCTTCGAGAATCAGAATGGTTTCAGCCGGCCATTTTCCAGGAGAAAAACCTTCTTGCAGAAACGGGCAATCCTCTCGTTATGCGTGACAATCACCGAGGACAGACCTCTCTTCCGGTGGAGATCAAGGATGAGGTTCATGATGCCCTCGCCGCTTCGAGCATCCAGGTTTCCAGTGGGCTCATCAGCCAGGAGAAGCCTTGGCTCGTTGACCAGCGCTCTGGCAATGGCTACTCGTTGTTGTTCGCCACCCGAGAGCTCGCTCGGCCTTTGAAAAGCCCTATCCTCGAGGGACATCTCCCGGAGAAGATGAATGGCTCGAGCTTCAGCTTCTCGCCGGCGAAAGCCGCGGATGACAAGCGGGAGAAAAACGTTTTCCAGAGCTGTGAACTCGGGCAGGAGATGGTAAAACTGGAAAACAAAACCGATATTTTCGTTCCGCAGGCGGGCTTTTTCTCTCTCCCCCTTAGCATGGATATTCTCTCCGTTGAGGAAAATCTCACCTTCTGAAGGACGGTCTAGAGCACCAATCAGGTTGAGGAAGGTAGTTTTGCCGACTCCAGAGGCCCCCATGATGGCGACGATTTCTCCCTCTTGGAGGTCGAAATCGAGGTCCTTGAGCACCTGGATTTCTCCCTTCGGCGAAGGATAGACCTTGCCCACACCCCGAGCAACAAGCAAGCTACTCATATTTTAAGGCTACGACCGGGTCAACTTTCGAAGCCCGGTGCGAGGGAAAAATTGTGGACAGCAAGCTAATTGCCAGACTTACTCCGATAATCATCATCAGGTCACCCAGCTTGATGTGGAAAGGCACATAGGAAATTTGATAGATATCCACCGGGACCTTGATGAGCTCATAGGTGTTGGCCAGCCAGCAGCAAACCAAACCTAAAGCCACTCCGGCCGTAGTCCCGATGACCCCGATCATAGCTCCCTGGAGGAAGAAAATTTTCTTGATGCTCCTTGAAGTTGCTCCCACTGCCATGAGCACGCCGATATCCCGGGTTTTTTCCATGACCATGAGGATGAGGGTAGCGATGATGTTTAGAGCGGCGACGAAGACAATTAGGGTAATCGTCAGAAACATGATATTCTTTTCGAGCTTCAGGGCTGAAAAGAGAGATTTGTTGAGCTCCATCCAGGTGGTCACATAGGCCGATGGCGGCAGGACTAGTTTGATTTCCCCGGCTATTTTGTCGGCGGCAAAAATATCCTTGATCCTTATCTGGAGGTGACTGATTCTCCCCCCCATGCGGAAAAATTTCTGCGCCGCGGTGAGAGTTGTAAGGGCAGTTGTGCTGTCAAATTCATAGAGTCCAGTGGAAAAAATGCCACTTACGGCGAACCTCTTTGTCCGAGGGAATAGCCCGAGCGGTGAAAGCCTTGCCGCCGAGGTCAGAACCGTAACTTCGTCTCCGACTATGGCCCCGATGTTGAACGCCAGCTCACGGCCAAGCAGGATGCTTTCTTCCTCCGGCCGAGGAATTCTCCCTGAATCAAGCTTCGCCAGCCAGACGGAATGAGGTTTTTCGACATCAAAATCGATTCCTTTAAGCATAGCTCCCCGACTTCGGAAAGAGCCGCTGACAAGGACCATGTCATAGACGACGGGCGAGATAACCTGGATTCCGTTGATTCCCTTCATCGCCGAAACAAGACTCTGGTAATCTCCCAGGCCTTCTCCAGTTAAATCAGAGACAAGGATATGGGAAGTCGCGCTCAGGATTTTGTCCTGCACGTCCTCCTGGAAACCGGTAATTAGGGCCAAGGCAATCACTAAAGCCATGACGCCGATGGTGATGCCCAGCACCGAAATGAAGGTGATAACAGAGATGAACGCCTGTTTTCTTTTAGCCCGGAGATACCGGGAGGCGATAAAAAGCTCGTAGTTCATGTGGTTCGGCGTCTTATTTCGGCCTCAACAACGGAAAAAGGATGACTTCCCGGATAGACTTCTTGTTCGCCAGGAGCATGGTCAGCCGGTCGATGCCAATGCCTTCGCCACCGGTCGGCGGCAGGCCGTACTCCAAGCAGTGGACATAATCCAGGTCAATCCAGTGCGCGTCCTCATCCCCTTTGAGCCTCTCCTGGGCTTGCTGTTCAAATCGCCGCCGCTGTTCATGGGGGTCGGTGAGCTCGCTAAAGGCATTGGCGATCTCCATGCCGGCGATAATGAGCTCAAACCGCTCTGCCTCCTCCGGGTTCTCACGGGAGGCCTTGGCCAGCGGCGAAACCTCTTTCGGCGGGTTAACGATGAAAGTCGGCTGGATAAGACGAGGCTTGACGAGTTTGTCGAAGAGGATGTCCAGCGCTTTACCGTAACTCTTTGGCTTTTTCTCCGGAGCCAGGTTGGAGGCGAACTCAATGATTTCCTCTGGCTGGTCAAAACGGGCTGGAGAAAGACCGCTAAATTGGAGGAGAGCGTCTCTGAATCTCAGTCGTGGCCAGGGTCTCTTCAAGGTGATAACATGCTCCCCATAGGGAAACTCTTCTTTCCCGAGAAGCTTCTGGCAGAGGGTCAAAATGAGCTCTTCTGTGATGTCCATCATATCATAATAATCACTGTAAGCCTGGTAAAATTCGAGCATCGTGAACTCGGGATTGTGCTCCGAGGAGATGCCTTCATTGCGGAAATTGCGGTTGATTTCATAAACCCTTTCCAGCCCGCCGACAACCAGGCGCTTCAGGTAAAGCTCGGGGGCGATACGGAGATAGAGCTCTATGCCGAGCGCATTGTGGAAGGTCTTGAAGGGACGCGCCAGCGCTCCACCCGGAATCGTCTGCATCATCGGGGTTTCGACCTCGATATAGCCGCGGCTGTCAAAAAACTTTCGGATTTCGGCGATGATCCGGCTGCGCAACCAGAAGACCTCTGCCACTTCGGGGTTCATAATCAAGTCCAAGTGACGGTGGCGGTAACGGAGTTCTATATCCTGAAGTCCGTGCCATTTTTCAGGCAAAGGATGAAGGCACTTGGCCAGCAAGGAGAACGACTGGACAAGCACGGTGAGCTCCCCGGTCCGAGTCTTGAAGAGAGTGCCGTCCACGCTGATGACGTCGCCGATGTCCATGAGGTTGAACAGCCGGTAATTCTTCTCGCCGATGATATCTTCCCTGAGGTAAATCTGAAGCCTTCGCCGGCTATCGGAAATGGTGGCGAACGTCGCCCGACCCATCTTGCGGATGGAAAGAAGTCGACCGGCCACAACAACCGCCTCTTTCTTTTCCTCGAGCTCCTCAGCCGTGAGCGAGCCAAACTCTTCAACGACAGAGAAAACGGCGTGGGTTACTTCCGCCTTGTACGGAAAAAGGCTGACGCCCTCCTGAACGAGCTTGGCGATTTTCTCTTCTCGGGAAACTTCCTGGTCAGTCTTTCTGGGCTCTCTTGGGGACATTGGAGACCTCATCATCGGGCTTTTTCTGGGCCCTCATTTTTTTGCGCAGGCTGTCCAGAATGCCGTTTACAAAAAGGGCTGCTTCTGGGCCGCTGTATTTCTTAGCAATTTCAATGGCCTCATTGATGATGATGGCGGGGGCAAGGCTTTCGGCCGCCAAAAGTTCAAAGGTAGCCAGGCGGAGAATATTCCGGTCGATGAGCGTCATCCGAGAAATACGCCAGTGCTCTGAGGTCGACTGGATGGCCGCGTCGATCTCATCAACCCGGGAAAGGACACCCTTTATTAGCCATTCACTGTACTCTCGGATGTCCTTCCCCGCCCTCTTTTCCTTCCAAAACTGGGTAATTTTCTCGTCTACCTCGGCTTGGTCAAACTCCAGTTGATAGAGAAACTGGAGAGCGCATTCCCTGGCTTTTCTTCTTCTGCCCATCGGCCATGCGCCATCAGCCGAGTTTGGCCGCCCGGATCAGGTTCAAGGTTTCGACAAGCGAAAAGGCTGCATCCCAGCCCTTATTCCCTGCCTTGGTTCCAGCTCGCTCAATTCCCTGCTCAATCGAATCCACAGTAAGAATCCCGAAGGCACACGGGAGGCCCTCCTCTATGGAAATCTGAGCAATTCCCTTTGTGACCTCCGCACTCAAGAAATCAAAATGCGGCGTGTCACCCCGGATAAGAGCACCAAGGCAGATGATGCCGTCGACCTTGCCTGTCTTGGCGAGCTTTTTGACGATGACCGGGATTTCAAAAGAACCCGGCACCTTGTATACCGAGATGTCCGCTTCGGCTGCTCCGAGCTTGTCCAGCGCATCGAGCGCCCCGGACAGCAGCCGTTCCGAAATAAACTCGTTAAACCGGCTGACCACAATCCCTATCTTCAGTCCTTTAGCCTGAAGTTTCCCTTGATAAGTGACCATTTTTTACCTCTCAAACCCCTCGCCACTGGGGTTTTCTTTTTTCCAGAAAGGCCTTTGTCCCTTCGAGGCCGTCCTCGGTGGAACAAGCGCGGCCGAAAATTTCCGCTTCCAAGCCCAGCCCCTCCTCCAGGGGTTTGTCCAAACCCTTGTTGATGGCTTCAATCGCGTATTTCAAAGCCAGGGGCGCGTTCTTCATCATTTCTCGAGCTAAGGCCTCGGTTTCAGCGAGAAGGGAAGCCAAGGGCACGACCTTGTTAACCAGACCTATTCGCTCCGCTTCAGTAGCCTCGACCATCCGGCCGGTGAGGATGAACTCCATGGCTCGGCCTTTGCCTACGAGACGAGCCAATCGCTGCGTTCCGCCGAACCCGGGAATAAGCCCCAGCTTTACCTCTGGCTGGCCAAACCGGGCGTTCTCGGAAGCAACCCGAACGTGGCAGGCAAGAGCAATTTCTGTCCCTCCCCCGAGGGCAAAGCCGTTAATCGCTGCCAGGACCGGCTTTGGAAAGCGCTCCATCATCAGCGTCAATTCCTGCCCTTCCCGGGCATAGGCTTCTCCCCGGCTCGAATCCAGCCCGCAGAGTTCGCTGATGTCCGCACCCGCGACAAAGGCTTTTTCCCCCGCGCCGGTAAGGATAACAGCTTTCACCTCCTCATCTTTCTCGAAACCCAGGAAAGCGGCCTTCAATTCCCGAATTGTTTCTGCGTTCAAAGCATTGAGCTTTTCGGGACGGTTGATTGTCACCCAGCCGATTCCCTCTGCCTTCCGAACGACCAGGTTCTTGAATTCCATCGTTCCCTCCGCCTCAAATATCTTTTTCAGGCCCTATCCTATTCTTTTCTCATAAATCCGATATTTTTTATAAATCTTGCCACCCAGCGAGAGGTTGAATCGATTGACCGCCTCGTTGTCCTCGAGTTCCCAGGATAATTCTCCCCATTTATAGCCCTTGCGAATCGCATTCCTCTCCAGAGCGGCGTAGAGGAGATAGCTCAAGCCCGTCTGCCGATATTCTTTGATGATTCCGAAGACAAGGGCCCTCATGCCCTCGATCCGCTTCCGATAATAAAGAAACTTGAGGATGCTGAGCGGCGTCAGTCGGCCATTCATTCGCTTGAGGACTTCATTGTAGTTCGGCAGCCCGAAAGCAAAGCCGACCGGCTTGCCATTGTCTTCAGCCAGGATAACGAGGTCGAGGTCGGCGATGGCCTTCAGTTTCTTAGCAATATACATCATCTCGTTTTCGGTCCAAGGGACAAACCCCCAGTTTTTTTCCCAGGCGTGGTTATAGACAAACTGAATCTTCTTGATGTCCTCATCAATTGTCTTTTTGGTCACCGTCCGGATGGTTATTGTCGACTCTTTTTCTTTTTTCTCAATGATGCTCCGGACCTTTTCGGCCTCTTTATGATTCCGAGCCATAAAGAAAGCGTAGAGGTCCTTGGCCTTATGCAGACCGCATTTCTCCATTAGCTCCAGATAGTAAGGGGGGTTATAGGGCATCATGATCACTGGCGGGGAATCAAAGCCTTCCAGGAGAAAGGCGCATTCATCGTTCATCGACAGGTTCATCGGGCCTCGCAGGATCTCCATTCCCTGCTCCCTTCCCCATTCAGCCACTGCGTCAAGGAGAGCCCGGGCAACCTCCGGGTCATTGAAACTCTCGTAAAGGCCAAAAAAGACGACCTTTTCAGAATGAAAATGGTTGTGATTTTCATCGACAATCCCGGCAATGCGGCCGACGACCTCTCCGGCCCGACGGGCGAGGAAAAGCTCCATCCGGGCATGTTCAAAGAAGGGGTTTTTCTTCGGGTTGAGCTTCTCCTTCAAATCGACCAGCAGGGGTGGAACCCAATTGGGGTCGTTTCGGTAGACATTCCAGGGAAAAAGGAGGAACCGACGAAAATCCCTTTTTGTCCTAACTTTTTCAACGACCACAGCGTTCACCTTTTCTTCTTCCAGATTTTTTTCGTATTTTAACAAATAATTGCCTTTTTTTCATTATTTTTATTTTTCGTTGTTCCGACAGCTTGTCTCAACCCGAATTTTGTGGTAATAACGAAATACGCTTTTGAACAAAAGGCTTCAAGGAGAACCCCGATGAAATTTAAGACCCATTTCGAGGAGTTGCCAGCTGAAAAGCTGCGCTGGAGACTTGACCCGGACAAAATCCCTTTTGCTTCGACGGACGAATGCAAGCCCTGCGAAGAAATTATCGGCCAGGAGCGGGCGATCCGAGCCCTCAAAACCGGTCTCGATATCAAGAGCCTTGGCTACAACATCTTCATCACGGGGATGGTCGGGACTGGCCGAACGACAACGATCAAACAACTTCTTGAAAAATTAGAAAAGGGAGGGGAAACACCCGACGACATCCTCTATGTCAACAACTTCAAGAACCCGGATGAACCCAGCCTGCTCATGCTGCCTGGCGGCAAGGGCAAGGGATTTAAAGAGGCCATGGAAAATCTGATTGAAATGCTCAAGAACCACATTCCGGAACTCCTCAAAAGCAAGTATTATGCGGAGAAAAAAGAAAGCATCCTCGAAAGCCAGCAAAGGAAACAGCGAGAGCTCCTCGAAAAATTCGAAGAGGAGGTGGCCAAGCAGGGTTTTTCCCTCATCCAGGTTCAGATGGGACTTTTCACGAAGCCCGACCTTGTCCCCCTCATCGAGGGACAGCCGACCCCTTTTCCCAAGCTTGAGGCAATGGTTAAGGAGAAAAAGTTTTCTGCCGAGGCCCTGGAAGAGCTCAAACAAAAATACGACAAGCTTACAGGAGAGCTGGAGGACCTCTTTGAATCGCTCAAGGAGATTGACGAGGAAACCCGCCTCCTCCTCAAGAACTGGGACGCCGAAGCTATCACCCCAATCATCCGGGGCGGGATCTCGGGAATCCGGGAAAGGTTTCCTTATGCGGGGGTGTCCGAGTACCTGGATAGCGTAGAAGAAAACCTCATCAATAACATCGACCTTTTTAAGGCCCAAAAAAAAGAAGAAAAGGGAGAAAGGATGGGTGAAAACGTCGATGCTTTCCTCGAATATCGAGTCAACCTGCTCGTGGACAACTCTGACCTCAAAGGTGCGCCCATCGTTATGGAAAACAACCCGACCTACATCAACCTCTTCGGCACGATTGAATCCACTCTCACCCGGTGGGGTGTCTGGCAGACCGACTTCACCCGCATTAAAGCCGGCTCCTTTCTTAAGGCCAATGGCGGCTACCTCATCCTCAACGCTCTGGATGCGCTGATGGAGCCAGGCGTCTGGACAACCCTGAAAAGAACCCTCCGTCATCAGGTTTTTGAAATCCAGAATTACCTTTCCCTCTACCTTATCGCTGCGGGGAGGCTGAAGCCCCAGCCAATCAAATGCAACGTCAAGGTAGTCATGATTGGAGATGCCTACATTTACAATCTCCTTTATTTCCTGGATGAGGATTTCAAGAAGATTTTCAAGATCAAAGCTGAATTCGACTCAGAGATGGACAAGGATGAGAAGGCGATCGAAGATTATGCCCGCTTCATCAAGAAAATCTGCCTCGAGGACAAGCTCCTCCCCTTCGATAAAAGTGGCATCGCTGCCACCATTGAATATGCCACCCGGATCGCCGGCCGCCAGCGCAAGGTCTCGACGCGATTTCACATCCTGGCCGACGTCATCCGTGAGGCGAGCTACTGGGCCAAAACAGAAGGTCACGCCCAAGTCAGCCGGGACCACGTGGAGAAAGCAATCCATGAGCGCTTCGAACGGGTGAGCCTGATTGAGGACAAAATTCAAGAACTGATCGAGGAAGGGACCATCCTCATCGACACCGAAGGAAAGGTTGTCGGTCAGGTCAACGGGCTGTCCATTTACGACATGGGTCAGTTCTCCTTCGGCAAGCCGACTCGAATTACGGCCAAGACATCAGTCGGCCGAGCGGGGGTCATCAACATCGAACGCGAGGCGGATTTGAGCGGCCGAACCCACAACAAAGGTGTTCTCATTCTGGGGGGCTATCTCAGAGGAAAATACGCTCAGAACAAGCCTTTTTCCCTTTCGGCCAGCCTCGCCTTTGAGCAGTCCTACTCCGGTGTAGACGGCGATAGTGCTTCCTCCACTGAAGTCTATGCCATCCTGTCAAGCCTCTCCAGATTGCCCCTGCGACAGGACATTGCGGTAACGGGGTCGATCAATCAAAAGGGTGAAATCCAGCCGATTGGCGGGGTCAACGAAAAAATTGAGGGCTTCTTCGACGTCTGCCGAGCCAAAGGTCTCACCGGCACCCAGGGGGTCATCATCCCCCATCAAAACGTCCAAAACCTGATGCTGCGCCAGGATGTCGTTGAGGCCGTCGCCCAGGGAAAATTTCACATCTACCCGATAAAAACGATCGATGAGGGGATTGAAATTTTGACCGGCATCGAGGCGGGCAAGCTCAAAGAAGATGGCACTTTTGAGGAAGGAACGGTCAACTACCTTGTCGACAAGGAGCTGGAACGGTTGGCGGCAAGCTGGAAAGCCTTTGCCGCGGGACAGGAAAAAGAAGTCTAAGCTCCCTTAGGCGGGTTTATATTTTCATTAAATTCAGAGCTCTCTAAGGGAGACTAATTTTTTGAGCCTGTTTACTTCCCAAGGCCGCAGAAGCCGCCATTGGCCTGATTTTAGCCCCCTCAAGGTCAACCCACCGTATTCAACTCTTTCCAGCTCGAGGACTGGATGGCCGATGGCTTCCCCCATCCGGCGGACTTCTCTTTTCCGGCCCTCGTGAATTTCAATCCTGAGCAAGCTCGATTCAGGGCCGGGCCGGAGAAGAGTCACTTTTGCGGGAGCTGTTCTTTTCCCATCGAGGAGAATTCCCTGCTCGAGCCGGGAGAGGCTCTCTTTATCCGGCTTGCCCCTTACCCTCGCTAAATAAACTTTTTTTATTTCATATCGAGGGTGGCTCAGCCGGAAAGCTAGCTCCCCATCATTCGTCAGCAGGAGAAGCCCTTTGCTCTCGCGGTCCAGGCGGCCAACCGGAAAGAGCCGGCCAAGGTCAGGCGGAAGGAGCTCTCGGATAGTGCGCCTCTGAAAAGGGTCGCGGAGGGTCACAAGATAGCCGGCTGGCTTGTTGAGGATGACATAAACAAGCTTCCCGGGTCGCTTGACCTTTTTTCCATCGACCCAAACGACATCTCTTTCCGGGTCAATTTTATGCCCAAGGTCCAGGACAGGGTTGCCGTTGACCTGGATGCGACCTTCCTGGATCAGGCGGTCGGCTTCCCGCCGGGAAGCTATACCTGCTTGGGACAGGAATTTGTTGAGTCTGATTTTCACGCTGATTTCAGGGCAGCTCGGTTAATCAAAAGTGATAGTTGAGTCCGCAGTGAAAATTCACACCGCCAAAATCCCAACTGAGACTGGAGATTTCGAGCGCAAAATCCACATATCTGAGCTCGGCGAAGAGGCCAATCTTTTTAAGCGTCAGCTCAGCCCCAACCCCAACGTTAAAGGACCCATCCACGCTTTCCCCAATCTGTTCAATGTGCGCAGAATACCGACCGTATCCGGCTGTTAAATAAGGGTAGACAAGAGGTAAGGAAATGCCGATTTTGGCGTTGATGCCGAGATAATAGTAGTCCATACCCCGACCATCATAAATGCCTAAAGAAGGGTCATCAGAAAGCAGGCTGTGGTCAGCCCGGTAGAATTGACCTTCGATGGCCAATCCAAGGAATTTCAGTCCCGCTTGGGCTCCATAAAGAAAAGTCGAATCCTTATCAAAGTGAATTTTGGTGACGCTCACATCCTGATTGGAAAGACCGCTCTGGATCCCGACATAGAACCCTCCCCGGGCAGGCAAAGCGGCCACGCCAAGAAAAAGCAAGCCGGCCAAAATAACCCCATCAAAACGCTTCCTCATTCTTTTCTCCCTCCCGCACTCTCTTTCATCAAGAGAGCCGCGGCTTAGCGATAATCTCCTGGATTCTGGTATCAAAAAATGTCTGGGCATTGGAGGGACGCAAGAGAAGGGCCGTGTCCGCCCCGGTGCTTGTTCCTCCGATGGAGATGCAATCTTCTTTGGTTGAAATGAGCCCGGCATCGGCGGCCATCAGGGCAACCTCAATGGCTACCTTAGCTCCTTCACCGAAAATGCGCAGGGTGTAAGCGAGAATTTCCTCCAGTTCATACGTGTCCAGCTTTTTGCGGACAGCTCGGCCTACCCCGCCAAAAGCGTGCTGGCAGGTAAGAATGCTCGCCCCGAGCGCTTCTATCCGACGGCGAAAAGCGGGCTTGAATTCCTGGATATCCGGTCCCAAAAAGCCCGTTGAGTGCGTCACAATGACCACGTTTTTACCCTGGAAAATTTGAGCCGCCAGCCACCCTGTTTTCCCGCTCGTCGAGGCAACCACGAAATTCCGCAGGCCCAGTTCTTCGGCTCGCTGGCGAGCCGCCTCCAAGGTCCGTCGCGTGTTGTGCGGACCGGGCTGGTCGAAAATGACGCAGGGCACGATGAAATCCGCGGTCGTTTTCTTTTTTCTCGGCATCGTCTTTCTCCGCTTTGCGTTTCGGGTTCATTTTCGTCTCCTGGAAGCCAATTGTCAAGAAAGCCCGTTGGAACCAAATTCGCCGATAGGAAATTTCTCTAATCCGACCATCTTTATGGTTGAAAATAAACAAGATCGATCGCGAAGGGGCGCCGGGGCTGAATCGCGACAGGACCCGTCGGGTGATTCTATCGGCAAATTTCGGTTTGAACCGGTTCTTCTCACCTCCGTATAATTTATTGTAAAATAAAATACTCAAAAAATGGCCCGAGTGAACGTCAGTGAATCTTTAGCCATCTCCCTGTCCTCCCTCTTTGCCAACAAGCTCCGAACCTTCCTGACGCTCCTCGGCATCATCATCGGGGTGCTCACCATCATCGCCGTCGTCTCGGTTATCCAGGGGCTCAACCACTATGTCTATACCAAGATGTCTTTTTATGGGGCGAACGATTTTTCCGTCTCCAAGTTTTCGATGATCGGCACATCGCTCAAGGAATACCGGGAGCAATTGAAACGCAAGGACCTGACTCTAAAGGAAATGGAACTCCTCCGGACTCATTGCCGGGAGTGCGAACTCGTGGGAGCCAGCACAAGCACGCGCCGGACGGTGAAATATGGAAGCCAGTCCTTAAAAGAGGTTGAGGTCCGCGGTGTGACCCATGTCGACCACCTCATCGGTTCTGTGCTCGAGCTCGAAAGGGGTCGCCATCTCCAGAGAGAAGACGAGAGACATTCTCGCTTCGTCTGCATTATCGGCGCTGATGTCCAGGAAAAGCTTTTCCCCTCCCTCGATCCGCTCGGACGGTGGATCAAGGTCGGGGGAGATAATTTTCTTGTTGTCGGGCTGGGCAAGAAAAAAGGAAAACTCCTGGGCATGAGCCAGGACAATTACGTCCGCATTCCTATCACGACGTTCATGAAAATCTACGGCTCCCAGCGCTCTGTTTCCATCAATATTCACACCTCTTCCCAACAGCAACTCAGCCGGGCCCAAGAAGAAGTGCGGACAATTCTCCGTTCAGTCCGGCATCGAACGTTTCAAGACCCGGATGACTTTTCTTTCCAGACCTCAGAGACCTTTATCCAGTTCTATAAAACGGCCACCTCGAGCATCTATTTTGCCATGATTGCCATTTCCTCCATCGCTCTCCTCGTCGGTGGAATTGTGGTCATGAATATCATGCTCGTCTCGGTCACCGAGCGGACCAAGGAGATCGGCATTCGCATGGCGGTGGGAGCCCGACGACAGGACATCCTCCTCCAGTTCCTTATCGAATCCTCAATCCTTTCGGCGACAGGAGGCATGATTGGAATTGTCCTCGGCCTCACCCTGGCCAAAATTATTTCGGCGTCGACATCCCTGCCCTCGAGCGTCGAGCCGGTCTCAATTATCCTGGCCATCCTGATGTCGGCGTCGATCGGACTTTTCTTCGGCATCTATCCGGCTAACAAGGCAGCAAAACTCAATCCCATTGAAGCCCTGAGGTCAGAGCAATGAGAGCTGGCATTTTGGGGGAAATTCTGGCTATGGCCCTCGATTCGCTCAAAAGCCACAAGCTCCGCTCCTTTCTCACTGTGCTTGGCATTGTCATAGGTGTCATGACCGTCATAGGGATGGTCTCCATCATCCAAGGTCTTAACCGAAGCTTCCTGAGCGAGCTCGAATCAGTGGGCTCGGACCTTATTATCATTACTAAGTATGAGCCCGGAATCCAGGTCGGCCGACGCTCAGAAGAAGAGAGGCAGAGAAAAAACCTCACCTTTGAGGATGCCATGGCTCTGGAGGCGGAAAGCAGCCTGGTCAAAGCCGTTGCCGTCGATATCACCGTAAGTGTGTTTGAAGGCATCCCCATCAAATACCAAAACATCAAGAGCGAGGATTCGCTCATTCTTGGCATGAATGAAAAATTTCCTGAGGTCTTATCAGTTTACCTCCCGGAAAAAGGCCGCTTTTTGAGTGCCTCAGATATCCATCATACGGCCAAGGTTTGTGTCTTGGGCTCTGAGCTGGCCGAAATTCTCTTCCCCCATTCGAATCCCCTGGAAAAAGAAATCCGGATTGGCCCGGAGAAATTCCAGGTCGTCGGGGTTCTCAAAAAAAGGGGGAGCATGTTCGGTCAAAGCCGGGACAATTTTGTCGGCATTCCCATTACCACCCTGATGAAATATTTTCCCTATGACCTGGAGAACCTGGAGATCATCGCCACCCCCAAAAAGCACGGCTATCTTTCGGAGACAATCGAGGAGATCACCAATATTCTGAGGAAGAGACGGAAAGTCGGGTTCGGCAAACCCAACGACTTTGCCGTCTTCACTCAGGATACCATGGTCGACCTCTACAACCAGATCACGGGCGCCGCCTATCTGGTGATGGTTGTCATCTCGTCAATCGGTCTCCTCGTCGGCGGCATTGGGGTTATGAATATCATGCTCGTCTCGGTTAAAGAAAGAACAAGAGAGATTGGCATCCGGAAAGCAATCGGCGCCCGCTCGGCTGACATCCTCAAACAGTTCCTCATCGAGGCCGTTTTTTTAACGGGAGCAGGCGGCATCCTCGGGATTCTCATCGGGTTCTTGATTGCTTTTATTGTCAAAGCGGCCACGCCGCTACCCGCTTCCGTAACTCCCTGGTCGGTTCTGCTGGGCCTCGGGGTTTCGATTTCGGTCGGCCTTTTCTTCGGCATCTTCCCGGCTCAAAAAGCAGCCCGGGTCGACCCGATTGTCTCGCTCCGCTACGAATAGCTTAGGTCTCTCTGTCTAGTCTGGGCATCTCCCCTCTCAATTCACAAAAATACGAAAAAACAGTCCTCCTCAGTTCTTCCCTCTCCGCCGGGAGAAGAAATCTTTTCCGCATCTTTAGAGAGCAATCCTGACCAACTTCATTCCCCAAATGACAGCACGCAAAAACTGGTCAAATGAGAGACTGCCCCCAATTCTATTTGGGCTCGAGCAAAGTGTTCACATGTCTGCTAACCGCTTCGAGAGGCCTTTCCAAGTCTTCGCCCTTCTCGATGACAATTTCCACAAGAGAAGTGCTCCCGCCTCCTTTTCCTTTTACTTTCGCCAGGACCACCGGAATGAGCTTTCTCATGTCCAGCCCCAATTTCTCCGAGGAAGCAAAGAGAAGATGGTTCCTTTCTTCGCCCTCGACGCCGTAAAGAACGACAAACTCGCCAGCCTTGATGATGTTCAACGCCAGAAGTCTTGCTTCGTCCGGCGTTTTATCTTTCCAAACGGCAGTGATGATTTTTCCTCCCGATTTCTTGATAACTTCTTCTGCCTCGTAGCTGGCCAGCCTCTCCTGGAGCTGACGCGTTTTTTTTCTCGCTTGCTTGACCTCCAAAAAAGTCTTCTCCATGGCTGCCAGAACATTCTTTTCATGAATCGAGAGCCGAGAAGCTAATTCAATCATGGTCTTATTCTTCCAGGCATAATCCTCGACTGCCCTTCGGCCGCAAAGAAATTCGAAGCGCAGGTTGCCGCGGATTTTCTCCCATTTGATAATCTTGATCAGACCAACCTCGCCCGTCCGACGGCAGTGCGTTCCACCGCAGGCGGAATAGTCGAAACCGCTCACCTCAACGACGCGGATAAGACCATGCTTTTGGGGAGGCCGCCGTAACGGAATGGAGGAAATTTTTTCCTCCGGGACAAAATAAGTTTTTATTTCCCTGTCCTCGAAAACGATAGCGTTAGCTCGCTCTTCAACCCGAGCAAGGTCAGGTGCAGAAATGGCGCTGATGCCGATTTCAAGGGTTGAAACCGCCTCTCCCAGATGGAAGGAAAGGGTTTCTCCGTGAAGAAGCTCAAAAAAACTCTGAGAAAGGATATGCTGGCCAGAATGCTGCTGCATGTGGTCAAACCGCCGCCGCCAATCGATAACACCGTGGATTTGCCTAGCCTCGATGTCTTTCTCCAGGATATGAACAATCCTCGGACCATCCTCTCTCACATCGAGGACCTCGACGCCGCCAATCGAGCCACGGTCAGATGGCTGGCCGCCGGAATCGGGATAAAAACAAGTCTGGTCGAGGACATAGACCGGCTGCCCTTCAATCAAGCCCTTATCGACAACCACCGCCTCAAATTCTTTCTGGTAGGCATCCTCCAAATAGAGCCTCCTTGTCTCCCCGTTTCTTGGCAGTTGGTCAGGATGATTCATTTAGCTTTCCTCCCGGGGTAATTGTTAAGCTTTATTATATAATAAATAAAGCTTTATCATTATCTTTGGATATCCCCAGCTCGGAGAAATCATAAATAATCTCACCTGCTATTTGTTTCAGATATACGTATTTGTTGGCGACCTCCCCTAAACCAACTTTTTCTCCTCCTGAAAAATAAAAAATTAGGGAAAAACGTAAGGTGTCCTTAGATGAGGGCGAGAATTCTCTCGGTAAGCTTGAAGTGCTTTTTGGCCACTCGGTCGAGGATTTCGACACCGTGCTTCTTTACCAGCTTCAGTCCTGCCTCTTCAGCCAGGGGAGAGCTTCCCTTCGGCAGGTCCACCCCAACCTCCTGGGACAGAAAATAAAGGCGCTTTAAGAATTCAGCCCGGGCCAGGATCGAGGCTGCGGCCACTGCCATGTCTTCCTCGGCCTTGGGCTTCTGGACAAGCTCGATGTGCTTACCCTTTTTCATCAAAGCATTGAGGACATAGGCCTTATCGCCAAACTGGTCCGTCACCGCCCTCCGGCAGGGTACCTCCCCCAGGATGTTCTCAATGACCCGGGAGTGTCCCCAGGCCAGGATGCGGTTCAGGTTGCGGAGGTTGGCATAAAGCTCATTGTACCGTTCCGGGCCAATGGCAACGATGGAGTGTTTATATCCTTTCTTAATGATTTCGGCC
>FWPV01003684.1_pt1 | contig 34213 bp, 29 predicted proteins | sample 2228371 | NCBI WGS metagenome assembly FWPV01 (sample SAMEA103939776, study PRJEB20133) | metagenome
CTCTGTTGAGTACGATTACCGCAATTGTATCTTCATAGAGAACATTATCAGGACCTGTTACACTTGCTGTAATATGGTATATTCCTTCTGTCAGTATCTTGATTGTATATTCATCAGAAGTTGATGATACAATCTCTGGCATTATCGGACCTGTTATATTAAGTGATGAGTTCTCAATATTGAATGAACCGTCTATTCTCAGTGTTACTTCCAATGGTGCAATACCTGACTCGATGGTTGAGGTTAATCTTATGTAATTATCCGTTGGAATCGCATTTACGGTAATTGAAGTGGTTGCTGTATTACCATCTGTATCTGTTGCCGTTATGGTAATAGTGTTTACTCCTTCAATCAATGGCACATGATTAGCCACAAATTGATTGCCATAAATAGTGGCAACTATTCCATTGACGGTAATGCCTGTCTCATTCCCTGTGGAGTTGATTATAGCACCTTTGACCATAACATCATGTTTTGTAATAATATCACCGTCTATTGGAGATGATACAAATACAGAGATTGAAGGAGCAAGATCCGTAATAGAGGCTTTGCCATATGTGAGACTTCTGAATTTCCCTGCCCAGGCATTCCTTATATTTTCTATGCCTGCTATCTCATTGCCGGTGAATGTACCAGGTCTTGTTATGAAGATAAAGGCTGTCTTGAATGTTTTCTGTGATGCTGATGTATCAGGAATCCTTTCCCCTTCTGCTGCAATAATATCATCTATTGTTACAAACTTTGTTGTCCCTGTAATCTTTGCTCCGATTTCAGGCATTCTTGACGGGTCATAAGAGGTATTATCGATAAGAAGAACAGGTAAAACCTGTGTCTTATCATAAATACCCATGAGATAGAGATCGAGAGAACTGTAATATCTATTTGCACCTGTTGATGTGAATGTTCCATCTCCGTTATCAAGCCAGTCATTTCCATAAATCACCGATGCATCTGTATCTAAAAGATAACTCCAGTGAACACCATCTTTTCCAAGAAGTGCTGTGCTGATATTTCCATTTGTATCTTTAAACTTAATATTTGCTCCCCATCTGTGCATCTGTTCATGAGCAATGAGATTAATCGTCTCTTCAAACTTTGGATCAGCAGGGTCTGTTATGATATTTCCAATATTACCCATATCAATACTTCCCTGCAGTCTTCCATTGCTTCCAAAGAGTGATGAATTATCGAAAACAGGTTTTCCAATGCCCTGCACATCATTCTTTACATCAAGATAAAAAGCCTTTGCATCTGCATCAGGCATCGAGAAATCGAAGTTTGTAAAAATAACAAAGAAATCATATTCATCAGTATGGTTTTTGAAGAATTCCTTTGCTATCTCTTGCCTTGGTATAACATTTATAGAGCCATCCAGTGTTGTTGCATTGTAGTCTCCTTCAAACTCAAAAACAGTAATATTACCGTAATCTCCAAGGTTATTAATAGTGAATTGCTGGATTAAGCTTATATTAATTATTACAACCTGCCCAGGAGCGATAGAACCTGATAAACTCTGAGAAGTATATCCAGATTTAGACACTGTTAGAGTAAAATCTCCCACTGATATATCTGATATTGTATATTCACCATTAGCATCCGAGATAGTAGCCCGTGTTGTATCTGAAGAATCAGTCAAGGAGATATTAGCTGATGAGATGGGATGCCCTGTTATTGAATCAATAATCTTACCCTTTACAAGACCTTTGAATGTACCCCAACCTCCACGAACACAACGGAACATATGTGTGCTTAACTTGTCATGAGGCACAATATTCACATTGTCATAGACAAAGGCCTGCATATATTTTCCATTTACATCCGGTTCGCCAAAAGTCGTTGAAGACCATGCAAAGCAATCACCAAAGTAGCAATCTGTATATGTTTTTGATAAAAGCTCTTTTATATCTGGCAATCTCCAGTCTGTAAAGCCACCCACTTCAATAACATTACACAGATAAAGTGCCTGATACCAGGTTTTTGCACTAAAATATACTTCAGTCCATATGAGCCCAGTGTCCCAGTCAATTAATGTGCCATCCTTATTGTTAGAGAAAGATCCACTTGGTAATGTTTCTCCTCGGACACAACGAACATTTTTCTCTGATGTTTTTGTAAAGGTAGAACCTTCACCATAATCAAAACTGATCGCTATTGCTCCTTCACTAACAGTTGTAGACGTCCAGTAAGGGGATGATTTTGTTTCAGGGAATATAGAAGGGTCTATAGCAGGATTAACCCTATCGAAGTCAACTATTGTCAGAAGTTCGAAATTTGTTGGGAGTCTCCAATCATTATGACCGTCCAGACCAAGTGCCTCACAATAATTCCGCGCCTCATCCCATGTCCTTGTAGTACCATCATCTTCTCTCTGCCACATAAGTCCTGTATTCCTATCAGTTACTGTCAGAGGGTTATTCTCATTATAGGCAAGTGGATTAATCTTATAACTTCCGTCCTGTCCAAGTGAAGGAGAACAAGCTATTATATCTCCCGAGCTATTAAAACAATCTGTCTGCCCGGAATCAGGCAGAAGATATCCACCCAGTGACAGTTTTGCAGACCCAGTTAGACTTATTGTAACAATGGGATGATCTGCATCACTCGATTGTATTTGCAGAACGCCCGAGAAATCTCCCTCCAGAGCAGGAAAGAATTTTATCTCAATAGAACATGACGATGAGGTAGTAATTGTATGCCATGAACACTCATCTTTATCTGATAACATGAATGGGGGAGTAGCCGAGATCTGGTTAATATCAAGTGTTGCAGTTCCAATGTTAGATATAACAAGTGTTAGTAATCTCACTGCACCAATTGTTACTTCACCGAAATCCATTTTCATTGGATTAACAAAAATCTCATCTTTATCGAGCAATCCGGTTAACGTGACTGTAATACTATGTGAAGCCGTCTGGCCGTAGGCATCCGTTGCCATAGCGGTAACCGTATTAGCCCCTTCATTTAGAGGTATTACCACAGAAAATATACCATCGGTCACATATGCCTTAAACCCATTTACAGAAACATTAGCATTATTACTCACCGTTCCTGTAACTGTCAGCCATGATGAATTAACTACCGCGGCGTTAAGAGGAGAGGTTATCGTGAGAGTAAAATGTGGTATCGGTGTTAACTGAATATTAAGGGTCTTTGTCTCTCCTGCAACTATTGTGTCATCGACTACCTGTTGAATATATCCGGTTTTTTTGAATGTCAAGGTTAAACTGCCCGGTGATATATTTGATAGGGCATAAGAACCATCTAAATTAGTTGTTGTTGTAAGAGTTTGGACGCCATTTGTGAAAGTTACGGTAACGTCAGAGAGAGGGGAACCGTTAGAAGAATCTGTTACTGTCCCAAACAAGGTTGTGGGCAGTGGTGTTAATTGAATATTAAGTGTTGTCTTTCCAGAAGGCAGAGTGTTTTTTACTGTTGTATTAACATATCCTGTCTTTTGAAATTCTGCCGTATAACTTCCTTTGGCGAGGCCTGTTACTGTATATAAGCCATTTGAGTCTGTTATCGTAGTATGGATCCCAAATATATCTGTTACTGTTACCGTAACATTAGATAAAGGTAAATTGGTAAAGAAATCGGTAACCGTACCTGTTAAGATATTTGATGGTTCTTTTGCTGTCCCTTTGAGATTTACTGTTACAATCGGATGATCCGCATCGTTAGAAAGTATCTTGATCTCATCAGTAAATATGCCCAAAGTAGATGGAGCAAACTGCACCACAACAGAACAATGTTCTGATAAAGACATCTCCTTGCCTGAACATTCATCTGAAAGAATGAAAAATGGTGCTGAAGGTTCTAACAGTTCCTGAATATTCAGATGCTCATAGCCTGAGATGGCAAAACTCTTATTCAATGTATCACCTATTTCAACAGAGCCAAAATCTATGGAAGAAGGATTTACATTAACTTCCTGATTGTCCACATTTATAGTAAAGTATGCTTCGGAAACGGAAAACCCTGCGTCAGGTGAAGTAAGCCTGACTTTTATAAATCCGTATCCGCCCATTAGCGGAAGGAGGGGTGTAAGTGGTATACGCTTCCACCCCGTAGAATAGATATTGCCGATTAATGCTATATAGGTTTCGCATGACAAGCCATCAGATTCACTAGCCCACACAAAAATGAGGGGGAGTTGATCTCCATATATTTCTTTAACATAAATATTTAAAGCAGCGCCTGCGAGTTTATTTGCATCAACATTTAACCGGAAACTTAAAACGTCGTCGCCCCATTTTGTATGCTGTACACGAAACGCCTGATCGTTCAAGTCATCTTCCATATATATTGTTACATCCTGGGCATTGGTCTCAGGAGATCTTGAGGATTTCAGACGGGTACTATAGAGCGACTGGAATGGCAAATCTACCGAATCATCACATTCATCACCGATTCCGTCAGTATCTAAATCTATCTGCATAGGATTAAAAACTGAAAGACAGTTATCCTCAGCGTCAATTACAGCATCATGGTCGGTATCATTTATTCCTCTTACCTTGACACAATCTGTAAATATTCTGGTATTAACATAACCAGAAGAATCGGTTACAGTTAATCGAACAGTATATTCACCTGCATTTGTGTATGTAAAAGAAGGATTTTGTAATGTAGAATCTATCGTTCCGTCATCATCAAAATCCCACTGCCATGAAGCAATAGTCCTTCCCGGCGGTGTAATCGAATTGTCGGTGAAGTTTACCGAAAGAGGAGAAATACCTGTCATGGGTGAAGCAGAGAAGGAGGCTTGCGCACCCTTCATATAACTTCCAAATAAGTATGCAGAGTTAGTCCTGATACCTATATCAATCATGTCCGGGAAATGATTATTATAAAAATGCCATTTTATCAGAAGCGTGTCCCATAGCGTTTCCCATGTCCCACCTGAGGGTTGTGAACCTATCAATATGGGAGCTTCAAAATTTTTCTTTATCCAAAGTCCACCATTTTCAAGGTAAACAAGATGTGGAATATCATTCACTAATTGCAATTTTCCTGCTTTAAAAGGGCTGCCTGAATCGTAAAGTGTCCATCCTGCACCCCATTGCTGAGTGTGGTCATGAACATAGTGTGCATACTTGCCGTTATACCAAATTGAAACCCTGACATCACCATTTTGGTGGATTACAAAAGAATAAATAGAGAACCCAAGGTCTTTCTCTTCAAAGGATGATGGGTTATTCGTATTTCCTTTCAACATTTTTTTCCCCATGCTGATATACGGAACATTATCAGGCCCGAGCGCTATGTCAAACCCTTCGGTAAAACTCGCCTTTTTCTCTTTTGGCCATAGAGCCTTTTTATTCCAGACTCCTCCTATTTTGTTTGCATAATGAAGGGTCAGATAGTCTTTCCCTTTATAAGATTCTTTGAGTAGATAGACAACATGAGGAATATCATTGGCGTCTACTGCAATAGAGCAACTATAAACAGAGGAGGATTTATTGCTTTCAAGTAGATCAAATCCTTTCCATGCATGAACCCCCGAAGAACTGTCAAGTGTATCATATTTAAAGTAAATTGGTTTATCATCCCAGTTATACGTAATAATATGAATGACATTTTTACTGTCAATTGCAACGCTTATATCAGCGTATATATTCCACCACTCGCCTGTAGTTCCTTTCTCCCAATTAACTCCTGCCTCAGATGTATATGCTTCAATCCATCCTCTTGGAAGATATTGGTCCCTTTTCCCTATAAAATAATATATTCTTCCTGAAGAAGTCCTTATTATATCCCGATAACTATATGAGCTTCCATAAAGGTTAGTTGATTGTGTTACAAGAACAGGGTTGAAGAAATCATCTGCCATGGTGTAACATGGAAAAATTGATGTGTAAAGTGATATTAGGATAAACAAAAAAATGCTATTTATTATCAGTTTTCTCCATCTTCTCATTTTTCCCTCCATCTCATAGCAAAAGGTTTAATATTTTTTTAAAGATGTCTATTAGCAATCAAAATGATGTTGCAAAAATTGGACAATTACCAATCTCATCAGCGATTCCATCTACGTCGATATTAGCAGCCATCTAAATTGAAGCATTTGATAAATTTAAAACTAAAACAATAAAATTAATAATTCTTCCTAACTTAATATATTTTATTATTATTTTCCCAGATTTATAAATTAATATGGATAATTAATATAAAGCTTTTGCTTTATTATGTCAACCATTTTCTTTCCTTAGAAAATTTTTTAAAATTTAGGGTTCTTCTCAGAAAAAGTTGCTGAAGTTGTTTCTTTCAACTAAGGAATATGCACGTGCATTGTCATTCCACGCAGCTCTTCCCTGCAGGTTGTAAGCATGGAGGGAGCAGGAATGATAACCGATTATTTGTGGAGATAACTTTGAGGGTTAATTAAAAGATGAATATTATCTATCGCAGTGCAAGACAAGTAATAATAATTAAAAAAACAATATACAAATTCCTGTAAGTATCTGAATAATATATAGGCCTATTAATAAAATTCCTGCAGCAAAATGTACAGTCCTCCATTTTGACTCACGGCTCTTTATTTTCTTAGAAAAAATTAATGTAAGTATTATGGAAAGGGCAATTAAAAGTCCAATAAAAAAATGCAGTGGATATTCCATGATGTGAGCCACTTCAATATAGACTATTATCATTCCTGCAAAAAATCCAATGAGACCTTCTACAGCAAAAAAAGGTCCAGACTTTCTGTGTTTTTTAATTGTCTGAAATGTTGGTGGCTTTCCTTGCAACCTTTCTTTTCTTATTTTTAGACCTATCTTTGCCTGATAAATAAATGCAAGAAAAACAAGAAAATTGTAAACACCATGAATATAGCCGAGAAGATCTGTAACTACGCTATATTTATATGATACTGTTATTTCTTTACTCCTTAATTATTTAATAAGTGAGTTCCAGTCTTCTGCAAAACGTTTCAGGCCGATTTCGGTTAATTCATGCTTGATTTCGAAATCAAGCCATTTGTTTTTAAGATTTACATCTTTATATTGTATACTTTTATGATTATCAGCATTATAAACATAATTCTTATTCGGGATTTGTAATCCTTTTTCGCACCATTCTTTTAAAACTTTGTAAGGCACAGTAACAATATCTGATTCAAGTTTCAGTGAGTATAATAAATGATCATAATTTCTGACACTTGCAGTGAGAACTTCTACATGTCCATCGCCTTTTTGATACATTTTTTTTATATTTGATATCAAATCCATTCCATTTTCACCTCTATCATCAAGACGCCCGACAAAAGGTGAAACAAAGACAGCACCTTTTTTTGCCCCAAGTGTTGCTGCATAAACAGCGGCAGCCTGTTCTTGTGTAAAACATAGAGTCATGTTTATGCGTATGCCTTTTTTAACTGCTATTTCTGCAGCTTTAAGGCCCTCATGAATTATCGGTAGTTTAATATGAGCATTAGGAATCCACGTAAACATTTCTTCTGCCTGATCTATCATTTCCTGGGCACTTGTTGAATGATCAGCGTATACCTCAATTGAAATTGACCCTTGAGGAATTAGATTAGAGAGTTCTTTTACCACATCGCGATAGAAATTCAGTATTTCAGTTTTTGTAAACTTTTCACCTCTTCTTATACGTTCTTGTGCAATCGGATTTTTTGATATAAGTGTAGGATTAGTTGTCTGTCCATCTATAAATCCCATAATTTTCAATATATCCCTTGTTTCATCTGGATCGCCACCATCTAAAAAAACTTTTGTTTTTAGGTCTTTAGGTCTCATAATATCTCCTTTAATAATTTAATAATAGCATCCTTAGAAATTTCCTCATAATCAAGGAGTTCCTCTGGCTTACCGCTTTTGGGCATCCTTTTTACAGATAGGCAATACACTGGTACAGCAATTGTACTTAAAGCGGTTCTAACCGCTTCACCCATACCACCTTCAGCAAAGTGATCTTCTACAGTTATAATTGCTTTTGTTTGATATGCAGCTTCTTCTATTTTTTTCTTATCCATAGGCTTAATACAATACAGATCAATAATGCGTACATTAATTCCTTCTCTTTGGAGTTCATTATATGCCTTTAATGCTTCAAAAACCGTTATTCCTGCTGCAACAATCGTAACAACATCTTTATCACTTCTCTTTAATACTTTACATTCGCCTATTGGAAATTCTTCATCCACACTGTAGAGAATCGGGGTCTCTTTTCTTGTCGTTCTTATATATACAATACCTTTACTTTTTGCTGCTTCTTCTACTAATTTTTCTGTAGATATAGCATCTGATGGGTATAAAACAATGCTGTTTAATATCGCTCTGAACATTGAAATGTCTTCAAGTCCCATTTGAGATGGTCCGTCTTCACCAATGGATACTCCCGCATGTGAACCACAAAATTTAATGTTTGCATTTGAATACTGACTCATTCTGATCTGGTCGAACGCCCGTGTAAAAAAAGCTCCGAAGGTTGAAATAAAAGGGATCTTCCCCCTACGAGAAAGACCGAGAGCCACTCCGACCATATTTTGTTCTGCTATATACATTTCAAAAAAATGTTCTGGATATGCATCTCTAAATATCTCTGCATATGTGGAATTGCTCACCTCAGCATCTAATACAACCATATCAGGAAAATTAGGGAATATTCTTACAAGAGCATTTCCATAAGCTCTGCGAGTAGCAACAGGTTTAGAAGGATCGTATTGAATTTTTTTTGCTGGAATTGAATATTTTTTTTTGGGTCTCTTTTCATATGGTTTTTGTATATCTGCTCTTATTGGTCTTTCTACCTTTCCAAATTCTTTAATAGCCTGTATTAGCTCTTCTTTTTTTGGAGCCCTTCCATGCCATCCATGCCTGTCTTCAAGAAAAGAAACACCCTTCCCTTTTATGGTCTTTGCGATTATCATAACTGGCTTTTCATTTCTCTGAACAGCTTTTTCATATGCACTAATAATTTGAGGGAATGAATGACCGTTAATAGTTATAGTCCTCCAGCCAAATGAAGATATTCTCTTTTTATAAGCATTTAAGTCATGCCCATACATTGTCTCACCTCTTTGACCCAGGCGATTCACATCAATTATTCCAACAAGATTATCAAGTTTATAATGTGCTGCTATCTGTATTGCTTCCCATTGTGAACCCTCAGACATTTCACTATCACCAAGCAAAACATAGGTCATGTAAGGAAGTTTATCAAGATACTTAGCATTTATAGCCATACCAACACCAATAGAGAGCCCCTGACCAAGAGAGCCTGTAGCTGCTTCAGTATATTTGAAAGCAACAGTTGGGTGTCCTTCGAGAGTGCTATTGAATTTCCTCATAGTCATAAGATCTTGTTCGGATACTGCTCCGGCGATTGCCCAAAGCGCATAGAACAGTGGAGAAGCGTGACCTTTAGAAAATATTATCCTATCATTATTGGGATGATCAGGGTCATTTATATCAAACCTGAAAAAACCTCCAAAAAATAGTGCTGTCATGAGATCCGTTGCTGAAAGAGATGATGTCGGATGTCCTGAACCTGCTTCTGCTGTGGAAGAAAGTATGTAATATCTTATAAGTTTTGCTATTTTCTTTAAATTTTGTATATATGTCATATAAACATCATATACCCAAAAATGAAATTAGCATAATTCAGATGTTGTAAAACCCGATATACAAATCGGTATCAATACCGAATAATCTATATCCTTAATCCTTAAAAAACAGTCAAGGGAAATGGACACTGAGCATAAATTTCTTTTGAGCAATGTCTGCATATTTCGGATTAATCAATATCACCAGTATTCAGGTAATCCTTGTGTCTTTATTATGAGCCACTTTGTTCTCTCTTTTTCAAGTGAAAAAATCAGATGAGCTGGATTCGGCAGATCACCAAGTATATATCCTGTCTCAGTTCCAATAGTTGCTATTATTCTTACGTCCATTTCGACTGTAGCTTTTCCTTTGCCTATTTCTATATTAGTATTTTCATATTCTATCTTTATATCTTTCATCCTTTCAAATGATGCCTTCATATTCTCTTTTATTAATAAATATGTCAAACCATATTCATCGTTATAATTGTAAGACACTTTCGACATAACATCATCAAGGTTTTTTCTTTCTATCGCTTCAGAACCTTCTTTGAAAAGTTTCTTTATCCTTTTTTCATCAGAAGGCCACAGAATATATAAAATTATCGGAATTATAAGTATAAGAAAAAAAATTGTTAGAGATTTTTTACTCATAGGTTAATCCCTATATCATGCCTCTGTTACATTTATAATTGCATCATATATTACTTTCAGCAAATGTTTAAGATTCTGTTCACTTATACTCAAAGGCGGCATGATTACAACAACATTTCCGAGGGGTCTGATGAAAATTCCTTTTTCTCTTGCAAAATATGCAACACGCCAACCCATCTTCTCTTCCAATCTATATGGCTCTTTTGTTTTTTTATTCCTTACCAATTCAACTCCTGCCATCAGCCCAGCGTTTCGCACATCTCCAACGTGTTTCAAATTTAATATTTTTTTTAGCCATGACCTAAGAATCTTAATTTTGCTTTTTAGATTCTTTATTACTTTTTCTTTTTCAAATAGGTCAAGACAGGCGATTGCAGAAGCACAAGCTAATGGGTTGCCAGTATAAGAATGGCCATGAAAGAAAGTTTTTAATTCTCTAAATTCTCCAAGAAATGCATTATATATCTCATCCGTTGTGATGGTTACAGCCAATGGCATGTAACCACCTGTTATTCCTTTAGAAAGACATATAATATCAGGCACCACGCCTTCATGCTCACAAGCAAACATCTTTCCAGTTCGTCCGAACCCTGTTGCAACTTCATCAGCGATCATAAGTATCTTATATTCATTACATAATTCTCTAACACCTTTAAGATAGCCTGGCGGAGAGGTTATCATTCCACCTGCTGCTTGTATTAAAGGCTCGATAATAAGTGCAACTATTTTTTCAGAATTAGACTTAAATATCTTTTCCATATTATCAAGACATTTATACTTACAGGTCGGATATTTTTTCCCAAATTCACATCTATAACAATAAGGCGAAGCAGCTTTATATGCTTTGAAAAGAAGTGGTTCGAATGCCTTATGAAATATATCAATCCCGCCTACACTCACAGCACCAATTGTATCTCCATGATAAGCATTTTTTAGAGAAACAAAAGTATTTTTTCCTTTAACACCTTTATGCCTCCAGTATTGAAATGCTATCTTGAGGGCAACCTCAACAGCAGTCGAACCATTGTCGGAGTAAAAGACTTTACGTAATCCCCCCATCTCCTCTTTAGAAATGGATACCACCCCCCCAAGCCTTCCCTTGGTATTGGGGGGTAATGACTTCTGAACTATATGTATAAGTCTTTCTGCCAATGTTATTGCCGGGACATTACTAAGTCCGAGTAAAGTGCTGTGAGCAATTTTATCAATCTGTTCCTTTATTGCATTATCTATCTCCTTTTTTCTGTGCCCAAAAATATTCACCCAAAGGGATGACACACCATCGAGATACCACCTTCCATAAATGTCTTTTATAAAACAATCCCTTCCTTCAGATATTATTATAGGCTTATCTTCAAGCCATTCCTTCATCTGAGTAAATGGATGCCAGATGTACTGCTTGTCAAGCTCTTCAAATTTTACATTCTCTTCAATAATGTCCATATATTACTCCTTGTCTAAAATTATTATCCTTTCAATACCTGCAAAATCCTTAACAATTTTAACATTCTGAAATCCTGCATTCTCAGCAATCTTTTTAATTTCATCTGATTGATTTATCCCTATTTCTAACATAAGAAAGCCCTGATTTTTTATATAATTAACTGATTCAGGTATTATCAATCTATAATAATCAAGTCCATCTTCACCACCATCTAAAGCATCTACGGGCTCCCAGTCCTTTATCTCTGGCTGTAAATTTTTCAGATCACTTCTTTTTATATAAGGAGGGTTTGAGATAATAAGATCAGCGGTGAAAATATTTTTTATTGGCTCAAATAACGAACCTTTTAAAAAAGTCACATTTTTAATTCCATTAATTTTTGCATTTTCCTCTGAATATCGAATTGCAATCTCTGATATATCAGTTGCATACCCATCAGCATCTTGAAATTCCTTAGCAAGTGAAAGTGCAATACACCCAGTGCCTGTACAGAGATCTAAAAATTTGAAGCATGAATTTTGACTTGTAACTTTTAACTTATAACTTTTAACAAGTTTAATAGCTTCTTCTACTAACAATTCAGTTTCAGGTCGTGGTATCAGAACACCAGGTCCTACTTTTATTTTTAATCCGCAAAATTCTGTATAACCAATAATATATTGAAGCGGCTCTCTCCTAGCCCTTCGTTTTAGAATACCATCAATTTGTATAAGTACTTTTTTTGTAATTTCTGGGTTATCTTTATAAAGATGTAATCTTTTTATTCCAAGACAATGAGATATAATCAACTCAGCATCTCTATCAGCATCAATAATTCCAGATTCAAAAAGAAAATGGCGAGCTATCTTTAATTTATCAAGTGCCCTCATGTTTAATTTGCTTTCACTTTAAGATTATCTTTATCATTCATGAAGTCGTTACAATCAGAACAAATCCAATAAACATTAATAACGCTCCTGTAAGCCTTTCTCTTATATTTTTCTCGCTAAAAAAATAATATCCTAAAACAATTCCTATTATCACACTTGTTCTTTTCAATGATATCATATAAGCGACTTTTGTAAGGCTTATTGCTATCATATGTGAAATTATCATGAGTGAATAAAAAATCCCTGGCAATAATAAGCCTTTAAATTGTCTTTCTCTAATAAAATTTTTTGTATTGTTTTTTCCCATAATCAATGCTATAGGAGTGAAAAGAATTGTCATAGCTATAAAATATGAAGCCCCAAAAAATAGCGGAGAAGAATGTTCGATAGCCATTTTTCCCAAAGATGATGTAATACTGTATATAAACGCAACAGTGATCATAAGAACTGAACCCTTTTCTTTTGTTATTGCTTTAAAAGGTTCAAAAATACCTTTCCGCATTTTATGGAGGTTCAGGGTATAACTTCCTGTAGCAAGCAAGAAAATTCCTATCCCTCCCTGTAATGATACCTTCTCACCCAATATGAGATAAGAAATCAGAATTAAAAATAACGGAGTCAGAGATAGAAATGGCAAAGTCAGGCTTAGAGGCGATAGTTTTAAAGCCTTTATATAGAGAACTGTTGCTATTATTTCAAGGGGTAAAGCGAGTGAAAAAGCTTTATAAAATTGCCCATCTAATTTTGGGAAAGGAATAAATATCAACAAACACAAAAGTAGCGGGAGCGAGAAAATAAATCTGAACCATGCAACATGGTATTCATTAACATCTCTTAATGCTTTTTTTGTAAGGGCATCACTTGTTGCGAGTGAAAAAGCTGATATCAATGATAAAATAACCCATTTATATAGCATTTATAATATTACAATAAAAATCTATAGACTTTTGATTGTTTAACATAGGCAACGCAATATTTAAATAAATCTATCCACCAATGTGATAAAATAAATTTGGATCATCTCCAAAAAAGTTGGTAAGGTCATATTATGAAACATTTATTAAAGATAATATTGATGATTGTAGTTATTCTTTCTATTACTGCATGTAAAGAGAAACCAAGAACACCTCTGGACGAGTATGGTAATTCTTTAATAGACTCTTATAAAAGAGGTCAGGAAGCAGGAGAAATAGCAAATCTGGATGCAGTGAAAAAAGCAGTGATGGCATATTATGCGTCAAACGGTAAATATCCACATAATTTAGAAGAAATAAAGGATCTTTTAAGTTCAGATGTTGACCTTTCCCATTATTCTTATAATCCCGAAAATGGCAAGGTTACTTTAAAAATTAAATAAACTTTTTATGACAGAAATAAAAATGTTTCGGAATAAAAAAATAATTTATATCTCTAAGGCATTTAATTGAAGCAAAGTATTATAATTATCCACTCCAGTAAGCATCACCAATTCCGTGAAGCGTTCCTATAGTAAGTCATCACGAACGAAGCGAGGAATCTCGTCTTTGAGATTGCCACGTCGCTTCGCTCCTCGCAATGACAATCTTATTCTTTGTCATCGCGAGCGGAGCGTGGCGATCTCGTAGTTGGTTTTTTTATGAATGAACAGAGAGATTGCCACGTCGCCCTGACTTGCGTCAGGACTCCTCGCAATGACGACCTTATTCTTTGTCATCAAACGCATTTATTGTTTTTACACTGTTTAGAGTCCATCACGGAATTGGTGATGCTTCCTCCCGACTCCATTACAAATTGACAAAATTGGATTTATTATAGTATATAATAATTCTTTTGGGCGGATAGCTCAGTTGGGAGAGCGCAGCCCTTACAAGGCTGAGGTCACAGGTTCAATCCCTGTTCCGCCTACTGGGGTGGTAGTTCAGCCCGGTTAGAACGCTGGCCTGTCAAGCCAGAGGTCGCGGGTTCAAGTCCCGTCCACCCCGCCATTTTTTATATTGATTAGTTTTTATGACACTATCCCCAGCTTCAGTTAGATACCATTGTTGAAATTTTTACTTTTAAACTGAAATCCACAGTGCGATATCCTTTCGTATTAGAATCAATGGTTTAGCAAAAATAAACACTTAAAATCTACCACGAAAATCGAAATTATTATTGTAGGGGCAACGAACTCAAAAGAGGCTTCTTCTGAAAATATCTGCAATGTTCGGGTTAAGATTTGGTAGAATAATAAAGTTTGCATATGTCATTGAAAATCTTTCATACCTCTGACATTCATCTCGGGATGAAATTTGCCGGATACCCTGAGGTACAGACTGAACTCAGTGAGGCTCGTTTTAAAACACTTGAGAACTTAGTAAATCTTGCAAATAATGAGAAGTGTGACCTTTTTATAATAGCAGGGGATCTTTTTGACCGCATCTCGGTAGCCAAGCCAGATATTCTTCGGGCATCGCAGGTCTTACAGGACTTTCAGGGACGATTGGTTGTAGTACTGCCCGGTAATCATGACTTCATTTCTGACGACAAGGCAGATTTGTGGTCTCATTTTAAAAATACTGCACCTTTAAATACGCTAATTCTCTGTGAAAAAAAAATATATCCACTTCAGCATTATGATTTAAATATAAACTTATATGCAGCCCCCTGCCATGCCAAACATTCAGATGAAAATTCTATTTCCTGGATCAAGCAAGCTCAGAAGGATAAAGATGTTTTATATCACATTGGTATTGCCCACGGAAGCCTTGAAGGTTTTTCGCCTGACTTCGATAAAAGATTTTATCCCATGACTATATCAGAACTTAGCAAAAGCGGATTAGATTTATGGCTTATGGGTCATACCCATATTCAGTACCCTGACAAACCAGGCGATGCAGATAGAATCTTTTATCCTGGCACTCCGGAGCCAGATGGATTTGACTGTCAGCATGAAGGCAAGGCATGGATCTTAGAGATTGATTTAGATAAGAAAATACGCCCTATATCAATTTCTACAGGAATATACAAATTCATACACGAGGAATTTGAAGTTGCCAGTACCATCGACCTTGAACTATTAAAAAAGAAATATTCATCCGAAGAATACAAAAAAATTCTTTTAAAACTAAAATTAAAAGGAAGACTCCCGCGTGACGAATATGAAAGCCTCCACGAAATAAGAAAGGTCCTCGAACAACAATTATTTCATCTCATATTTAATGATGATGAAGTTACTGAAGAAATTACTATAGATATCATTAACCAGGAATTTACAGAAGGTTCATTTCCCCATACGCTTTTAACTTCTCTTGCACATGATTCAGATGCTCTCCAGATTGCATATGACCTTATAAAAGAGGCAAGAATATGATAATAAATAAGTTAACAATTGGCTCTTTCGGATGCCTGTCTGATAAAGAACTGGAGTTTAAAGAAGGTCTTAATGTAATACTTGGCCCTAATGAAGCAGGCAAATCTACCGCTTTTAATGCAATTCAAAAGGTACTATTTACACCCGTAAAGCTTAGCAAGACTGAATTTAAAAGAGAGATAGCAAGGTTCATTCCTATTGGCGGTGATACAATTTATGTTGAGCTGTCGTTTTTAAACAATGGAGAGCCACTCACTATCAGACGCACCTGGGGTGGTACAAAAAGTGCTGAGCTCAGGTTTAATGATGGCACTATTATTACCAATGAAGAGGAAATTATCAAACATTTGGACGAAATCCTGCCTGTTCGTCCCGGAACATTTAAATCAGTTCTGATGACTTATCAGTCCGGGCTTACAAAAACAATAGAGGAATTAAAGGTTGAATATGCTGAAACAATCCATTCACTGAGGGATATATTAAGAAAGGCAATTCGAGAAATTGATGGTGTTTCGGTAGATAAATTTAAAAAGAAAATTCAGGAGCTTTACGACAATTTTTTCAGCCGCTGGGATACGGGAAAACAGTACCCCGAGAAAGGTCGTGGAATAGAAAATCCTTGGCAGAAAGATGTCGGATTTATTCTCAAAGCCTTTTATGATAAAGAAAGAGCCAGGGTTTCATTAGAAGAAGCACTCAATTTCGAGAACGAACTCGATGCAATAAATCAAAAGATTGCTCTCTGCTTAACTAACATTTCTTTAAAAGAAAAATACATACAAGAAAACAAAAAACCCATAGATGACGCAAGGCAGCGAAGCATACTAAATGCAAATTTAAAAGCTATAAATGGAGAGATTGAGGTACTTTCTAAAGCAGTTTCAGACTGGCCTGTTAGAAAAAGTAAGATTGAAGATCTGGAAAATATAATACCCTCACTTGAAGAAAGCATCAGAGATCTGGAAAGAGAGAAGCAGTATTCAGAAATCGAAGAAAAAAATAAGACAATTCGCGAAAAATTTAATAAAGCAAAACTAAAAAAGATAGCTCTGGATGAAGCAATGGAAAAACTCAGAGCAACTAAAAAATTAACAAAAAGCGATCTTGAGGAGATAAAGAAGGCTTCCTCAGAAATCGAAAAAATTAAACTCAGTATATCAGCTGGAAAACTTTCTCTTAATATAAAGACCGAAAAAGAATTAACCCTCTGTATAAGAAAGGACCTTGATGGTAGCCATGAGCATAAAATTATTCCAGGAGAACCTTTAAAAATCGAGGCTGGAGGTATTCTGGAGATTGGCCATCCTGACTGGAAGATGGAAATACAATCCGGTGAAGGAGACATCGAAAAACTCAGAGAGAAGTATATAAAGGCTGAAAATAAATATGCTGAACTTCTGACAAAACATGGTGTCGAGACAGTAGAGCAAGCTGAGAAACTAAATAAGACATATGAGGAGCTTGAGGGTGAGGTAAGAAGCGCTGAGGAAATTCTCAAGAATGTGTTGAACAGTGATTCATATGATGAACTGGAATCAAAAATCAATGAAATTGGGCCTGAAAAGGAAGTAAGACCTCTGACGAAGATTGTTGAAGAAATGACAGATATAAAGAATAAAATAGCCATCTTAAAAAAAGAAATTAGTGAACATAAAACAGTAATCTCTGAATATCAGGAAAAATATAAAGACAAAGAAAATCTTTTATTTATCCTTGCCAAGCTGATGGGGGAGAAGGAAAAAATACAGACCGAGATAAATAATCTATCCTCTTTGCCGGAAGGAGTCAAAGACCTTGAATCTTATATCAGTGAGTATGAAAATGCAGAAAGAGAGCATAACGATGAGAAAGACATGCTTAATACGCTTAAAATAGAAAAGGCTAATTTAGATGGGAAAGCACCTGATGTATCAGTAGAAGAGCTGGAAAAACAATTTACTGAAGCTGAAGAAAACTTCAGGCGTGTTTTGAAGAAAGGTAAAATAATCTCTAAAATTAAAATACTAACAGAAAATCTCCTAACAGAAATAGACTCTGCTACACATCTTCCTTTGCAAAAAGATTTAGAACACTATATCTCAGTGATGACAGGTAACCGTTATGAACAGGTTAGGATGGAAGAAAGTCTTCCTGAAGGCTTTGTTCGAAGAGATGGCAGGATATTAACTCATGAATTGCTTTCCATAGGAACGAGAGATGTTCTTTCACTTGCCCTGCGGCTATCAATGGCAAACCACTTTCTAAAAAATGCAAAAGGATTTCTAATGATGGACGATCCTCTTGTTAACCTAGATCCCGAGAGACAGAAGAAAGCAGTTGAAGTATTAAAGAAATATGCAGAACAAAAACAGGTATTGATCTTTACATGTCATCCATCGCATGCTGATCTGCTTGGCGGTTACAGGATTATTTTGTAAGGCTGTTTAACATCTTATGCTGTCAAGATGCTGAATACAGATAATAAATAAGATATATCATTTAATTTTTTTCATTAATCTTTCATATTTTTCCATACCTATGCATTCCTTTGCAGCAGGACACCATTCAATGCATGTTGGCTTCATCTGGCGGGATATTTTTCTGCCACAATTTTTGCAAAGCATTTCAACCTCATCAGACCATATTTCGTTTATAGTATCGCACCAGAAACACTTTATTTCCTCAGGATATGGGGTTCTTATTTCTCTACTTCCTGGACAACTCTCCTTTAACATATATTTATCATAAGATTTTTTGTTAAATTAATCCACTATTAATTTTTTAAAATGTAATCAGATTTTATGAATACTCAAAAAAAATTATTCTTAATTATCTTTCTATGTTCATCTTCAACACTTGCATATGAATTAGCACTCACCAGGATATTTTCAATCTCTCTATGGTATCACTTTGCCTTTATGATCATTAGCATTGCAATGTTAGGTATTGGTGCAAGCGGAACATTCCTATCAGTCATTCCGAAGCTAAGAAATGCATCTTTACTTGGTATTTACTGTCTATTTCTCGGTTCAGGGATATCCATCAGCTATCTCCTGTCTAACCATATACCATTTGATCCAGTAAAGCTTTCATGGTCTAAAGCACAGATATTCTATATTGTTCTTTATTATTTTACGCTCTCAATCCCATTTTGTCTGACTGGTTTAATTGTTTCTCAATCATTATCCATACATAGCGAAAAATCAGGTCTAATATACAGTGCTGATCTGCTTGGTGCAGGTTTTGGGGCAGCAGGAATTCTTTCTATAATGGCATTTACTGCTCCTGAGAAAACTGTTTTCATTCTTTCTTCAATCGCATTGACAGCAATATTTTTTTGTGGCAGTAAAAAACTAAAAATTATCTCCTTGATTCTAATAGGATTAAATATTTCTCTTATAATCATTAATCCTTTGTTTATAAATATCAGAATTTCTCCATATAAAGGACTGCAAATGGCTCTCAGATATCCAGGGTCTGAACATCTGAAAACATATTACAGTTCTTTTTCGAGAATCGATACCTTTAAAAGTCCAGCAGTGCGTTTTGCTCCTGGTCTTAGCTTCAATTATCTTGAAGAATTGCCAGAACAGATTGGGTTTTCCATAGATGGAGGCAATGTTAATGCAATCACAGATGTTAAGTCAAAATCCACTCTGAAATTTCTTCAATACCTTCCATCAGCTCTTCCGTATGATATAAAAAAACAAGGTAATGTTTTAATTATTGATTCAGGAGGAAGCATACAATCTCTTATTGCAGATTATTATGGATTTTCTAATGTTTATAAAACTGAACGCAATCCTCTTTTAATTGAAATTTTGCAAAAAGATTTTAACGATTTAACTCATGGTATGTACTCACAAAATACAAATACAGGACTTGCAAGGTCATGGTTAAAGAAAGAATTTAAACAATTCGACATTATAGACATCACATTTCTAACCAGTATACCATCAGGAACATTCAGCATCTTAGAGGATTACAGTTTTACTGTTGAAGCATTCAAAGAATATTTTATTCATCTTAAGCCCGAGGGACTACTCAGCATAAATCTCTTCATTATTCCTCCCCCGAGAATTGAACTAAGAATACTGGATACTGTAATAAAAGCTTTAAAGGAAATAGATATAAAAAATACTGATGAACATATTGTTGCAATACGCAGCTGGAGCACATTATGCATGCTTATAAAAAAATCCACCTTTTCTTATAGTGAAATAGAAAACATAAAGGCTTTTACAAAAAATCTTGGATTTGATCTCATTTATTATCCTGGAATCAGGGAAGAAGAGACTAATATCAATATCAGGATGCCATCAAATGATTATTTTATATTATTTAAAAATCTTATCAATTTAGAGACAAGAGATAATTTTTTAATTAATTATTTGTTCGATATCAAGGCTGTTCATGATGAGAATCCTTTTTTCCATTACTATCTCAAAATGAAATATATAAAAGAAACTTACAGGATTATGGGTGAAAAATGGCAGTATTTTATCGAAGAGGGATACATTCTTCCAACAATCCTGCTACAGATCTTTTTCATTAGCCTTTTACTTATAATTCTTCCAGTAATAATACTATTGAAGTCAAGGATTAAAATTATTAATAAAGATTTTAACATTTTGCCCTACTTTGCATTTCTCGCTATTGGTTTTATGTTTGTTGAGATTACATTAGTGCAGAAGATAATTTTACCTTTAGAAAATCCTTCCTACGCAATGGCTACTGTACTTGTTTCAATTCTTACAAGCTCCGGGATTGGAAGTCTGCTTAGTCACAGATTAAATATTTTGAAAAGCACTTCCATATGTCTAATCATTACAGTTCTCATTATCCTTTACAGTATGTTTATTCCTGTGATATTAAATTTCATTCTGCCATATCCATTATCTATTAAAGTCATTATGGCATTCTTCATCATTATTCCAGCTGGGTTTTTTATGGGAATCCCTTTCCCAAATGGCTTGAAAATACTTGGAACGAAAAATAGCTCATTAATTCCATTAGCATGGGCTATAAACGGTTGTCTTTCTGTACTCGCTCCAGTTCTCGCAATCATGATAGCTATTGAATTTGGTTTTAAAAGAGTATTCTGGTTGGGTGCTTTGTCTTATTTTTTGGCGTTTTTGAATTTAAAGATCTCTACAAAGAATAAGTAATATAATCTATCTACTTTTCTGTACCTCTCCGATCATAGGAACGAAAGCAACAGGTCCTAACTGTTCAACATTAATAGCCCCTTTCCTTTTTGTAACAAGCGTAAGTGTCTGGAAATAAACTGTACTACCCAGAGGTACAATAAGTCGGCCTCCTTCTTTTAATTGCTTAATTAACGGCGGTGGGATATGATTAGCTGCCGCTGTTATCATTATTGCGTCAAATGGTGCATATTCTTCCCATCCGAAATATCCATCAGCATACTTAACATTCACATTATTGTAACCAAGTGCCTTAAGTCTTTTCGCTGACATTTCAGCAAGGGTTTTTCTTATTTCGATTGTAAAAACTTCTTTTACAATTTCCGATAGAACCGCTGCCTGATATCCTGACCCTGTACCTATTTCAAGTACTCGATCTGTCGACTTCAATCTTAATGCCTCTGTCATTAGTGCAACAACATATGGCTGGGATATTGTCTGCCCTTCACCAATAGGAAGTGGATGATCAGCATATGCCTGATTCCTTTGAGCTTCATCCACAAAGAGATGGCGTGGAATTCTACCCATCACTTCAAGAACTTTCTTATCTTTGATCCCTCGTGCCTTTATATCGTGCTCCAACATGTAATTTCTTTTTGATGCGAATTGGTCAGATGCAAAAAGGGTTGCAGGTAATACTAATAAAATGATAATAATTTTTTGTAACATAGAATTTTGCAAACAGTTTACTATTTACTATTCTGTACGTTGATTATAGCCTTTAGATTGAGCTTGACGATAGGAATTTTAGGATCATTTGAAAAAACTTTTACACTCTTTGAGATATAACCTTTTCTTCCACCTATGTTTATTTTTGCCTGAATCTTTCCTTTTTCACCTGGTTTTATATGGCTCGAACTAGCCATCGCCGCTGTACAGCCTCACTGAGTAGAAATTTTTTCTATTATTAAATCTTGATCTCCAGTATTAGTAAATATAAATGTGTGCTCAATTTCATTACCCTGGTTAATTGTTCCAAAGTCGTAACTTTCCGAGTCAAATACTATAGAGGGTTGAGAATAAGAAGTTATAGGAAAAAGAAAAATAAAAATCAAAATATATAATTTTTTCATAATTTATGGTACTACATTTTTCATAAAAAGAAAAATAGATGCAATGTGTTATATTAATAAGTTAAGCATATGCAAGAATTTATAGTAATAAATGGAGCAAGGGAGCATAATCTTAAAAATATCCACCTCAAGATCCCCAGAGATAAAATTATAGTGATTACAGGTCCTTCAGGTTCGGGAAAATCATCCCTTGCATTAGACACGATATATGCAGAAGGGCAGAGACGTTATGTTGAAAGTCTTTCAGCATATGCCAGACAGTTCATAGAGCAAATACGAAAACCCGATGTAGATTATATTGAAGGGTTATCTCCTTCTATCTCGATAGATCAGAAAACCGTTCATAAAAGTCCCCGTTCGACTGTTGGAACGATTACCGAAATCTATGATTATATGCGTGTACTGTATACAAGAATCGGACGTCGGTATTGTTATAATTGTGGTTCTTCTATAACAAAACAGGATTCTCAGGATATCCTGAACTCAGTTATATCACTCCCCCAAGGAAGCAGAATACAGATTCTTGCCCCTATTGTACGAGATAGAAAAGGAGAATATAGAAAAGAGCTTCAAGAAATGCGTAGAGAAGGCTTCATAAGGGCACGGATAGACGGCGAAATGATGGATCTCACACAGGATATTTCTTTAAATAAATACAAGCGGCATACCATAGAGATTGTTATTGACAGGATTATTATAAAACCCGGAATTGAGCGTGATACAAAAGAGGCAATCGAAACAGCCCTCCGATATTCAGATATTGTAATCATAAACTTTCTGTCAGAAAAAAAGGATATCATATTTTCCAGAACAGCAGTTTGCACACAATGTGGAATAAGCTATCCCGAGATAACACCTTTATTTTTCTCCTTTAATAGTAAACAGGGTGCCTGCCAGAGATGCAATGGTCTTGGATTCGAAAATATTGATGAAGACTCAGAGGAAATAGCAGAATTTAAAATATGTAAGCTCTGTAACGGTTTACGCCTAAGAAAAGAAGCATTGGGGATAAAAATACAGGATAAAAACATAAGCGAATTCGCAGGAATGTCTGTTGATAATGCCCTACTTTTTATAAACAATTTGCAACTATCTGAAAGGGAACAGTTCATTGCATCGCGAGTTATAAAGGAAGTAAAAGACAGGCTCAATTTCTTAAAACGAGTTGGGCTTGGCTATCTGACATTAGATAGAGTCTCACTCACTCTTTCAGGTGGAGAAGCTCAGAGAATCAGACTGGCAACACAACTCGGCTCTTCCCTAACCGGTGTTCTTTATATACTCGATGAACCGAGCATAGGAATGCATCCGCGGGATTGCCTTAAACTCCTTACAACACTATCGTCAATACGAGATATGGGCAATACAGTCATAATTGTAGAACATGATGAAGAGACTATACGATATGCTGATTATATTGTTGATATGGGTCCAGGTGCTGGTGTTAGAGGTGGTTGGGTAGTAGCAACAGGTTCTGTTCAAGATATCGAAAAAAATGAAAAATCATTAACTGGAAAATATCTGAATGGACAATTAACAATAGACGTACCTTTAAAGCGAAGACAACCAAATGATTATATTCATATAAAAGGTGCTCAGGAATTTAATTTAAAAAATATTAATGTCAAAATACCCCTCGGTGTTTTTACTTGTGTAACAGGGGTATCCGGTTCAGGTAAAAGTACATTAGTCATTGAGATATTATATAAAGCTATATGCAGAGAACTGCATGGCAGCAAAGAAATTCCAGGTAAGTATAAAGAAATTATTGGCATTGATAAGATTTCCAGGATTATAAATGTAGATCAATCACCATTGGGGAGAACACCAAGATCAAATCCAGCAACTTATACTGGGGTCTTCTCTTTCATAAGGGAACTCTTCGCACATGTTCCAGAGTCAAGAGTCAGGGGATATTCACCTTCTCGCTTCAGTTTTAATCTTACAGGTGGACGATGTGAATCATGCAGTGGTGATGGATTAATAAAGGTTAAAATGCATTTTCTGCCTGACGTTTACATACCCTGTGATACATGTAAAGGGAAAAGATACAATAAAGAAACCTTAGATATTTGCTACAGGAGAAAAAATATTGCAGAGGTTCTTGATATGACTATATCAGAGGCAATCAATTTCTTTTCGGCTATTCCTCATATACGTCAAAAGCTAGAAGTGCTCGAAGACGTTGGTCTTGGATATTTACAGCTTGGACAACCAGCTTCTACACTTTCGGGTGGTGAAGCTCAAAGGGTTAAACTATCGAGGGAATTAGCAAAAAAATCAAAAGGAAATACATTATATATACTTGATGAACCAACCACCGGCCTTCATTTTACTGATATACAAAAACTTTTAAATGTTATTAATAGCCTTGTCGATGCAGGAAACACGGTTGTTGTCATAGAACATAATCTCGATATTATTAAATCGTCAGATTATATAATCGATCTTGGCCCCGAAGGGGGTGAAGAAGGCGGTATGGTTGTCGCTGAAGGCACACCTGAGGAAATCATTAAAAACCCAGCATCATATACTGGAAGATTTCTGAGAGTTAAAATATCAGCTTTTAGAAGTATTAAAGTAGCATGATATATCACTCAAAAGACAGCATTATGTCAACAGGGAAAAAATCAGCAATAAACGCAAAATTATTCTTATTAATCGTCTTCTGTTTATCGCTTGCTTTCATATTTTCATGTTCATCTCAAAAAGAGAGAATCTTTAAAAAGAGTTCTATACTCATGGATACAATCGTTACAATAACGGTTGTATCCACATCAGAAGAAATCGCCGAATCAGCGATGGATGCTGCTTTCGCTGAAATAGAGAAAATTGAAAAGCTCTCAAATTTTTTTTCACAGGAGAGTGAAGTATCTCGTATAAATCAAAATGCAGGTATTTCAGCAGTAAATGTCTCACCAGATATTCTTTCCATCGTTGAAAAAGCTATATACATTTCAGAGATAACAAAAGGCTCTTTCGATATAACCATTGGATCCGTCATTTCACTATATGATTTTTATAACAAAATAAAGCCTGACGAAAATGAAATTCAAAAAAAACTCCCATTGGTAAATTATAGAAATATAGTGATAGATCGAAAAAAATCAACTATTTTTTTAAGAAAAAAAGGCATGCTCATTGACCTTGGTGGGATCACAAAAGGATATGCTGCTGATAGAGCAGTTGAGATTTTAAAAAGTCATGGAATACATTCTGGTATAGTAGCTATTGCTGGTGATATAAAGGTATTTGGACTCAAACCTGATGGCAAGCCCTGGAAAATAGGTATAAAAAATCCACGAATTAATCTATCTACGACAAATAATAAAGATAATCAAGCCAATGATATTATGGCAACGCTTAATATGAGCGATTTGTCAATATCAACCTCAGGAGATTATGAACGTTTTTTTATTTTAAATGGAAGACGCTACCATCATATTCTCTCTCCTAAAACTGGTTTACCTGCTGAGGAGTGTCAGAGTGTTAGTATTATAGGAAAAGAAAATGCCTTAACAGATGCATTTGCAACTGCTGTTTTTATTCTTGGTGCTGAAAAAGGTATTGATCTTTTAAAAGAAACCAGATTGGAAGGTATTATTGTAGATAGTGATGGCAAAATACATACTACAAACAATTTAAGTGGATATCTTGAATTTACAAAAAGTCCTTAGGAATACAACATTAGCTGATAAGATTATATTCCTATCGCTTATGATTCTTTCTATATGTGGCGCAATATTTATAAATAAAATCCTTCCAGCCGCAAATTATGTAAAAATTGAAGTAGATGGTAAGTTAGAGTATATATTACCAATTAATGAAAACAGAATCATATCTGTAAAAGGCGTAATTGGAACCACTACTGTCGAAATCAAAGATAACCTGATTCGCATAACTGAATCTCCATGTCCTCATAAACTTTGTGTAAAGCGGGGATGGATTAGACATGGGTCTTTAATATGCATACCTAATAAAGTTGCAGTGGTAATCGAAAAGCAGGATGAAAACAGGAATTCCATTGACGCAATTTCAGGATAACTATCGAATAGCTATTCTATCCGCATATGCAATAGGACTCCATAGTATAGAGAGTCTGCTTCCGACTCCAATCCCATGGCTAAAATTAGGTATTGCAAATATTATTACTGTCATCACTTTAATTGCATATGGCATGCGTCCTGCACTCACAGTTACCCTCATTCGGATTATAATCACATCAATACTAAATGGTACTTTTCTCGGTCCTGCTTTCATGTTAAGCCTTGGAGGTGGTCTAATCAGTACTATTATAATGGGTACAATTTTATTTGCTTTGCCTAATCTTTTCAGTGCTATTGGTCTCAGTATTATTGGTGCTTTTTCCCATAATATAACGCAACTTTTTCTCGCTTATTTTCTATTTATACATAAAATTGAAGCTATATTGCTGATAACTCCTATAATCATTCTACTTGGAACATTAACAGGAATGTTTAATGGAATTGTATCGGAATTAATCTTGAAAAACTTGAAAATTCTTGAGCAAAAGAGTAACAATAGCTAAAATTTACAAGCCGTTAATTTAAATTTTATATAGGTTATGAGAATTATATGTCCGATCTGTAAAAGTAAAACAACGTGGGAAGAAAATCCCTGGAGGCCTTTTTGTTCAGAAAGATGCAAACTTATTGATCTTGGCAAATGGATAACAGAGGAGTATAAAATAGAATGTAAAGAAACTAATAATTCGGAACATGTTATAGAAAACAATGAGCATAGTTCCAGGAGATAATATTTATTCTTTGAACGTTGTTCGGTGTAATTATAAATCGAGGCTTTATGCCCTCAACTTAGAAAGGAGGCAACCATGATTAAAATAGCAGTTGCGGGTGCAGCAGGAAGGATGGGAAGCAGGATCACTGCTCTATCGAAAGAATATAAAGAATTGCAGTTAGTGGGTGCATTTGAGAGAAAAGGGCACAAAGATGTAGGAAAAGATGTTGGAATTATTACAGGCATAGGAGAAACTGGTATTAAATTGATAGATAACCTTGAATCTATCATTAAAAACGTTGATGTCGTCATTTCTTTCACAACTGTTGAGGCCTCGCTTGAACATCTGCGTATTGCATCAGCTAATAAGAAAGCTATGGTTATCGGAACAACCGGCTTCACAAAAGAAGATTTAAAACAAGTATCTACTCTTACAAAAAAAATACCTTGTGTAATGGCTTCAAATATGAGCATGGGGGTTAATCTTCTTCTTAAGGTATTGCAGGATATCGCAAGAGTGCTTGGGGATGGATATGATGTTGAGATTATAGAGGCTCATCACAGGATGAAAAAAGATGCGCCAAGTGGTACGGCCCTGAAGATGGCACAGGTGATTGCAGATGCCTTGAATAGAAAGTTTGATGATGTTGCAGTTTATGCAAGAAAAGGAATTATCGGGGAAAGAACTCCTAAAGAGATTGGGATACAGGTAATTCGAGCAGGCGATATAGTGGGAGAACATACTGTAATATTCGGTGGCCTTGGTGAAAGAATTGAGATTACACACAAGGTTTCAAGCCGTGACACTTTTGCACGTGGTGCTTTGCGTGCAACCATGTGGGTACACAAAAAACCAGCTGGATTATATGATATGCAAGATGTTCTTGGTCTTAAGTAGAAGGGAAGTTAATATATAGAGCGGACTCTTCCTGTTCTTTTATCTATAATGATTAAATCGATGAGCATTCCCTTTTGATTCATGATTTCAGCTTCGAAAAAGTAATGTTTTTCTCTTATTCTCCCTATTTTTGCTTTTCTATTCTGGATAAAGAATCTATCAAGTATCTCCCTTGCTTCAACTGGAGTACGTACTTCTCTTTTTGCACCATACCAACCCCATTTTTCTCCCTTGCCATAATTTCCATACATTGGCTGACACTCTACTGATTCTCCATGACTTGATCTCATCTGCTGGGCAAAAGATAAATCAACATGAGTTAATATACTCACCGTTATAATAACAATTAACGATATAATTATTTGCTTCATCATTTTTAATATTAACACATGTCCAAAAAAGAGGATAGGGACATTAATTTTATTAGCTTTCAAAAACGAGATTGCTTCATCGCAGACGCTCCTTGCAATGACAGGAGAGTGGTATCATTACTCGATTTGTCATTGAAACCCCGAACTTGATTCGTGGGAAGCAATCTTTTATTTTGGACACCATTTATTAATATTATATTATAAATGCCTTCAGATTTATGTCCTGAAATCAAAAAGGGGGCCCCATTGCCCCCTTTTATTTTTACCATCCTCTCGGACATGGTCTACAACCTTCTCCTTTCAAGCCTCTGCCAGACATATTACCATGACCCATTCTTCCAACTTTTTGCGCTGGCAATCCCAGTTCATCTGCCTTCTGATGAATCTTTGCTCTGATATCAATAATCTCTTTTTCCAATGCAGCTATTCGTTCCCTGTTAGGATTTTCCTTCCCATACTCCTGTCTTATCTCAAGCTTCTTAGCAATAAGTTCATCCCTTAATGGCAAGGTCTCACGCTGGAATTTCTTTACCTTTTCAATATCAGCATTAGAAAATTGCTTTAAACCATATCCTTTATCAGGAAACTGCGCATATACAGCAGAAACAAGCAAAAGTCCTACAATTAAAATCAACCCGATAATTAATTCTTTCTTCACTCTATTCACCTCCTTTATCCTGTAATTTATATACAGGATAGCATTACATTATGAAGATATTTCGAAAGAATTATGAATAATTTATGAAAAAGGCACATATACAATAAATGTTGCGCCTTTACCATATTCACTTTGTACTTCAATTCTTCCGCCGTGTGCTTCAACCAGTTCTTTCGAAATAGTCAACCCGAGACCGAGACCACCTTCGGATGCCTTATAAAATCTTTCAAATATGAATGGCAGATCCTCATGTTTAATTCCATGGCCTGTATCACTAACCTTTAAAAAAATCTCAGTTTCATTCCTTCCAGCCTGTATCTTTACAACTCCACCACTATCAGTTGCTCTTAAGGAATTGCTGAGAAGATTAATTACAATCTGGCTGAGTTTGTCAGGACTTGCATTAATAGTAAGTGAGTCATCACATTCGAGTTCTAATTTAACGCCTTTATCAGTAAATAATCTTTCGAAACGTTCCACAATATTTATAAGAAATTGCTTGAGATAAATCTGCTGTTTTTTCAAATCAAGTATACTTGCCTCTGCTCTGGAAAGCTCCTCTATCCCTTCAATTATATTCTTCAATCGCTTCGTTTCTTCATGCAAAGAAAGGAGTCTGTCCTTATCAATCGGTATCAGTCCGTCTATCATTCCTTCAAGTTCTCCCTGAATTGAAGTAAGGGGCGTACGAAGTTCATGGGCTATATTTGACGTAAGTCTCTTTCTTAACTCCTGTTGAATTTCAAGGCTTTTAGCCATTTTGTTAAATGTTATCGAAAGATTACTTAATTCATCATTTCCTGAAACAATTACTCTGCTCTTTATTTTACCTTCACTAATATCATGAGCAGCTGAAGTTAGTCTTTTAATCGGTTTTATGAGCCTGTGTGAAAAAATAAGGCTTACTATCAGGGACATACCACCTAAAACAACAAGTGAAGCTAAGAGAAATCTATTAGTCCTTTCAATAAAGATTGTTTCTTTAAGTTGCTTTTCCTGAGGAAGTAAAGCTCTTACCTCAAGGTTCCCTATATGTTTACCTCCTAAAAAGAGTGGATATAACGAAAATTTCTCATTACTATGTGATGCATTTATCTCAGAAAAATCTGAAATAGCCTGAATTCTTCTCTTCATCAAAGGCGTAAGCGATTCTACTGCCATTTTAGCATTCATTATCTCATTATTGTAAATGTCCTGTATCTTGATCTCATATCCAAGCAATAATGCCCATATTGTATTTTCTCGAAGTGCAGGTTGATTCCATCCCGAGTATTGCTCATACGAACCTTCAAGAACAGCCATCAGTCTGTATATCCTGTCTATCTTTTCACCCTCGAGATATTCAGTGAAGTCCTTTAATATAAGTTCACGCAGAATAAAGGCTGCAGAAAGTGAAACCATAGATACGGAAAACAGTAAAATAAGAAATTTAATCCAGAGACTTTTCAGCATCCACTTTACCATTAAATTTATATCCAACACCGTACACTGTATGAATAAATAATGGATTTTTAGGGTCTTCTTCGATCTTTTGTCTGATATTTTTTATATGTGCATCAATACTTCTATCATACCCTTCAAACTGATATCCGAGAGCACTTTCCACAAGTTCACTTCTTGTAAATACCTTCCCCGGATATGATGCAAGCACTGAGATGATCTTAAACTCTGTAGGCGTCAAATCAATAGCAATCCCATTCTTTTTTATCTCATAACTACTTGTATCGATAATTAAAAGCCCATTGTTAAAACTCATGAGACCTATTGCAGAAAGGTCTTCTCTTCTAACTCTTTTCAATACCGCTTTTACACGTGCCACCATCTCCTTCGGGCTGAATGGTTTTACGATGTAGTCATCAGCACCAAGTGCAAATCCTGCAACTCTTTCCTCTTCAGATGATTTTGCTGTTAGCATGATAATTGGAAAATCTCCTATTTCCCTAAGTTCCTGACATAAAACCTCTCCGCTGATATCAGGAAGCATAAGATCAAGCACCACAAGCAAAGGGCGTTGCTTGTATACAAAGTCAATTGCATCTTTGCCTTTCTCTGTTAGTGTAACCTTAAATCCTTCGTTTTCAAGGTAAACTTTGACTATCTTTGCAATCTTTTTATCGTCTTCAACAACAAGAATTGTATGTGCCATATTTAAATATACCATAAAACAAATACCCCTCTACATTACTCAAGTTGAGTATGTAAGCATCACCAATTCCGTGATGGACTCTAAACTGTGTAAAAACAATAAATGCGTTTGATGACAAAGAATAAGGTTGTCATTGCGAGGAGTCCTGACGCAAGTCAGGACGACGTGGCAATCTCAAAGTCGAGATTCCTCACTTCGTTCGGAATAACACACTATAGGAACGCGTCACGGAATTGGTGATGCTTCCGTTGAGTATTGATGTTAGATAAAGCAGTGATTTAGATTTATATCTTCTTCAGCTGGAGTCTGTCTCTTCCAAAGGGAGAGAGTAGCCTTAGGGTATTTATTATACCCGGCAAAATTTCGATAACTTTATCTATTTCTTCTTCAGTATTGTATCTGCTTAATGAGAATCTGATTGAGCCGTGAATTGCTGTAAAAGGTACCCCCATTGCTCTTAACACGTGTGACGGCTCAAGAGAACCAGAAGTGCATGCTGATCCTGAAGAAGCACAGATACCATATTCATTCATTCTTAGAAGTATGGCCTCTCCTTCGACATATTCAAAACTGAGGTTAGTCGTATTCGGCAATCTTTTTTCTGGATCACCGTTGATCCTGACATCCGGGCAGAGTTTCAGAAGAGATTTCTCGAGTTTATCTCGTAGTTTTGAAACATAATTATACTCGTTATCTATATTCAGCATAGCAAGTTCACATGCTTTGCCAAGACCAATTATTGAAGGGACATTTTCAGTACCTGCTCTTCTCCCTTTTTCCTGATGTCCACCTATAATGTATGGATAGAATCGTGAACCTTTTCTAATATATAGAGCACCTATCCCTTTAGGTGCATGTAATTTGTGTCCGGAAAGAGATAACATATCAACAGGTACCTTATTCAGGTCAATAGGGATCTTTCCTACTGCCTGAACCGCATCAGTATGAAATAATATTTTTCTCTCTCTGAGTATTTCGCCTATTTCCTGAATAGGGAAAACGGTTCCAACTTCATTGTTTGCAAACATAATTGTTACAAGTAATGTATCATCATCTATAGCTTTCACCAGGTCGTCTATATTCAGTTGTCCTTGATTATCAACAGGCAAAAAAGTTATTCTGTAACCCTTGCGTGCAAGGTGTTTACAAAAATTTCTTACTGCTGGATGTTCAACACGTGTAGTAATAATGTGCCTCTTTGCTGGAAATGATTCTACAGCACTCATTATAGCTGTGTTATCGCTTTCAGTCCCACCACTTGTAAATATTATCTCTTCAGGATCAGCTCCCAGAAGTAATGCTACTTTCTCTCTCGCTTCCTCAATCTTTTTCTTGAGCTGACCTCCAAATGTATACATGCTCGATGGATTACCATAAAAATCTGTTAGGTAAGGGAGCATCTCTTCGAGCACTTCTGGAGCAACCTTTGTTGTTGCATTATTATCAAGATAAATTGTATTCACTGGACTACGACGGCTATCTCCTTGTCTACAAGTTCTCTTAACTTATCCTGTACACTGTTTACGGTTATATCTGACATGACACATCCCGTACACATTCCACGCAGTGCAACAATAACTGTGTTACCATCTATATCTATAATTTCGATGTCACCCCCATCAGACTGTAATGCAGGTCTAATCTCTTTTTCTATTATCTCCTGTATAAGTGCAATTTTCTGTAAATTAGTGAGCTTTTTTGGTTTTATCGGTTTTTCAGGTTTTTTTATTGACCATATATCCCTGAGTATTGCCTCGATTTCACTTCTGCATTCTCCACAACCACCGCCTGCTTTTGTATAGTTTGTTATATCATCAACAGTGGTAAGATGATTTTCTATTGCTACTTTTCTCATCTTTTCTTCAGTTACATTAAAACACTGACAGACAACCCTTCCCTCTTCCTCAACAGCTGTTGGTATGCCCTTATAATTGTTTACCGCTGCTTCAAGGGCCTCTCTTCCCATAACAGAGCAATGCATCTTTTCTTTTGGGAGGCCACCAAGGAAATCAGCAATGTCTTGATTTGATATCTGAAGAGCCTCGTCAAGCGTTTTTCCTTTAATGAGTTCTGTAAGAGCTGATGAACTTGCTATTGCACTTGCACAACCAAATGTTTGGAATTTTGCATCAATAATCCTGTTCGTCTCTTTATCTATCTTCAATGTCAGTCTTAATGCATCACCACATATAATACTTCCAACTTCACCCACTGCATCAGGATTCTCTATTTCACCGATATTTTTCGGGTTCAAAAAATATTCTTTTACTTTTTCTGTATAATCCCACATTTTTTAATTTAAACAAAGCATTCAATAAAATGTCAATTTGACAAAATTAAAAGATTGTCTGTTATTATATGCACAGATTAAAATATTAACATCTTAAATTACATAGAGCTTCACAAAATACCCTCTACCCTTGAGGGATTGGGTTTGGGTGAGGGGATGAATAAAATAAAAGGGTTATGAATTTCATGAAACCCACAAAATAATTATATAAAAGGAGGCTACGATGGCATATTACGTTATATTAAGTACACTAACAGATGAAGGGCGTAAAACGATAAAAGAAAATCCAAAAAGGATTATCGAAGTTAATAAGGAAATCGAAAAGATGGGGATAAAAGTGATACAGCAATATGCAGTTCTCGGTCCATATGATTTCGTAAATATTGTTGAGGCACCTGACAATTCTACTGTTATGAAAATGTCTGTAGAACTTGGTGCACGCGGTACTGTTCAACTTCTCACTCTTGCAGCTTTACCGGTAGAAGAATTTATAAAGAAGTTAAAATAATCCGTAAAATACACAAATCTAAAAAAGGGTATAAAAAAAGAATCATATGAAATTATGTTCTTTTTGCAAAAAAGAAGTCGACATAGACAAATATTTTTCGAGAAAGTCTACCTGCCTTAACTGTGGGAATGACCTTCATATCTGTCTAAATTGCAGATTCTATTCTGAAACAAGCCACAATAAATGTCTTGAACCAAAGGCTGAATTTCAGAGAACAAGAGATAAGGCAAATTTCTGTGACTATTTTGTTTTCAAAGAATCATTGTCATTATCTTCATCACAAGAAAAAGAAGATGCTATGAGAAAACTTGACGCCCTGTTCAAAAAGTCTAAATAGTCTCTTATTAAAAATCATCTTTTTATTACTTATAAAACGATTTTGATAAACCCGAAAAATGCATTTAACATGATGCAGATGTTGTGAAAAAATTTATTTTTCGATACCTTAGTGTACCTTATAAATAA
>FWPV01002108.1_pt1 | contig 34208 bp, 38 predicted proteins | sample 2228371 | NCBI WGS metagenome assembly FWPV01 (sample SAMEA103939776, study PRJEB20133) | metagenome
ATTTCTTGTTTCAATATTGACACAGATATTAGAATTGCTTTTTTAACTGTTATTTGTAATAAAGTAAGCCCAAAATGTGATATTTCTGATCCTAGAAAAATCTTATCTGAAGCCAGAGAAGCTGTTCAAAGAAAGGTAAAAGAAAAAATAGAACTATTAAATGATTTTTAATTGAAAAACAATTTAAGCAAAATAGAAAATAAAAAATTAGTTTATTTCTAGTGTTTTTATTTTAAATTGAATATAATCTTGATAAAAAGGTTAAAAACAAGAGAAGAACTAAAAATCAACAAAATATTTTTATTTTATTGGCGATGGTTTTAGAAAAGCAATTTAGTTAGTTTAATTTGAAGCAAATTAAAAACTTAGAAAACAGAAAAGTCTTAATTTCTCCTATAGTTCTTTTTTTCTATGAACCATGGCAAAAGACTATCACCAGTCATAATGTTAGGTTTAGGAATATTCAAAAGATCTAAAATAGTAGGAGCAACATCGCATAAAAGTCCGCGAGCTTTTATCTCATCTTCTTCTTCTTCTTGTTGATTTTTTGGTTCTTCACGATGATTATAAGGAGTAACAAACCAACAAGGAACGGGATTGGATGAATGTTCAGTGTCTCTTTCTCCTGTTTTTAAGTTGATTACCTCTTCTACATTTCCATGATCAGCTGTAATTATAAGACAACCTCTTTGAATCAAAACGCTTTTTATTAATTTATTTAAACATTCATCTACTACTTCTACTGCTTTTACTGATGCATCAAAATTTCCTGTGTGTCCAACCATGTCAGGATTAGCGTAGTTAACCAGAATAAAATCATATTTATTTTTTTCGATTTCTTCTATCAGTTTTTGGGTAATTTCTCGAGCACTCATTTCAGGAATATCAGCATAGGAAGGAGCATTCTTAGAAGGAATTAATATACGATCTTCTCTTTTAAAAGGTTTTTCTTTACCTCCATTGAAAAAATAAGTTACATGAGCATATTTTTCTGTTTCAGCAATACGAAGTTGTTTTTTCCCATTTTCTGACAAAACCTCTCCTAAGGTTTTTTCAATTTTTTCTGTAGGAAAAGCGACAATTGTAGGAAGATTTTTTTCATATTCAATCATAGTAACAAAAGTTATATCACAGGGTCGTTTAGTTTCTTTTGAAAATTTATCAAATTTTTTTTCAACAAAAGCTTTGGTGATTTGACGTGCTCTGTCTTCTCGATAATTAACAAAAAAAACACAATCTCCATCTTTTATTAATCCCACAGGTATTCCTTTTTCAGTAATGACAACAGGTTCCAAATATTCATCGTAAACTTTTTTCTTAAATTGTTTTTGAATAGCAAGCAAAGGATCTTCTTCCAAAATTCCTTTTCCTTCAGTCATTGCTCGGAAAGCTTTTTCAATTCGATCCCAATTATTATTGCGATCCATTGTATAATATCTACCAGAAAGAGTGGCAATTTTAGCAATTCCCAGCTTGTTTATTTTTCTTTGAAGTTTTTGAATATATTTTTCTCCACTAGCAGGAGGAGTATCACGACCATCAGTAATTGCGTGAACAAAAACATTTGTCAAACCTTCTTCTTTTGCCATTTCCAAAACTGCAAAAATATGATCAATATGAGCATGAACTCCGCCATCACTTAAAAGTCCTAAAATGTGAAAAGCTTTATTTTCTGATTTTGCTTTTTGCATTGCTTTTAGAATATACTTGTTTTGAAAAAAAGTCCCATTTTCAATTGACAAAGCAATACGTGGCAAATTTTGATAAGTAATTCGACCACTTCCCATAGTCTGGTGACCTATTTCTGAATTACCACTTTCTCCCCAAGGGACACCAACTGATATTCCAGAGGCTTGAAGATATATTTTAGGATAAAATTGATTTAGTTTTTTTATAGTTGGAAGTTGAGCTACTTTTAAGGGATTTCCTTTTTTTTCATTGGTTTCTCCCCAGCCATCTAATACCACAAGAACTATCGGTTTTAATCTTCTCATTTTGATCTATTTTTTTAAAGATTATTTTTTTTAATCTTTCTTTATTTTACTCTTTAGAAATTTTTTGACAATCAATTTAAAAAATACTAAATTATATTTAGCTGAAAAAGAGAAATCTAAGGCAAATTAAAGTTTTTTTGTTTTAAAAAGAAAGTTTGTTATATGTTATAAAAGAATAGTTGTGAGAAAAAAAGAAATGTAGCTATGAAAAATAACTCAACAATGAAAACTTGATTAAAATTTAAAAAGAGTAATATTTGCCCTAGAGTTCTATTTTAGTTTAGTTTTTCAAAAAAGATTTTTGAAATTTTCCAATTAATGAAAACAGGAGAATAAAAAGAAAATCTTGTTGTTAAAACTGGAGTTTTTAAGATTTAAATTGCCGTCAATAAACGCAAAAGACAGCAAAAATAAAAGGATGAAGAAGTCGATTTCTAATTGTCTTTGGAAAATAATAAAACAAAAAATAAACCTTGGTGAGTTTCTTGTCAAAGAAATTTTTTGCGTTTTTTGTTTGGCTCAATAAAAAATGAATGAGTTAATTTTAACATTGGGAGGTGTTTTTATAGGTGCAGCTTTGGGTTATCTGATCAGGATAGTAATAGCCAAAAACAAGGCAGATTCTGTAGAAGAAAAAGCAGCTCGCATTGTCGATGAAGCTAAAATGAAAGCCAAGGAAATTCTTTTAGATTCTAAAGATAAAGCTGTTAAAATTCTAGAAGAGTCAAAAAGGGAAGAAAAGAAAAGAAGAGACGAAATTGCTCGACTGGAAAAAAGAATTGAAAATAAGGAAAAAGCTATAGAACGTCAGGGGATTCAAAATGAAAAAGAAAAAAGAAGTCTTGAAGAAAAAGTACGAGAGATAAAAAAAATAAGAGAAGAGGTATTAAAAGTAAAAAATCAACAATTAGAAAAATTAGAAAAAATTGCTGGTCTTAATAAAGAAGAAGCCAAAAGAGCACTTCTCTCAATTATTGAAAAAGAAAACAAAGACGAGATTTTAAAAGCTATTGCCAGTTTAGAAAAAGAAAAAAACGAAGAAATAGAAAAAAAAGCAAAAGAAATACTGGCAATTGCTATGCAGCGTTATGCTGGTTCTCATGCAGCTGAAACTACTACTACTACTATTTCTATTCCTTCTGATGAAATTAAAGGAAGAATTATTGGGAGAGAAGGAAGAAATATAAAAACTCTTGAAAGACTTACAGGAGCAGAAATTATTGTGGATGATACTCCGGAAGCAATTGTAATTTCAGGATTTGATTCCATTCGAAGAGAAGTAGCCAAGATGGCTTTGGAATATTTAATTGAAGATGGTCGCATTCATCCTACTCGAATAGAAGAAGCAGTTGTTAAAGCACGAGAAAATCTCAATAAAAAAATAAAAGAAGCAGGGGAGGCAGCTATTTATGATGTTGGTATTGCTGGGATTGATCCCAAATTAATTCAACTTTTAGGACGATTAAGATATAGAACTAGTTATGGTCAAAATGTTTTGTTACATTCTTTGGAAGTGGCCCATTTGTCAGGATTGTTAGCTTCAGAACTAGGATTAGATTCAGCCATTGCCAAGAGAGCAGGACTTTTTCATGATATTGGCAAATCAGTTGATCATGAAATTCAAGGAACTCATGTTGAAATAGGAGCTAATATTTTGAAAAAATTCAATCAACCTAAGGAAGTGATTAACGCATTACTTTCTCATCACGAGGATCATCCTTTTAAAGATAGCTATGGATTAATTGTAGCAGCAGCAGATGCTCTTTCTGCTTCTCGTCCTGGAGCCAGAAAAGATACATTAGAGAATTATTTAAAACGATTAGAAGATCTTGAAAAGGTAGTAATGTCTTTTGGAGAAGTGGATAAATGTTTTGCCATTCAAGCTGGTAGAGAAGTGCGAGTTTTTGTTAATCCTGAAAAAGTAGATGATCTTGAAGCAATAAAATTAGCCAAAAAAATAGCTCAGAAAATTGAAAAAGAATTAAATTATCCGGGAGAAATTAAAGTTAATGTATTGAGAGAAACTCGATCAGTAGAATATGCTAGATAGGTTTTTGATTTGTAAGAACTTTTTGTTTTAGTAGAATTATGCTAAAATAAAGTAAAAAGAGAAGGTCGAAAAAACAAATTTGAATTTGATTTTAAATAAAAATAATTTTCTAGATGGGAGGTGACAAAATGAAAAAAAGTGAAATCGTAGATGCAGTAGCTGCTAAAACTGGTCTTAGTAAAAAAGATACTGAAATGACAATAGAAGCTCTTTTGGATGTTATTACCAATAGTCTTCAAAAAGGAAAACAGATTGCTTTTACTGGATTTGGAAGCTTTTCTGTTAGTAAAAGAGCAGCACGGGAGGGAATTAATCCTTTAACTAAGGAAAAAATAAAGATTCCAGCAGTAAAAGTTCCAAGGTTTAAAGCTGGGAAAGCTCTTAAAGAAGCTGTTAGAAAATAAAACTAAAAATAGCTTTTGATTTAAACTAAAACCGTCCTAGCAAAGGACGGTTTTAGTTTTGAGAAAATTTTATGATTCGGCTTATTTTCAAAGAATAAGAAAAGAAAGATTTTTAAAATAACCTTTCCTAATTAGCTGCTTTCTTTGTATTAGAGATAAATTAAAGATAAAAAATAACACCAAAGAGTTTGATTAATAAAAAATTGATTGATTATTTGAAAATTTTTGAGAATTATTTCAAAAAGATGAAATTGTTTTTTGAAAACTTTTTGGTTTTTTGAAAGTTGGTTTAATTGAAATTAAAGAATTTAAATTGACAAAAAGAGAAATAAGTTTAAAGATAAAGATAATTTTAGAAACAATAACAGATGAGTAAATAAATAAGAGAAGGAGGAAAAAAATGAAAGATAAAGAACAGGAAGAAAAAGAAAAAAGATTAAAAAGAATAGATTATTTAAAAAAATTTCATGAAATGGAAAATGAAAGAAAGGAAAAGAAAGAAAAAATTTGGGAAGAATATTGGTCAGAAGAAGAAATAAGAGGAGTTATTTGTCCAGGTTCTTTATCTTAATTTCAAAAACAAAGGAGTAAACTTAAAAAAAACATAAAAACTTGCCTTCGGGCAAGTTTTGTCATTTTGTTTTGACAATTTTGGTTGTTTTGTGTATAATAAAAAAAGGATTTTTGGTAAAAATTTTTAAAAGAAACAAAGGTACTTTGAAAATTTATTTTTTTGGCATCAATATTAATTGAAAAAAGGAGGCAGTGTGCCAAGAAAGATTTTGAGAATTTCTTTTAAAATAAAGAAAATTATTCAAAGTTTTTCTTGGCACACTGGTTTTTGATCTAGGAATTGATTTTAGGAACAACCTAAAATCTTTTTTCCGAAAAGTTCTTTATCCAAGAACCTGATCAAAAACAAGGTGCCAAAATTGAAAATTTTAAAAAATAAAGAAAAAGAAAGGAGAGATTATGGAGCAAGTTGTTGTTACAAATGTTGATGTGGATGATAATGATATAATTAGGCTTATGGTAGAAGCAGCAGGAATTAAAAAGAAACTGATAAAAGGAGGGATATCTCAAGAAAAAAGGAAAAGATGCGAAAGAAGGTTAAGAGAAATTGAAATAATAATGTGGAGGTATTATTTATGGGCATAAGAGAGATAAAAAAAAGGAGGGAAAGGAAGGAAAAGAAGAGGAAAAGAAAAGAAAATTTAAAAACGGCAATAGAAAACACATGGAAGGAGGTGGAAACTATAAAAGAAAAGCTTAATAAGCTTAATAACAAGAATTGTTGTTGGAATGAAAAAAACCAGCTGGAGTTTCGGATGTGTCAGCTGGTTAATGAGACAATCCCAAAGCTGTATAGCTTTTGGGAAACAGCTAAGAAATGAATAAGAATTGAACAGCTAGTGAAAAGTGAGAGCGAGAGCTGAGAAGGAGTCTCACAGTGACTCATCTCTTCTTCATCTTCATCGATTTCTTTTCTTTTTTGTTTTGTTTTACTCCTTGTTTTGTTGGCACTGGTTTTACCAAAACTGGTGCCTTATTTTTTGGATATTTTTTAGGCATGATATTTAAATATGATTATTTAATTTAGTTACTTGACAAAGAAAAAAAAAGGTGCTAACATTGGATTGTTTTTAGAAAAAAATAACCTAAGGCTTAAGTATAAGTTGATTTTTAATTTTGGTTTATTCAATTTATTCTTAAATTAAGTATAAAAATGATTGCGATTTTTGAAACAGGCGGAAAACAATATAAAGTAAAAGAAGGAGATAAATTATTAATAGAAAAAATTTTGTCAGTTGGAAATGACAAGGTTGTTTTTAAAAAAGTTCTTTTAATTGGTAATGAAAAGGAAATAAAAGTTGGTAATCCTTATTTGGAAAAGATTCAAGTGGAAGCAAAATTGCTTAGAGAGAAAAAGGAAGAAAAGAAAACAATTATTAAACATAAACCCAAAAAGAGATATCTAAAAAAACAAGGTCATCGGCAGATATTTTCAGAAATTGAGATTTCTAAGATAACTACTATGAAGTAATCAGAAAATATTTTATAAGGAAAAAACTTGACGATTATTTATTTTTAGTGTAGTTTAACCAAAGCAAAATTTTCAAAACAATTTTTAATTTCTTTAAGAAAATCAGACCATTAAAATTTATCATTGTCTATGTCAAAAGAGAATCAGGATAATTTTAGTTCAAGAATTAGGATAAAAATCAAGGCATTTGATCACAAGATTATTGATCAATCGGCTCGACAAATTGTGGAAACTGCTTTAAGAACAGGAGCCAAAGTAGTTGGACCGGTTCCGTTGCCAACCAGAATTGATAAAGTAACAGTTAATAAATCTACTTTTGTTCACAAAGATAGTCGTGATCAGTATGAAATAAGAACCCACAAGAGATTAATTGACATTGTTGAACCATCTAATCAAACAATTGAGAGTCTTACAAATATGGATTTACCAGCAGGAGTGGGAATTGAAATAAAGATGTAGATTTTGTGAAAGTGGTGCAGAAAGTTGATTTTTGGGCTCAAAAGAAAAGATATAAATATTATGTTTTTTAAGGATAAGTTTGATTTCAAAAAGTAATTTTCAGATTGAGAAAATTTTCTATTTTGGTTTAAGTCCTTTTAGGTTAAAGATAAAGTTGTAAATTTTTTAAGGATACTGAACCAGCCTCTACCAGATTTTTGGTTTTGAGTGACTGGTTTGACTTAAAGCTAAAATCTGGTTTTTTATTTTATTTAATTAAATTAAACTGATTGTTTTTAAATAAAAGAATTTGTTAATTAAGATGAGATATTTACTAACTAAGAAAATTGGAATGACAACAATTTTTGATGATGGTCGAACAGAAAATGTTACTTTATTAGAAGTAGGAAAGAATGTAGTGGTGGGTAAAAGAACTAAGGAAAAAGATGGTTATAATGCTTTACGGGTTGCTTTTGACGAAAAAGTAATTCAAAAAAAGCAAAGAAACAATAACAATAAAAAAGAATATGAAAAAATAAGAGAGTGGCGATTAATTAGCTCTGATGAGATAGATCAGATACAAGTGGGAGAAAAACTGGATCTGATTAATTTTAAAAAAGGGGATAAGGTTTTTGTTAGAGGAGTTTCTAAGGGAAAGGGTTTTCAAGGAGTTGTTAAACGACATGGATTTCGGGGATCACCAGCTTCACATGGTCATCGCCATGACTTAAGGGCTCCTGGATCGATCGGAAGCGCTTTTCCTGAAAGAGTAATGAAAGGCAAAAAAATGGCTGGCAGAATGGGTGGAAAAAGTGTTACTATCAAAAATTTAACAGTAGTTTTGGTTGATAAAGAAAAAAAACTTTTGGCAGTGCGAGGATCGATCCCGGGAAGCAGAGGAAGCTTGGTAGTAGTTACTAAACAATAGTTATTAGTTATTGGATGGAAATTGATTTTTAAATTTAAAAATTTTCACTAAATTAGCAACAATTTAAAGCAATAAATCTAAGTTGAGTATTATTTTTAAGAGACAAAAATGACAAAGATTGGAAAAGAGGAATTAAAAATTGACATAAAAACCCTAGAAGGAAAAAAAGTTGGAGAAAGGATATTAAGACAGGAAATTTTTGCCCAAAAGCTTAATTTTGATTTGATAAAGCAGGTTTATTCAGTTATATATTCTAATCAACGGCAGGTGATTGCTCACACAAAAAATAGATCAGAAAGAGCAGGTTCAACTAGAAAACCTTGGAAACAAAAAGGAACTGGTAGAGCAAGAACAGGTTCAATAAGAAATCCAATCTGGAGGAAAGGAGGAGTAGTTTTTGGCCCAACCAAAGAAAGAAACTTTAAAAAGAAAATTAATGCTAAAATGAAGCAATTGGCAATGAAGATGGTTCTTAGTGGAAAAGTGAAAGATCAAGAGCTAATTGTAGTTGATAAGTTCGATTTGAAAGAAAAGAAAACGAAGATAATGGCAAAAAATCTTTTAAAAATTGGCACGAATAATAAGAGTGTCCTTTTGGTTTTTTGTGGAAAAGAAAAGGAAAATGAAAGAGCAAGCCGTAATATCAAAAAAGTTAGTAGCATTGAAATTGAAAAATTAAATGTTTTTGATGCGTTAAACGCTAAGTTTTTAGTGATTTCTCGGCAAGGATTGGATTATTTAGAAGAAAAATATTTAGGAAATCATAAGCAGACAACAAAAAATCAATTAGCCAAGGATAAGAAAATTTCATCTTAGACAGGACAAGTAAGAAAAGATAAGGGTGATTGATTTTTAAATTTTTAAAGTAAAAATATTTTTATAAAAAGAATAATCTATACTATATAAATTAAAGATTTAAATTTAAATAAAATGACAGCAGCATTTTGGGATAGAATTAAAAGGAAAACGGAAGAAAAAGAAGAGAAAGAAACTCAGTCGTTAAAAGAAAAAAGAGAAGATGACATTAAAATAGAAAATAAAGAAAAGAAAGCAAAAAAAATTGTTAGCAAGAAAGGGAAGCAAAAACAAGTCAAACGGTTTTTTGTTGATAAAAAGAATTCTGATTTAGTGGAAAAGGTAATCATTCAACCAGTTATTTCAGAAAATGCTCTTAATAAACAAGCTCTAAATCAGTATGTTTTTTTGGTTTCAATTGATTCAAATAAGAAAATGGTTAAAGAAGCAGTGAAAGCAATGTATGGAGTGGAAGTAAAAAGAGTCAGAATGATAAAATATAAGTCAAAAAAGAAGAATTTTAGATTAGTTAAAGGGAAAACTAAAAGTTACAAGAAAGCTATTGTACAAGTTGAAGCCGGGAAGATGATTGAATTTTTCAAATAATTTTTATTAATTCTTAGAAATTTAATTCTTAGAAATTTTTCAGAAAAAGATTTTATAATCTAAATTAAAACCTAATCAAAGCAATCTTTAAAAAAATGGCAGTAAAAGTCTACAAAAGAAATACCGCAGGAAGAAGGAATATGTCAGTAATAAAAGCTGAAATGGTTGATGACAAGAAACCAGAAAAATTTTTAGTGGTAAGAATTTCAAAAAAAGCCGGACGAGGGGGCGGAAAAATATCAGTAAGACATCGAGGAGGAGGAGCAAGGAAAAAATATCGATTGGTTGATTTTAAGATGAATAAATTTGATATTCCAGCAAAAGTTTTGGCAGTTGAAAAGGACCCTTCTCGAAGTGCTTTTATTGCATTAATTTGTTTTAGGGATGGAGAGAAGAGATATATTTTAGCGACTAAGAATATGAAAAAAGGAATGGAAGTTATTTTTTCTGAAAAAGCTCCTTTAAAAGAAGGAAACAGAACAATGCTAAAAAGAATTCCAGTGGGAACGAATGTTTGTGTTGTTGAGATGGTGCCGGGTAAAGGGGCTCAGATAGCAAGAAGTGCTGGAACTTCTCTTTTGCTTCAAGCAATTGATAATGGAATGGCTCATCTCAAGATGCCTTCAGGAGAGATAAGAATGGTAAGAGAAAATTGTTTTGCTACTATTGGCCAGATAAGTAATTTTGAACATAATGCAGTAACGATTGGAAAAGCTGGAAGAAAAAGGCATATGGGCAGAAAGCCTCATGTAAGAGGATCAGCAATGAATCCAGTTGATCATCCTCATGGAGGAGGGGAGGGTCGTCAGCCAATTGGTCTTAAACATCCTAAAACTCCTTGGGGAAAACCAGCTCTTGGAAAAAAGACTCGCAAAAAAAACAAGAGTTCCAATAAATACATTTTAAAGAGGAGGAAAAAATAATGAAATTTTATAAAAAGTAGAGATTAAAATAGTATAATAAATTTTAAAAAAATTTAAAGTTAACTTAATAGCAAAGTTTATGCCAAGAAGTTTGAAAAAGGGACCCTATGTGGACGAAAAATTACTAAAAAAAATAAAGAATTTGAAACCGGGAGACAAGACTGTTATAAAAACCTGGTCAAGAGCATCTACGATTGTGCCGGAAATGGTGAGTTTTACTTTTGGTGTTTATAATGGTCGAGAATTCATTAATGTTTTTATAACAGAAGATATGGTGGGGCATAAATTGGGAGAATTTTCACCAACCAGAAAGTTTATTCGTCATGGCGGAAAGATGCAGAAAGAACTTGAACAAGCTCAAAAAATGAAAGAAAAACAATCTTCTTCAAGAAAGTAAAAAATTTTTAAAGGATAAATGATTAAGAGTAAATTAAGAGTAATAAGATTTAAAATAGTTAGTCAATTACAGCAATAATAAATTTTTTTAGTAAAGTAATGAGAATTAGATAAAAATTAGATTGAAACTCAAGCTAGTCAATAATTTATAAAAAGCAATGAAAATAACAGCAAAATTAAAAAATTATAGAAGATCACCCAAAAAGATTCGTGAGGTAGCAAATCTTTTGAAAGGCGTTCAAGTAGATGAAGCGATCTATCAGTTGAATTTTATAAAAAAAGGTTTTGCTGATGACTTGGCAGGATTGATAAGAAGTGCAATTGCTAATGCAGAAAATAATTTTAAAATTGCTAAAGATAATTTATATATTGCCAATGTTTTGGTTGAAAAGGGTCCGGTTTTGAAGAGATGGAGAGCGCGAGCTTATGGAAGAGCGGCTCAAATTTTAAAAAGAAGTTCTCATATTATAGTTGAATTAGAAGAAAGACAAGTAGAAGTAAAAAAAAGTACGATCTTAGGAAAAAATTTTAAAAAAAAGAATGATCAGAAGTCAAAAGAGAAGATTGAAAAAGATGCAGAGATAAAATTTACCAAAAAAGATGGAACAAAGAAAGCGACAAAAAAGGTGATAAAGAAAGAAGAAAAAAAGAATAAGAAACAAGAAATTAAAAAAAGAAGATTAGAAAAATGAGGCAGGAAAGATAAAAAAATAATTTGATTGCAGACTGAATTTGATATATTAAATAATTAAAGTGTTAATGTTAATAATAAATAGGTAAAGTTATCAGTAGTAAAGTAGAAATTTGATAAAATTTAAGATATTAATTTTAATTTAATTTGATAAATTAAAGATGGGACAAAAAGTTGATCCAAGAGGATTAAGAATAGGAATTAATAAAACTTGGCAATCTGTCTGGTATGGAGAAAAAAGTAATTATAAGGAAAATTTAAAACAGGATGTTTTGATTGCTGAGGAAATTAAAAAACGTCACAAAAATGCGGCTATTTCAAAGGTTGGAATTGAAAGAAATATGGGAAAAGTAAAGATTATTATTTTTACTGGTCGCCCAGGAGTGTTAATTGGTCGAAGGGGATCTGGAGTTGAAGAACTTAAAAAATTAATTCAAAAGAAATTTTTTTTCAAGAAAAAATTACAGGTTCAGCTGGATGTAAAAGAAGTAAAATCAATTGAAGAGGATGCTCAACTTTTGGCTGATGATGTAGCTTTTCAATTGGAAAAGAGAGTTCCTTTTAGAAGAGCAATGAAAGGAATGTTAGACAAGGTTATGCAGAATCGCAAAGTTCAAGGAGTAAAAATCGAAGTAGCAGGAAGACTTGGAGGAGCGGAAATGTCAAGAAGAGAATGGCTTTCTAGAGGTAAACTTCCTCTTCACACTCTTAAAGCTGCTATAGATTTTGCCAAGTCAACTGCTTTTACTACTTATGGAACAATTGGAGTTAAAGTTTGGATTTACAAAAACGAGGAGGAAGGAAAAGATCATTTAAGTAAAAAAAATTAAAGGTAAATAATAATCAGATAAGTTTCTATTTCAAAGATATGTTGATGCCTAAAAAAGTAAAACACCGAAAACATCAACGAGGTGGAAAAATAAGAGGAAAAGCTCAAAAGGGTCAGTATTTGTCTTTTGGTAATTTTGGATTAAAAGCATTAGAAGGTGGTTTAATCAATGCTAGAGAAATTGAAGCAGCAAGGCGAGCAATGACTCGTTATATCCAAAGAGGTGGAAAAGTGTGGATTAGAATTTTTCCTGACAAACCAATGACTAAAAAAGGAGATGAAGTTCCAATGGGAAAAGGAAAAGGTTCTCCTGAATATTTTGTTGCCAAAATTAAGGCAGGTAGAATTTTGTTTGAAATGGATGGAATAAGAGATGAAATTGCCAAAAGAGCATTAAGATTAGCCTCTGATAAATTAAGCGTTAAGACAAAAATAGTAAAAGCGGAGCAATAAAATATTGCTAAGATGCTGTTAAAAGATAAATAGATTGACGAGAAACCATGAAAACAAGAGAATTAAGAGAAAAAACAACAGAAGAATTGAATAAATTACTTTTGGACAAAAGAGCTGAATTAGTTGAATTTAGATTTGATGTGAGTGCTCATCAAGAGAAGAATGTTAAAAAAATAAATCAAGTAAAAAAAACAATTGCTAAAATAGAAACTATTTTAAAGGAAAGAATTCTTGTAAAAAACAACAAATAAGAATCATTATAAGTTAAGAAACAATAAATAAAGCAAAAGTTAATTAAAGAGTAAAAATTATTATAGATAACAAGATGGACAGTAAAAAGCAATCCCAACAAAAAGAAAAAATTGTTCGTAAGAAAAAAGGAGTTGTTGTGAGCGACAAAATGGAAAAAACTATTGTTGTAGAAAATACCCGACTCAAAACTCACCCTAAGTATTTGAAGAAAGTTAAAGTGACTAAACGTTATAAAGTTCATGATGAGAATAACAGTTATAAAATAGGAGATGAAATCTATTTTGTTCAAACTCGTCCGATTAGTAAAGAAAAAAAATGGATTGCTTTGGGTAAGGTTGATGAATTTAAGAAACTTAAATGAAAATTAGTTTTATATTTTTAAGATAATTTTAAATATATGATTCAGGCAGAAACTAGATTAAAAGTTGCTGATAATACTGGGGCCAAGATAATTGAGTGTTTTAAAGTTTTGGGTGGAGCTCGTCGTCGCTATGCTCAAGTGGGAGATATTATAGTGGCTTCTGTAAAAGCGGCTGAACCTAGGGGAATGGTTAAGAAAAAGGATGTAGTCAAAGCAGTAATTGTGAGGCAAAAGAAAGCCATAAGAAGAAAAGATGGTTCTTATATAAAATTTGATGAAAATGCGGCAGTGATTTTGGATGGAGTTGAGCCAAAAGGAACAAGAATTTTTGGTCCAATTGCCAGAGAAGTAAGAGAAAGAGGTTTTTTAAAAATTGCTTCGTTAGCTCCAGAAGTTTACTAAAGAGTTTGAGCATAAATATTATTTAAGATTTTTAGTAGTTAAATTGTTAACAAAGATGAAAATAAGAAAAGGAGACAAAGTTAAAGTTATTTCTGGCAAGGATAGAGGAAAAACAGGGAAGATTTTGAAAGTTTTTCCGCAATTGAGAAGAGTAGTTGTAGATGGTGTTAATATTCTCAAAAAACATCAAAAGCCTCGTCGTCAAGGAGAAAAAGGAGGGAGAATAAGTTTTCCAGGACCAATTGATATTTCCAATGTTCAATTAATTTGTAGCAAATGTGAAAAACCAACTCGAATTGGTTTCGAAAAAAGTGGTGATAAAAAGATGAGGATTTGTAAGAAGTGTGGTGCTCAACAATAAAGACAATAAAAAGTAATTAATTGTTACTATTTATCAAAGAAATGAATTTGTTAAAGAAAAAATATCAAACTGAAGTGATTCTTAAAATGAAAGAGAAGTTTGGTTATAAAAACGATCATCAAGTACCAAAAATAGAAAAGGTTACTTTGAATGTTGGTCTTTCTCGAGCGATAAAGGACCCTAATCTTAAGTCTGAAATTGAAAAAACATTTTTACTTATTACTGGGCAAAAACCAATTAGGACAAAAGCTAAAAAATCTATTTCAGGTTTCAAGATTAGATCTGGTCAAGAGGTGGGAATGATGGTAACTCTTCGCGGAGAAAGAATGTGGGATTTTATTGAGAAACTTATTTCTGTGGCAATTCCTAGAGTAAGAGATTTCAGAGGAATAGAAGAACGGCTCTTTGATCGAAAAGGCAACCTATCTTTTCCTATTAAAGAACAATTAGTTTTTCCAGAAATACTTTCTGATGAAATTAATGCAATATTTGGGTTTCAAGTTAATATCACTACCACTGCCCAAGGAAAAAAAGAGGGAATAGAACTGTTAAGATTGCTTGGTTTCCCCATTAAGAAAGAAGAAAAGGTAATTAAATAATTTTTTTGTATAACTTAATAATTTCAATAAATAATTTATCAAGTATATGAGTTTTGATCAGATTGCTGATATGCTAACAAGAATTAGGAATGCTCAAATGGCAAAAAAGGAGGAAGTGATTATTCCTGCTTCTAATTTTAAGTTGGCTTTAGCGAAAAAAATGAATGAATGTGGTTACATTGGAGAAGTGAAAATATTTTTTGACGATAAGCATAGATTTATGAAGATAAGGCTTAAATATATTAATGGAAGGCCAGTTATTTCTGGAATTGAAAGAGTCAGTCGCCAGGGTCAGAGAATTTATGTTAATAAAAATAAGCTACCAAGAGTAAAGAATGGTTTTGGCGTAGCAATTATTTCTACCTCTAAAGGAGTTTTAACTGATCAAGAAGCTCGTCAACAAAAGATTGGAGGAGAAGTAATTTGTAAAATTTGGTAATTTTTAATTTAAACTAATTTCAATATTGATATGGCAAAAAAATCAGTTATAGCAAGAGCTCAAAAAAAGCCTAAATTCTCAACTAGAATAGTGAGAAGATGTTGGAAATGTGGAAGAAAGAGAGGTTATTTAAGAAAATTTGATCTTTGTCGAATTTGTTTTCGAGAAATGGCTTCAAAGGGGAGTGTTCCTGGAGCCAGAAAGTCTAGTTGGTAATGACGAGAAGTAACTTTAGTAAAAAGAAGATTTTTACTAACAGCGAAGAAAATTTTTTTTGATAAATTTAAAAAAAGTTTAAAAGTAATAATAAGAAATTATTTTAAAAGATAATGTCAAAAATAGGAAAACAACCTATAACAATTCCTCAGGGAGTGACAGTTACAAAAGAAACAGACAAAATTTTGATCAAAGGACCCAAGGGTCAACTTGATTTTAAATTCAACAAAGAAATTGAACTGGAGATAAAGGAAAATGAAATTTTGGTTAAAAAGCCAAAGATTAACAGCCTTTTTCCTTTTTGGGGAACTACTCGAGCAATTATTAATAATATGATTCAAGGAGTAACGGTTGGTTTCAAAAAAGAGTTAGAATTATATGGAGTTGGGTATAAAATGGCTCTTCAGGGGAAAAAAATGGTTTTTAATCTTGGTTTTTCTCATCCAGTGGAAATGGATATTCCGGAAGGAATAACTGTTTCTATAGATAAGAATGTTTTAACAGTGGAAGGAATTGACAAGTATTTAGTAGGTCAAACGGCTGCTAACATTAAAGCATTTAAAAAAGTTGAACCTTACAAAGGAAAGGGTTTTCGCTATATAGGAGAACAGTTTATTAAAAAAGAAGGAAAACGAGCCGTAGGAAAAGAATAATTTTTTTAAAAGTTAATTTTGTTAATTAAATAGAAATTTATATATTTTATTTTTTAAAGAAATGAAGAAGAAAAGCAAAAATCAGATAAGAATTCATCGAAAAAGAAGAGTTCGGGCTAAGATTTCAGGTTCAGCCAGTGTTCCAAGAATCTGTGTTTTCAAAAGTTTGAAATTTTTTTATGCTCAAGCTATAGATGATCAAAAAGGACATACTCTAGCAGCTATTGACTCAAGGAAATTAAAAATAACCAATAACAAAATTAAGGTAATAGGAGAAATGGGAGAAACTTTTGGAAAAGAACTCTTAAAGAAAGGGATTAAGGAGGTAGTCTTTGATCGAAGTGGTTATCGTTATCATGGCAAAATAAAGAGTTTTGTTGAAGGAATGAGGAAGAGTGGTTTAAAAATTTAAAAAATTTTCAGGAAATAATTAAGAAAAGTTTAATCAATAATTCATTCTAAAAGGATTTTTATGAGTATGAATAAGATTAGTCAAAAGAAAAGATTTCGCAAGCGTTCAGTGCCTGAATTTGAACAGAGACTTTTAGATTTAGCAAGAGTAACCAGAGTAGTGAAAGGGGGAAGACGATTTTCTTTTCGAGCGACTTTGGTAATTGGCAACCGAAAAGGGAAAGTAGGCGTAGGAGTAGCGAAAGGAGCAGATGTTTCAGATGCTATATCCAAGGCTTATGCTGATGCCAAAAAAAATCTAATTAATGTAAGAAGAAAAGACAACTCCGTTGCTTTTAAAGCAACAGGTAAATATGGAGCAGCTAGAGTTTTTGTTAAACCAGCTTCAAGGGGAAGGGGAATTGTGGCCGGTGGAGCAGTTCGTGCTGTGGTGGAATTAGCTGGAATTAAAGATGTGGTAACAAAGTCCTTGGGATCATCTAACAAGATTAATGTGGCTCGAGCGACTATTGAGGCCTTGAAGAAATATAACAATAAAGAAATTCAAGAAGAGATTTTAAAATCAAGAAAAATTGATCAAAAGGAAAATCATCAAAAAAATCTAATTTCTCAAAAAACAATTAGTAAAAACATTGAAAAAGAGAATCAAGTCAAAAAAGAGAATTCCTAAAAAATAAATAAATGATTTTTGAAAAATATCATTTTGTTCAATGAATTTTTGTAATACATATTTATTTATACACATTATACACAAACTAACAAATATAACTAGAATTATCTGAAAAAGATGCAAGTAGATGTTTTTAAAAAAGCTACTAATTTCAAAAAATCCAAAAGAGTTGGGCGAGGTGGAAAAAAGGGAACCTATAGTGGGAAAGGAATGAAAGGACAGAAAGCGCGAACAGGATTTTCAAGAAGACCCACTTTTGAAGGTGGAAAATCTTCTATTGTGGCAATAACAAAGAAATTGAGAGGTTTTAAATCAAAAGCAAAAAAAAGGAAAGAAACAATTAAATTATTTCAGCTCGAAAAATTTTTCAAAAACGGAGAGGAGGTTTCTTTGAAATCTCTTTTGAAGAAAAAAATAATCAAAAGAACGACAAGGAATGTGAAAATTATTAGTGGTGGTGAATTGAAAGAGAAACTTATTTTTAAAGGAATTGCTTTTTCTAAAAAAACTCAAGAATTGGTTGAAAAAGCGGGTTTTTTAGTGGAATTGCCAAAACAAAAAAAGAGTAAAAAGAAAAATAATTCTCAAAAAGAAGAAAAAAATAAAACAGGCACACAAGCTTGAACTTTCAAAAAAGAGAATATCTTTTTTGAACATTAAAGTCCTTTTCTGAGCTGATTTAAATTCAAAAAATAAACAAAATCAACATCAAATAATTTTCATTTTTGATGATTATGTTTAGAAAAATTATTCAAATTTTCAATGTTAATGATATTAGGAATAAAATTTTGTTTATTCTTTTTATTTTGATTGTTTTTCGTTTAGCAGCTAATATTCCTCTTCCAGGCGTGGATGCTGAAAAACTGAGGGATTTTTTTGAAAATAATCAGCTTTTTAATCTTTTGAATATGTTTTCCGGTGGAGGATTGAAAAATATTTCAATTGTTATGTTGGGAGTAGGTCCTTATATCACAGCTTCCATTATAATGCAGCTCTTGACAATGATTTTTCCTAATTTGGAAAAGATATATAAAGAAGAAGGAGAAGTTGGAAGACAAAAATTCAATATGTGGACTCGGTGGCTTACCATTCCTTTAGCAGCTCTACAATCTTTTGGTACAATCACTCTTTTTAAGAATAAAGGAATTTTAATCGATCTTTCTTTTTTTGATTATTTTTCAATGATTATAGCAGCTACTGCAGGAACGATTTTTTTAATGTGGTTAGGAGAATTAATAACTGAAAAAGGTATTGGCAATGGAATTTCTCTGATTATCTTTGCCGGAATAGTGGCCGAACTTCCTACCACTATTAGACAAATTGCTCTTACTTGGGATTCTACTCAAGCATTTTCTTATTTAGGTCTAGGGATTATTTCTCTTTTGACAATTGGAGGAATTGTTTTAGTTAATGAAGGTCAACGCAATATTCCAGTTTCTTTTGCCAAAAGAATACGGGGAGGAAAATTATATGGCGGATCAGCTTCTAATCTTCCTTTGAGAGTTAATCAAGCGGGAGTTATTCCAATTATTTTTGCTATGTCAATTATGCTTTTTCCGGGGTTAGTAGCCAGTTTTTTAACTAATGTTTCTAATTCGACTATTTCTTACTGGGCAGGCAAAATTAATGATCTTTTTGCTAACCAACTTTTTTATGGATTACTTTATTTTATTTTAGTGGTAGTTTTTACTTATTTTTATACTGCAGTAACTTTTGATCCCAAAAGTATTGCTGAAAATCTTCAGCGACAAGGCGGTTTTATTCCAGGTATCAGACCAGGAGTGCCAACTATGGAATATTTAAATAAAATTTCCAACCGAATAACTTTAACGGGAGCAATTTTTTTGGGTGTGGTGGCTGTTCTTCCTTTTATTGTTCAGAATATAACTGGAATTAAAACTTTAGCTATTGGTGGAACTGGAATTTTGATTGTTGTTTCTGTAGTAATTGAAACCATAAAGCAAATAGAAGCTCAATTAATTATGCGTGATTATGAAGGTTTTTAATTTAATTTCAGTTTTTAAAAATAGAAAAACAAAGTCTTTTAAAAAACTAAATTTAAAAAGATGATTTTAAAATTGTCTTCAAAAATCTAATTGCAAATTTGGTTTTTTGGAGTAAAAAGCAAAAAATTTTAGAAAACAAAAAGTAATTTACTAAATAAAAAATAGATGAAAAACGAAAAGATCTTTAATTTACCCTATTTTTTAAAGAATAAAATTTTTTTAGGAGCGGTATTTAAAGTTGGCTTGTTGTTGGCTTTTTTTGTTTTAGGGATGCATTTTTCTCTGGCTCAAAATGAGTTAGATCAAGATCAAAATAAAAAAGTTAATGTGTTTTTGTTTTATTCTCAATATTGTCCTCATTGTCATCATGAAATTGAATTTTTAAAAGAACTTTCCAAAATAAACCACAAGTTTATTTTGATTGATTTTGAGGTTTCAGAGAATAAAAAAAACGAAGAACTTCTTAAAAAATTAGTTCAAGAAGAGAAACTTTCTGGTGGAGTACCTATTACAATCATAGGGGATGAAGTTTTTATTGGATTTGATGATGCTGAAGGAGTGGGAAAAAAAATTGCTCAAAAAATTTCCAAATGCTATCAAGAGAAATGTTCAGATAAAACAATGAGCCAATTATTCAAAGAAGATGATTATTTTTTGGCCAAACTTCTTGAAAAAAACACTTCTTTGCAAAATCAAGATCAAGATGAAGAAAAAGACGAAAAAAAAGAAGAAGAGAAAAAAGATAGAAAGAAGAATGAAATTAGGATTTTTGGAAAAAATTTTTGTTTTGATAATAATTCTTCCCTTTGTTTCTGGGCGATGTTTTTGGGCTTGATGGATGGCATCAATCCTTGTATGTTTTCAGTTCTTCTTTTTTTGCTAACCTATCTTTTGGCAATCGGATCTAAAAAAAGAGCCTTACAAGCAGGAGTAGCTTTTGTTATTACTACTTTTGTTTTGTATTTTCTTTTTATGATGAGTATCATTAAAGTAATAGATATTTTGGAAATTGCTCAAAAAGCGAGATTATTGATTATTATTCTTGCTACAGGGATGGGTTTGGTGATGATAAAGGATTTCTTTCAGTACGGTCGTTGGATTAGTTTGGAAATTCCCCAAAGATTAAAACCAAAAATTGAAAGTCTTTCTAAAAAGGGAACTATTTTAAGTGTTGTTCTTTTGGCTATTTTATCGGGTATAGCTGAAATTCCTTGCACTTCTGGAATTCCACTGGCGTTTATTTCTCTTCTTTCTTTGAAAGAATCATTTCAATGGGGATATCTTGTTTTATATAATTTATTTTTTGTTATTCCCTTAATTTTAATTGTTCTAGGTGTAACTCTTGCCTGGGTGAAACTAGATGATCTTGAAAAATGGCGGAAGAAATCAAGAAAATATATGAGGTTAGCAGCAGGAATATTGCTTTTATTTTTGGCATTGGCTCTTTGGAAAAACTGGCTTTAAAAGTTTATTCTGTTTTTCAAAAGGAGATTTATTTGCTAAATAATAGTAAATATTTTATAATTTAAAGCAGGTTAAAAAATTTTTTAAACAAAAACGAAATTGGTTTTGCTAAGTTGTTTTTGCTTTATCTTGAAAAGCTGATAGCAAGCAGGTTTGAAGTTTTTTTATTTTCTAGTTTTTAATAATTTTTTTAAAATCAATTCAGATTGATTTAGAATAAAGCTAGTTTTCTTGTTTTAATTTTCAAAATTGATTCAAGAAGTTCAAAAAAAATTCAAAAGTTAAAAAAGTTGTTTGATGAAATAATGAGAAAATGATTGATCAAGTTTTTAGTGCTCTCTAGAAAATAATTTTTTCAATCAAAATAAAATAAAAATGGCTTTAAAAAAAGAAGAATACATTGCTGCTTTAGACATAGGATCATCAAAAGTAAAAACAGTTATTGCTCATATTATATCAGAGGAAAAGCCTCGTATTATTGGAGTAGGAGTTGTCAATTCAAATGGAATAAGAAGAGGGATGGTAGTTGATATTGAAGAGGTTTCAGAAGCAATAAGAGAATCAATTGAAAAGGCAGAAAAAAATTCTGGAATAAAAATAGAAGGTGTTTATGCTTCTATTGGTGGGGATCATATTTCTTCTTTGGAAACTAAGGGAGTAGTGATAGTGGGAAGAGCAGATGGTGATGTAGAACAGCAAGATGTGGCTCGAGCAATTGAAGCTGCTCAGGCAATTAATCTTCCTCCTAATCAAGAAATATTACATATTATTCCAAAGGAGTTTAGGTTAGACAATCAAGAAGGAATAAAAGATCCGGTAGGAATGAATGGAATAAGATTAGAAATGAATGGAATTTTAATATTAGGTTCAGTTCCTCATCTTAAAAATATTACTAAATGTATAGAAAATAATGGAATTGTTGTGGAAGGATTTATTATTTCTTCTTTGGCGGCAGCTAAAGCAGTTTTAAATAAAAGACAAAAAGAATTGGGAGTAGTAGTAGTTGATATTGGAGGCCAAACCACTTCTATTGCTGTTTATGAAGAAAGAGATCTTTTGCATACAGCAGTTATTCCTATTGGCGCTAATCATATTACTAATGATATTGCTATCTGTATTCGAACTTCAACAGAAGTAGCAGAACAAGTAAAATTAAATTATGGCTTTGCTCTTTCTAAAGAAATTAGCAAAAAAGAACAAATAAATCTTTCTGAACTAGATGAAAATGAAGAAGGAGTAGTTTCTCGTCATTATGTGGCTGAAGTTATTGAAGCTCGAATGGAAGAGATTCTCACTATGGTGGAAAAAGAATTAAAAAGAATAAATAAATCAGCTCTTTTACCAGCGGGGGTAGTTTTAACTGGTGGAGGAGCTTGTTTGCCGGGAGCAGTTGATTTGGCAAAAAATATTCTAAAATTACCAGCTCAAACTGGTTTTCCAGTTGAGCTTTCTGGATTGGTGGATAAAGTTGATAATCCAACTTTTTCGGTTGCTATTGGGATGATTTTATGGGCAATGGAAGAAAATTTTGTTGAAAAAGTTCAATCAGGGCGCAAAACAGCTGAGCAATTGAATCAAAATCATTTTAAAAAAAGCTTAGAAAAAGTTGCCAACAAAACTAAACGCTTATTTAATAAATTTTTACCTTAATTTCTTAATTGCTTGACTTTTGTCATTAAAATGTTAGAATCATAGACAATTTTGTTTTGATTTTTGTCGAAAAATAGAAAAAATAATGAAGTTGATATAAAATTAAGGTAAAATTGATTTTTAAAAAATAAATTTTTAAATATTTTTTAAATTATTCAAGTTCTAGGAAAAATTTTAAAATTAAAAAAGTATGGCAGAAATAAAACCAGAAATAGAAACCCATGCAAGAATTAAAGTAGTTGGCGTGGGAGGTTCAGGTGGGAATGCAATCAGTCGCATGATAGAGTGTAATCTTAAAGGAGTTGATTTTGTGGTGATAAATACGGATGCTCAAGATCTTCATCATAATAAAGCTGGAGAAAAGATTCATATTGGCAAAAATCTTACTCGAGGATTGGGAGCAGGAATGAATCCGGAAATTGGTCGTCAAGCAGCTGAAGAAAATAGAGACGAAATTCATGAAACTTTAAAAGGAGCAGATATGGTTTTTATTGTTTATGGAGCTGGAGGAGGAACTGGTTCAGGAGCTGGACCAGTAATTGCTGAAGCAGCAAAAGAAGCAGGTGCTTTAACAGTAGGTGTGGTAACAAGGCCGTTTTCTTTTGAAGGTAAACAACGTGCTGCTATTGCCGAAGAATCTATTGAAAATCTTAAGGACAGAGTAGATACTATTATTACTATCCAAAATGATAAATTGCTTCAAATTATTGATAAGAGTACCCCTTTATTAAATGCTTTTAGAATTGTAGATGATGTTTTACGACAAGGAGTGCAGGGTATTTCTGATTTGATTACTCGACCAGGAATTGTCAATGTTGATTTTGCTGATGTAAAAGCAATTATGCAAGATAGTGGTTCGGCTTTAATGGGAATTGGAATTTCATCTGGTGAAAATCGAGCAGTTCAAGCCGCTAAAGCAGCTATTAATTCTCCCCTCTTAGATGTTTCTATAGAAGGTGCTAAGGGAGTTTTGTTTAACATTTCTGGTGGAGATGATTTAGGTATGTTAGAAGTGAATGAGGCTGCCAGTATTATTACCGAAAATGTTGATCCAAACGCAAGGATAATTTTTGGTGTTTCTGCTGATGAAAACTTAAAAAAAGGAGATTTTAAAATAACTGTTATTGCTACTGGTTTTTCAGAAAATAAATTGGAAAGAGGGAGAAATTTTTATTCAAAAGAAAACCGAAATCAAAGCAAATTGGCTGGTAATGAAACCCCTATTTTTTCTGTTAATGAAAGAAGGAGTGTGATTAATTTGGATGAAGAACTGGGAGAAGAAAAAAAGTCTTTTTTTGGCAAAAGTGATCAAATGATTTTAGAAAATCAAGAAGATGATGAAGAAGACAAAAGAACGATGAATAGACATAAATCCTTTTCTAAGAAAAATTTGATGGCAGAAAAAAGTCCATTAGAAGAAGCAATTGAGGAGGATGATTTTGATATTCCTCCTTTCATTAGAAAGAAACTGGGAAAATAATTTAAAACTTGCTTTCTTTGGAGATAATTTTTGAAAGCAGGTTTTTGTTTGTTATTTTTTATTGACAAGTGTTTTTTTTTGTATATACTAATCAAATGAATATTATTTCAAAATTTATTCCATGATTTTTAGCTAAAAGTTTGATAAAAAACTAAGTTAAGGAAAATTGTTATTTTTTCTAGTTTTTGGCTAAAAACATAAAAACTAAAAACATAAAAAATATAATCATATTCTAATTTAATTTTCAAAAACAGTGCCGACAATAAATCAACTCAAAAGAAAACCTCGAAAGGTAATGAAAAAGAAAACCAAGTCTCCGGCATTATCTTTCAGTTTTAACACTATCAAAAATAAACCAATAAAAGGACCCTCTCCTTTCAAAAGAGGAGTTTGTGTGAAAGTAGGAACTACTACTCCCAAAAAACCCAACTCTGCTTTAAGAAAAATTGCCAGAGTGAGATTAACTAATGGGATGGAAGTAACTGCTTATATTCCTGGAATTGGCCATAATCTTCAAGAACACTCCATTGTTGTGATAAGAGGAGGAAGAGTGCCTGATCTTCCGGGTGTTCGGTATCATGTAGTAAGAGGAGTATTGGATGCCTCAGGGGTGGAAAATCGTAAAAGAGGTCGTTCAAAATATGGAGCTAAAAGAGCTAAAGAGACTAAAAGTGAATAAATTCTACAATTGTTTTTGAATAATTGTGTTTAATATATTTAATCAATATCACATAATATATTAATATTTTTTACAGTTGTTACCATTAAAAGCATAAAAGAAATCTAAGAACACTATGCCAAGAAAAAAGAGAAATTACAAAAAAAGCTGGACAGCTGATCCAAAATATAATTCAGTTTTAGTAGGAAGATTTATTAATCATGTCATGAGAAATGGCAAAAAAACAATTGCTCAACGGATTGTCTATGAGAGTTTTGATCTTATTCATCAAAAAACAAAAAAAGGAGGGTTGAATGTTTTTGAACAAGCTATCAAAAATGTTTCTCCTTTGATGGAACTTAAAAGTCGTAGAATTGGAGGAGCAAATTATCAAATCCCTATTCCAGTAACAGGAGAACGGAGAGTAACTTTGGCAATGAGATGGATAAAAGAAGCGGCTTACGCCAAAAAAGGTAAGAAAATGGCAGAGAAATTGGCAGAAGAGATGATTGAGGCTTCAGAAAAAAGAGGAGCTGCTTTCAAAAAGAAAGAAGATACTCACAAAATGGCAGAAGCCAATAAGGCTTTTGCTCATTTTGCCTAATTTAAAAACTTCTTGTCGGGAGAGCTTTTTTGTTTTTGATTGAAAAAATTGGTTGGAAAGAATAAAAAAATATTTTATAGCTAAGAAGCTAAGAATAGGAATCTTGAATTGAAAATCAATAAGACAAAATTATTTGTCTTTAATTTTTTAGGCTTTTAAAAATCAATAGATGATAAAAATAAATTGATAAACGTAGCAAAAACCAATTTTTTGGATGATTTTAAAAATAATAAAATATTGATATTAGTTAATAAAAATGCCAAGACAAACACCTATTGAAAAATTAAGAAATATTGGGATAATTGCTCATATTGATGCTGGAAAAACCACTACCACAGAAAGAATTCTTTTTTACACTGGAATTTCTCACAAAATAGGAGAAGTTCATGAAGGGCAAGCGATTATGGATTGGATGGAACAAGAAAGAGAAAGAGGAATTACTATTACTTCTGCAGCTACCACTTGTTATTGGAAAGAACATCAAATAAATATTATTGACACTCCGGGGCATGTTGATTTTACAGTTGAAGTGGAGCGATCTCTGCGAGTTCTTGATGGAGGCGTAGTTGTTTTTGATGGTAAAGAAGGGGTGGAACCTCAATCAGAAACAGTTTGGCGTCAAGCTGATAAATACAATGTTCCTCGCATTTGCTTTATTAATAAAATAGACAAAGAAGGAGCTGACTTTGAACGATCATTGAACTCTATTTGGAATCGACTTTCTCCAAATGCAGTGGCGATTCAGTATCCTATTGGAGAAAGAGGAGAACATAAAGGAGTAATGGATTTGATTGAAATGAAAGCAATTTATTTTGAAGGTGATTATGGAGAAAAAGTTAAAAAAGAAGAAATTCCCAATGAATTTTTGGAGATTGCCAAAGAATGGCGAGAAAAAATGGTGGAAAAAATAGCAGAAACTGATGATGGATTAACTGATAAATTTTTAACAGGAGAGGAAATTAGTCAGGAAGAATTAAAAAGAGTGCTAAGAAAAGGAACAATAAGTAGCAAATTAATTCCAGTTTTAACTGGAACAGCTCTAAAAAACAAAGGTGTGCAGCCAGTTTTGGATGCGGTAATTGATTATTTGCCTTCTCCAATAGACATTCCTTCAATCAAAGGAGTTGATCCTAATAATCCTGAAAAAATCATAGAAAGAAAAGCTAGTGATGATGAACCTTTTGCTGCTTTAGCTTTCAAAGTGGCTACGGATCCTTTTGTTGGCCAACTTACTTTCTTTCGAGTTTATTCTGGAACATTAAAATCTGGAAGTTATGTTCTTAATTCAAATAATGACAAAAAAGAAAGAATCAGTCGGATTTTAAGAATTCATGCAAATCATCGTGAAGAAATGGAAGAAATATATTCAGGAGGAATTGGTGCTTTGGTAGGATTAAAGAATACCAAAACAGGAGATACTCTTTGTGATGAAAAAAATCCGATTATATTGGAAAATATTGATTTTCCAGAACCAGTTATTCAAATTGCTATTGAACCAAAGACAAAGGCTGATCAAGAAAAGATGGCAATTGCTTTACAAAAATTGGCCGAAGAAGATCCTACTTTCAAAGTTAGAACTGACGAAGAAACTTCCCAAACATTGATTTCTGGAATGGGAGAATTACACTTGGAAATTATTATTGACAGACTTAAAAGAGAATTTAAAGTAGAAGCCAATGTTGGTCGTCCGCAAGTAGCTTATCGAGAAACGATAAAAACAACTGCAACAGCTGAAGGAAAGTATATTCGTCAATCAGGAGGTCGCGGTCAATATGGTCATTGTTGGTTAAGAGTTGAACCTTTGGGAGAAGGAAAGGGCTTTGAATTTGTGAATGAAATCAAAGGAGGAATCATTCCTCAAGAATATATTCCTGCTATTCAAAAAGGAGTAAAAGAGGCAATGGAAAATGGAGTTTTAGCGGGTTATCCAATGGTTGATATTAAAGTAGCTGTCTATGATGGTTCTTTCCATGAAGTAGATTCTTCAGAAGCAGCTTTTAAAATTGCTGGTTCAATTGCTTTTCAAGAAGCAGCTAAAAGAGCTAAACCAGTAATATTGGAACCGATTATGAAGGTAGAGGTTATTACTCCAGAGCAGTTTATGGGAGATGTTGTTGGTGATCTCAATTCCAAAAGAGGTCAAATTGAAGAAATGATTGATCAAGGAGAAGGGACAGCGGCTGTGAAAGTGGTAAAAGCAAAAGTACCTTTAGCTTCTCTTTTTGGTTATGCTACTCAACTAAGATCAATGAGTCAAGGAAGAGCTAGTTATTCAATGGAATTTGATCATTATGCTGAAGTACCAGCTAATGTTACAGAGAAAATTAGATCAGGGATGGAAACAAAGAAGAAATAAAAAAGGAATCTGAATTTAATGGATGGAAAAAAAGATGGCTAGATTTTATCTATAAAATCTAATATGAATTTAGAAAATTAATGGAAGGGAATAATTAATTTTTTCCTGAATGAGTAAAAATAGATAAAAAAGAAATAATTGCGAATGAAGTAAAAAAGCTAATAGAACTTTCAGGGGGTAAAATTATTCTTAATCAAGAAAACATAAAGGAAAGTTTTGTTTTGATGAAATTGGAAGAAGATTATTTGGGTGAAGTTTTTGAAGAAAGAAGAATGAAAGAGAAAAAAAGATTGAAAAAACTTTTGATTTGAAAATTCAAAAAACAATTCTAATTTGACAAGTAAAGAATTATTAGATAGGATTAATGCTGATATTGAATTATTAAGACTAAAAAGCAAAAAAAAGAAGCTGCATTATTTTTTGAAGCGAAAGAAAAGCGAGAAGAAGATATTAAAATTATGAGAAAATAGATCCAAAATAAAAAAATAATTTTATATCAGAATTAAAAAAATAAATAAAAAAATCAGAATAATAATTTTCGCCAAGGGCGAAAGTTCCTTGGTTAGATTGTTTTGAAAAAAGTGTTTGTTTTTTTAAAGTTTTTTGTAAGTAAATTAATTATAAACAAATAATAAGTAAAAGCTGTTTAAAACAGCAAAAAATATGGCAGCAAAATTTGAAAGAACTAAACCTCATGTCAATGTTGGAACCATTGGTCATGTAGATCATGGAAAAACCACTTTGACCGCCGCTATTCTTCATGTAATGAAACTTACTGGAAAAGCGGCAACTGAAAAATCAGTTGATGAAATTGACAAAGCTCCTGAAGAAAGGGAGCGCGGCATCACTATAGCCACTACTCATGTTGAGTACGAAACAGACAAAAGACACTATGCTCATGTTGATTGTCCGGGTCATGCTGATTACATTAAGAACATGATTACGGGAGCAGCTCAAATGGATGGAGCAATTTTGGTTGTTTCTGCTACTGATGGACCAATGCCCCAGACCAGAGAACACATTCTTTTGGCAAGACAAGTAGGTGTGCCTCAAATTGTTGTTTTTCTAAACAAGGTTGATATGGTTGATGATCCTGACTTAATTGATTTGGTGGAAGAAGAAGTTAGAGAGCTTTTGACTAAATATGAATTTGATGGCAAGGAAACAGCTGTTATTCGAGGATCAGCTCTTAAAGGACTTGAAGCCAAAGATCAAAATGATGAAAATGTTAAGCCGATTCTTGATTTACTGGATGCTTTGGATGAAAAAATCCCAACTCCTATTAGAGATGTGGATAAGCCTTTTTTGATGCCAATTGAAGATATTTTCACCATTGAAGGAAGAGGAACAGTAGTTACAGGAAGAATTGAAAGAGGAGTAGTAAAATTAAATGATGAAGTTGAAATTGTTGGTTTAAGAGATACTCAAAAAACCATTGTTACTGGGATTGAAATGTTTAATAAATCTCTTGATCAAGGAGAAGCTGGAGATAATGCTGGAATTTTATTAAGAGGTTTAAAAAAAGAAGATGTTGAAAGAGGACAGGTTTTAGCCAAGCCCGGATCAATTACCCCTCACACTGAGTTTGAAGCTGAAATCTATGTTCTCACTAAAGAGGAAGGTGGAAGACATACTCCATTCTTCAAAGGCTACAAACCTCAATTTTACATTAGAACCACTGATGTTACGGGAGAAGTAGTCAGTCTTCCAGAGGGAACAGAAATGGTTATGCCGGGAGATACTGTTAATTTGAACATTAAACTAGGAGCTCCGGTAGCAATGGAAGATGGAATGAGATTTGCTATTCGAGAAGGAGGAAGAACAGTAGGGGCTGGAGTGGTCACTAAAATTTTAAAATAAAAAATTTTAAAATTTTTATCTTTTCAAAAAACAGGGTATTTCCCTGTTTTTTGTTTAGATTTTGATTTTAAACTTTATTTGTGATGAAATTGTGATAGAATTTATTTAAAAGTCAAAATTGAAATTTATTCAATTTTTAAGTTTAAATTTGAGTTTTAAAATTAATTTTTTCAAAAATAGAAAACTAATGATTTCAGAAAATAAAAAAAACAAGCGGATGGTTTTGATTGATTCTAATGCTCTTATTCATCGTGCTTTTCATGCCTTGCCACCACTTTCTAAAAGAGATGGAACACCTACTAATGCAGTTTATGGTTATGCCTTAACTCTTTTAAGTGTAATTAAAAAAATGAAACCGAATTATGTAGTAGCAACTTTTGATTTAGCAGGCCCAACTTTTCGTCACAATAAATTTGATCAGTATAAAGCTACACGCAAAAAGGCTCCAGATGAACTTTATCAGCAAATCCCGATGGTAAAAGAAATGTTAAAGGCTTTTGGGATCCCTATTTTTGAAAAAAAAGGTTTTGAAGCAGATGATATAATTGGAACAATAGCTAAAACAATAGCTAAAACAAAAAATGGTCAGTTTGAAAAAATTATTGTTACAGGTGATTTGGATACTCTTCAATTAATTGATGAGAATATCAAAGTTTTTACCTTAAGAAGAGGAATTAAAGATATTATTCTTTATGATATAGAAAAAGTTAAACAACGTTATGGAATTGAACCTTCTCAAATGGTTGACTTTAAAGCTTTACGAGGAGATATTTCTGATAATATTCCAGGAGTGAAGGGAATTGGAGAAAAAACAGCTATCGAACTTATCTTAAAATATAAAACTCTGAATGGAGTTTATAAAAATATTGAAAACATTCAATCTTTAGCTATTCGCAGAAAATTGAAAGAGGGCAAAAAAATGGCTTATATGAGCTATGAATTAGCTAAAATTAAAACCAATGTTCCGATTGGATTTAAATTAGAAAGTTGTTCATTTTTTGGAATCAAAAAAGAAGCTGCTAAAGAATTTTTCAAAAAGATGGAATTTTTTTCTTTATTGAAAAAATTGGAAAATGAAGAAGATTCCAAACTAAGAGAAAACAATGGCAAGCTTAATGTAAAAAATCAAAGAAAAGGAAGAAATTCAAGACAAAAAGAAGAAGAAATTTTCTTTAAACTGGAAATAATTAAAAATCAGATTGAGTTAGAAAAAGTTTTTAATGATCTGGAAACAGCAAAGGAAATAGGTATTTCTTTTTTAATTCAGGGAGAACGTTTGAAAAAAATGTCTATAGAAGGAGTGGGTATAGCAACAGAAAACAGTAAAAGTTTTTTTATTCCACGAGTTTTTTTGACTGAAAAATTTTGGGAAAAAATTTTAGGAAAAGAAAAAAGAATTATTTTTGGAGATAATTTTAAAAGTATTTTTAGTATTTGGGAACTAAGAAACCAAAAACACGAAAAAGAAATTTCTTGGCGCTGCGAGTATAATTTTTTTGATGTTATTTTGATGGCCTATCTTTTAAGAGCAGGAAGTGTAAAAGATGATTTGGAAGAAATAGTTTTTAATCAATGGGGAAAAACTTTTAAGCATCGAGTAACTAAAAAAGGACAAAGTAATTTGTTATTGGATAATAATGAAAATACCCAATTAAATGTGGCAGAAAAAGCAATTTGGAATTTAAAATTAGGGAAAGAATTGATAAAAGAGTTAGAATTAATTTCAAATGAACAAAAGACAGAAAGAGTAAACTTCTTGGTTCGGAGAAAAGGACTAGGAACATTAAAAAGTCTTTTTGAGAAAGTAGAACAACCATTGATAATGATTTTGGCAAAAATGGAAGCAATTGGAATAAAGGTTGACAGGAGAAAGCTTCAAGATGCTTCTCAGGAAGCAGAAAAAGAGGTAAAAAGAATCTCAGAAGAAATTTTTAATTTAGTTGGTGAGGAATTCAATTTAAATTCTCCTATTCAGCTTGCTAAAGTTCTTTACGAGAAACTTCAACTTCCAACAAGTGAAATTAAAAAAGGAAAAATGGGTTTTTCTACTGATGCGGATCAACTTCGCAAAATAAGAAACTTTCATCCAATTATTTCTTTAATTGAGAATTACCGCGAACTTTTTAAGATAAAAACCACTTATGCAGATAATTTACCATTATTAATTGATGAAGATGGAAGATTAAGAACTAATTTTAATCAAGTTGTAACTGCCACAGGAAGACTTTCTTCTTCTAATCCCAATCTTCAGAATATTCCCAAAAAAGGAAAGTTGGCAAAAGTGATTCGTGAAGCTTTTGTAGCTGAAACGGGTAAAGTTTTTGTTTCAGCTGACTATTCTCAAATTGATCTTAGGGTGGCAGCTCATTTGTCAGAGGATGCAAAATTAATTGAGTCTTTTCAAAAAAATAAAGATATTCACAGAATAACTGCTGCTTGGGTAAATGGTGTTTCTGAAGAAGAGGTGACGGAAAAACAACGCAATGAAGCTAAGGCACTTAATTTTGGTGTTCTCTATGGAATGGGTACTTACGGTTTTATGAGAGATAGTGGAGTTTCCAAAGAAAGAGCAGAATTTTTTATCAATCAGTATATGGAGAAGTTTAGTGGTTTGAAAAATTATCTAGAAATAACGAGAAAAATAGCTCATCAAAGAGGTTATGTAGAAACAGAGCTAGGCCGAAGGCGCTATATTGCTAATTTAAATGTAGCTAATTATCAATTAAGATCAGCAGCAGAAAGAATGGCAGTCAATTTTCCAATTCAAGGATTAGCAGCAGATATTGTGAAATTAGCTATGGTTGAAATTGAAAAAAAGATGAAAAAAAATGAAATTATTTTGGCATCTTTTTTACTCCAAATTCATGATGAATTAATATTTGAAATAGAAAAAGAAAAAGCGGAAGAATTTTCTTCTCAAATTAAAGAAGTGATGGAAAAAGTCTATAAACTCAAAGTTCCCTTAAGAGTGGAGATAAAAATTGGAAATAATTGGCAAGAAGTAAGTTAGGCTTTTGGTGATTTTTTAAGAATTTTTAAAATAAACACTTAATGACTTAATGATATTTCAAAATATCAAAGAAGAAAGTCTTGTCGATATGAAAAAATTACAAAAATAAGCAGAAAATGAAAGGATTAATAGAAGAGTTCAAAAAACAAAAAATTCTTTTTCAGAAAATTTTTTTTGGAAAAAAAATTTTGTTTTTTTATTTTCATCCAATTTTTTATTCTTACGTACCTCTTGATTTGGGTTATGTTTTGGCAAAGATAGAAGAAGAAAGTTTTAAAGATTCTGCTTCTAAATTAAATGATTTTGATTTTCAATTTTCGCCTATCTATTTTATTCATAGTAGTTTTGAAAGAACAATTGAATCTGAGAAAGCAGCTGAAAGATTTTCTTTAGAAAGAGAAAAAAAAAGAGTAGTAAAAATGATTGAAAGAAAAAAACCGATGGCAATCTTTTTCTTTTTAGATAATGTTGTGTGGAGTGGTTTTTGGGGTCTAAAAGGAACTTTGAAAATTGTAAGAGAAATAAGAAAAAGTCAAAAAAAAGAAATAAGAAATATTTTTATTGGTTTTCAGAGTTATAAAGTAACAGGAGAAGTGATAGAAAAAGTTTTTAATCTTAAATTAATAAATTGTTGGATAGGAGAAGATCCAGCTTCTTCTTTTCTTGAAATTGATAAAATTTTGAAAAAGGAAAAAGTTAATAATGTCTATTATTGTTTCAATCAAGAAGATTTCAAAAAAGAAAAAGAAGCTAAACTTCAAAGAAGAATTAGTTTAATTAAACAACAAAAAGATCAAAGGAATAATTTTATTGATAAGCAACTTCCCTCACCTTATTTAACAGGAGTGATGGATGATTTTTTTTCTTCTTTTAAAGACATAAAAAAAGCTTATCTATATTCTTCATTTGGTTGTGTTTTTGGCTGCTATTATTGTTTCAGGAGTATTAAATTCAGCAAACTTCAACTTTTTTCTCCTTGGCGTTTTTATGATGAAATTGAATATACAGTTTCGAGGTTTAGGATTTATCGTTTTTTTGTTTTAGACGATTTTTTTGTTACTTCAGAAAATAGATTGAGTCAATTTGTTTATGAATTTGAGAAAAGAAAGAAAAAAAACAAAAAATTGAAGAAAATAAAGCTTTTCATTATGGCTAGAATAGAAAATTTTACTAGCCAGAAAATAGCTCAACTTTTGAAAAGAATTAATGTCGTAAGAATTCAAATTGGTCTTCAAACCATCAATCCTGAATTGGAAAAATATATGAGAAGAAAAAAGGGGAGTTATAGGAAATTGATTGAAATAACAAAATGGCTTCAAGAAGAAAACATATATTACTCTTTGGATATTATTGCCGGATTACCGGGAGATGATATTGAATATTTCAAGAAAACAATTGATTTTGGACTCAAATTGAAGCCAATTTTTATTCAAGTGAAACAACTTTATCTTAATCCAGGCACATTATTTCACCTAAAAAGAAATAAGTTTAAAATAGAAAATGAAGGCTTTTTAGATGTAGGGTGGTTTATTTTTGGAGTACCAGTTGTTTTAGGAAGTTATAAGAAAAAAAGGATAGATAAAAAATATTTTAAAGAAGCTTTTTGTTATACTATTGATAAATTTAAAAAAGAGAAGAAGATGGGATATAAAATATTGTTAGATAGGAAAATAATTTACAAAAATCCCAAGAAAATGCAATGAAAATCTTATTTTTGAGAATTAAACAAAAATTATGTTGCAAAAAAAAGAAGGTTTGCTATAATTTTGATAGTTAGAGTATGTAGAAAATATTACAAAGGAAAGTGCAGAAAAGTTTTTAATGATAAATAATATATCCAATAAATGCAACTGAAGTTTATTTAATTAAAATTAATTTATTAGCATAACAGGTGTGGGTGGATTTTTTGATGTCAAAGTTAAAAATAATTAAAGTAGTTAAAGTTATTTTTCTTTAAATGTTAAAAAATTTTAAAATTATTAAATAAATATCAAAAAGCAAAAAAATGAAAAGAGTGTATCAAAAAATTATTTATATTCCTGTGTTTTTATTTTTCTTATTAAGTTTTTTATTTTTAATTTTTCTGAGCAAAGTTGGATTCAAAGAAGATTCTAGTTTTTACAAAAATATTAATCAAAAAATAAAGAATATTTTAGGAAAAAAAATAGTAGAAGCTCAATGTAGTTCATGCGTTTCTTGTACAAT